>Ga0007854_10001820_pt1 | contig 13479 bp, 11 predicted proteins | sample CryBogCBH12Aug08_FD_60382 | JGI IMG/M metagenome (GOLD analysis project Ga0007854, IMG submission 60382) | Freshwater microbial communities from Crystal Bog, Wisconsin, USA - CBH12Aug08 | ecosystem: Environmental > Aquatic > Freshwater > Lake | place: Crystal Bog, Wisconsin, USA | collected...
CAACAAGCGGAAATTCGGGCGCAACAGGCACAAGAGCAAGCACAACAAGCGGAAATTCGGGCGCAACAGGCACAAGAGCAAGCACAACAAGCGGAAATTCGGGCGCAACAATCAATTGTGGAACTCAAAACAATTTATGCCAGCCCTACCTGGCGAATTTTTGTTTTTGTTAGGAAGTTTTTAGAATTCTTTCGTCATACCGACAAATCATGAAGATATGAAAATACTTACGCTTTGTACTTACCCAATAAAGAGTCCACAACATGGTGGCCAGTTTCGCGTTCAGAATATCGTCAATGCGTATCGCAAATGGGGTTATAGCGTTCAAGTAGTTGGGGTGCTGGGAAGTGATGCATATGAACTAGAGGACGGTTTCCACGAATTTCCAGGTAACCAAGAGCTTTCCCGTTTTATACCGAACCCTTTTTTAATGGAGGATTACGCGCTTGGACGTCTTTTTGGTAGCGAAGATTTATTCTATTCTCGCTTGAAAAGATTAATTTCTAGCCCTCCAGATGTCATTCATGTTGAACAACCTTGGCTTTTTGATTTTGCAGCACGTTATCGCAGAGAAAATGTGCCAAATGCAAAAATAATTTATGGCTCTCAAAATATAGAATGTCACCTGAAAAGAGTAATTCTTCAGTTCTATTTTGAGGAAAAAGTGGCACAGCAAGGCGCTTCTCTGATTGAGAAAGTGGAGATTGGCGCTATTGAGGGTGCTGATGGAATAATGTGCGTTTCAGAGGGCGATGCAATTTGGACTAAAGCTCAGTCTACTAAACCAATCGCTTTGGTTCCAAATGGTGTTAAGTCTTGGCAAGCGAGCGAAGCTGGCCGCAATGAAGCAGCAATCCATACAAAAGGATTAAGGTATGCGTTGTATTGCGCTAGTGCTCACCCGCCAAACACAATTGGTTTCTTTGAATTATTTGGTGGAGGATTCGGCAGCCTTAAACCAGATCAGAAATTGGTGATCGCCGGAAGTGCTGGTTGGTCAATAGCTGGAGATGTTCGTGTTCACCAATCCCCCAAACTTGCTGAAAGAGTAATTCCGTTAGGAGTAGTGAGTCAACCATGCTTGGAGGGTTTACTTGATGGCGCTCATTGCATTGTGCTGCCATTGACACTAGGTGGAGGCACCAATCTGAAAACAGCTGAGGCAATCTTCTCTGGTAAGTATGTGATAGCTACGTCGTGTGCCACTCGTGGGTTTGAGCGTTTTATCGGGTCAAATGGGTTTTATTTGGCCGATAGTGCGAGCGAGTTTAAGCGAGCACTCCGCATCGCAATGAATTCTCCTGTGTTAAAGCTTTCAGCGGCAGAAATTGAATCCCGCCGAAGTGTTCTTTGGGATAACTGCTTTAAGGAGATCCCTGATTTCCTAAAATTGTTGGTAAAAGGGGAAAAAAAATGAGCGAGTTTACTCCGAAAATTTGGATGAATGTAACTACTAGCGCCAATTGGCATCGAGCGCCAGTTGGTATTGTACGAGTTGAACAATCATTGTGCTCTGAGCTGTCTCGGTTGTATGGTGAGCAATTTAAACAATGCGTGTGGCAAGACGGTGACTTTAATGAGTGGAGCCCTAAGATTGTAGAGAAACAGAATGTTCTAAAAGGGGGCGAGAATCAGATTAAGGAGGCGACTTTACAACCCTATATAACTCCTCCACTTTATCCATTATTATCTCGGCGACTTGCTCTGATTGCCCTAGCACAAGGGCTGCTATCGCTTGCACCAAATAAAATTCGACCGTACTTAAACCATTTCTTGTGTTCTTTACGGCTGTTTATATTGCGCATGATCAAAAGCGACTGGGTAGTGCGTTTTAGGCCCCTAATACGAAGTAGCCCCCCCTTGCCGCTATTAGCTTCAAACGCTGAAGAAACTCAGAGTGAAAAGAAGAAAATGAAATTATTTTCCTCCGGAGATGTCTTGATATCGGTTGGTTTAGACTGGGGTTATGAGTTTTACAAAGAGTTTTATTTTTTGCGTAAGGAGAAGGGGGTTCGCGTAGTGACTTGCTGTTACGATCTGATTCCTGTTATTTATCCCCAGTATTGTGTTGGGGCGGTCGCTGGAATTTTTACATCATATTTCCTAGAAATTGCTGATGGATCGGACCTTATATTATGTATTTCAAATCAGACTGAAAAAGACTTGCAGAGCATGCTTCATCGCGTCGGAGGGGCAAAACCAAAGACTTATGTATTTCCGTTGGGTGATAATGTTCCAATTGCTGATGCTGATGATGTCTCACCCTCGGTCAGAGAGATATGTAAAGAGCCATTCATTCTTTATGTTTCAACTATAGAGCGGCGCAAAAACCACGAAGTGTTATATCGTGCCTATCATCTTCTTTGTGAAGAAGGCAAGAGGGAGATTTTACCGAAATTGCTCTTTGTTGGCATGAAAGGTTGGGGCGTAGGTGACCTGCAAAAAGATATTGAGTTGGATCCTTTGACTCTCAACCTTATTATTCAATTAGATACCGTTACCGATGGAGAGTTAAGGGCATTGTATGAAGCTGCGGAATTTTGTGTCTACCCGTCACTTTACGAAGGATGGGGACTGCCAGTAGGAGAGGCTTTGTCTATGGGCAAAGTAGTTTTATCATCAAATGCTGGATCGTTGCCTGAGGTCGGCGGGGGATTGGTCGTGTATGTTGATCCTTGGGATATTCGAGATTGGGCAAGGAAAATTTTTGAATTGTCCAGTAATGCTACATATAGAGAAGATCTTGAAAAAAAGGTGCGTGATTCATATATGACAAGAACATGGAGCCAGGCGGCCTTATCAGTCTACAAACAAATCCAAGATTTATAGAAAATGGTATCAGTCTAATCAGTATTTCGAGCAATATGTACTAATGATTTACTAAACGACAGAAAGGTTTATATGTTTTCCTTTTTAAAGTCCCATCCTAAGGTCGAAAATAATCATAAAAAATTAGAGAAGGCAGAAATTAGTGAACGTTTAAGCACTGCATATTTTGTTTTGGAAAATGGGGTGAATGATTTTTTCGGGGGTTGGAAAAAAAGTGACTCGAGTCTCCTTAAGGCGCACATGCCAGAGATTTATCCAAAACCTGAAAATGGAGAAATTATTGACTGGCTAGGCATTAAAACCGATGCTGCATATCATGCTTGGCTTGATATTTCTAAGAAGGGATTTTTTTTAAATACAGAATTACCGATACCCGATGATATGGTTCATGCTGAAACAATTGAATACATCGCGTTGGTCACGGCAATTAATGAAGCCATTAGGCTAAATAAAGATTCATTTACTGCTGTTGAACTTGGGGCATCATATGCGCCCTGGGCTATAGCGGCAGGCGTTTTAGCGAAACGTAATAAGTTCAAAAAAATTAACCTCATTGCTGTAGAGGCTAGTGAAAGTATGGCTCCTAAGATTGCAAGACATGCAAAGATGAATGGATTGTTAGATGACAATTTGATTAATGTAAATTCGGTTCAGGGGGCCATTGCCTCTGAAGATGGTTTTGTATTTTTTCCAAAAGTAAATGTATCAGGGGACAACGGTGGTCAAATTTCAACTGTAGGTAAGGAAAAAGACTATAGGGGATTAGATCTGGAGCATGAAAAGGTCAAGGCGTATAGCATTAAAACCTTATTAAAAGATAGCCCTCGAGTTGATTTTTTACACATGGATATACAAGGGGCCGAGCTTGAACTTTTGAGGGATGTAAATTTCCTCAAAACTCTTGATCAAAAAGTTGCACTATTTTTTTTGGCGACTCAATCTAGATTAATAGAGGGGGTGGCCCTAGAAGCCATGGGAGCTTTAGGGTGGAGTTTAATTAGAGAAAGACCAACAATGTATCTACAAAATGATAGAACAACCGATGTAAATGGATGGACCCTAAGGGACGGTGGCCAGATATGGATAAATCGAAAGCTGTGTTGATGAAATACATAAGAGACCCTGTCGCTAGAATGAATGAGAGGCTATAAATGAATTTTTTAAAACTAAATTATGGCTGCGGGTTTGACAAACGAGCGGGATATTTAAATGTAGATTCTGATCCCCTGTGTGAGCCTGATACCCTTATTAAAGATGGTGATTTATCGGAATTGCCAAAATTACACTTTAGCGAATTATTGGCTAAAGATGTTCTTGAGCATATCCCGCGAGCAAAGACCCTTGATGTACTGCTAGATTTCTCAAGCCTGCTGAAAGAAAAGGCTTTACTGGTTGTTCAAACCTCTTCTGTACTGCATATTGCTGAAAAGCTTAAGGAGAATTCTTCGTTTGCTAGTCAATACGGCTGGACAATTTGCCTATTTGGGAATCAAGTTCATGCTGGTGATTATCACTACACTGGATTTACGGATACTACATTAACGGTTTATCTTGCAGCGGCTGGTTTTGAGATTGTGCAAAAAGAGCTTGTAGAGGATTGGTGTTTAAGATATGAGTGCCGTAAGAATTTCGCTTGGGACAACTTATTGCTAGATGGCAATTTAGATAATGCAGAATTTCTTAATAAAGCATATCAAAATAGCTTTAATAGGGATATCGATGAAACAGGCATCATTCACTTTGGTGGTATGTTACAAAAAGGCGTAGATCGAAGGGAAGTTTTAAAACAAATATTTACGGCTCCAGAGCATTTATATGTCACCGCTAGCATTCTTGGGGTCTAACTCAAACTCCGTAAGTGGAGCAATTTATAAAGATGGCAGATCGTAGTTCACTCCCGTTGTCCAGGCGTATCGCCTGAGGTAAACCATGGATCTCTTCTAGTTGCTCTAGCATTCTGACTACTCTGGCTGCTGGCAGGCTAATATCAATTTCAATCGCCAAGATCTCGCGATTGGATTCATCAATGACATTGAGGGTCCTAAAAGGTCTGCCGTAATGCAAAGTGTCATACATAAAGTCCAAGGCCCACATCGAGTTGGCTTCGGTCGGGGCAACAAGTGGCACCCTTGGCATCTTGGGTATACGCTTTTTGGTTCTTCTAGGCAAGTTCAAGCCCATCTCCTTGTAAATACGCCATACCCGCTTGTGATTCCATTCATAGTCCTGGTTGCGCATCCAATCAAAACACAATCTAAAACCCCAGCGACCATTTTTAGCAACCACCTGATTAAGCACCTCAATGACAGCCTCATCAGCTTTAGCCCTACTTGTGGGGCGCTCGTAATACGATGACCTAGCTAGCCCCAGGTGAGCGCAAGCTCTAGTAATGGGTACTGCTTCTTCGCCAACCAGGTAATCGACTGCATCTCTTTTACCGGTTGGCGCTAGAGCTTTTTTTCAATGAGGTTCTTTAGCGCTCGGTTATCGTGGGTCAGCTCAGCAACCATCGTTTTATATTCTGATAGCTGTTGCTCCAGCTCCTTAACCCGTTTAAGTTCAGAAGCTTCAAGGCCGCCGTATTTGGATCGCCATAGTGACCAAAGGAAATCCCTTTAGGGATAAAAGGTAGCTCCGCTAATGCCATGCGTGCGCAATATGTCTGCCATCGCAATCCCACCCTCGGCTTCTTTCAAAATCCCAACGATTTGGGTCTCTGTAAATCGTGACTTCTTCATATTGATTCTCCTGTTGTAAATACTGCCATAAACAACAGAAAACTCAACTTCTTAAATGTACAAATCTAAGGGGATACTACAGTTCGGAATCGCTTACACAAGCTTGTATGATTTAGTTGTAACTAATAAGAAGCTTTTACTGAGTAGTTCCGCAACTTTTCCTGGCGTGACCATGGTTAAAAAATTTTATAGTTAGGAATTTTTGGCAGATCTGAAGCGTTTAAGATAGTAATAGTCTAATTTATTTCGCGTCAGAAATTAATATGGGCATTAAAAATGTAAAATATGAACATGGATATAGCAAAAAAAAATTTAAGGATTAGTTATTATTTAGCATTGCCTATTTTAATGGTGATAATGCTACTACTTAATTTTAGAAATTTCGGGTTATATCCAATTGTTTTTGCCGATGAATGGTTGTACAGTACATATTCACGGCTGCTTCCCATGATAGATTCACCAAGACCAATGTATTTATTTTATTGGATATATGGGTCTACTAAGTTATGCGGGGATAGTTTCTTGACGTGCGCTAGACTCATAAACAGCATTGTTTTCATTGCTGCATTCCCTTTTATTTACTATGTATCCAGGTTGTATATGGGGAAAAATTTAGCAATCTATATTTCAATTTGTTCGCTTTTACTTCCAATTAATATTTATACGGCATACTTTATGCCTGAATCGTTACAGTTTTTATTGTTTTGGATTTTTATATATACGTTATTGAATTACTCGCCCTCTGATTATATTTATAAGGCAATTGGATCAGGTCTTTCATTGGGATTAATGAGTCTTGTAAAGCCTCATGCATTATTCTTAATCCCAATAGTATGGTTATTTTTTTATCTCAATACAAATAGAAACGAATTTAGAAAAACTATATATCTAATACTAATAAATTTAATTGTATGTCTTTTTACAAAAATGTTTTTAGGATATCTTTTTGTTGGTACTCAAGGACTTACATTTTTTGGGTCTGATTATTCTGGTGTTGCTAAAAGTATAGATTTAGAAGAGCTATTTTTTAAAATATTACCATTATCCCTTATTAATTTATATGGCCATATAGTTTCTATTATTATAATATTCGGAGTTCCATTAACTTGTATATATTCTAATTTAGTATTTAAAGGATCAATTGATTCCAAAATCAAAGAGGATTCTCTTGTAATTTTCAGTAAAATATTATTATTATTATTGGTGGTATTAATTGGTATTTCTTCAATTTTTGCAGGTAAGGCTGCTGGAATGGGTCAATATGAATCGATTGGAAGACTTTCATTAAGGTACTATGACTTTACTTTTCCATTATTATTAATTTTAGTTGCAGCAAGTTATTCAAAATATAAAAATAACAATAACTTAAATATTATTTCCTTAACATTTATATTATTAATAGTTTATGTATCTTTTGATAAGATGCATGGGTATCTCCCAAATTTAGTTGATTCCCCAGTTTTACGATCTTATATGGCTAATAATATATTTTTTATTGCGCTATCGTTGGTCGCATTATTATCATTATTGTCAGCTATATTTAATAGAGGTTTTAACTATATTATCTACATATTTATATATATACCGCTGCTTATAATTCTTACAAATAGTTCAATAGTTTTAGACGTAAGTAATAGTATGAAGCCTAGTCTTTATGACCAGTCATGCCAATTTGCTAATAGGTATTTAGGCGATAATGCAAGGAAATTGTCAATTATTGGTCCGGATTTAGCAAATTTATTCAGATGCAGTTTTTATATGTCAGTACCAGGAGCTAATATTTTTACCGTAGAAAACAATCAAATTATAAACGGAGAATTATTTCCAAAAGATACGGAATGGTTATTATTGTTTGGTGACTATAAGTTTGATTTAGATTATATTAGTAAGCTTTCTATTCCTGTGATTGAGGGTGATGGGGTTAAATTGGGAGAGTTTACTCTATTAAATATTGCTTATCCTGCGTCTTTGCATATTAAGCCCACTTTAAATACTTCACATACTACTGGTCATTACAGTGGAAAAAGTGGAGGGGTAATGGTCGCTACAGGCGGTGAAACTGGGGCGTTAATATTTGGCCCTTATAAAAGATTGGCTCCAGGAAAATATAAAGCTCGCTATCTTTTGTCCGCTGAATCAGATGATGTTCTAGAGAGTTTAGGAAATGTTGATGTGTCAGCATACAATGACACCAGTAAATTTGATAAGGCATTGGTTAGCAAATCTATAAATGCTTCTGCAGTAGAACAATCAATTGAAGTATTTTTTGATGTCGATGATAAAGATTTGGTTTACCAATTTCGGGTTTGGGTAAATGGACTCGGAAAAATTGTCACATTGAATTCAATTGATGTCGAGCGTATTTCTTCTAGTCCTTAGTATGGGCTAGAAACTGATTAGTGTGTTGCTTTTCTCATAAATAATTGTAAAAGTATGAACCAAAAAAATCTCTTTAGAGCTTGTCCAGTATGTGGGTCGCGACACCTTCACTATAGCTTTTCTATTTCCTCGCATCGTGTAGTTCAGTGTCAAGATTGCGATTTGATGTTAATAAACCCACAGCCATCAGACGAAGTGTTAGCTTCAATTTATGGCGGAGATTATTTTGTTTTATCCGATACTGAGAGGGGTCGCGCTCATGTTTCGAATCTTAAGCAATCAACAGCTGATCGTTACTTAGACATTTTACTATCTAAACACGACTCAGAAGCGCTGAGCAAAAAAACCATCCTAGAGATTGGATGTGGCGGAGGCGATTTTTTGTTGCGTGCCGCAACTAGAGGATTGAATGTGGTTGGTGTTGAATATTCTTCTTTTGCTTGCACTACGGCTCGAGAAAAATTGAAAGATTTCAGCGCAGAAATAATTCAGGGTGAATTAAGTAAAATAAATACAAGTGTAAATGGTGATCGTTTTGATTTTATAGTGTTTTGTGATGTCCTAGAACATGTTAGAGATCCCGTTGAATTTCTTAAAATCGTTAGAAATCTTTTAGCTCCAGAAGGATTGATTTTATGCGTTGTCCCTTCGCTTGACTCTTGGTCTGCCAAACTTCTTAAAGCAAACTGGATGGAGTTTAAGTTAGAGCACTTATTTTATTTCAACACTAAAAATTTAAGATCATTATTGTTTCAAAGTGGTTTTTCTGAAATGACCCATTTTCCCGCCAAGAAAACTTTATCCTTAGATTATATTTCTGCACATTTTGAAAAGCATGGGATTCCTTTTTGGTCTTTTTTGATTAATTTAGGTCATAAATTTATACCCGCAAAAATTGCTAATAAAGGTTTTCCTATTACTGCTAGCGGTATTGGTATGATTTCGAAAAAAAAAATTGATGTTGGATTAAAAATTTCCGTTGTGCTTCCTGCCTTTAATGAAGAGAAGACTATTCAAAATGTGATAGATGGAATTTTAAAAAAAGAGCTTAATGGTCTCAAATTAGAGTTGATTATTGTTGAGAGCAATTCAACTGATTTAACCAGAAAAATTGTTAATAGTTATTCTGAGCGTCCACGTGTAAAAATAATTCTGCAAGAGAAGGCTCTGGGGAAAGGTAATGCTGTTAGGGCGGGGTTAAAAGCTGCAACAGGGGATTTCATCTTAATACAGGACGCTGATGCTGAGTATGATCTTGATGATTACGATGCATTGATTGAACCTTTACGGAATGGATCTGAGGCTTTTGTTTTGGGGGCGCGACATGGAGGGGGGGGGTGGAAAATCAGAAAGTTTGCAGATCAGCCCTTTAGAGCTTTTCTGCTAAACTGCGGACACTGGTTTTTTACTCTCCTCATAAATATAATGTACGGTGTTTGGTTGAGAGACCCCTTCACCATGTATAAAGTATTTAGGAGGGATGCTATTCAAAATATTTCCTTTGAATGCAATAAATTTGATTTTGATCATGAGCTGGTAATCAAGTTAATACGAAAAGGGTTTAGACCAATAGAAATCCCGGTTAACTATCGATCCCGTTCTTTTTTAGAAGGGAAAAAAGTAAGCATATTTTCTGATCCTATAACGTGGATTATTGCTATTTTTAAATATCGATTTTCGAAACTGTAAATGTTAAATATATTTTCTCTGTACTGTATAAAAAACTACAAATTTATATTCAAATTTTGTTTGGTGGGATTTGGAACTTTTATTTTAAATTTGGGATTTGTGTGGATTTTTTTCGACCTTATCGGATTCGGTTATAAACTATCAATCACCTGTGCGTATGTTTTAACAACTATTACGCATTTCTTTTTAAATAAATTTTTTACTTTTAAAAGCGTAAGCGAGGGAATTGTTCTTCATGGGGTTAAATATATTTTGATGTTGTTGATGAATTATTTAATCACGATAGGAATAAGCGCAGTTATAGTTGGATTCTTTAAACAAACTCCTTATATTAGTATTACTTTTTCAACGCTATTCATTGCCTCCTTTAGCTATTTATTTATGAGGCATTTTGTTTTTATAAAAATTGGAAAATTTTCATGAAGGTAATTGTTACAGGCTGCGCAGGTTTTATTGGCAGCTCCCTGGTAGACAGACTGTTATTATTGGGGTATTTGGTAATCGGTATTGATAATTTTTCTACAGGGCAGCGTCGTTTTTTAGATAATGCTTTATCTAATCCTAATTTCACCCTCTTTCAAATTGATCTTCTTGATTTAGATGCTTTAAAAAAAGCCTTTGTTGGAGGTGAAGTAGTTTTTCATCTATCAGCCAATGCGGACGTGCGTTTTGGCACAGATCATCCTCGTAAGGATTTAGAGCAAAACACGATCGCAACTTACAACGTGCTAGAAGCCATGCGTGCTAATGGTATTAAGAGAATTGCCTTTTCATCCACGGGTTCGGTCTATGGTGAATCCCCCGTCGTGCCTACCCCGGAAAACGGCCCCTTTCCGATTCAAACCTCCTTGTATGGAGCCTCAAAAGCGGCTTGTGAAGGATTAATTTCCGCATACTGTGAGGGCTTTGACTTTCAGTCATGGATTTTTCGTTTTGTCTCAATTTTGGGTGAGCGCTATACCCATGGTCATGTCTTTGACTTTTACCAAAAGCTTCAAGCTGATCCGACTCGCTTGCCAGTATTGGGTAATGGCAAGCAGCGTAAATCGTATCTATATGTGCAAGATTGCATTGATGCGATTTTGCTCGCCATGGATAAGGCCACAGAGAAAGTAAATATCTTTAATCTGGGTAGCGATGGGTATTGCGAGGTCAATGATTCGATCGGTTGGATCTGCCAAGAATTAGGTGTCAAGCCCACCTTGGAGTACACCGGCGGTAACCGTGGCTGGATTGGTGATAATCCTTTTATCTTTTTAGATACCCAAAAAATTCAATCTCTTGGCTGGAAACCCAAAGCTAGCATTAATGAAGGCGTGATTAAAACCGTGCAATATTTGCGTGCCAACGAATGGGTCTTTGAGGCGCGTTAATGAATGGGAGAACGGTATTGATTACCGGTGCTTCGCGTGGTCTTGGAGAGTATTTGGCAAAGCGCTTTTGGGAGGCTGGCTATAGCTTGGTATTGGTTGCCAGAAATGGGGATGCGCTTGCAAGCGTTGCGAATTCTTTAGAAAAACGAAAACAGCAAACATGTATCTTATTTCCATGTGATTTGGGTTCACATCTTGAAATATCCAAATTGATTGCGGATGTCAAAGCGCGTTTACCCAGATTAGATGTGTTGATTCACAATGCTGCGATCCATGGACCGATCGGTCCACTAGCAGAAAATGATCTAGCCTTGTGGAACGCTGCCATGCAAATAAATTTTCTATCGCCCGTTGCATTGACTCAAGGATTGATTCCTTTTCTGGCTCAACATGGTGGCGGTTCGATTATCGGTTTGTCTGGAGGCGGTGCTACGGGACCGCGTGCGAACTTTAGTGCTTATGCCAGCTCCAAAGTCGCGCTAGTGCGCTTTTGCGAAACGCTGTCACAAGAAACCAAGTCACTTGCAATTCGCGTTAATTGCATTGCGCCTGGTGCCATGAAAACCGCATTGCTGGGTGAAGTGCTTGCGCAAGGACAAGTCGCTGCGGGAGAACGTGAATTTGGTATCGCTAATCAGGTATTTAATGAGGGCGGTGCATCAATGGATCAAGTGGCGAAGCTGGCACTCTTTCTCGCTGGTAATCAAAGTGTCGGCATTACCGGAAAACTGATTAGCGCTGTTTGGGATCGCTGGGAGCAATGGCCAGAGCACCTTGCTGAATTATCTCAAAGTGACGCCTATACCTTAAGGCGCATTACAGGACGGGAACGCGGATTTAATTGGGGTGATAAATAAGTGAAGAAGATGAACGAGCCCTTTGGCGTGGGAATAATTGGATGTGGTCTGATTGGTCAAAAGCGCGCTGTTGCCTTAGGCGCTGGGGGTCGATTATTGGCTTGCGTGGATATTGAACTAAAGCGTGCAGAGAATTTAGCCCATCGTTTTAATGCCAAAGCGTTTAGTGATTGGCGCCAATTGTTGGTAATGCCCCAAATTGACATCGTGGTCATCGCCACCTTGCATGATTCACTCGCTGAAATTACATTAGCTGCCATTGTCGCTGGCAAACATGTGCTAGTGGAAAAACCGGCAGCGCGCAGCGCTGCTGAATTAACTCCAGTGATATCTGCAGCTCAAAAACACAATATCAAAGTGCATGTCGGTTTTAATCACCGCTATCACCGCTCGCTGCAAAAAGCCAAATCCATCATTGACTCTGGGGTTTTAGGTGAGCTTATGTTCATTCGCGCGCGCTATGGTCATGGCGCAAGGGTAGGGTACGACCAAGAGTGGCGCGCTGATCCCAAGTTATCGGGTGGTGGAGAGCTGATTGATCAAGGCCCGCATTTAATTGATCTGTCACGTTGGTTCTTGGGGGACTTTACTGAAGTTCAAGGCTTTGCCCATACCTACTATTGGGACATGCCGGTTGACGATAACGGCTTTATGTTACTTAAAACTCCTAAGCAACAAGTGGCGTTCTTGCACGCTTCATGCACCGAGTGGAAGAATCTGTTTTCTATGGAGATTTATGGCAAAAACGGTAAGCTTGATCTATCCGGTTTAGGTGGCAGTTATGGCCCTGAAAAGCTGACTTATTACAAGATGCTTCCGCAAATGGGCCCACCTGAAACGACCTCTTGGGAATACCCGATGGCCGATGACTCCTGGGCTCTTGAGATGGCTGAGTTTTATGACGACATCCTTTTGGATCGCCAACCAGTTGCAGGACTCAACGATGCTTATCAAGCCCTAGTCATCATCGATCAAATATATAAGGAATCTGGCTATGATCATTGCGCGTAGCCCACTCCGAATTACCTTAGGTGGTGGTGGAACGGATCTAGCTTCTTATTACGAAGACCATGAAGGGTTTCTGATTGCCGCGGCCATTGATAAGTACGTTTATGTAACGGTAATGCGCCCTTTTACTGAAGGCATTTACCTTAAGTACTCACAGCTTGAGCATGTAGAAAAAATTGCGGAGGTGCATCATCCGATTATTCGTGAAGCGTTGGATCTAATGGGTTTTCGTACACCCCAAATTGAAATTACGACTTTGGCCGATATACCCGCAGGCACGGGCCTAGGCTCATCAGGCAGTTTTACGACGGCCTTGCTTAAAGCCTTGTACACCCATCGCAAACGCCACATCCATCAGGAAGAATTAGCAGAGCTGGCTTGTCATATTGAGATTGATTTGTTGGGTGAACCCATCGGTAAACAAGATCAGTACATTGCTGCGGTTGGGGGTCTTACCTGTTTTACTTTTCACAAAGATGGCAAGGTGACTGCTGTGCCACTGAAGATCAGCATGGAGACGATGTTTGATTTGGAAGATAATCTTCTGCTCTTTTTTACCGGATTTTCCAGAAGTGCCAGTGGGATTTTAAAAGACCAAAAGGTCAA
>Ga0007854_10001821_pt1 | contig 13477 bp, 13 predicted proteins | sample CryBogCBH12Aug08_FD_60382 | JGI IMG/M metagenome (GOLD analysis project Ga0007854, IMG submission 60382) | Freshwater microbial communities from Crystal Bog, Wisconsin, USA - CBH12Aug08 | ecosystem: Environmental > Aquatic > Freshwater > Lake | place: Crystal Bog, Wisconsin, USA | collected...
CTGTTTCTCGGCGAGTTCGTTTCGCCGACCCGCTGGCTGGGAATTCTTCTGATCACAATCGGCGTCGCCCTCGTGGGCGGAACCCATCCGGCGTCTCCCGTAACCACTCCCGGGAACGGCCGGTCATGAAGTGGCTGCTGGTGGCGATGTGCGTGTCCTCGACGGTAGTCGGCGATGTTTTCCGGTCCCTCGGAATGCGCCACCATGGCGAAATCAATGACTTCCGCCCGGGTGCCATCGGCGGTGCGCTCGCCGCCATTGCCCGGAACTGGATGGTAATCGTCTCCACCTGCGCCATGGCCGTCTCGTTTTTTTCGTTCATGAAGCTCGTCTCGATTGCTCCGATGAGTTTCGCCGTTCCGGTTTCGGCCGTGACGTTCATACCGGAGACGATTCTCGCCCGCTACGTGCTCAAGGAGGCGGTCGATTGGCGGCGCTGGACCGGAATTGGGCTCATTCTTGCCGGTGTCATTTTCATATCCCAATGACTTCTTATCCCAATGACGGAATCTGACAACGCGGTGAGAGTCGCGGAGTGCCCGGCGGTCGTGACCCGATGGTAGCCACCGCGATTCCGGTCCTCCTGGGCATTCCGTACAACCTCCTCGCGATTGCGGGTGCTGTGCGTTTCTGCCGGGGCGTTACCGCTTCCAACTTCCGTCCCCCGGTCTCCATACTGAAGCCGGTCCGCGGTCGGGATCCCGGCTTCTACGAGGCCATCCGCTCCCATGCCGCGCAGCGCTATCCAGAATTCGAGATCCTCTTTGGAGTTGCGGATCCTGCCGATCCTGCCCTCGAAGACATCTCGCGTCTGCGCGCCGAATTTCCGTCCGTGCCCGTTCGTGTCATCGGCACCGCCAACGATGCCCCGAACCGCAAAGTCGGCGCTCTGGAACTGCTTTCCCGCGCGGCCCGCTACGATACCCTGTTGGTGAATGATGGTGACATCCGCGTCGAACCGGACTACCTGATCCGCGTTCTGGCGCTGCTCGGCGATCCCGGAGTGGGGCTGGTCACCTGTCTGTACAGAGGCCGGGGCGGTTCCCTCCCGTCCCGCGCCGAGGCGTTGGGAATCGCAACCGAATTCGCCCCGAGCGTCCTTGTGGCGCGGCTGCTCTCCTCCTCGGGCTTCGCGCTGGGCTCCACCATGGCGTTCCGCCGCCGGGAGCTGGATGCCATTGGGGGCTTCGCTTCGATTCGGGAATTCCTGGCGGACGACTATCAGCTCGGCGCGCGGATTTCCGCTCTCGGCAAGCGTGTGGCGATGGCGGACACCGTCGTGGAAACCAACCTCGGGTCCGGTGACTGGGGCGAGGTCTGGCGTCATCAGACCCGCTGGTCGCGGACCATTCGCGTCTCCCGTCCCGCCGGATACCTCGGCTATGCCGTCACCCAGGCCACTTTATGGTGCCTCGTGGCCGCGCTTGCGGGAAGCTGGACCGTCGCGGTTGCGGGACTCGCGGCCCGCATGGCGGCAGCCGCCGCCTCCATGAAGGCCGTAGGTTGCTGGGATCCGGTCGAGTGGCTTGCGGTGCCTTTTCGCGATCTTCTGGGTTTCGCCGTCTGGTGCGCCGGCTTTGCGGGCCGTGAAGTCGAATGGCGCGGCACCCGGTTCCGGTTGCAGGCCGACGGACGAATCGTCGAAATCTGACAGGCCTAGCTGTAGACCGCTTCCAGTTTGTCGGCGATATAGGCGCCGCTGCGCTCGTAACTCGCCCTCGGACCCTTTCGGGCGGTGTCCAGATCCACACAAATCCAACCCTGGTAGTGAATCGATTTGAGTACTTTGTGGCAGCCGGGGAAGTCGATGTCGCCGTCGCCCAGATCGAAGATGTCGTCTCTGTTGAATGTGGCCGAGCCGGTCAGCTTGGCGTCCTTGTAGTCCATCATCATCAGGCGGTGCTTGTACTTTTCCAGATTTGCGGCCGGATCGCATTTGGCCAGATACAGGTGCGCGGTATCCGGCGAAAACCAGAAAAGTTTCGGGTCCGTCAGTGCCATGCAGCGGTCCACCTCGTCCTGGTTCTGGACCATCTGGCCCAGGTGGTTGTGCAGCCCTGCGCGGAAACCCATTTCCCCGGCCAGTTGGCCCAACTGGTTGTAGGTCTCGCACATCGTCCTGAAGTTTGACTCGGACAGGTTGGAGCGGTTCGGCGAAAACACCACCAGCAACTTGGCGTCGAAGTTCTTGAGGAAGTTCATCGCCGTCCGGGCACTGGCGAAAAGAGCCTCCCGCTGCGCGGCATCATGTGCGGGCCCGTTGAACGAAATCGTCACCACGTTGAGGCCGCGCTTGTCGACCTCTTTGCGCAGTTCCTCTGTTGTGATGTTGTACGTCTTCAGAATCTGCGGGAACTGGGTCACTCGAACTCCCACAAAGCCCGTGTCCTTCATCACATCCAAAATGTCGGTGAAGGGAACGCGCGGAAAATAGTTCCACAGGTTGGAGCCCAGGGCCCATTTCACGTTTTTGTTGGCGGGGAGTCTTCCGGCGGCGCGCGCGAGAGTGGCGGCCAAGAGCGAAACTGCGGTGCGGCGGGTCACTCTGTAGAGCTTACTCCCCTCGGCGCCAAAAGACAATTCGCTGTCCGGCTTAGAAAGTGATCGAGTCCCTTTTTGCATCCACCTTCTTGGCGTCCAGTCCGGAGACTTTCTTCAAACTGTCCAGATCCTTGAAGTTTCCATTCGCTTTGCGGTGCGCGAGAATCGCAGCCGCCTGCTCGGCAGTGATTTGGAACGCGGCCTGGAGTTCGGGTGCCCCTGCCGTGTTCACGTTGATCTTTTCCGTGCCGAAATAAACGGAAAGGTAGTCGACCACGGAATCAATCTGTTCGGGCGTCAGCGCTGCGCCCCGTTTCACCATTTGTTTCACCGTGGTGCGCCATTCCGCATTCGACATGCCGTTGGCAATGATCGTGTCGACGCCGTGGCACTCCGTGCAGTTGTCCTGGACCAGTGATTTGGCCTTGCCGTCCGGCAGAACGGCGTCCTGCGCATGAAGAGCCGCTGCAACTCCGGCCAAAATGATTCCCCGCTTAGCTGTCCGTATCACGCAACGCATTACCCACTAGGATAAACGCCCTCCTCCGGAAATGGCTCCTGCCCGCTACGGGGCCGGCTCGGGATCTTCCGCTCCGCGGCGCTGGTTCCGCCGGATTGCCGCCCCGAACAGCGCCGATACCGGTCCGCAACCGCCCAAAATCAGTTCTGCCCAGCCGGGATGCGTCTGCCCGTGCCTGACTACCCCGACCATCGCCAGCGCAAACAGAAATTTGGAAAGTACCGCCGCATGGCGGATTTCGCCGTCACCGGCAATCCACGCCGTTGTGTAGCCGGCGATCACGGCAGCCAGCACCGTGTATGCCAGATTCGTCATGACATAGCCGAAGTTGAAGGTCTCAAAGTTCTCCAGCCCGAACGCTTTGGTTGCCAGCGGGGAGAGGAATCCCAGCGCCGCAACCACCATCACAAGGCCCGTGGTGACCGCAAGTAAGCTCCTCCCCCGGCTTACCCCGCTGCAAACCTGGAATCTCACTTGCCCACCTCGGATTCCACAGCCTCCAGTTCCCGTCCCGCCTCAGACCACTTGCCCTGACTTGCCAGTTCCCGATACCGCCGCAGATGCTGCCGGACCCGGTCCAGCCTCGGATCTCCTGACGACACCTGCCTCGGCTGCGCTCCCGCCGCGGCTTCCGGTCCCGGCGGTGCCGCCTGGACGGCAACCCCCTTTGGTGCCCCGCCCAGTTCCGCCAGAGCCTGCTCATAGGTGTCCGTATAGATCAGCCGGTTTCCCACGGCCAGCACGATCTTCTTCAACTGCGGCATCCTGGCCTGCGTTGCCTGCAGGTAGAGCGGCGAAACATACACAAAATTGTCCCCGACGGGCAGCACCAGCGTCTGCCCCTGAAGCACGCTCGACCCCTGCTGGTTCCACAAAGTCAAATCCTTGGAGATCGTCTGGTCCTGGTTAATCCGCGCATTGATCTGCATCGGCCCCAGAATCAGCTCCTGCTTGGACATTTCCAGAACGACTACCTCGCCGAAATGCCCGCCGTCGCACCGGGCCAGCATCACGCCGATGAGGTTCTCCTTCGAAAGCGGCGTGAACGTTGTCATCAGCAGGAACTCCGGCTTGGTTTCGCCCGGCAGTGTGGCGATCACGTACGTGGGCGTCACCGGCTTGGGCTCGCCGTTTCCGGAGGAATACCGCGAGAGTTCCCAGATGTCCTCGTTGTTGTAAAATGCCTGCGGATTCCGCATGTGATAGGTCCGGTACAACCCGGCCTGAATCTCAAACATCTCTTCCGGGTATCGAATGTGCGCGCGCAAGGCCTCGGGCATCCGGCCCTGATCCTCATACAACCCGGGAAAAAGCGTCCGGTAGGCGGCAATGATCGGGTCGACCGTGTCGAATACGTAGAGGTGCGTCTCGCCGTCGTAGGCATCAATGGTGGCCTTTACCGAGTTCCGGATGTAGTTGATGCCTTCGAGCGACTCGCTCTCGCGCGAGTAGGGATGCGCGTCGGACGTCGTGTAGCCGTCAACCATCCAGACCATCCTTCCCTCGGGTGTCAACACAAGGTAGGGGTCGCGGTCCCACTGCAGGTACGGAGCCAGCGTGTGCAGCCGGTCGCGGACGCGCCGGTGGATCATCATCCGGCTGTGGTCTGTCAAATATCCGGTGAGGATTATGTTGGAATCGCCGTAGTGCAGCGCCGCCGCCGCCCGCATCAGAAACGAAGAAATCGGAAAGCCGCCCTTTCCCTGGTAGCGTGTGAGCGCATTGTCCGACCCCTGGGGATAGTTGAACTCCTGCTGTGCCGTGTCCACAAACACGGGCTCATGCTGGACCTCGCCGTAGTACAACTCCGGCCTTTCCACCTTCAGCGTGCTGGAATTCACCTTGGGCGGCATGTCCTCGATCAAATAGACCGGCTGGCCTTCGGGCGTGAGCTTGTTGACTTCCGCCAGCACCAGTCCGTAACCGTGTGTATAGATAAAGTGCGGGTTGATCCAGCTGGACCGCCCGCCCGGCAACTGGCTGATGTCCATCTCGCGCGGAGTCAGGAGCACCTGGCGGTATTGGCCGTCGATTGTGTAACGGTCGACGTCCGTATCGTGGAACGCGTAGTAGGGCCGCAGTGCCTGCATCTGCGTCACCGTGTCGTGGAACGGACGCCAGTCCCACAGCCGCACATTGTCGAGGAGTGCCCCGTTTTTCGGCACATCGATAGCCGCGTTGGGTGTCGTCTTGACTTCTATTTCCCGGACCTTGGCCGACAGCCCGTAAGCGGACCGCGTCGCCTCAATGTGCGCCGTGATGTACGGCCGCTCCAGCGAAATTTCGTTCGGCTTCACCAAAATCGACCCGGCCAGGCCCGGCGCCACGTTCAGCGGAAGAATGGAACCGCCCGAAACCAGGGCGGCTGCGATCCACCGCCGGCCCAGAACCAGGAGCGCACCCGCCAGCAGGGCACCAATCGCCACCCAGTACATCGGCAGTGCAAAATGCTCATCGGTATAGTCAATCCCGACCATGAACTTGTGCTGGTTCCAAACCATCTCGAACCGGTTCAGGTAGTAGCGGCAGGCCAGCGCCACCAGGAAAAAGGCGGATGCGACGCTCAGGAAGCGGGATTCGAGCCCCCCCGGCAGCCGGAACATGGAAATATCGATGGCGCCGCCCTGCATGTCGGGGAACCGGAACCGCAGTTGCCAGCCCCGGGCCGTAATCCAATGCACGAGAATCGCCAGGACCACCAGTGCAAACAGGTACCCGCGCAGGTCCGTCCAGAACGGCAGGTCAAACAAATAGAAGGTGGCCGGCTTGCCGAAGACCGGGTCGTGGAACGTTCCCTGTCCCGTCAGGTTGCGGCTGCCCGCAAAACGCAGCACGGTCCAGTTGTCAATGCTGGCATCGGCGGCCACAAAGGATACGAAGAGCAGAGCCAGGGAAGAGAGCCGCGAGTAGACGGGATAGTCGCTGGTGCGTCCCCCGGCAAAATGGACCCCGCGCGCATGCGCCACCAGCAGGACAATCCACGCCAGCAGTGTCGCGCCGGCCACAGGCAGTGTCGAATAGGCATAGAGATTGAACCAGGTTTCCACCTGACCCATCTCCTTCCACCAGGAATACTGGATCAGCAGGCCGGACGCCCAGCCCGAGCCGCCAAGAAGCAAAAACAAAGCCAAAACGGCGAGCAGGCTCAACCCCGCCGCCTTCCCGGAATGCGGTCTGCCAGATTCCAGTCTGCCTAAATCCATACGAATTCGCCTCCGCGATGGTGGTAAGGGCGCGTTGCAAGGTGCGCTCGAACCACTCCGGCTTGAGTGTACCGCGATGACCCGTTTCTCCGGCCGGAACCGGCCGCTCCTGCACAGCCTACGACAAATCCAGAGCCTCCAGTTCCGGTCGGGCGGACTCGAATCTCACCGGTTCGCCCGCTCGCCGGAGCCGCTGCCACGCCGCCGTCACAACAGCCGATCCGAGCACAAATCCAATCATCCGGAACCCCTTGGCATCCAGCCAGACGCCCAGTTCGGCCATCCGGAACGCATAATTCGTGAAGCCGTAAAGGTAAGCACCCGCCAGGAAAACCAGATGGACCCGCCCGGGCGAATAAGCACAGGTGAAAGGAACGTGCGGGAAATTCCAGAACAGGACCTCGGTCAGCAGGACTCCGGCACAGACTTCGAACAGCGCATGGCCCAGACCCGTCCCGATTCCCCAGTACCAGACCTCAAAAGGAAGGAAGGCCGTCACCGCGGGCAGGATTCCCATCGCCAGAACCGCCTTCCTGGTGGCCCGAGCCGCAGCCCGCTCCCAGCCTGTGTCACAGATCCGGAACAGCCAGTTGCATGCCGGTTCGGCGGGAAACTGAAAGGCCGTCCGGAATCCGGAAACCACGAAGAACAGTACCAGCATCGGCCAGGCCCGGGCACCGAACGCCGAGATCCCCGGTTGGCCCTTCCTGAGCGATACCACCGACAGGATTCCGAACGAGAAGCCGACGCTCACGTAGCTTGCGAGGAACAGCCTGTGTTTCAGGCTGCCTGCCAGAGTCCGCACCGCAAACCGGAATATTCCGCGCTCGCCTGGTTCGTCCGGCATCCAGTCAAACATTCCCGGAAACAGGCTTCTGCGGCGCGGCGCGGTGTCTTCAGCCTCCAGCGTTCTGCGGTAATGCCGGCGGAACCCCGCCGCCCAGCACGCGCAGAACACCAGCGCTGCGACCGCGGTGGCCCGGATTCCCAGCCATCCCAGTTCCCGGAACCGCAGCCCGGGACCCGGCACAAATATTTCATAGAGACCTGTGAACCAATAACACGGGAAGAGCGCCATCCAGTCCGGATGCTGTGCCGCCAGACTCCGCATCATCATCGAATACAGCGGGAACAGCAGCAGCGACAGGATCATGAGGCTCATTCCGGCCATTTGGACCGCCGGCGAGACCTTTCGGAAGAGCCGCGGATTCAGAACGTTCACCATCAAACCCTGCAGGCCCGCCACAGCCAGGAAAGCGAACAGGGCGGCCGCGCCCGTACTGGCCGCCTGAGCCGCCAGGACCCGCGCCAGCCCCGCCTGGCGCGCATCCGGCAGGCCCATCGAAATCACCGGCAGCAGGAGCGCGGAAGGCAGGTTTGTGGCCGCCACGATGCCCGCCAGCAGCATACCCAGCGCCGCCAGTTTGGCCCCGAAAATCTCCGCCGGGCGGACCGGAAACGGCGTCAGGATGAGGAAGTCGCGCCGGTCCGGAAACAGCATATCCCACTCGAAAAATGTCGCAAAGCCGGTTGCCGAAAACGACCAGGCGGCGAAGAAAAGCCGGTCGGCGCGCAGTTCCCATTCATAACCAGCCCTGGCATGGGCGGAGATTGCAAAAAACGTAGGCAGGAGCGCCATCGCGGCCAGAATTCCGGGAGTCGCCAGCAGGCCCAGCAGCTGATAGAGGCTGGTCTCCAGCCCGTCTCCCCCGGCGCTGGACTCGTTGTGGAAGAAACGGCTGAAAAACAGCTTCCGCAGTTCGTGGAAGACGGTACTCGTCACGGAGCCCCGATCAGAGCGCTGATCGCCCCGGCCCGTCCGGCCATGTCCACTTGCTGGACCAGTTGGGTAAAGATCTCCTCCAGGCTCGGCAGATTCATCAGGCCCCGCATCCCCTCCACCGAATCATCCGCAACGATGCGGCCCTTATAGATCACGATCACCCGTGAGCAGACCTTCTCCACCAGTTCCAGCACGTGGGAGATGTAGAGAATCGTCTTGCCGCGCGCCGCCAGCGCCTGCAGCAGGTGGCGGAACAGCAGCCCATTGGCGATGTCGAGACCCGACTGCGCTTCATCGAAGATCAGCACGTCGGGGTCGTGCAGCAGGGCCGCCGCAATCAGGACCCTCTGCTTCATTCCTTTGGAATAGGCCGAAATGGGAACCCACCGGGCCTCTCCCAGGGACAGAAGCTCAAGCAGTTCATTTGCCTTCCGGTTGATACCGCCTTCCTCAAGGCCCCTCAGCCGCCCCGCCAGTTGCAGGTACTCCAGCCCGGTCAGGTAGGAGTACAGATTCGGCTCCTCCGGCACGTAGCCCAAACACCGCTTAAAGCCCGCGGGATCCTCCCGAATGTCCCGGCCCCGGAACAGGATCCGGCCGGCCGAGGGGTGGAGCAACCCGACCAGCATCTTCACTGTTGTGGACTTGCCCGACCCGTTGGGCCCCAGATAGCCGGTGATCTCCCCCGGCCGCAGCACGAAACTCACGTTGTCAACAACCGTCAGGCTTCGGAACCGCTTCGTCAACCCGCAGATTTCGAGCATGGGTGGATTGGACGGCACAGCTGTCCCCAAAGTTCCCCGGAGCACAGGGGCGGCGCTTCAGTCTATTGCGCGCGCTGCCAGACCAACTCGCCCCCCACGATGGTAGCCACGGGTCCCCCCCGGAAATGCCGTCCGTCGAATGGTGAATTCTTGCTCTTGGAACAGGATTGCTGGGCGTCGAAAATCCACTCGTGGTCCAGGTCGAACACCGTCACATCGCCCGGCGCACCGGGCTTCAGCGTGCCCCGGTTCAGCTTCAGGACACCCGCCGGACCAGTTGTGAACAGTTCCACCATGCGTCCCACACCGATCCTTCCGGTGTGCACCAGTTCCGACAGCGAAAGTCCGATGGCCGTTTCGAGGCCGGTGATCCCGAACGGGCACCGCTCAAACTCCTGCATCTTCTCGCTCCCGGCATGGGGCGCGTGGTCTGTTGCGATGGCATCAATGACGCCGCTCACAATTCCTTCGATCACAGCTTCCACATCCCGGTCCCGGCGCAGGGGAGGCTTCATTCGGAAATTGCTGTCGTAGGTCCCGAGTTCCTCGTCTGTGATGGCGAAGTGGTGCGGTGTGACCTCGCAGGTTACTTTGATTCCTTTCGACTTCGCAAAAGCCACCATCGCGACCGACCGCTGGGTGGAAAGGTGCGCCACGTGGTACCTCGCGCCGGTCAGTTCCGCCAGCAGCAGGTCCCGCGCCACCATCACGTCTTCGGAGGCCGACGGAATCCCGCGCAGGCCCAGTTTCACAGACTGCGGCCCTTCGTGCATGTCGCCGCCGGCAGAGAGGTTCAAGTCCTCGCAATGGTCGATCACCGGGATGTCGAAGGCCAAAGCCAGTTCCATGGCGCGGCGCATCACGCGCGAATTCATCACCGGACGGCCATCGTCTGAGATTGCGACAATGCCTGCCTCGCGCATGGAGCCGATGGCGGCCAGTTCCTCGCCCAGGCTGCCCTTGGTGATCGCCCCGATCGGCAGCACGTTCACCCGGGTCACCTCGCGGGCGCGCTGAACAATGTAGCTGGTTACGGTGGCGCTGTCGTTCACCGGAATCGTGTTCGGCATGCAGCAGATGGTGGTGAAGCCGCCGGCCGCCGCCGCCTTGGCGCCTGTTTCGATGGTTTCGGCGTGTTCAATACCCGGCTCCCGCAGGTGCACGTGCATATCAATGAAGCCGGGCGCGACAATGGCGCCGGCGGCATCGAACCGACTTGCCCCCGGGGCCTCCAGGTTCCGGCCGACAGCCTCCACCAAGCCGTCCCGGATCAGGACATCCGCCGGACCGTCAAATCCGGACGCGGGATCAATCACACGCCCGCCGAAAATCAGCAAGGAACTCATCAGCTTAGGATTCTTTCAAGGACCGCCATGCGCACCGCCACGCCGTTCTCAACCTGATTCAGGATGACCGATTTTTGGCTGTCGGCAACCTCGGAACTGAGCTCGCGCCCCCGGTTAATGGGCCCCGGATGCATCACAATCACATTCGGCTTGGCCAACTGGAGGTGATCCAGCCGCAGCCCGTAGAACCTGAAATACTCTCCGGATGCCATCGGAGCCTCATGCTGCCGCTCCAACTGCACGCGCAGCATCATAATGACGTCCGCTCCCTGGATCGCATCGGTCATATTCCAAGCCAGTTGCACGCCGGGCGCCAGATCCGCGAGTTCGCGGGGAAGCAGCGAGGGCGGCCCGCACAATACGATCTCCGCACCGAACTTCGCCAGCAGGTGGACATTCGACCTCGCCACGCGGCTGTGCGCGATGTCGCCTATGATGGCAACCCGCAGGCCGGTCAGGGAAGGGCGGTGGTCCAGAATGGTGCGCGCGTCCAGCAGAGCCTGCGTCGGATGCTCGTGCGTGCCGTCGCCGGCATTCACGATCGGAATCCGCAAATGGCGTGCCAGGAAGTGAGGCGCACCGGAGGCTCCGTGACGCATGACAATTGCGTGGGGCCGCATCGCCGCCAGCGTATTCAGCGTATCCACCAGGGATTCGCCCTTTGAAACGCTCGACCCCTGCGCCGCAATCGTGAGTGTCTCCGCGCCCAGCCTCCGCGCGGCAATTTCAAAACTCACCCGTGTCCGGGTGGATGCTTCAAAGAAGAGGTTTACGACCGTCTTGCCCTTCAGCGACTCCAGTCGGCGGTAGGTGTCGTTGGGCGGCGGCTGGAAAAACTTTGCCCGTTCGAGGATCTGTTCGATCTCGCTCCGGTCCAAGCTTTCGATATCGAGTAGTCCGGCAGACATGCGGGCGCCTAATCCGGTATCCGTTCGCAGAGCAGCACCTTTTCGAGGTTGTCCACTTCCTGGAATTTGACCTCAATAATCTCGTTGTCGGCGGTCTGAACCGTGCGGCCCACGTAGCGGGCCTCGATCGGAAGTTCGCGGTGGCCGCGGTCGATCAGCACCAGCAACTGCACGCGCGCCGGACGACCGTGGTCGAACAGCGCATCCAGTGCGGCCCGGATCGTGCGGCCCGTGTACAGCACGTCATCCATCAGGATGATTTCCTTGCCCTGCACGGAGAAGTTGATCTCGGTCGCGTTCACCTGCGGCTTGCTGCCGACTGTCGAAAGATCGTCCCGGTAAAGATTGATATCGAGGATGCCAACGGGGACCTCGCGGCCTTCCAGCGCCGCAATTTTCGCCGCCAACCGGGTCGCCAGCGGTACTCCCCGCCGGCGGATGCCGATGAAAGCCAGCCTGTCCAGGTCCTGGCTCTTTTCGAGAACCTCGTGCGCCAGGCGAACCAGAGTGCGATCGATCTCCGACGCACTCATCAATTGCGACTTGATTTGAGTCAGGGCCATCGTTTTTTTGATAGTAGCGCACGCCTGAAGCAGGCAGACGGAGCGGATAATGGAAGCATGAAATCCGTTACCTTGCTGGTAGCCGCCGCCGTTCTCGCCCTCAGCCCCGCTGTCGCGGCCGAGCACAAGCTGGGCAAACCGCTTACCGCCAAAGAGCCGATCAGCCTTCAGACCCTCTATTCCGATGCCGGCCCGCTCGTCGGAAAGACCGTCCAGGTCATCGGCAAGGTTGTGGAAGTCTGCGAAATGGCCGGTTGCTGGATGAGCCTGACCGACGACAAGGGCAACCTGCTGCGGATCAAGGTGGACGACGGCGTCATCGTCTTCCCGAAGGATGCCGTGGGCAAGACCGCGATCGCGGAAGGCATGCTGGAGAAGCATCAGTTGACCCGTGAACAGGTGATCGAGCAGGCCAGGGAAGAGGCCCGGGAGGCCGGACGGAAGTTCAATCCCGCGTCGGTGAAGTCCGGCAGGACGGTCTACCAGATCGCCGGAACCGGTGCCAGCATTCTGGACTGACCTGTACCTGCACTCCGGGTGAGCGATTCCGGCGGCCGATTCCGTTTACATAACGGAATCACAAATGCGAACCCGGATCCTGTTTTCCTTCCTGTTTACTGTCCTGTCTCTGCCGGCGACCACACTTGTGACCTATCTCACGCCCGGAGTCGGGGTGGATGCCCTGCCGATCAGCCCCGTGCGGGTGGCCAACGACCAATTCCAGGAAGTGTATTCCTCGTCCTTGTTCGGATCTTCCAAGGTCACCCTGATTTCGATCGCTTTTTCCAGTTCCGCCCATACCGGATCTTCCGATGCCTCCACCCTGTCTGGTGCCGCCAGCCTGACGCTGAGCACCACCGGCACGCTGACTCCCGGTTCGCCCGGATCCTGGAGTCTGGCCAACGAGGGTGTGGACAAGCAGACCGTGTACAGCGGGTACTTCAGCACCTCCGTATTGCACAACGCGACCTTCGATATCGTCTTTACGTTTTCCTCCCCCTTCGTGTTCGACCCGTCGGCCGGAAACCTCCTGCTGAATTTCACGTGGACCACGTCGCCCTCGACAAACGGCGGACTGAACCTATCCGCCAGCTACGGCAGCTCACTGGTGGGGAGCAATTCGAACACCGCGCAATACGGGAGCTACGGAGCGCCGGATACGGGTGCGGCCACGCAGTTCGGGGTCGCGCCGGAGCCCGGATCGTGGCTCCTCGGTGGCTCGGCGCTGCTTTGCTGCGTGTGGCTCGTTCGCCGCAGCCGCAAGCCCCGCACCTTCCGAAACATTCGCGGGGGCCGCTGCGCCTGGTAGTTTAGCGCAACGCGAGAAGCTTCTTCGCAAGGGAGCCGAGATCGAACTTTCCCCGTTTCAGGTCGTGTCCGGCGCCGTCAACCGTCAGCAGTTCGGTCGATGCCGGAATCAGCCCCAGGGCGGTCCGAACGTCGTCCGGGCTTCCGAAGTCGTCCCGTGTTCCATGCACAAACAGCGCAAGGGTTCTCAGCCCGGCGAAGTGTGCGGTTCGCGCCTTGTGCGGCTGGCCCGGCGGATACAGCGGATAGGAAAAAAGAAGTAGGCCGTCCACCAGTCCGGGTTCCTCCGCCGCCAGCATTGTGGCCTGCCTGCCCCCGTATGAGTGACCCGCAAGCAGCACAGGACCGGTGACCCGTTCCCGCATCCGCAGCACGTCGGCCCGTAGTCCCGCCCGGTCCCCGGCGGCCGTTGCGGGCGAGGGCGGCCCCGACGGGCGTTTCCGTCGAAACGCCAGGTCCGTCCGCAGCACGCAAATGCCCGCACTCCGAAATGCCTCGCCGACCGCCACCAGCAACGCCGCATCGCGGTTCGCGCCGGCCC
>Ga0007854_10001823_pt1 | contig 13469 bp, 12 predicted proteins | sample CryBogCBH12Aug08_FD_60382 | JGI IMG/M metagenome (GOLD analysis project Ga0007854, IMG submission 60382) | Freshwater microbial communities from Crystal Bog, Wisconsin, USA - CBH12Aug08 | ecosystem: Environmental > Aquatic > Freshwater > Lake | place: Crystal Bog, Wisconsin, USA | collected...
GTAGCTGCCGATTTTGTGGGTGTATCCATTCCTACTATAAGCTGACTTGTACCATTACCCAGAGGGTAGGTTACTGCAATGCCTGATATGCTCTGAAAAGGAAGCAAGCAAGGATATGCTCCAAAAGTTAAAGAAACGTTGAACACATTCTTTCCACTTGGACGAGGCGTTAATGTACCAGAAGCTGAACAACCGCTTGATGATGTGCTTGTAAAATTGCCACTAGTCTGAATGTTTACTGTTCCTGATTCACCATCAAGTAAGAATCCAGACCAACTTCCGGATATCGATGAAATAGTAGCAGCGGTATTGTAGTTGTAGGTTGAAGTAGCTGGTGTGGTAAAATTAAATGTTGCAGTTTGTCCACTTTCTGTATTACTTCCGCTGATGGTTGTCCCTGTATAAGTTCCGCTTCCATATCCACTGACAGGAGCATTACCTGGATAATAAAAATCAGTGAAGGATTCAGTGAATGTCCCATTACTTGCACTAACTGTGCCATTCGCAATTCCATAGACTGCAAGTCCACTTGAACTTGAAATACCATATAGATTCCAAAATGAGCCATCCTCAAGAACAATAAGATTATAGGTATTCCCATTTGAACCTGTTCCGTCAAAAACCCCTTGTAAAGTTGTTGATGTCGAAGCAGTCAAATTAATTGATACGGCATTCAGGGCGTTAACCCAAAAGCCTTGGCCTTGTGGAATGCTTGTAAGCACGCCATACCCTTTTGATGCAGCATAAGTTGAAAGTGCAGTGGGTGCCATGCTTGGCGCAAAGAAGTCCCATTTACCCAAATTCTTATCCCAGACCCAAACTGTAGTTACACTTGAACTCACACTAGTTGTAGCTGTTGCGTTTCCGAAAATAGTATTTGGGTTAACAGCGGCACCATTGTCGTTCCCTTCCAAGTTCCAACCAGCAATCAAAGTGTGGGTTTGTGCGTTAACTGGAGCAGTAATAAGAAACATTAATAATAGTAAGATAAATTTACAGGCCTGTACGAGACTAAAGCGCATTTTCAGTTTCCTCAGTTTTATTTGCAGGGTTGCACAGGTCGACAATTTTTATGGGAACAATTCTTAAGTCTGTGCATTTCCTGTAATCCTAATGATACCCCTTACAACTAAAATGCCATATAGTCCAAAAAGACTATACCCAATAGTGATTCTTGAAGCTTATAATCAAATCAACTAATCCAATATTTACATGAGGCACGCCATGAACAAGCAACAAGACTATTCACCCGGCCTCCTTTATTCTGTCGAGCCACAGGATATGTCAACACTCGACCTGCTGGATGCTAACGTCAATGATTTATTCGATTGGACTGAGGAAAAGCATTACACTCTTGGGCAGAAACTTCTGGACTATTTCAAAGTTAACACTGCGAGGTTCGTTAAGGATCATTGATAGACAAGTTGGGTAGAAAAAGACAGCTTGGAGTTTCCGAACCGATTACACCTGAGCCATAATATTTCCCAGTAGCCCCCAAAATTACAACTCACAGCTTTTCAGAATTCTGCTACCCCTCCCTCCACCTATGCAGTGACCAACGGACTATTCCCAGCACCCACCAACGGACTATTCCGCCTGTGACCCACGGACTATTCCCAAAAACCTACGAATTTCGCAATACCGACCGACGGACTATCGGAATTTTGGCCCTCAGAATGCAAAAACCACCCTTTCAGGTGGTCTAATAGTCCGTTTATCACGATCTAACTGCATGAAACTAATCCGAAAAGTTATTGGTAGGTCGTGCCAGATTCGAACTGGCGACCAACGGATTAAAAGTCCGCTGCTCTACCGGCTGAGCTAACGACCCATGTCCATTAAGGAAGCGCGCATTATACGGATTAGCCGCTTGCTGTCAACGCGAAGAGTAGGTTCAGGAATTGAAATACCGCGTTGGGTCAGCCATTCCGGCTGTTTTAAAGCCTTCCCGGCGTAAGCGGCAAGAGTCGCACACTCCGCAAGCACGTCCGCTTGCGTCTGCCTGATAACAAGATACGGTCAGGCTGTAGTCGACCCCCAGATGTTCACCCATTTTAACTATTTCAGCTTTGGATAAGTTGATTAGCGGGGCATGCAAGTTAAGCCGACTCCCCTCCACGGCCACCTTGGTGGCAAGATTAGCCATCTCTTCAAATGCGAGAATAAACTCAGGTCGGCAATCAGGATAACCTGAATAGTCCACCGCATTCACGCCGATGAAGATATCCTGTGACTTCAATACTTCCGCCCATGCAAGTGCCAACGACAGCATAATGGTGTTACGCGCCGGAACATAAGTAAGGGGAATTCCCGTTGAGGGTTTCTCCGGTACGGAAAGACTCATATCTGTCAATGCAGAGCCGCCAAATGCGGCAAGATCAACATGAATGACACGGTGTTGCTCCGCTCCCAGCGCCCGCGACACATTCTCCGCAGCAACCAGCTCGGCATGATGGCGCTGACCGTAGTCCACGCTGAGTGCGTAACACAAATAGCCTTGCTGACGTGCCTGAGCCATTACGGTGGCAGAGTCTAATCCGCCGGATAATAATACTACTGCTTTCTTCATATCCAGCACCAACAGGTTAATTTGCGGATTTGTTTTGTGCTTCCTTGATTTTTGACAACTTCACTTCTGCAACCGCTGCCTCTTTAATGTCGGGACTAAATAAAACAGTATAGTTGTAATGAATCTTAGAGTTTGGAACATCATTTAAACGGGCATAAGTTTCGGCCAAATAATAGTGGCCCAAACCATTGGCCGGGTCAATCTCCAGAGCCTGATTAAATCTGATAACGGCAGCCTCAAATTCACCTTCTTTAAATAAATTGAAAGCTTGGGTAAACTTTTCCTTGGCTTTAGCTTTTGTTTCAGGAGTGAGCTGCTGCGAAACGAGTTTCTTGTTTTCAATCTCTTCCTGCTCTTTCGTCAAATTGGTCTCTTCTACTTCTGACCTATATAACGTGCCGGCTTTATTAAGTTTAATAGACTTTACCCATTGTTCTCGATCGGGACAGGTACTTCCAATGATATAAGAAATCTCGTCCGCATAATAATGCTCACAGGATCCTTTATGAGAACTTTCGTTCGTCGATTTAATTTCCTGACTAATCACATAAATGTCGCCAATTAAATTTAAATCTTTTATCTCAGGGTGATCTTGCCCAAACACTTGAGCTGTCAATTTATTGGTCACTTCAAAAGTTATTCCGAATTTTTCTGACTCATTTATCAATGAATACGAAAAGAACAATGCATTACCCACTTTTAGCGGGAATAGTGCCCCGTCAATTCCTTTTATTTCCTTAACTGCTTTTGACACTGGTTTAACTTTAAAGGATCGGTCATTCACTTCGATTTGAGCAACAGCAATCGGGAATAAACCTCCCAGAGTAGAGATACTTTTTCTGTATGGCTCCTCTCCAACTGGTGACAGAGTTTCCTCGTTTGTTTTTTTGGAAGTTCGCTTGGCTGATTTGAGTTTTTCATCCTCTCCCGAAGTTCCTCCCGTATTGGCAAATTTTATATAACTTGATCGCTCTTCTACTACGGAAGCATTCAATACTTCAAAAGTGATCAGTTTATCGCTATATTTAACTTCCTTCAGTTTTAGTTCCGGGCTTGCAGTAAACTGTTCACTTTCAACTACTACCTGAGGAAATTTTTTCAAATCCACGGCCTCGGCAAACCATCCTGCATGGGCAGCGCTTGAAATAAGCACCGCACTTCCAATCGCCATTTTGAGCTTACTAAACATTTTATAAATCCAGTAATAATTTAAACTTCCCAGCCGCACAAATTCCCGTCAGAACTTATATCCCCGCTTTAATTTTCAAATGGATTATCACTCTTCTTTAGAGGAGCGGCACTGCTATCCACAGGTAGGCTAATTTTTTCGGGCTGAATGGCATGCAAGCTGATAGCTGTTTTTTCAGTATCTGCATTTCCACTGGGGACACTCTTATTAGGTAACGAGTCTTGCACAGCGACCTGTCCTGTTGTCAGGTTTTTTTGTAAACCTTCCTGGACAGCCACATTGTTTACAGTAGCAGGAACGACGCTTGCCGTGGAAACAAATGGAGCCACCATAGCAGTATTCTGCCCACCAGAAGCCGCCCCATTCCCAACTGTATTGGCAACCTGCCTAGCCTGAGCACCCACCCCATTTATAGCAGAAACTACCTGTTCAACGGGTGCTGCAGCCTGAGCCACGGGATCGACTATCTGGCTATTATTGAGAGTTGAAGCCTGTGTAGCAGAAACTGGTGTCTGGATGGATGGCGTCTGCGCCTGAGTTGGTATCTGTCCAACTGCTACAGCTTGTATGACCGGTGCAGCCAATTGCACGGGTGGAGAGATAAGCTGTCCGGCAGGTAATGTTGCTTGCTGAGTCACCGGAACCATTACCTGACCATTCAGCGTCGGTATCTGTCCGGCAGAATTAGCAACTTGATCAACTAAAGCACTTGAGTGGGTAGCGGGAGTAGTTGAAGCTCCCGCAGATGTTGCCACTGGCTCAACTTGTGTAATGGCTTGAGAAATCGGTACGGCCACGTTTGGACCCACTGCGGCGGTCTGCCCCGAAGACGTCACTGCCTGTGCAACATTACCGGTCACCTGCACCGCAGAAGCAGCCACCTGCGTTTGCTCCACCGCAACGGTCCCCGGAGTTTGTTGTGAAGAAGTTGCCGCCACCTCCTTACTTCCTGAATTCTGACTATTCGTTGTCGGCGTTGGAGAATTGCCCGTTGCTCCTGCCGGGGGAATATCAACTAATTGCTTCTTACCGGTTTCTGGAATCGGCTTTTCAATAGCCGGAGGGGTGTCCGCGACATCAAAGGGATTGGAAAGGTTTTGCCGTTTTAGCTCATCAAGCTCCTTGGCTTTAAGTATCTTGTTTTGTTCTTCTGTCTTTGCTTTTTCTTCGGATAGTTTTTGTAATTCAGCTGCTTTTGCAGCTTCTTCCTTTTCCTTGGTATTGTCAGTTGCGTAGTAAATCAATTTAGCCGCACCGGTAATGAGATCTAGCACCTGTGCTACTATTATTTTACTTTCCGGACTTGTGTCCTTAAATGATTGGTCGCAACAAACTGCATCCGCGGGGGTCAAGTTCGCCGGAACATTATAGGCACCTATTGCAACTTCTGGAGGGGCAACCAAAACGGTACCCCATGCGGGTTGCCAACTAATCGCAATGATTAATTGCATCAAACCAAAGAAGAAATATGATCCACTCATGATATTAATTGAGCACTAAGTCATTTTTTAGGATATCAACACCTATAAGCAAAAGATGGTGTATTCCTTGACACAATGGGCTGTAAAAACTTTACATGGCCCTTCTCATAGCGTACTTAATTTAATTAATTAAATCAAGAATGATTTTAAAAAATTAATTTTTCTCCCACTAACTCTACTTTTATTCATTTCCACACCTCAAAAAGGCCTAGTCGAAATATCTTATTTCAATTTACTGGATGGATTGATCAGCAATGATGTTGCAACTTAAAGTGCTGGCGCGTGAATTTTGGCGTTTTATCGGAAATTGAAAAACTTTAAACCCGATATTTCCTGCCATGATGAATAGGTGTAAAGTACAACCGCATGAACATCTAATATTCGATAGTCACTTTATCAGGGGATTATTTATGACAAAACTTGTAGTTACCATAGTCATCTTGTTGTATTCATGTTCCCTGATGGCTGAGAATGCCCAGAGTGGTTCGGGTGGCGCAAGCTCTTCTCAGAACTTATCCGGGGCTGTAAATGTTGGCGGCTTGACAGCCGTTAGTGAAAGTGAGGGGGCAATGCTGGGAAATGAGGTACGCGGATTGGTGGTAGTTTTAGGAGCATTAGCCGCTGTGGCTGGGACCGGAGCAACTACCACAACCACTACTGGAACACACTGATATCCTTATAAACTCAGTAAAATTTATATAATCATTTTTTTACTGCCGAATCAGCACATCCATTAACTGCTTTGGTATGTGTATCGAATTTTTTGTCGGTATGATCATTTTGTTCCTGCACTTCCGACCCCATACATTTGTTGAATTTTGCAATATCCTCGGCAATTTTATCAATCGCTTCATTCGATTTTGAATCTTTGTCTGCAGATTTATTAATGCGCAGTGGATTAGACGGCTTGTCTTTGCAAAGTTTCAAGTATTCGATTCTGTCCGCTTCATCCTTTATTTTAGCAGCGTGCTGCTTACACGTTAACTCTGCGGCATGGGTTGTGCCCATCATTAACAATGACATAACAAGAATTGAGTAGTTCATAGACAATTAAATCAAGCATTTCTTTTGAGCATTGCCTGATTTTAGCACTGCCAAAATTTGGGAGTCTATTTTTTGTATTACCGCCGCTCTGCTCCCAGCCATCGACAACCGACAAGACAAAGTCAAACCCGCAAGAGTCAAAATCTTGCGGGTTTGACTTGTACAAAAATGATTATGCTTTTGCAGGTATCAAATCAACTGCGCTCTTCAGGAATGTACGATTCACGGTAACTTGCTTCTCATACGCGGTCAGGATGTCGTCCTGTACCTTCAGCGCATCTTTGCTGTTAACAGCGTCGACAAGCGCAGTATTGATCTGCTCAAGTGCACCTTTTGCAAATGTATTGCCTGCCAGATAAGGAGTTACGGAAGCAACAGCCTTGCTGGAAGCTTCAATAACTTGTGCACTGAAATTCTTTTGTGCAGAAATAAAGTCACTGATCACCTTCTTTTGCGCGTCCACTGCCATATCAAAATAATTAAGCGTTGCTAATGCGAATGTCTTGTTCATGGTATATCCTTTCGAATCGAGTTAATAAAATAATGTTATTCAATGAACTGCAACTACCACAATTCATTAAGTATGCTAATAGTACTACATAAGTAATACGATGTCAACAATTATTTTCAGCTCTTCACTAAATAGTCAGTAAAGGTGGACTCAGAATGAATTCCCGACACCAAGATTGAGCGTAAAAATTGAAATCGGTGTAGCATCTTCTTTACTGAAACTTTCCGATAAAAACCTATGTATGAGTAAGGTATGACAACGATCATTACAGATGAAGTGGCTGAGAAACTGCTGGCCACGGTCAAAATTCCTCCACGACCTGCCGTTATTGAGGAAATTAATCGTGAGAAGAAAAAAGATGAGCCCGATTTGAGAAAGATTGGGCAGGCAATCTCAAAAGACATAGCCTTGACAGCAGGTATGCTTAAAACTGCCAATTCACCATTTTTTGGGTTGCGTACAAAAGTTGAAACCGTTCAACAAGCGGTAATAACGCTAGGCCTGAATAATGTAATCGGAATTGTGACTGGGCTTGCCCTAAAGAATGCAATAGAGGTAAAAGATCCCACACTTGAAGGATTCTGGAACAGCGCGGAAAATTTGGCGAATATTTCTGCCTACCTTACAAGGCTTGTCTCTAGCGTTCCTAAAGACTTGGCCTATATGTACGGGCTTTTTCATGATAGCGGAATCCCGTTCATGTTACAAAAATTTCCTGAGTACACGCAAACACTGACTATCGCCAATAAAGGTCCCAAGTTATCTTTTACCCGTATTGAGGATGAAATACATTCTACCAACCATGCAACGATGGGTTATCTGCTTGCCAAGAGTTGGAGCATGCCTAATTCGATTTGTCAGGCAGTACTGAATCATCACGATATTTCTTCACTGCATTCAAATGAAGAGTTAGATCTTGAAGTGCGCGGCCTGATCGCGATTCTTCGACTGGCAGAATTCCTTTGTGATACCAGACTACTGCGCAATGATTATGATTGGTGTGAATCAGGCCCTATTGTTTTGGAGTATTTGGGTATATCCGAAGATGAGTTAAACGATATAAAAGAAGATGTATTTCAATATAAAGAAGAATCATAAATAGTCATGATGACCAAAGCTAGTTGAACTCGTAGGTGATCCCCACCCATCCTGCCCTAGGTGCTGCAGGTGTCCGAAATCGATCATTGCTGTTCCACGCCGCCGGGGTGGGGCTAAATGAATTACCTGGCCCGGTAAATTCATTTGAACCCAAAAGCCCGAACGTGGCGTAATTCCTGTCAAAAACATTGATCACCCTGGCAAATACTTTCCAGTTGGAGTTTACGGTGTAATGGGTATCCAGATTAACTAAAATATAGCCGGGTATCTTACCGTTCGCATCCTGATTGTTCTCATCTCCCCGTGGATATTGGTTGGATGTTGCAACTATATTGCTGCCCACCGACCAGACAGCAGTAACGTCATACCCCAAACGCAGCTTTATGGTATGGTGCGGAACTCCGGGTATCGTGTCTCCTTTTTCTACCTGAATATTCCCATTCGCGCCTGCTGTACTATTCGAATTTGAGCTTTCAGTAAAGGGGGTTAGGAAGGTCGCCTCCACATAACTATAGTTGGCGACAAAGCTGAATTGATCCACCTTTCCCGTTAACCCGAGTTCAATGCCTTGGCGCTGTGTCTGGCCAACGTTCTGGAAATAGCCACCGCCTGATGCTCCGCTGGCGATGAATTGAATATCGTCGCTGTTCCCGGTACGGAACACGCCGGCATTCCAATTCAACTGCTTACTCAGTTGGCCGCGCAAGCCGCCTTCCCATGTGTGTGAGATCACTTTATGTAGATTCGGATCGCCGCCAAAAGCGTTAGGCAAGGCACAAGGATGAGCTGGATCGGCACACGCCAATTCAATCGGGCTTGGTGCGCGCATGCCTTCGTTGTAACCTCCATACAGGCTGAATGAATTGCTAGGATTAAAATTCAGACCGACAGCAGGGTTGAAACGGTTATAGCGATGATTACCGTTCAGATCGCCCGGCACCAAGGTTGCGTCAGTGATATCCAGACTTGTTCCGGATAAATTCACAATAGCCAGATTGTATCGACCAGAAAGTGTCAGATGCAGTTTTGGGTTAATTGAAAAAGTATCGGTTCCATAGAGTCCATAATAGTCGTTATTGGCTGTGAGCCTGACGGTCTGAGGAGTTGTGATCGGCTGGATACTGACCGTTTCGAAACCCACTACATTAGCAATCTGCGTATCGCTGCTGAAATTAGTGCGTCCGAAGTCCGCACTGAATCCTCCCGTCATTTGATTTTTATGCCCCAGCAAATCATCCATCAGGGTCATTTGTACGGAACCTCCATAGCCATTTGTGTTCGTAGTAGTAACCACATTGCTTGCATAGGGGTCGCATGGAGACGGCGCGATGACTCCAAGACAGGCAGCACTTGTCGAAGCTGATACAACGCCATCGCCGGGATAATTATTATTTACATTGCTGTTGAAGCCGTTTGCCTGGTTATGGCGCCAATAGACATTTCCCGCAATCAGCTTTTCTTCTGAAATAAAGTGACTACCATTTAGTGTAATCATTGCCAACTGGTTCTTTATGTTGTCAGGAACTGAATAAACTTGTTTATTGTTTCCCTGCATTTCCAGGGGGAGTCCCTGAATACCATTCATCGTATTATTTGCCAGCATCACTGACAGATCGAGGTTGTTATTTTCATCTTGCCAGCCTAGCTTGGTGAATAATTGTCTGACATCGCTCGATGAGGCAGTACGCCAGCCATCTTCATGAAAGAGGTTGGCTGCGACAAAATAATCGAACCGATCTTTTTTTCCTCCAGCCTCAAACTCGAGTTCCTTACGCCCCCACGAACCTCCTGTAACGGTTGCCGAAACTCCGGGATTGCTGTCACCGCTCTTGGTGTGAACAGATAGCGCGCCACCCAAGGTATTGAGACCAAAAAGCGGATTGGAACCGGGAATAAGATTAATATTGGCAATGGCGTTGGAGGGAATCAAATCCCAGTTGACGATATCGCCAAACGGTTCGTTGACACGAACGCCATCAAGAAATACCGAAATACCTTGAGGAGTGCCCAGCAAAGGTGATGCGGTAAAACCGCGATAAACCACATCGGGCTGATAAGGATTACTCACTGTATCGTTAATTGTCACGGAACCCAGATTACTATCCAGGAACTCAGCAATATTGAGGGATTTTTGTTCGTTTAGAGATTTTCCGGAAGCTGCCTGGACATTGGCCGGTACTTGATTGATCGGCACTCCAATGCCGGGAAGCGGCGTTGTTCCGACAACCTCTACAGTCTCCAGCTCCAATACTTCAGCCTTATTTTCAGCAAATGAAACTTGTGGCAGAGCAAACAAAATTGCCACCAATACGGCGATCTTTGACCGAAGGAAAGAACTCGGTATTGCTGGCACCTTGGCGAAGTTGACCAATTGACGATCCATAGTCCGACCTTCACACTTAAATATTCTATACATTCATTACTTACCGATATTGCATGACAGACTTTGAATACTAGCCGCGCGCCATTAACGATGTCTAATGAATTGTCATTGTTCTAGTGCATACGTTTCGCAAGATGTGCAACCAGAACCTAGACAGCTACCTGTTCTTGTTGGCTGTATACGGAAATCTTGTTTCTACCGGTATTTTTTGAATCGTAAAGGGCTTTATCGGCCTGATCCAACAGGCTAATAACATCGATACCTTTGCTATATGCTGCAACACCAATCGAAATGGTCACGCCAGCAGTTTGCTCTTGGCTGTTAATACGACGGATTTTGCCTCGTTCTATGCTTTGCCTGATATGTTCGGCCACAGCGGTGGCACCTGAAAGGTCTGTCTCGGGAAGCAATACGGCAAATTCCTCGCCACCCAGTCGCGCGACGAGATCCTGCCCACGAACTTTTGATTTAAGCGTTAACGCGATGGTGCGGATGACCTTGTCTCCAAACAAATGGCCATAAGTATCATTCACTTTTTTGAAGTGATCGATATCGAGCATTAACAGACATAACCCCTTTTTGAGCGTTGACTGGTCGTTAAAAATTTGACTGGACATGCTTTCGAAGCCACGCCGGTTCAATATGCCCGTTAAAGGATCCGTCATGGCTTCACCGCGTGCCCGCTGAAGTTCCTGATGCAATTTTTCCACTTGTTGTTGGCTGCTCACCAGTTCCGATTGAAGGTTGTCCATAGAGCCACGCATCTTATCCGTATCATCGGCCATGGTTTTTATCAGCGATCCCAGATTGGCTGCATCCAGGTTTTTTTTCAGGTTGTCGCCGTAGGTTTGCAAGTTATTTCCGAATTGATGTGCCTGTTTGTCTGTTTCTGCGGTGGATTGGGTAAGTTTTCTTAACAACTTTTGGATGTCTTCCCTTAAGACGCGCTGAACATCCAGATTGCACTCGGATACATACTTCGCATAAAGTTTTTCGATCTTATCATCGCAAAGCGGTTCGGATCGGGTTAGCAAATTGTCTATTGCTTCCGAAAGTGAAGGGTTGATGCCAGTTACAAATTCATACCAAACCGCGAAAGTCGGCGGTGTAAATGCAGCTGAATGACCCGCCATTTTTTGGATGACCAAGCGCAGGATCTCTCCGCTCGCATTCCGATCTTGTTCGTATTTCACCAATTTTCCCCCAAATGTTGTCGATATTATTTACATGTTATTTAAAACAGATAGCTTATTTATAGACTGCGAAGAATTTTTGAACGGCTCACCAGTCTGAGATGATGGAGCTTTAAAAGTATTGCTTTGCAGGGTGAAATAAGCCTAGTTCTATTACACAAGAATAGTAACTTAGCTGATAGGAAATAGTTTGTCAAAGTTGGCAATATCCAGAATGTGTCTGACCGTCAGATTGGCCCGGTTCAAATCAACTAATTTGCCCTAGGCTGCAGCGCGATCATTCATTAACAGGAACTTGTCAAGCGCAGTACTGTCCATGTACGTTACTCAATTTACATCAGGTTAATTGGCAGCCTCCACTTGATGCTTCCCCATGGTTAAACGTTCTGATCTTGTCCACCCCGGACACTACAAGCACACCTGCTGCTATCGCCATGACGAGGGGACCACCGGTTTGCAGGAAATCATTCCAATACACCAGCGGATGAATTTCCATATTGGGAAAATACTCCCTAAAATCCCACATTGCGCCAACCAGTGCGAGCGGAGCGTTGGTGGCGAAAAGTACCGCTGCCACCGGAACGGCCATCAGCAAACGCATCGGTATTGCCAAGACGCCTTTGGCTTGCCATGCTAGTAGAATCGAGAGAAACACGATGATGGGCTGCAAGACACTGCCCACGAGAATACTCGGCTCAAAGTGCAAACTGGTTTTGGGCATCAACACCCGACTTCCCAATATCATCGGTTGCGTCGGAGTGACCTTCAACTGTATGACCGTATTGTTTTGCTTATTGACAACATGGATTTGATCGACACGAAAACCGTCATCGATTGCTTCGATTATCCAAGCTAGTGCGGGAAGAAGGGGAGTAACCAGGATCGTCCCATAGATACGACCCAGCCCCAGAAGAATGGCCGTAATGACGATAAGCTTTAACGCGAAATTACGAATCTGCTGGTTCATTTGATTTAGGGGTGCCAACTGCGTATTGGAACCAAAAGAGCGCGTAAAGGGAAACAATAATCACTAGCGCAATAGGGGCCAAGGTACCATGAAGCAAATCAAACAGGGAAGGATCACTGCGATAGGCATAGAACAAGGCTACCAGCCTAATTTGGTTCAGGCAGAACACCATCACGATACCGATGCCAAGACCTGCCAGTCGACGCCTCCAAGGCATGACCACCGCTGAAAAGGCCGCGGCTAGCAAGAACATCACTTCGGTACCTTCGCACCCCTTTAATACGGTAATACCACCACCCGGCGCTTTCAGTTGATTCCCAATTGCTTTGACGCCCACATCCGGCGTGATCGTGCGAATCAGCGCCGCCGTCGGGGTGACGGTTAAATCACCTAGTACAAAATGTTCAAATGAGGTACCGCGACAGGCATCGTAACTCATTTGCAGAATGAAGAACACGCCCAGAAAAAGCAGCGCCGACCCCCACACAGGCAAGGGTTTTGCGGGTTTGTCGATTCGTGCGACGAACTGTTCGTAAGATTCATTCATGGTAGTTACCGAGTAATCCCCCTAAGATTTTACTTGACCAGCAAAACCAGATTGAAATGATTATGTTTATTGAATTATTAATTAATCCAACATCCCGCCGATGTTACCCTACAGTATATAGATGAAGTTTTTATTTCAGCGGTTCGCAGTTGTGCTAAGGTGGTACGCTTGTTGATGCATGATCAGACCTCGATCCGTCCCATTTTATCGGGTTTGCGTTCCGCTTCAACTTTGAGGATTGAAGATAGCTATTAAAAATAAATCATGTCCGACCCGCTCAGCATTAGCGCTAATTTTAGCCTCTAAAGAATCGGCAAGAGCGTTCGTTACCTGCATTACTTTTACTCGTGTCCAGTCCTAGTGGGAGCAAACGGCGCGGTTGCGGTCAAGCCCGTTCTCGAGGCTTTTCTAAATCCTGGCGGACAACAGTCCTGCAATCACAGTCTTTATTTAACTACCAGAATATCGTTTCATGCGTTGACGATGC
>Ga0007854_10001824_pt1 | contig 13467 bp, 9 predicted proteins | sample CryBogCBH12Aug08_FD_60382 | JGI IMG/M metagenome (GOLD analysis project Ga0007854, IMG submission 60382) | Freshwater microbial communities from Crystal Bog, Wisconsin, USA - CBH12Aug08 | ecosystem: Environmental > Aquatic > Freshwater > Lake | place: Crystal Bog, Wisconsin, USA | collected...
AACGACTCCTTTTAACGGATTCATTTCTACACCCGGACCGGGCGGTGGTCAAATGGAAACCGGAAAAATTTAATTGATCGGCTTTTGCCAGTCGGCCATCGCGCTGCGCGTGCCGCAGTCGAGGCATTGCGTGAGATTGTATTGCGCGCCGCATTGCGGACAGGCGGCATTGGTGGCGAAGGTATCAAAGGCGGTGCCGCATTGGGTGCAGCGCCAGAGCAGACCGAGCGGCGGCGCGGAGTGGCAGGACGGACACGCGAAGCCGGGCCGGCGCGGAATCTTGGCGAGCTTCGCCAATGCCTGCGCCTGTTTCAATCCGCCCCAGCAGTTCAATAAAATGAACACCGCCATGATGCCCATCCAAAGCGACTCGGCGTAGATGGCGAACAAAATCAATCCCGCCACGCCGATGAAGCCGATGACGCTGGCCGCGAGCAGGCTGTTGGCGCGACCGAATGGAAACCACAGCAGCGAGCGCAAAATCTGTCCACCGTCGAGCGGATAGACCGGCATCAGGTTGAAGACGAGCAGCACCGTGTTGATGATGGCGACGCCGCGCACCAGCAGATACGCGTCGTGATAATTCTCCGGCCAGCCATGATGTTTGCCGAAATAAACCAAGCCCAATAAGATCGGGAAGAGCGCCACGTTCACCAGCGGGCCGGCGGCAATGCTCCAAAGCTGCGCGCCCGGACGCTGCGGCGGGGAAACGTAAGCCACGCCGCCGAGCGGCCAGAGCACGATGAGGTCGGCCTTGCCGCCGACCGAGCGGCACGCGAGCGCGTGACCGAATTCATGCGTCAGCACGATGAGGAACAGCGACAAAATTTCCAGCGCGTTCCAGCCGTAGCTGGAATATTCATGCGGCCGGCTGGTGAAATAGACGAACGCCACGAACCACGCCCAGTGAAGATACACGTCAATCCCCAGCAGCCGGAACAACTTCACTGAACCTTTGCGCGTGGGCATCAGAGCGCTCCTTTGATTTGCTTGAGCAGTTCCGCGTGCGACTCGACGGCTTTGAACTGCGGAAATTCCGACTTCACTTTTTCCGGCGCGTGGATGAGGAAGCCGACGTTCGCCTCGCCGAGCATCGCGGTGTCGTTGTAGGAATCGCCGGCGGCGACGACGTGGTAATTCAGCGACTTCAGCGCGGCGACGGATTTTTGCTTCTGGTTCGGCTGGCGCAACTGATAGCCGGCGATACGGTCGTTCTCGACGATGAGCCGGTGGCAGAACAGCGTCGGCCAGTTCAACTGTTTCATCAGCGGTTGCGCGAATTGTTCAAACGTGTCAGACAAGATGATGACCTGCACAATCGAGCGCAGTTCATCGAGAAATTCTTTGCCGCCCGGCAATGGCTTGAGCGTGCCGATGACTTCCTGGATGTGCGAGAGCTTGATGCCGTGGCGGTCGAGGATGCCGATGCGGTAATTCATCAGCTTGTCGTAATCCGGTTCGTCGCGCGTGGTGCGGCGTAGTTCCGGAATCTTGGTCTTCTCGGCGACCGCGATCCAGATTTCCGGCGTCAACACGCCTTCCATGTCCAACGTGACGATTGCTTGTTTCATGCGGCGCGCAGTTTTTCAAAAACCGCTTCCGATGTCGAGTCCGGCGGGTGGCCGGGAACGGTGTCGCTTCAAACCACCACGTTCATTTTCTGCATCAATTCAGTCTTCAAAAGCCGGCGGTAGCTTTCGGCGGTTTGCAAGGCGGCGGGAAAATGGATGGTAATGACAGTGATGAATTGGCCGCCCGCATCAATCGCCGAAATCACTATCTTTTGCTGATCCAATAGCGGTTCGGCATGGATGCCGTGGTATTCCACGTCCAGAACTTTGCCGCTGACATCAAAATAAAATGGATTGATTATTTCAGCCATGGGCCGGTTATCGCCAAGGGTTCACTTCAATTCCGGATGCGCCGCCAGCAGTTCGTCCAGTTCCGGTTTCACCTTCGGCAAATCCGGCTGCCAGCGCAGCGCCTCACGAAATTGCGCGGCGGCCTCCGGAAATTTTCCTAGCGTGACGAACGTCTCCGCCAGCCGCGCGTGGGCGGGAGCGAAATCCGGCCGCACGGCCAGCGCGGCCTTGAAACAATTCGCCGCGTCCGGCAGCCGCTGGCTCTGCGAGAAAAACACGCCGAGATTGAACTGCGCGTCGGCGTTGCGCGGGTCGAGTTGCGCGGCGGCGGCGAGATGTTCCAGCGCCTCGTCCTTGAGACCGAAGGCAAGCAGTTCCAGCCCGAGGTTGTATTGGCTGATGGGATAACGCGGCTCGATGCGCACGGCCTCGCGGTAAAGCACCACCGCGCGGGCGTTGTCGCCGGCGCGCTCGAACGTTTTGCCCAGCGCGTCGTCGGCGACGTAATTATTCTGCGTCGCGCCGAGCGCATGGAGAAATAACGCCGGGCTGTTGCGCCAGTTTTCCAGTTGCGCCGCCGTGACCAGCACGCAGCCCGCCAGCGCGCCGCCGGCGACGAGCGAGTAAAGAAATTTTCCCTTCGGTTTCGCCGCCCATAATTCCGCGCCGCCCCAGACCAGCGCGATGAAGAGGCCGATGCTCGGAATATAAAAATACCGGTCGGCCATGGATTGCGCGCCGACCTGCACGAAGCCGATGACCGGCACCAGCGTGCCGAGAAACCAGAACCAGCCGGCGGCAAACCACGCCCGCCGCCGCAGCCCGACCACCGCCAACGCGGAGATTAGCAGCAGCACCAGCACCGAACCCGCCACCGCCGCCGCCGGCCAGTGATAGACGTAGGGATAAATGATGGCGAGATCCGCCGGCCAGAAAGTCTTGCCGAGATAGCGCAAGTAGGCGACCGGCACATTGGCGAGCCGCGTGGACCACGCGACCGCGCTGACCGCGCCGACGCTGTGCTGCGCGAGGAATGTCACCGCGCACAAGGCCAGCGACAGCAGGAAGAACGGAATCTTCTCCACGAGCAGCCATATCAAATGGCGAATGGCGAATGGCGAATGGCGAACGCCGGATTCGGAATTTGAAATTTGAAATTTGAAATTTGAAATTCTCCCCAATGGCCACACGTCCAGCAGCAGCAGCGTGAACGGCAGCGTCACCGCCATCGGCTTGGACAACAGCGCGGCGGCACAGGCGAGCAGGGCGAGGGCGTAAAAAAGTTTTGAGTTTTGAGTTTTGAATTTTGGGTTGTCCGAATCGGTTGGCGTCACGCTTTGCGCGTAGCGGACATACGCCATGATTGTCAGCAGCCAGAAAAAGGTGCTCAACACGTCCTTCCGTTCCGCGACCCACGCGACGGACTCGACGTGCAGCGGATGCCACGCGAACAGCGCCGCCACGAACGCGCTGCGCCACGCCGCGCCGGTGAGGTTGCGCAGCAGCGCGAAGAGCAGCAGCGTATTGGCGATGTGAAACGCCACGCTCACCAGATGATGCGCGCCGGCGTTCAGGCCGAAGAGCTGGCAGTCCAACTGATGCGCCAGCCACGAGAGCGGATGCCAGTTGCCGACATGAATGCCGTTGAACGCCCAGCACCAGCCCTGCCACGTCAGGCCGGCTTGCGTCACCGGGTTGTTCCAGACGTATTCGTCGTCGTCGAAATCAATGAAGGAGAATTGGGCGACCGGCGAATAAAGCGCCAGCGTGCCAAGCGCCAGCACGAGGCACGCGAAGAGGAAAAACTTTTTGTCCGGGCGCGTGGCGGTCATGGGTCAGAGCCAGGCCGATTCCGCCTGCCGTTGCTTGAATTGCAGCGTCTCGGTGTAGCCCACGCTGCGGGCGAGGGCCACCGCCTCCGCGAAATTCATCCCGACTTCCGCCGGCGCGTGCGCGTCCGAGCCGAAGGTGATGGGCACGTGCCGATGGAAGGCCATCTCCAGCAGTTCGCGGCACGGATAGATTTCCCGGCAATCCTTCCGCAGCCCGGCGGTGTTCAGTTCGATGGCGCAACCGGCCTTGGCCGTCGCATCGAGAAACTTTTCGTAGAGCGGCCGGCAATCCTGCGTCGGGCGGATGCCGAACTTCTTCGGCAAATCCGCGTGGCCGATGATGTCAAACAGCCCGGAGGCCGCCGCGAGCGTGAGCCGGTCGAAATATTTTTGCCAGACCTCGTAGGCGTCGCGCTTTTTCCATTCGGAGAGCTTCGCCGGATTGTCAATGTCCCACGCTTCGGAGACGTAGTGGACGCTGCCGATGAAATAATCCCACGGCTGCCGCGCCGCGAGCGCGCGAATCCAGTCCTCGTGGCCGGGCAGGTAATCTACTTCCAGCGCGAGGCGGATGGTGAGCTGGGGAAATTCCTTTTGCGCGAGCCGCACCTTGGCGACGTATTCGTCCAGTTGCCGGTCAAACATCCGCCAGTCGTCGAAATCATCGCGCGGCATCGGCGAATGGTCGGAGAAACCGATTTCCTGCAAACCCAGCGCCACGGCGTGACGTGCATAATCTACCGGTTCGCCGACGGCGTGACGGCAAAGCGGCGTGTGCATGTGCAGGTCGGCGGGCAGCGACATGGCGGGGAGTTTCAGGATTAATCCGCCAAGATTCAAGCGCCGAGGTTAAGAAAAATGCCGGGGCGGGAATGAACCGGGCTGATTCATTTGCGTGTAGCAGCGGACATGAGTCCACTCATTTTGAAAAAACGATTTAATTTGAGCCAACTCACGGCGGTGGCTACGGCGGCTAATGAAAATGCAATGACCGGACGATGGCTGGCAGTTCGAAGTGAAGTGTGTGAACTGGCCAGAAAACCATCGCCCGGTTGCGGACTGGGCACAACCAGCCGCAGATTACCCTACCTTTTCAGGTTTCCGCTTTTGCGTCAGGTGCACATCAGGGTGACGGTGGCGCTCCAATCGCTGTATTGCGTGGAGCCGCCCACGCAGCGGAGCCGCACATTGTAGAGCGTGCCCGGCGTGAGGTTTTTAATCACGATACCCTTGGTGTTCGGGAAGATGCCCGCCTCCAGCCACGCCCCGGTGCCCGTGCTGTATTGCAATTGATACGCCTTGGCCCCCGACACCGCCGCGTTGAGATACACCGCCAGTTGCGTGCTGGTGGAATTGTCCAGCGTGATGGCCGGTTGCGCCAGCGGGCCGGGCGTGCCGCCGCCGCTCACCACGTCGTAGCCGGACGACAGCACCTGCGAGAGTGTGAGCGTGGGCGTGAGACTTTGCACATACGCCGCAATCTGGCGGAGGACGGAGATGAGCGCATCGCGCGCCTCGTTTTTGGCAGCGGTATCCTTGGTTCCGCCTTGGGCCGCTGCCGTGATGCTGGCTTGAAACGCCACCTGCAACGCCTGCAACGCCGCGATGGTCACCGGCAGATTGGGAAACAGGGCGTTGGATTTGAGACAGGCAATCACCAGAATGGCGAAGCTGTTGAGGTCATTGTCAGAATAGGTCGCAAACCAGAGCGCGACCCGGATGTTCTTTTTCATTTACTACTTTCACTTTCTTCACCCCGGATGACCGGCCGGACGAAGGTGCCCGGCCCATCACTCACACACGCCGGAACCCAAAGCATCAGAAGTGCCAATCGTTATTTTGGCTCACTGAGTAGTCGTAATGTTAAACCAATTCTAATGTAATGTATTTTCAATTCTTTTGGCTCCGCCGCCGGTGATGACGGGTGCCAGCGGCTGGCAGAGCGGGTAAAACCCGTTTGCTCCGTCGCCAAACAAATCTGGTTTGGAACAAAACCGGTTCGGTCGGAAACAAAACTGATTTGCTTGGCGGAAAAACAAATTCGTTCCGTGAGCAAACACGTTTGGTTTGAGGCAAAATCGATTTGGTCTGGAACAAAATAAATTTGATTTGCGCCAAAACCGATTTGGCTTGGAATAAAACACGTTTGGTTTGGAACAGAAAAAATTTATTCTGAAGCAAAACACGTTTGGTTTGGAACAAAACACTTTTAATCCGTAACAAAACAGATTGGGTTTGCACCTCTGGCGGTGGAAGAATGTCCCGCTCGGCTCAAATTTTGGACACTGCTGGATTGTTTTGAGACAGAGCAGGGGGGCGGGCAATCTTATTTCAAAACTGTCAGTATTCTGATTAAATAAATAAATAAGACAACCTTACTTAAATTAGCCTTGCAATTATTTGCCAGAGGCGTAAAACAGACAAAACTTCTACGGGGAACAAGTCTCCGGGGAACATTTGTAGTATATATGCAGCATTGATCCGTTTGGGAAAAATAAACCAACGAACAAAAAACCGAACTTAAAATCATGAAAACAAGGGCGCTTATCTTAACGGTGGCGATGTTTCTCGCCGCATCACTTCAAACCCATGCGCAGGGATTCGTGTATGACCAGCAGTCAGCCACCAATGCAGTGGCTGTTGTTGGCAATGGCAATGCCGATGGCCTTGACATCCAACCATCGCCATTGACGCAATCTTTTATTCCGACACTTTCGTCAATTTATTTTATTCAGCTCGAATTTGAGGATGTGCCGAATAATGGCACCAGTGGCGCGACGGTTTATGTGAATCTATGGACTGGCTCGCCGAATGTTAATTCAGCGACATTCATCAGTTCAACCACTCCGGTTTATATGCCCAACGGATTTGCGAATAGTGGTCTCGGAAGTGCCGGAATCACCAATTTTTATTTTTTAACAGCCATTGCACTGACGCCGGGCCAGATTTATTATTTTCAACCGGTCGTTCTATCTGGAGATAATCCGTGGGATATAGTCGCTATCGGCAACACCTATCCAAATGGACAGTTGTTTGACAGTGGTGCTGGTTTTAATTCAGATTTGTATTTTCGCGAAGGCGTCTTGGCTGCTGCTCCCGAGCCGACAACTTTGGCTTTAGTCAGTTTGGGTGGTCTCTTGGTTTTTGGCCGCAAGCGCTGCCATATCTTAACGGTGGCGATGTTTTTTGCCGCTTCACTTCAAACCCATGCACAGGGATTCGTGTATGACCAGCAGTCAGCCACCAATCCGCTTGCTTTTAATAATCCAAGCGTTGATTTTTTTAACATCCAGCCCGATGGTCCGCTAACCCAATCCTTTACACCGACACTTTCGACGATTGGTTTTGTCCAGTTTGAGTTTATTGACCCGCCTGGCAATGGCAACAATGGCGTGACAGTTTATGTGAACATTTGGACCGGATCGGCGAATATTAATTCCGCCACATTGATCGGGTCAACCACTCCGGTTTATATGCCAAACGGATTTGGTTATGGTTACGGAGTTACAAACTTTTACTTTTCCAGTCCGATTGCACTAACTCCGGGACAAACCTACTATCTTCAGCCAGTCGTGCAATCCGGTGACAATCCGTGGGAGATAATGGTGCTTACTAATACTTATTCGAACGGTCAGTTTTTTGCCGGGGGAGGAGCTGTTCAGCCTAGTTCGGACTTATGGTTTCGAGAAGGAGTCATCTTGGCTACGCCGGAACCTACTACACTGGCATTGGCTGGCTTGGGGGGTATTCTAGCTTTGGCTTTGAAATGTCGCTCCAAACTATTAATTTTATTTGGCATTGGAGCGTTGCTTTTGGGTTCCATCCACGCGCAAACCACGTCGGATTCGGTGGTGCAAGTCACGGCGGACATTGCTGGCCTCACGCCGGTGGATGTCGCCGACCTGCCAAGTAGCGGCACCTTTCTCATCTTGCAGCCCGGTGCCAACGGTCAGGTGAACTCCATGCCCATGCCATTTCTGCCGCCCAACTATTCATCCCTGCCGATTTATCAGGTGTCAGACAACACCTTTCTGGTGGATGACACCGGCGGTCTGCTTGTCGCACCGTCTGCCCTGAACCGGAACCGCGCGCAGCCAGCCGCTACTATCCAAGCTCAAGTCCAGATGCAAGCTGTCGCGAGTCTTATTGAGCAGATACAAACTTCCAACTACATTGATACCTCTACCAACGGCGATATTTCCACAAACATCATTGTCCATCCCAACGGCAACTGGCAAACGCTCGACACCAACGGCCTTTGGCTCGAAATCGTGGGCTATCATCCGTCTGACACTAACCTGCAATTGGTGTTGCACAATACGAGCGACGACCAATTGTATCAGTTGAATTCCGCCACCAATTTATTAAGCACCAACTGGGATATCGGCGATTTGCAGTGGGGCGATTGGGACTCCGACCAAACCTGGTTCACGCCCGTGCCCATGACCAAGCCCGCGACATTCTACCGCGCTCACCATGCCGATGCCATCATGCAGGTCTGGGACGTGATGGACTCCATGGAGATAAACCCTACTAACTCCAATGGACATATTGGAATCATCGGCATCCAGAACGGCGTGGACACTCCGGCCACCAATGACATCAATGTCTATTATACCGTCGGTGGCACGGCGCAGAACGGCATAGACTACTTGAACCTGCCCGGTATGCTGACGCTGGCGGCGGGTATGTCGGACACCAATATCATCATCAATCCTACCGCCATGGGCTTGCAGCCGGACAAGACCATTGTGCTGACCCTGCTGCAAAACCGCAACTACCTGATTGACCCCGATTACGCCTATGCCACCAATATTCTTTACGCCAATCCTGAATTAGTGCTAATAGCTTATGGCGATACTGAATACCCTTGCCCAAATACACCGTGGCCTATTTACTTGAGAGCTAACTTGCCATTGACTAGCTATACCATCGTCACTTGGCCGACTCATGGAATTTTGGACACCAACGCGCTGCCAACGGTCACTTACACGCCAACGAATTGTTTTGAAGGCTCGGACAGCTTCACCTTCACCGTTAACAACAGCTTTTCCACCTCCGCCCCGGCCACGGTCACATTGAATATTTCCGACCCGGTTTTCGCTTCTCCGGTCTATGCGGTCACACTCCCCGGCCAGCCGGTCAGCTTTGGACTGAGCGGCGGAGACAGTTGCGGAGAAAATGTTAACTATATCCTGCCCGCCAGCTTGCCGCATGGCTGGTTGAATACCAACGCACTGCTCAATATCCTGCCTGGTGAGTCACCCAGCGTCACTTACACCCTCACCGCCACGAACTTCACCGGCGTTGAAACTTTCAATTACATTGTCACCAGTAGTTGCGGCGGCGACATCGCCACGTCATCGGTTAGCATTTACATTCCCGGCGGCCCCAATCTGATGCTCGGATGCAATCCCTTTGGAATGGGAACTTATGTCCCTTTGGAGTGGTTTTTGGGCACCAACGAATCGCAGATGCAGCAGAAGTTCAGCATCATTGATTACAAAATCTACCGCTGCGCCGTTTCCGGTGGGCCTTACACCTGCATTGGCACCAATTTAGCCACCAGCCAGACGAGTTACAGCTACATGGACACCAATGTCGTGGCTGGCCAGACCAACTATTATGTGGTGACGTTTGAATTCGGAAATAATGGCAGCACCTACGAATCGCCTTTCTCGAATGAAATCAAAGCTGTCCCCTACGCTTACGATTTGATCGCGCCGGACGCGACCTGGGACGTTTGGGATATATCCACCAACCGCCCGAAATCATGGAAGGGATATTTACAGGCACCGTTCTCCAGCGAGTATCCGAGCCAATACCCCGATCTCAATCCGTGGCCGAACAGCTACTGGCCGCCGGCAACAAACGGAGTTGAATCCATCAGGTCAAATAACATCGCCCTAATTCTCCCGGTCAACTGGACGAACCAAACGCAGTTGGCGCAGGTAAAATACTCGATTGCCATTGACAACGACTATTGGCTGTATCTGAATCATTCCACAAACTACATTGATGCTGCGCCCAGCCATGAGGGTCAAGCCGCTTGGTCTGCCTTTCAATCATTCCAAACGGTTGCGCCCGGCTTGCTACATGGCGGAACCAATTATATCAGCGTGGTGATTAGGGACCGGTCTTACATAAACTATTTCTCCATGGTCGTAACCACCAACACTTGCGGCCAGTAGCAATAAGAGTTCCATCCAAGTCTTGATCGGGGGTGGACGAGTATTGCCGGGGCTATAAATGTTGAAACCGCCGTTTCAGTCTCCTGAAACGGCGGTTGAAATTTGGGGCCAGCGGTTGGCCCGCCGGGCCTATTTCTTCGCCAGCGCTTTGGTTAACGCCGCGCCCAAGGCGTCGCCGCGCAGGCCGGTGCCGATGATGTTGCCGTCCGCGCCGACGAGGACGGTGAAGGGGATGGATTCCACGCCGTATTTCACGGCCAGCTTGTTGCTCCAGCCTTGGCCGTCGTAGAACTGCGGCCAGATCATGCCGTCCGTCTTCTTGAGGAAGGCGTCCAGCTTGTCGCGGTCGGAGTCGAGGCTCACGCCGATGATTTCAAACCCTTGGGCATGGAATTTCTGGTAGTTGGCGATGACGTTGGGGAGTTCATGGACGCACGGCCCGCACCAGGTCGCCCAGAAATCCACGAGCACCACCTTGCCCTTGAGCGCACCGACGGACAGCGGCTGGCCGGCGAGGTCTTTCTCGTTGAAATCGGGGAACGGCGCCCCGGCGGCGAGGCCGGATTGGATTTTTTTGGCTTCGGCCTGTTTCTCCATCATCTGCAACATTTGGTCGGCTTTCTGGCCGAGCTTGGTGTCGGGGTAATCGGTCTTGAGCTTCTCGATGAGCGTCTTGGCCTTGTCCGGGTTGTTCAGCACCTGCTGGTAAAGCATGGCTTCCATATAGACAATCTGCGCCACGACATCGGTCTTCTCGCCCGCGTGCTTGGCGCGCAGGGCGTCGAAGGCAACAAGATTTTCCGCGAGGTCGGCCTCGGTGTTTTTACCGGCCTTGAGTTTGTTCTGGATGCCCTGAACAATCGCCTGAAGTTCTGGATCCATGGAACTGGCGGGGCGGGCGTTGGTCTGGGCATTCAAACTGACGGACACGAGCAGGGCGGTAGCCAGCAAGCAGAGCAGGAATTTGTTTCGCATAAATAATATAGGTTGCCAGACGATTTCAGTTTTTTAGAAGCGAGGCAAATGTTTTCCGGCGGCGGTGATTCAACGCCAAGCCGCAAAACAGCCAAGTCGCAAAGCGAACCCCCAAAATAATTGAAAACCGTCCGCGACTTTGCGTCCTTGCGCTTGGGCGTTAAATTCTTCAGGCTATTGGCAGCGCGTTTCGCAAACGCGCTTGACAACACTTGGCACTTTCGTAGCTTTCTTAATTAAATGATCTACGTTCCCTCCCGCATGGGCCAGTTGAACCGTCGCGCCTTGTTGCGGCGGTTGCAAAAACTGGGCGTCGCCTCGCGGGCGGAACTCGCCAAATCGCTCGGTATGAGCCAGCCCACGGCGGGCAAAATTGTGGACGAACTCATTGCCGCCGCCGTTTTGGAAGAAGTCGAGGTCGCCGAAACCAACGGCGGGGAAACCAATCTCCGTGGCCGGCCCGGTCGCAAGCTGCGCCTGAATCATTCCAAGTCGCGCTTGCTTGCCATCCAGCTCGGCTTGCAGTCCACCACCGTCACGCCGCTCGCGCTCGGCATTCCTGATGCGGACGAATGGCAGTGCCAATTTTCCCTCGCGCCCAACGAGGCCAGTCCGGCGCGCGCTTGGGAAAACCAGTTGCGCGCGGCGGCTAAAAAAATCGGGCGCGAAGATTTTCTCGGCGCGCTCGTGAGCGTGCCCGGCGTTTTGGATGAACAGGCCAACCGCATTTTGTTCTCGCCGAATTTGCACTGGACGGAAAAAGCCGATCTCGCGGAAATCGTCCGGCGTGTCTGGAAATTGCCGGTGCTGCTGGTGCAGGAGGAGCGCGCGCTCGCGCTCGGCCATCATCTCGCGAATCCCGACTGCGAAGATTTCCTGCTGGTGGATTTCGGCGAAGGCGTCGGCGGCGCGATCATCGTGGACGGCAAGCCGTTCGCGAATCCGCTGCCCATCAGCGGCGAAATCGGCCACACGCCGGTGCTGGGCAACGCGCGCAAATGCGGCTGCGGCGCGACCGGTTGCATGGAAACGCTCGTGTCGCTGCGCGGCTTGCTGGAAAGTTTTGCCACGGCCACGCGCGGCAAAAAAAATTCCTGGCCGCAACTGCGCGAACACATTGCCGAAAAGGGCATCGAACCCTGGCTGGCGCAGTCGCTGGACGCTGCCGCCACGGCGATTGCCGGCGCGCTGAATGTCCTCGGCCTGCGCCGCGTGTTTGTTACCGGCAGCCTGACGGAATTGCCGCCGACGGTCATGGCGCATCTTTCGCACGCCGTCGAAAGCGGTTCGATGTGGGCGAAGTTTGGCCGCGTGGAATGTGTCGCCGCGCCGCGCCGCCGCACGGCGGGGCTGATTGCCGTGGGCATTGACCGGCTGATTGTTCCCGATTCCGACACCAAAAGTTTTTCGCTTCAAAAAATTGCTTTAAGAAACCGAGGCTGATAATTTTACCGCCGATCCCTTAATTTAATGACATATGAAACCTGCATTTCCTAATATCACTGAAATCCGTTACGAAGGGCCGAAGTCGAAGAATCCGCTCGCATTCAAGCATTACAACGCCGACGAAATCGTCGAAGGCAAATCCCTGCGCGACCACCTGCGCTTCGCGGTGGTTTACTGGCACACGTTCCGTGGCACCGGCAGCGATCCGTTTGGCGCGGGCACGATGCAGCGTCCGTGGGACGACGGCAGCGCGTCCATCAGCAACGCGCAGAACCGCGCGCGCGTGGCGTTTGAATTTATCAGCAAACTCGGCGCGCCGTATTATTGCTGGCATGACCGCGACGTGGCGCCGGAAGGCAAGACGCTCAAAGAAACGAACAAGAACTTTGACGCGGTGGCGAAAGTGTTGAAGGAAGAACAGAAGCGCACCGGCGTGAAATTATTGTGGGGCACGACCAATGCGTTTTCGCATCCGCGCTTTGTCCACGGCGCGAGCACGAGCTGCAACGCCGACGTGTTTGCATTTGCCGCGTGTCAGGTAAAAAAAGCGATGGAAGTGACGCACGAACTCGGTGGCGAAGGCTACACATTTTGGGGCGGCCGCGAAGGCTACATGACGCTGCTCAACACCGACATGAAACGCGAGCAGGAACATCTGGCGAAGTTTCTGCATTTGGCCGTCGCGCACAAGAAGGCGATTGGTTTCAAAGGACAATTCTACATCGAGCCGAAGCCGAAAGAACCGACCAAGCACCAGTATGATTCCGACGCGGCGGCGTGTTTGAACTTCCTGCGCGAATTTGATTTGCTAAAAGATTTCAAGCTGAACATCGAGACGAACCACGCGACGCTGGCGGGTCACACGATGCAGCACGAACTGGAAGTCTGCGGCGCGGCGGGCGCGCTCGGTTCGATTGACGCGAACACCGGCGACGAGTTGCTCGGCTGGGACACGGACCAGTTTCCAACGAGCATTTATCTGACGACCTATACGATGCTGAGCGTGCTGAAATACGGCGGGTTCAAGACCGGCGGCGTGAACTTCGACGCGAAGGTGCGCCGCGAAAGCTTTGAGCCGATTGATTTGTTTTACGCACACATCGGCGGCATGGACGCGTTTGCGCGCGGGCTGAAAATTGCCGCCGCCATCCGCAAGGACGG
>Ga0007854_10001826_pt1 | contig 13463 bp, 15 predicted proteins | sample CryBogCBH12Aug08_FD_60382 | JGI IMG/M metagenome (GOLD analysis project Ga0007854, IMG submission 60382) | Freshwater microbial communities from Crystal Bog, Wisconsin, USA - CBH12Aug08 | ecosystem: Environmental > Aquatic > Freshwater > Lake | place: Crystal Bog, Wisconsin, USA | collected...
TAAGAGTATCAAATCTATTAGATGCCTTGTTTTTCCACCATTGTACAACATTTTCCAACTCAAACTTATCATAGTTGTCGTCTTTTACCAACACATCAGTCTTACAATTCACATAGTCAACAAAATTCTTAAAACCATAGTTTGAAGTATAATACCGTTTCTGTTCGGTCAAATTCTTGGCATTATCAATGATTGTGGTAAATCTGGTAAAGTCATCTGTACCTTTCAAGGCAGCCTTAGTCAAGGAGACAATCTTCATTGTAATCTTCAACTTCTTACTAGAAGCATCTTTCTCAACCAATTCACCAACAATATCTTGTACATAGTCTCTTAGATTGTCATAAGGTTTACCGTGCATCATTGGTAAGAAGTCTGAATCGGTTAGACCTTTGTATCTAATATATGGCTTCATACCATCATACTGTGATACGGTCTTAGATGAACCATACAAACTGGTAGTCTCAAATAGACAAAGGTTCATATTGTATTTTTTGTTTACAATCTCACGGACTGCATGAGAACAACAAATAGCAGCCAGAAGTTTACCACCAAGGTAATTAAAACCAAATGGTTGTGTAGGTACAATCACAAAACCCATCATTGCGGAGTTATTGAATCGTTTACCCCATTCAGGTTGTTGCGTAAACACTTGTCCAAGCAAATCATTTCTAGGTTTACAGTTGATTACTGGTGAACCAAGTCTAATGAATCCTAGATACTTTCCTGTGTTCTTTTCTTTGACTGCCAATTTAACATTACGACCAACAGGTGCAATATTGACATGGGAACTGGTAATATTCAATAGTTGTTCCCACTCATCGCCAGGTGCTTCACACACTTCAATATCCATATCATTGGGATGCATAGTAAAGTCACTAAACAAATCATCTTCAATAGGAAATAAAGGATTAGATGACATACCAGCCAAAGAATTTAATTTCTGGTCACGCATATATTGGTCAATACGGTCAAAGTTACCAAAGTAATCTTCAAACGCATTAAGACAATGTAATGCTTGGTCTTTAGTTAAATTCATAATGTATATTTCTTTAAAACTTCTTTAGCCATACTCAAATCTTTAACTTCTGGTTCATCAGCAATATCAATCACTTTTATACTGAAGCCTTGAGGACTATTTGCATCATGGTGTAAAAGTAAACTGGCTTTCTTTGGATTCCACCAATTGATACCAAAGTTTAATTTAATTATATGTAACTTTTCTTTGTTCATATTTTAAACCCCTCAAAATTCTTCTTAGGTGAAGATGGCATTGCTTTATGTCCAGCATCTGCTAGTCCATCTTGTCCTGATTGTTCAACATCATAAAGTCTCATTTTTGCACGGTCAATACCGATAACAAATCTTTTGTGCATGGTCGGATCAGAATATCTATTCTTCAATTGTTTCACCATTAATTGACCAAGTTCTTCTAGTTCTTCACTTGTAATCAAAGCAAACATTAAGTCTGCTGTAGCGGGCAAACCAAAAGACTCACTCGTGTCTTCAAGTCCTGGGTCTGAAGAAGTAAAACCTGACCTTGTGGTTTGTGTAGCAGAAACAATTGGTACTCCGAACTCAACGGCAAGACCTCGCAGCTCTTCTGCGATAGATTTGACATAGGTGTAGGAGTTGATATTGGCTCCTGCTTTGATTCTAGAGCTACAACAAATGTTAAGATAATCAATAAAAATAATATCAGGTACGAAAGACCTCTTAAGGTTAAGTTCATTTAATAAGGTCCTAAAGTGAGTTGCAGAAGCTGAGGCAGTTGGATATTCTTTGATAATTAATTTGCCAGTTGTCTTCTCTTTCATCTTAGCAATTTTCTTATCATACATTTCTTTTGGTAAAGAGTTCAAATCGTCAACGGTCACATTCAATAGATTCGCATCTATTCTTTCCGCAATACGTTCTTCAGCCATTTCCATGGTAATGTAAAGAACATTTCTACCCAACGACATAGTTCCAGCGGCACAATGACACATAAAAAGGGACTTGCCAACGCCAGTACCAGCAAGAGCAATATTAAGAGTTTTGGAAGGAAGGCCGCCTTTTGTAATCTTGTTAAAGAATTCCAAGTCAAAAGGAATTCGTTCTTCTTTTCTGTGATAGAATTCATATCGTTCATCACTATTCTCCAGATAATCATGGCCAACCGAACTATCAAATGTTACCGCCAAAGCGTCCGATAATATCTTGGGAATCGCACCTTTATCGTTGGTTTTATCCTTACCGTCCAAAATGCTAATGGACCCCAATACTGCATTGTAGATTGCCCTCTCTTGACAAAAGGCTTCGGACTTTTCAATAAGCCATTGAATCTTGGATTCTTCTCCCTTAGCCAATGCAATCTCTTGTAAATAAGATTCCGACTTTTCCACTTCGTCATCTGAAAGATTTCGCCTTTCTTTGACGGCCAATCCAATTGCTTCAATCGTTGGTGTAGTGTTGTACCTTGAAACAAATTGTGTGATTTCAGAGAATAACATCCTCTCAGTTTTGTCCGTGAAGTATTCATCTTTTATAAAGGGTAAAACTTTCCGTAAGTATTCCTCATTGTAAATCAGATTTTTTAATATCGTCTGTTCCAGTTTCATCAATAAATTCCTCATCTGTATTGCCAGACATTATTTCAACCAATAAATCGCCAAGATAGTTTTTGAATTTTTCATCTTTAACTAATTTCTTTGCATCAAGTGTAGATTCTATCACATCATAAGCAAAAAGTAAATGGACCCCATCGGATTCTTCTTTAAATTTTACTCTGCCATATTTGATAGTGGTATCTTTATAAGGACCTTCTACTAATTTGATATGAGTCTCGGTTGCATTTCCCTCAGGAAATACAAAAACATAATCCACATTTTCTATCATTCTGCAACTCCATTGGTTGTCTCCAAATCAAAGGCTTCATCAATGTCGCCTTGCATGATATTGCCAGAAGCAATACGGTATTTGTGTTCAATATGGTCTTGAAAAGATTTCTTCTTAAGAATAGGAATCCAAAACTCTTTAGTATCGGTTTCTTTAATACGGTATTTCTTATCTTCAACAACACCATCATCATCGGTACGTGAGTACCAACCATTGGAAGGTTTTACGACATGGCCTGAATCCAACGCAATATCAAGAAGACCAGACCACTTGCTAATGCCTCCATCAAAAGAAACAGTAACAGGTATTTTAGATTTCTCTTTAACATAACGACTCTTTTCTACATTGATAATGAAATTGTAACCAACAACCTCAGTACCTTCTTTCTCTTGTTGTCTACCAAGAATAAAAATATTATCAGCAGAGTAATAAGAACCTGTACCGCCACCAACAATATCTTTTGGGAACATACCAATTTCTTTGTAGGTATGATTCACAACAATCATCGGTATATCTTTCATTGTCAGGTGTGGTGTTACCATTCTGAATAATGATTTAACTTGTTTAGCTCTGGACATATCAGCTACAGATTTACCTTCTAAAGCATCATCAACTTCTTTCTTAGATGCCAAGTTACCAATTGAATCAATGATAATGATTAGTTTATCTTTGCGTTCCAATTGTGTTAACTGTTGCATCACATCAAACTTTAATTGTTCAATGTCAGTAAGAGGAGTATGGAGGACACGATTAGTATCAATGCCGAAGGAATCGAAATAAGATTGAGGAGTGCCAAACTCAGAATCATAAAATAAAAGTGCAGCATCGGGATATTTGTCCAAATAAGATTTTGCCATCAAAAGTGAAAAAGCAGTCTTAAAGTGTTTTGACGGACCTGCCCACATTGTAAGACCTGGTGTAAGACCACCATCTAATTTACCAGACAACGCCACGTTGATAATTGGAATTGCTGTTGGTATCATGTCCTTCTCGGTAAAGAACTTTGATTTGGATAGAATAGCAGATTCTTTGATGCTACTATTCTTTTTGATTTTATCTAATATACTCATTTTTTATCCTTTGGTTTAAATGCAAATGGTTCATCATAATCATATGTAGTTGTTACTCCAACACCTGGTGCAATATTGGCTATGTTATCTTTTGGTACTTCTATTGTTGTCTTCCATTGTGGTGGCTCTGCAACATTAGGTGTAATGAAAACTGGAATATCAGGTGTATCTTCTACTGGAGTAAACTTTACTGTCGCCTCAGATTTCTTTTTTTCCACTTCTCTATGTAATGAATAGTTAGCTGCAATCAATAACAATACTGCCAACGGATCAAAAACAGAAACAATCATTATAATCAATAGACGAACCGCCTTATCAATAATGCTTCTGTCATTTGATCCGTATATTAATTCCGCCACGTATTTGATCGGACCAAAATCTGATTCCGCTTTGCGTATCTCATTAGATAACGGAGCTCTATCCTCGTTGAGATTTTGAATCCTTTTTTGTGAGGATTCGATACTTGCAGCCAATTCACTACGTTCTTTCGATTGGGTTTTGCGTATCCTATACGAATTCTCCGCACCTTTTTCTGATTCTGTTCTTCCCATAATTTGGTCAACTGTGTCATCAAGCTGTTTGATATTCTTACGATACTCATTTATGTTCTCCTTTTCAATTTGTATCTTTTCATCAATAATTGCAATTCTATCTACAATAGGTCCTACATCAGCAGAGTGTTCTAAGTGTGCTTTTGATAAGAAACCAAAGATACCCATTGAAGTAAACAACATCAACACAACAACACCACATATGAAAGGATATTTCAAAGTGTGTGGTGCATTATCCCAATTACGATACGTCCATGATATGGTTACTACTTTAGCAACTTCAATAATGGAGAACATAAGAATAATAGGCCAATAAGCACCAGGGAAGATTGATGCCATACCGACCACAGAGAAATATGCCGAGACACCAGATAATGCTAGTGCTGTTAAGAATGTCAAAAATATCATACTATTGAATCCAATATTTAATTATACCCACTATGTACATAACACATACAATAGCTTCAACAACAATTAGAGACCATTTACGCCACACAATACCAACCAGTAACCACAATAAGTTTGTGATTAGGCTGACATACAAATATGTTGGATAGAAATTTAGACTAGTTAATGTTACAGAAATTAAAAAACAAACTGTAGCAATCCATTCTATCCATTTATCAAATAATTTACGCAAAGAAGTCCTCCAATGTACTCACTTGTTCTGTCTTCCAACCCATACAATCTAAGATTACTTTGATTGGTTCTAAGAACGATTTCTCATATTGTAACTCAAAGTCTATACAGTTGTCAAGGCCAAATTCAGTAGGTAATCTACCAGGAAAAGATATCACGGTATCCTGGAAATGATTTGGTGTTTTAAGATAGGTAAATCTAATCTTTTCACCAGACTGTATGACCGGATACTTCTTCTCAAGGCCTTTTTCTTTTAATGCTTTATTATATAGCAAAGCACCTTTCACATGAATTGGTGTACCTTTCTTATACAGATTAACAGGATCTGAATACTCTTTCAAGCCATTTACACCTCTAGGAAAAGATATATCTTCTGGTGGTAATTTACTGAAGTCTGCTTTGAATTTTGCCAGAAAGTCCTGTACGTCTTGTTCTGTGCCAGATACCATCAATTTAATCACTTCTTTCATCTTCTCACGGACAATAGATGGAGTGGATGATTTAATCATTTCAAGACCCATAACTTTCAGGTCAGGTTCATTGTACCAAATACCTTCATTGTTATATACATTAAGAATATATCGTTTCTTGGCAGTCCAAATACCTTTATCAGATAGACCTTCACGTTTCATCTGCATCTTCTGTCTAGGTGCATTGACATACTCAGCCAACTCTTTATAACACTTATCAATGTATGGTTGAATCTTCTTCTCACACACATTATCCATAAATGATATCATACGATTGATATTCATTTGTTGGTCTTTATCAAACACAGTATCAACCAATTCACCAAGTCTCAGGTAAATAGAATCAGTATCGGATGCAATGACATAATCTTTATCTGTCTTTAACAGATTATTCATGTAGTCATTAATCTTTCCTTCAATCCAACGTATAGAAAGTTGACCAGCAGTAGTAACACCCAAAGCCATACGTAAGTCGTAGAAACGAAAATACTGAGAACCCAAAGCACCGTAAGCAGAATTAAGAGAGACTTTCTTAGCCAACTGGAGATTATTATATTTCGCAATACGCTTTTCAATTTCATATCGTTTGGATGAATCTCTTTCATTCTCTAACTCCTGTTTTGCCTGTAGATATAGTTTCTTAAACTTCTTACGGTCTTCATACATTTCTTCCAACATTTGTGGAAAGAAACCAATCTTATCTGTGCGGAAGAATTGACCGTTCGGAGTAATTGTTGCATCCACCAGGCCAGATGTGTCAATCTTCTTGTTCAACATCTTCTCAACTGTAATACCTTGAGACAATATCTTACGCATTTCATCGGTATAATCTTCCGGCTGAATCAATGTCTCAGGAGAAATATTGTACTGCATCATAAGGTGGGGGTAAAGTGAATTTAAGTCAAAGCTGGCAACATAATGGTGTAGACCAACTTGAACTTCTTTAACATATGCACCTTCAAACGCCTCATTCTTTTTACTGATAACTCTAGGTGGTACAATGATACCTTTCTCATTAAGATAGGCATTTGTCATGGCATCCCACATACGGGTCTGTGCAAACACATCATCCATATTTGACTTAGTATCATAAGCCAAAGTTACCGCCATCTCAACCAACTTAAGTTTATCTTCAAGTCTCATTACCAACTGTACGTCTTTAATGTTATACTCAATAAACTTTTGATAGTTCAAACGATACAAAGCATGGAGATTATCATACTCATCATAAGACAATTTGCGTTCATTGAGTTCTACATTGGCAATAGCATCCAACTTGTATGATTCTTGTGACTTACCGCCAGGTGCATACCATTTATATAATTCAATATAATCAAGACAGGCCACACCAGTAATCAGGTAATGAATCATCTCACGACCCATGTTGATTACTTTACGTTGATTGATATAATTCCATGGTGACAATTTCTTTGTCTCAGTCTCACCAAGAATTTTATTGAAACGATTGATAATGTATGGTATATCAAAGAACTCTGTATTCCAGCCAGTCAATACATCTGGACAATTTGCTTGCCAAATCATCATAAACTTTTTGCATAGAGACCATTCGTCTTTACACTTAAAGTATGTTACATTATCGTCATTGTTTTCATACTCACCACAACCAAACACATAAGTTGTGCCATTTAGAAAGGTAATACAGATGGCTGTGATTGGTTCATTTGCTTCGTATGGATCAGGGAAACCATTCTCAGAACCAACCTCAATATCAATAAAGGCTACTGATACTTTATCAAAATCATAGTCAACCATGCCTTGGTGCTGTTCAGCAATAAAGGCATACTCAAAACGATTCTGTCCGTAGACTTTGGAACCACCCACATCTTCAAACTTCTTAATGTAATCTCTCGCATCAAAGATGTTATCAAAACGCTTTGGCGCAAGGAATTCACCTTGTAGATTCTTGTATGGGGTTGGTTTACTTGTAGGTAAGTAGAGAACTGGTTCGTAATCTATTTTGGCCTGTATTCTCTTGCCGTTTTTGATACCACGGTAGAGAATATGATTGCCACTAGATTGGACATTGGTGTAGAAAGTTGACATTAACCTGTAATAATTTGTTTTGGAGTTGGAAGAACTATACCAGAACCAAAGATTTGATTGTAGTTGTTAATAAAATCTTCTGATGGAACATAAGAGTATACTACACTTGCAACTGGTATGTCAATAGTGGTATCTTTCTTTTGTGGTGCGTGTAGTGGAAATGGTGTAAGGCCTACGTTAGGAGAACCATCTTTGCCACGTACAACCGCAATACCAACAGGATTTTTCAACACATAATACTCTGAATTGTACCCGTCAATTTCTGCCAGTACATCTTCACCAGAGATTAATTTCAATACTTCAATACGCATAATATCTCCTAAATAATAGATGTTCAATTATATCTGATTTTGTCTGAACTGTCAAGCGGTTCCTGTTATTTTTGCCATTAAAAAATAAAGTGGGAAAATGGATCCGATTACGCTGTTTGCCATGGCAAATGCGGCTGTAGCTGCCGTTAAAAAAGGTTGCCAACTCTACAAAGATATCAAAGGTGCGGCTGGGGACGTTAAAGGCGTCCTCAAGGATCTTGACGACCAGTTTCATAATGCACATAAAGATAAACCACCAACATTTGAACAAAAGAAAGCTCTACAAGAAAAGAAAAATGAGGTAATTGAACTCAATAAAAAAGGTGGAGAAACTGATGATATCTATGCCGAAATTGGTGAAAGACTTGGTGAATTCTTTGATGCTTTCCATAAATGTAAAACTGTATTGGCTGAAGAAGAAAAGTATGCCAAAACTCATGTATATGAAGGTGATGCCAGTTTAGGTAAACGTGCACTACAACGTGTTCTAATGAAAAAGAAATTGGAACAAATGAGTATTGATTTACGTGAACTAGTTGTTTACCAAAGTCCACCAGAACTCGGTGCTTTGTGGACTGATGTCAACAAGATGATGGAAGAATTAGGTAAACAAGAAGAAATTCTGATTGCCCGTAAGATGAGGATGGAAGCAGCCGATGCAGCCAGAAAAGAGAGATTTATGAAAAGTCTCCGTGCTGATGCTTATTTTGGTGGTGCTTTTCTTATTATAATCTTAGCAATGAGTTGTGTGTTTGCTCTGATTGCTCACGATGCAGAAAAAAGATATCCTGGACTTAAACAACACACCAACCAATACAAGTTGGAAGAAATACGTAAGAGAGAAATCTTGGAGTATATTGAAAGGTCAAAGAAGCCGACTTTTGAGAGCCCAAGCAATGATGAATAATACCAACAGAGAAACGCCTAACATACACAATAAACAATAAACAAGAAATTTACCAGCGTCTTCTATTTTTTCTATTTGTTCTAATAAGTCTTTTGTGAATCTCATTTGAATTAGTTATTTTGTTTATCATAACTAACTCAACCAAGAAAATTTACATTATGCGTAAGTATCTATTACTTGTGGTGCAACTTCATGCACTAGTTGTCCTCGCTCATCATACACTTTTACATTGTGCGCTTCGCTAGCATCTGTATTGTCTGCAAAGGCCTTTGCTTCTTCAAATGTTTCAAATGAATATGCAAAGGATTGTAACATACCATCAACCCATTTATGTCTTTTTAGGTGGTGTGACATTTTAATTCCTTATGAAAAATAATTCAACCAGATTTTTCTGGTTTTATTTGTATATCTGGTCAATAAATTTGTATTTATCATATTATTTAGGCGAGGCCATTTGTAGGCCAATTCTAATTTATCTGCCATATCTTTAGTATCTGTTGGATCGGCATTAAATCTATCTGCACTCCATGGTATTTCTTTTGAACCAACAAACGGAACACCTTGTGACACCAAATCTGCACCAACAATATTAAACGTTTCACTAAAGTTACATTGCATACCAACATCCATCTGTGCACAAATCTTTAGAAAATCTTCTCTTGGACACCATGTGTGATTAATTAAATTGTGTCCACTATAATGTAGATGTTCAAATAAATGTTTAAGATTATGTATGGCAGGTCCACCATTCATCTCAATACGGCCTGCATTAACATGAAATCTTAATTTTTTATTAATTCTTTTGGCAAACTCTAATGCGGCTACGGCTTGACTTAGATGGTTCTTAAGTGGTCTAATTGCACCAAAACATCCAACATCAACAAATTCTGATTTATCATCAAATACTTTTTTGCTATATTCCTGTGGATAATAATTTGGTAAGTAAATTAATTTATTGTTTTTTTCTGCAACTATTGTTGAAACATCATACAACATTCTTGGAGCATTACAAGCAACAATTACATTATCATATGTAAGATAACTATTAATCCAACTCATTGCTATACCTTCACCAGCCATAAAAGGCATTTCAGAATGTAATCTGATAATCCATTTTACTTTTGGATGTAATTTTTGTAGTATAACAAATTTAGTAGGAGTAACCCACAATGCTTCTATGATAACATGAGTAGGTTTATATAATGTAACTTCACGGTCAATGTCATTGTTATCGGTACATACAACCAATTTAGAATCAATACCGGATTTACTCAGCATATCATCCATAAATTTGGCTGAATTGTAAAGACCTGTACTAAGGCCTACGTGCTGATGTAATATACTATTATAATCTTCCCTGCGCTTGAGAAGAAACAAGACTTTTGACATTGTAATTCACCTGAAAATTTGTGGTAGTTATCAGTATATATACGAATAAAATATGTAATAATTATGACGAAAAAGTATAGACTACTGTGTTGTCAGAACTTTTATTTTTTGTATTGCTTTTTTGTAAGGACTGTCTTTTACTACTTATGACTGAATACTCAATTGTTTTTTTATAATTCAGTTGATTGTGATATTTTTCAACATCCAAATTCATATCATTTTTACCAACTTTACCTACATTCCAACAACTTACACCATTTTTGTTTAAAAGTGAATATCCTTTTATTACGATATCTCTTAAAAACAATTCAGACCACTTCTCATATGTGTCTAAATTATTGATGGATTGTGTTGATTCATGTGTATAAACCTCTAAATCAAAATATGGTGGACTAGTTAAAATCATATCCATCTTAGGTAGATTATAACTTAACATATTTCTTGCATCATCACATATAATTTTAACCTTAGATTCAATATTTAAATATTTTGATAATTCTAATAGGTTATTGTATGTTTGTGTATTCGGTTCAAAGGCAATGTATTCAGCACCACTAGAAACAACACCTAACATTCTACCACCCCATCCAGCGCAAGGGTCTAACACTATTTTAGGTTGGTGCCTTAAACATAATAATTTTGCCATTTGTGGTCTATACATTGTATTTTTTGTTAGGCCACAACAAAAATATATACCACGTTTTAATTCTGAAAGATATGGTGTTGAATGGCTTTTTCTATTCCAAATCAAAATCTTTTTTAATGAATTCACATCTTTCCATAATGTTTTAAAAGATACACCTTTGTTATTCTCTATATCATAAAAATTAGGAAAGAAATGTTCACACAATTTCATACCTAAACGATTTGTAGAATTTATATAATTTTCATCTGTATTCCATTTTTGTAAATCCAACCAATCTTTTTTTAATTGTTTATCTGTATATTCTGGAATAAAATTCACTTGCGATAATTCTAGAGCCAAAGATGGTAATATATTTTCAAATTCAATATCACTAAGATTTCTAGTACTATATTTTTTATTTAAATAATTTTGTAGAATCTTCATCTCGCAATCTTTTATATAATTCTTTTGTAACATATTTTTTAGTCAATACAAAATCAACATAATGTATTTTTATATCGGAATGTTTATAATCTTTAAACGAAAAAGATGCACTCCTAGCATAATCATTTCCTTGAATAACACATTTTTTATGCACGTATTCTTCAATTTTATTGAATATGGTCAAAAAAGAAAATTCAATAATTAAACAAAGTTTATTTTCAGCAAATAAACTACACACAATAGCAACAGAATCGTTGGATATTTTTTTTACTTTATCTAGAGTTAAATCACTAAAATTTCCATTACCTCTATAATTTGAGTCAGTAAATAATTTAGGCTTTATTTCTATATTTTTACCAGTAGATTCATCTATGGCATCATAACCTAATTTTGCACTAGACCATTTATAACCACAAATATTTGCAGTTATGGCTTCACGTAAAGTTGAAGAATTTTTATCATTAAGATATGCCAATATCAAGTTTGTTTTTATTGGATCACTATCAAAGTTTATTTTTCCTAATACAAGGTCTGTAACATAATCAATTGTTTCAGTTGTCAGTATAATCATAATAAAAATTTGTGGAGCGGACTAACAGAATCGAACTGTTGACAGAAGATTGGAAATCTCCAGTTTTACCACTAAACTAAATCCGCATGGTAGATGGAGCGGGATACCAGAATCGAACTGGTCACTGGACCTTGGCAAGGTTCTGTTTTACCAATAAACTAATCCCGCATATTTGTATTATATACTATATATGCTCTATTGTCAAGCATTATTCTTCGTAGGCACCAATTACGTGTTCAATACGCAAGGAATATAAATCATCTTTGATTTTTATAGCGCCATTCCAATTGATTAATAATTCTTCACCAATGGCCACCTCATCTACTTCAGGACCAATAGCAATTACTTTTGCTCTATCTGGCTCTTGTGATGATTGTAAAATGATACCTGAAGCGGTTTCTTTTACTGGTGTAATACGTTGAACAACTAGTTTATCTTTTAACGGGGAATAAATCATAAAAATCCTTATAATAAAAATGGGCAGAAGTACGGGAATCGAACCCGTGATATCGGAATCACAACCCGAGGTTTTACCACTAAACTAACAACTGCATAAATTAAGCGTACTCTAATTGCTCTGTTAGAATTCTTTTCAATCTATCAGCACAAAAAGAGGCAGCTGGTGCATCTGGTTTAACCATTGGAGTTAAATTGCAGGTGCCTTTTATATATCCAATAGCTTCTTGAACTACACAAGAGGATCCGAATTCATCCGATTTATTAATATCTAAATGGACTTCAACATGGCGGTCTTCTAATACGTCAATCATCTCTTGGAACAATGCTGAAATTTTGTATACTTCGGTCATCAAACGCATTGCTGGTTTGCTTTTCTTTTTATCAAAATCTAATTCTCTTTCAACATAGCCAAAGATTTTACATCCATGGCATCCGTCAATATGTACAACAATAGCAAGAGCGTAGTCAGCGTACCAAATACCATTCATTCTAACTCTTTCAGAATCAGCACCTAGATAAATTTTTGTATCAGGTCCTTGAGCAAGAATGAAATCTTTTACTTTTTGTATGTTAAATTGTTTCATATCAACCTTTTAATAATTTGGCCTCCCGCCAGGGAATCGAACCCCGTCCAAGAGTTTTGGAGACTCTTGTGCTACCGGAACACTTGCGAGAGATATTGAACTATAAAGGTATATATTTGGTGGATGTGGTTGGGATCGAACCAACTGTGGTGTAAACCGGAAGATTTACAGTCTCCTGCCATACCATTACGGCGGCACATCCATTATATTGGTCGGAGTAGTAGGATTCGAACCTACGACCCCCTGGTCCCAAACCAGGTGCACTACCAGGCTGTGCTACACTCCGAATGAATTGGCTCCACAGCCTGGGCTCGAACCAGGGACACCTTGATTAACAGTCAAGTGCTCTACCAACTGAGCTACTGCGGAATATTAGATTGGACTTACAGAGAGCAAGATCGCCAATAACTACTTACTCAAATGCCACAAAATTTGGCGGTCCCAAGGGGATTCGAACCCCTGTTGACGGCGTGACAAGCCGCTGTAATAACCAGGCTATACTATG
>Ga0007854_10001828_pt1 | contig 13450 bp, 12 predicted proteins | sample CryBogCBH12Aug08_FD_60382 | JGI IMG/M metagenome (GOLD analysis project Ga0007854, IMG submission 60382) | Freshwater microbial communities from Crystal Bog, Wisconsin, USA - CBH12Aug08 | ecosystem: Environmental > Aquatic > Freshwater > Lake | place: Crystal Bog, Wisconsin, USA | collected...
ATCCCGGCCATGGGTGCAGAGGAACAAGAAGGGATGCGGGCCATCACCTTGCTTGGTCTGGCCGCCCGCAGCATCGCCTGGTGCCGCATGTGTCCCGAGGATTTACAAGCCGCCGCCACCACCGGGGTTAACACCGTCAATCTGTCGCTGCCGGTGTCGGATTTACAATTGGCCGGCAAATTGGGGCGAGACCGGGCCTGGGCTTTGTCGCATCTGAGCCGAATGATCGCCATGGGCCAGGATCTTGGATTCACGGTCTTGGTTGGCGGCGAGGATTCCTCACGGGCTGATCCGGATTTTCTGCTGGCGGTGGTCGAAGCCTGTGAACGGGCCGGAGCAAAGCGGTTCCGCTTTGCCGATACGCTGGGGATCATGGATCCCTTTGTGGTCCATGATCTTTTCCGCAGCCTGCGCGCCGCCACCAGCATGGAGCTGGAAATCCACGCCCATGACGATCTGGGATTGGCGACGGCCAATTCACTGGCCGCCGTCCGGGGCGGCGCCAGCCATGTCAGCACCACCGTCAATGGCTTGGGCGAACGCGCCGGCAATGCGCCTCTGGAAGAGGTGGTGGTCGCGCTGGAGCATCTTTACGGTCGCAGCACCGGCGTCGCCACCCGCCATTTGAAAATGGTCTCGCGTTTGGTGGCGCGGGCGTCCGGTCGGCCGATCCCGGTCAATAAAAGTATCGTCGGCGACGGAATTTTCACCCATGAGGCGGGCATCCATGTCAGCGGGTTGCTGCGCGACCGCCGCACCTATGAAGCCATCGACCCGACAAGCTTGGGCCGTCGTCATCGCATCGTACTCGGCAAACATTCCGGGGTGGCGGCCATTCATCACGCCTGCGGCCAGCTGGGGCTGTCCTTGGATGAGGACGAAGCTGAAACCGTTCTGCAACAGGTGCGGCACCATGCCATGCGCGCCAAACATCCGCCAAGTTCGGCGGATTTGCGACGCTTTTGCGCCCAGGCCCTGCCGGTGAAAAATTAGAGTTTTTCGCATTTTGACTGAGCCAAAAAGCTGAAAAACTCTTAAGCCCGAGCGGCGCTTGAGCATTGAAAAATCGGAGATTTTTCGTTCTCACAGGGGTGCTAGACTGCTTCAGTTTAAAACTGAAGCAGTCTAGAAAAGCTCGAGGGGCAGCGTAATGCCTGAGGCCGCGAACAGATTTTGGCGGGCCAGCCGGGTCTCTTCGTCCGGGGCAGGCCATTTCTGGTAAAGGGCCAGACAGATCTCGGCAAGGCGGTGATCATTGACGCTACCGCGGCGATCCTGCCTGCTGCGATCGGTTTTGAAAATATTTGGGCCAAGAACGGGCATATATTTTAACGAGCAATCCTGAAGGACATTAAGAAGAAAATCCCAATCCTCGTTTAATATAAGCGTCGCATCGAAGGCTTTTGTTTTAATTGCCGCTGCCGGATAGATCAAAGCGCTGTTGGGAATAAAGTTTTTTACAAAAACTTCATGTTGATGGCGACCATCCAAAGAAAATTTAACAGCAGAATTATAATCAATTAGATTGGCTTCGCGGTCTTCGTTAATAACGATAAAGTCTGAGTAGTAAACAGTTGATATATCACTATTAATATAACGATCGGCCTGCATTAAATAGTTTTCAGACAAGGTGTCATCATCATCCAGAAACAGAACAAAGCTGGATTGCGCCGCGGCGATACCCAGATTGCGGCTGAGGGCCGGCCCCGGCTCACCGAACCGTTCGATATAAAGATCATCCCCTGTCAGCAGCGTTCGGGCCAATTGACGAACTGCCGGCGCATCAGCATCTGAGACGATGATGATCTGCAGACCCGGCACAGCCTGGTTGCGCACGGAACGAACCGCCCGCTCTAACAAATGCGCGCGGTGATGAGCCGCGATGATGACCGAATAACTGTTCATGGCAGACAAAAGGGCTGATGCGACAGGGATTCGGTCCAACCCCACCGGCTGCGCGGCGGAGGCGGCTCGTATGGCCAACTCTTGAGCAGCGTCCATTGCTGATCGACGCGCACCAGTAAAACAGCCGAATGGGGCGGGCTATCGATAACCGAAACATCGGTGCAGGAGACAAAGGCCAGGGCATAGCCCTCCTCGGCAGCGGCCTCCAGATCCGCCGGTCCGGCAGTGCGTGAGAATCTAAGATCCAGATGCGGATGAACCTTTCCGCCAAAACGCAGCAGGCTGCCCAACGCAATAGCCACAGAATCATTGTCCCCGGGCAGCATAATGGCGATACGATCTCCCTCTTTTACTTCCGCCGCCAGCCGCGCCGCCATTTGCCGCAACAGCGGTTGTGGCATGTCGCGATCAAAACGCAGCAGCAGGCCCGTTCCCAGCGGCACCAACAGCAGCAAGGGGATCAGGGCCCGAGCCGCCCCGGCCAGCCTGGCTGACCAGACAGAAGACCGCTGGGTAACCAGGTCACGGACTGCCAGAACGATACCTAGGTCAATCAACATCGACAGTTCGGCGGTATAGCGAAAATAGGAATGTTCTTCGCGAAACAGGCCAATATAGACGGCGATCAGATAGCCATTAAAGACAAGGAAGGTGACACCGGTCATGGCCAGGATGCGCCGGGTCAAAACAGACAGGCCCAGCCCCTTCCTTTTTATCCAGAGGCCCAGAACAGCGATCAGACTTGCCAGAAAATACCCTTTGTAAATCAGCACGGTAACCATGCTTAAGACAATTTTCGGCAGGATCGTGAAGTCCCAGGCGCTTAACGGCAGCGCTTTTAATTCGCCTTGCGGGAAATAGACCAAGACATAGCCGCGCCACACCAGAAACAAGCCGATAGCGGGAAGCGCCGCCAGTCCGAAATTGCGCAGAGCCGCCCGCCAGCCAATCCGCGGGTCGCTGGCCGCCACCAGGGTCATCGCCACAACCGCAGCAACAAAAACGCCGACCGCTTGTTGCTTGATGTTCGCCATCGCCACCAGCACCAGCATCAAAGGCCACAGCGCGGCCGGCCAGCGGACCCCTGCCGCCAGCCCTTCCATCACTTCGGCAGCCAGCCAGCCGGCAAACAGCAAGGTGATCGACAAAGGCCCCTCGCCCATGCCGGAAAAGGACACCCGCGGCACAAAGCCGGGGTTCAGCAAGGTGGCCATGGCATAGCCGAAGGCCAAAGCCAGCCAGCCAGGACGTCCGCCGCCAACAATTCTGGCGTAAAGCAAAGCCGGCGCCAGATGCAAAAGCAGCGTGAAAAGCGACAAGCCGTTGGCGGCAAAACCGCCACCGGCCAGCGTGCCAAGAAAGGGAACGATTTCGGTGTTATAGGGGGCCACCGGTAAATCCGAATAGGCCGGGGGTCCGGACTGGGTCGGAAAGGCCGCATGATCATAAAGATAGGCGGCATTGGGCAGCATCAGATTAAAGACATCCACCTGCGACGGCAGAATATCGGCCATCATCCACAAAAGCGGCGCCATCAATAGCAAGAGCCGCCCAACTTCGCCGAGATCCTCGCGCCAACGGACCCAAGAGCGGGTCTGCGGAAGGAAAAAGGCCGCGGAAGACAGCAAAACGAAGGCTGCGGCCGGGAAACGCAAGGACGCGCTGGAACTTATTCCCCACAGGGTCAGTAAGAGGCACAGCGCCGCCCACCCCGCCAGCAATTGCAGGGCGATCCCCTGGCGGCCAGCCAAAAGCAAACGGCCAAACAGGGTCATCACCACCAGGGCGAAAATGGTTTGGTAAAGACCAAGCAGATCGGGAAGTGCCGGCATGCGTTTCAGCGACCAATCAGCGCCGGATTAAGCATCCACCATCAGCAGTGGAAAATTTCATCGAACCATATGAAAATTCCTCGCCTTCTGCAACAGCTGCGCCATCTTGTCCCAGACGCCTAAGGACCAATGCTCGATGCCCAAGCCCAAGAGTTTTCAGAGCCCCTGGCTATCCCTGATCTATGCCGCTCTGATGGCCTATGCGGTATTGCAGGGCCTGCTGGCGCCCTATGGCAACTGGGACATGCTCTGCTATGTGGCCAGTGTGACTGCCTGGACGACGCCGGACAGTCAGGAGATTTTCAGCCAGACCATGACCGCGGCCCAGGCCGCCCTGCCGGCCTGGCTTTTTGACCAGCACAGCCATAACCCCTTGTCCCTGGAAGGCGCCAATTTCGTCCAGGTGCTGCCGATGTGTCAGATTAAGCCGCTCTATAATGCGATGATCTGGCTGGCGCATCAGATCATCAGACTGGACCTGCCCACCGCCAGTTGGACCGTTTCGGCCTTCAGTTTCGCGGTCATGGCCGTCCTGCTGTACCGTTGGCGGCCGCGGCGCTTTGTCCATCCCCTCTGGCTGGCTCTGGTCTTGGCGCTGAGTTTCCTGGGTGAGCTGCCTTTGGCTTCGTTGGCCCGGCTTTCGACTCCGGATGCGCTTTGCACAGCCCTGACCGTGGCCGCCTTTTCGGCGGCCCTTTTTGCACGAAACCCCTGGGCTTTTGCACTCTCCGGCTGGCTGGCCACCCTGGCCCGCCCGGATGCGGCAATCCTGATCGGGGGGCTGGCTTTATATTTCTTCTGGTTTGGCCAGTTTGGCCGGCAGAGGTCAAAGGCTTTGGGCTTTGTCCTGGTTGGATTTCTGGCGGCCAGCCAGATCCTCGTTGGCAAACTGGCTGGCAGCTATGGCTGGGAAAAAATGTTTGTTTATACCTTCCTCAACCGGGTTCCCAATCTTGCGCAAGACCAGACCCCCTTGACCTGGGCCGGTTATTTGCAGGTGCTGAGTGGCGGATTCGTCCTGTTCGCCGGAGCCGGACGCACGCTCGGCCTGCTGGGTTTATCGGCACTGGCCTGTCTTGCCCGCTTTTTGCGTCCGGTGCCGGAAGATGCCATTTATCTGCGCCTTCTGGCCTTAAGCTGGGCCGGTATTGGCGGGCGCTTTCTTATTTGGCCAGCCTGGGGCGAAGACCGCTTTTATTACGGCTATTTCCTGCTGATCCTTTATTGCGCCGCCGAACTGGTCGGACCTTATGGTCAGGCGCTATGGAAAATTCTGGAAGACCATCGCCGGCAAATCCGACAAGCCGCGCTCAATCCACCGCCAGAATGACATGCGAGGCCTTGAATAAGGCACAGGCCTGATCGCCCTTCGCCAAGGGCAGTTCATCGGCACTGTCCTTGGTAATCACCGCCGTCAGGGTCTTGCCGGATCCGATATCGAGAACGATCTCACTATTGACGCCGCCATCGACCCGTTCAACGACGGTTCCCCAGATTTTATTTCTTGCCGACAGTCTGGGCAGGCTGTCGCCCCGCGCCAGCATGACAAAAGAAGATTTCACCAGCGCGACCGCATGGCGCCCAACCACGATGCCCAGATCCTGAGCGCTGTCCTTGGTAATGACCGCGACGATTTCGTTCTTCTCAGATACCTGCAGGGTCACCTCGACATTGACCGGTGCCCAGCGCACTTCAATAACCTGACAGCGAAAGGCATTGCGGGCACTGGTTTTCATCGCAACACTCCAAAATAGCAAGTCCGTCTGATTGTCCAGGCCTTCTTCGGCAAGGGTCCGTGAAATGCGCGACAATTTGTCTTCAAGGCGACGGAACGCGGCGATCAAATGATGGCCTTCCTCCGTCAATTCCGCACCGCCGCCGCCTCGCCCACCGGCTTTGGCCAGCAAGGCCGGACGGGGCAAAAGATTGTTGATGGCGTTGATCCCGTCCCAGACCGCCTTATAGCTGAAACCCAATTCCTTGGCGGCCTGGGTGATGCTGCCATGGGCTGCCACCGCTTCCAGCATGGCGATGCGATCCCGCCCAATCGGCCCGCCTTGATTGCCCTTAAGGGCCAATAACGCTTCGATCTTATTGTCCGTCATCGCCAGACTCCGCTATATAAAACGAATATACAGCGATGACGGACAAAGCCAAGCCCTTAGCTGTTTGGTCCCGGCCTTTGATGGATCGGATCGAGCCTGTTCTCTTTGTATCTGGCCACCAATAATGATATCATTTTTTGAATAGGATATCATTTCTAGGTTTATGGCATGCCTTCAATTGTCATTCGACAGATTACAGACGAAATTCATCGCGCCTTGAAAGTGCGGGCGGATGCCCATGGATGCAGCACCGAAGCCGAAGTTCGGGCGATCCTTGCCGCCGCCGTGCAGCCGCCAGACCGGACCAGGATCGGGTCTTTGCTGGCGCAAATCGGCCGCGATATCGGCGGCGTCGATCTCGACATCGCGCGCGACCCGAGCCCACCCCGCGCAGCGCGCTTCGATTGATGATCATCCTCGATACCAACGTGATCTCGGAGCCTTTGCGAGCGGCGCCCGCGCCCGCCGTCCTGTCCTGGCTCGACCGCCAGACCGCGGAAACGCTTTTTCTTACCACGATTTCGATGGCCGAACTCCGCTATGGCGTCGCATTGCTGCCGCCTGGACGGCGGCGCGAGATCCTGCACGAAGCCATCGAGACTAAAATCGCTATGCTGTTCGACGGACGGGTGCTTCCCTTTGACGATGCGGCCAGCAAATCCTACGCCCGCTTAGCCGCTGCCGCGAAATCCGCCGGCGCCACCGTTTCCACCGGCGATGCCTTCATCGCCGCGATAGCCGCGGCGCACGGCTTTGCCGTGGCAACCCGCGACGAAAGCCCGTTCGAGGCCTTTGGAGTGCCCGTCGTCAATCCATGGCGGCACGGCGCATGAGGCTAATGGCCCTTGCGGACAGCTTTACGACTTATTTGCCGAACATATTGCCGCAGCCCCGCCATCGTTATATAGATAGGTTATATGTCGTTTTTTAGCTGGATCCCTGTCATGTGGCGCGCAACTTTTATCGGTGCCCTTGTTGGTTTTACCATTTCTGTCGCACTTGCCGCCCCGGCGCAGGCCGAGACCCTGGTGGTTTTTGCCGCCGCCTCCCTGACCAATGCCCTGGGCGAGATTAGCGAGCATTTCGCCGCCGAGAACGGCGTTACCGTCAAGCCATCGTTTGCCGCTTCATCGGATCTGGCCAAGCAAATCGAACAGGGGGCGCCGGCACAAATCTTTATTTCCGCCGACACCGCCTGGATGGACTATCTGGCTCGCCAAAAGCTGATCCTGTCAGACAGCCGCAGCGATCTGCTGCGCAATCGTCTCGTGTTGGTAGCCCCAAGCGACAGCCCGACCCTTGCAAGGGAAATTCAGGCCGGCACCGATATTCTGACCTTATCCCAAGGCGGTCGCATTGCCAGCGGGGATCCCGACAGCGTTCCGGTCGGCCGCTATTTCCGGCAAAGTCTGACCTATTTTGGTCAATGGCCGGGGCTTGACAGCCAGTTGGTCCGTGCCGCTTCGGTACGAGCCGCCCTGGCCCTGGTGGAACGGGGAGAAGTCCCCTTGGCTGCGGTTTATGCCAGTGATGCCGCCATTTCCAACAAGGTCAAAGTGGTTGGCCTGATCCCCGATCAAAGCCATGAACCGATTGTCTATCCCGTCGCGCTGCTGGCAGACAGCCCGACCGCCCGCCAGTTCCTGGCCTATCTGCACAGCGAGGCGGCGCGTGCGATCTTTTCCCGTTATGGCTTCCTTTGACTCCGCTTGAAACCGAGGCCTTGCGCCTGTCCCTGCTGGTGTCCTGTTGGGCCGTGGCCGGCAGCCTGCCTTTGGCCATTCTGGTCGGCTGGCTGCTGGCCCGAGGCCGCTTCATCGGCAAAAGCCTGTTGGACAGCCTGGTTCATCTGCCCTTGGTCCTGCCACCGGTGGTGGTCGGTTATTTCCTGCTGATCATGCTGGGACGCAAAGGCCCGATCGGCGCGCTTTTGCTGGAATGGTTTGGGGTCACCCTGGCCTTCACCTGGAAAGGGGCCGCCGTCGCCTCGGCGGTAATCGCCTTTCCCCTGATGGTCCGCGCCATCCGTCTGTCTCTGGAAAACGTTGACCAAGGACTGGAACAGGCGGCACGCACCCTTGGCCTCGGCCCCTTGGAGGTTTTTCTAAGGGTCACTTTGCCGCTGATGGCCCCGGGTCTGCTCAGCGCCACGATTCTTGGCTTTGCCCGCTCGCTCAGCGAATTTGGTGCCACCATTACCTTTGTCGCGAACATTCCCGGGGAAACCCGCACCTTGCCCATCGCCATCTATGCGCTGACCCAGATGCCGGGCGGTGACGCGCAGGCTTTACGGCTTTGCGCCCTTTCGGTCCTGGTCGCTTTTGCCGCCTTGCTGGCTGCCGACTATCTGGCCAGGCGCATGCACCGAAAACTGCAAGGCTGATCCCGATGTTAGAGATTTCCCTTCGCCATGAGTTGGGTGCCTTTCGTCTGGCGGTCGATCTTAGCGCCGGTCCAGGCATTACTGCCCTATTTGGCCCCTCGGGCTCTGGAAAGACCAGCCTGATCAATCTGGTGGCGGGGTTGATGCGCCCACAGCAGGGCCATATTGCGGTGGATGGCCGTGTGCTTTTCGATGATCGGCTGGGCATTGACCTGCCACCGGAAAAGCGCCATCTCGGCTATGTGTTCCAGGATGGCCGGCTGTTTCCTCATTTATCCGTCCGTGCCAATCTGACCTTCGGACAGCGGCGCCACAGGCCGGACCGCCAGCGCATCGGCTTTGATGATGTGGTGGCTCTGCTCGGCCTCGACGCTTTGCTGGAACGCAGACCCCATAAATTGTCGGGCGGCGAAAAACAACGGGTCGCCATCGGTCGGGCTTTGCTGGCCGATCCCCGGATCCTGTTGATGGACGAACCGCTGGCCTCGCTGGATGCCGGCAGGAAGGAAGAGGTTCTGCCCTTTATCCATCGCCTGGCCCGTCATTATCGCCTGCCGATCCTTTATGTCAGCCATTCCCTGGATGAAATTCTTGGTCTGTCCGATAATTTGGCTTTGCTGGCCGAGGGCCGCATCCTTGCCGTCGGGCCCACCGAAGATATCTTGTCCCGGGTTGACCTTCGCCATGCGACCGGATCCGGCGACGCTGGCACCGTGATCCGGGCCACACTCAGCCATCATGATGAATCCCATGGCCTCAGCAGCCTGAGCCTGCCGGGCGGCTGCATCCTGGTCAGTCAGGTGGATTTGCCGCCGGGAGCCGCTGTGCGCCTGCGGATTCATGCCCGCGACGTCGCCTTGGCCAGCCAAGCCCCCAGCCATCTCAGCGTCCGCAATGTCTTAAAGGGCGAGGTCATCGCGGTCGCCCCCGGACCTGGCCATGTCGTCGATATTCTGCTCGACTGCGGCGGCACCGCGCTATGGTCGCAAATCACCGAACTGGCACAAAGCGAGCTTGGCTTTCAGCCGGGCATGCCGGCCTTTGCCCTTTTAAAGGCGGTGACCATTGCCCAGACCGATATTGTCAATCATCAGCCTGACGCGCCCTTCCGGGACGAATAATCGGATATTGGCGGCTCCAGCGTCCGCCTTCAAAAGCGGACAGGGTCGAAAAAATCAGCGGGCCATGATCCAGCCCCGGCAAATAGCTGGCCATCCGCAACAGCCAAAATGGAAGGAACGAGGCGCCGGTTCCTTCCCTTTGCGCCCATTTCTCCGCCCGCCCGGCAGCCCGGCGCAATGCCAGGCGCGGATAAGCCGGCGCCAGTTCCGGATGATCCTGGCAAAACAGAGCCAGGGCCAGATTATAGTCATGGAAAACCTGGTGTTTGCGCCCCACCATTATGCGCCCATCTTCGTCCGCCGGGCCATAGGCGGTGACCAGATCCAAGTCGGCAAAGGATCCAAACCGGGCCAAGCGCAAGGCCAAGGAATAATCCTCGGCAAAAACCCGGGGATCACAGCCGCCGGCCTCACGCACCGCCTGGGCCAGAAACAGGGTCTGGCTGGTTCCCGAAATTCCCAGCGCGATCGTTGAAGCCAGGGCATCCTTCATCAACCGCGGCGCCGGAGGATCGACATCGGCGAAAACCATGGCAGCACCCGTGCGATAATAATCCTGACGGCTGAAAACCGCCACCGCACCGGTCTGCTCTGCCGCCGCCAGCAGCAAATCAGTCGCAAAGGGCGCCAGAATGTCATCACTGCCCAATAATTTGATGTAATCGCCCTCGGCCAGCGCGATCCCAGCATTGGTGGCGCCACTTGGCCCCTGATTTTCCTGCTGGCGAATGATGCAATCCGGCCAATCGCCGGTAAGGCTGCGCACGATTTCCAAAGACTCGTCTGACGATCCGTCATCGATAAAGATAAATTGCCGCCGATGCTGTCGGGCCTGCAAGGCCAAGGCGTCAATGACACCTGGCAGATAACGGGCTTTGTTGTAAACCGGACAAACAAAAGAAATAAAAGCCATTTATCCCATCAACTCAACCAGGGCGCTTTTGAAAGCGGGATTGCCCTCCAAGCGGCTTCGGGCACTGTCCTCGCCCAGGCGGAAGGGATTGCGCAAAGTTTCCAGTTTTACGATGCCGCAGCTGTCCAAAAGCGCATCCCACAGAAAATGGGTGGGATTCAGCCAATCGGCCGTGCGTATATCCAGCGCCACCTGACCATCAGGGCTAATGTCCGGATTGAAAAAACCGCAATCCATGGCCCGGGCGATGGCCAGCAGTCTTTGGCGATCATCAGGCGCAAAAGCCGCACCGACAGAGAACCCCAGATCGGTAAAATATTGTGACATACCCAGTTCATATTTAGCGATGACTTCGGCCCGTTCGGAAATCGTGCCCACGCCATCCCACCATTGCGGAAAGGCCCCCGAACGTAAAACTTTCTGGCTGAAACTGATCAGGTAAGACTGTAAATGCGGGGTAATTTCTTTGCTGGCTGTCAGAGCAAAGAGATCAGGAGCAGCGCCAAGCTTTTGAAAATAATTCTGATGCAGCCGATCGGCATCAAGGATCAGGAAAGAGCTGTTGATAATTGTCAGATGCTCAAAATCCTGAATATCGGTCAGAGCCGCGATACCAATTTTGTAAGACAGGAAGTCATAACCGCTATTCTCACGCTGAATTACGGTGATATCAGCCGGAAGTTTATCAATATATTTTTCACTGGCATTCGTTGATACAAAAACGACTTCATTTCCGGCTGCATAATAATCACTTATAAAATCAATCAGGCCTTGGGCAATAACGCCTTGCTCATGATAATGAGCAACCACCAAAGCATTTCTTTTCGTTACTTTATAAGAACAATCGATTGCCGAGGTTTCCTGTGCCGACTGCCGCAACAGCTCCTGTTGTGATTTTTCGTATTTTACGCCATTAAACAAATAAACAATTTTCATCAGACTAGAGAAAATCTGCCGCCGGTCCGCATCATAAACGCCGCTCTGATCCCAACCATCGATCATCGTCCCCCATTCAGCGATCAGCAGCCGTTCCATATCGGAAAAGTAATAGGGCTCAAAATCTGCGGGACAATTATGAAAGGGCTTGGCCACCACCTCGGGATGCAGCGCCAGAAACGTGCTGAACATGCGTTCGAAAATGAAGGGAAAATAGGTGGCCTCGGTCAAATAGGGCGCCGGACCAAAGATCCGCCCCTGCACCGCCTCGGGCAAGCGATCCAAAGCGGCCACCAGACCGTCGACAAAGGGCATGAACAGATCCCAGAACCGGCGGCTGCCAACCCAAAAATTGCAGTAAAGCGCCGTATCTGTCCGATTGCGGGGCAGTTTCCGCACATCAATATCATAGCCGGCAGCGGCAAAAACCTGATTGGCCAAGTCACAAAGGCCCGGCGACACCAACTCGCCCTGATCCCAGAGATTAAAGCAAAAATATGATAAATGAGGATATGGATTAATAAAATAAACGTCAGCGCCCGGGTTCTCATTTATAAAATTGATAAAATGATTACCGGTTATTTTAGCCTTTTCTCTAAATTTTGGTGAAACAATTCCTGAATAGTCTGAGTGATAATGGCGCTGCGCTTTAAAAAACGCCAAGATATGATGAATTTCCCGTCGTTCCGGCGCGGGGTCGCTACGGCAGTCAAGCGGCAGAAACGCTTCGTCCCGGGCTGCCTCGGTCTGTTGATTGTAGAATATTTGGTAAATGGCCACAGAACCCTGGCTTATCGCCGTTTCGCCTGGCTCAAAACTGCTCATAACGCCTCCCTTGAGCCAATCCTGACCAGACTGTCACTGATAAACCGATAGGGGGGAATCGCCAGATTTGCCAGGGCCGGGCCACGGCGAACCCGACCGGAACTGTCGTAAACCGAGCCATGACACGGACAGAACCATCCACCATAGTCGCCCCGGGGATCGGACGGCTTTTGCCCCAGAGGAATGCAGCCCTCGTGGGTACAAACCCCGACCAGGATAAGCCATTCCGCCCGCTTGACCCTTTGTTCATCACTTTGCGGATCCTTTAAATCCGCCAGCGGCACGGCACGGGCCGCATTGATTTCAGCCGCGCTGCGATAGCGGATAAAAACCGGCTGCCCGCGCCAGGTGACGGTAATGGCTTGGCCCGGCCTTAGGGATGACAAATCCACATCGGTGGTTTCCCCTCCTTGTCGCGAAGAGGAAGAGGACAGCGCATGCAGGCCAAACCCCGCGGCAGCGACGCCCGCTGCGGTGCTGGCATAGACCAAAAAATCCCGCCTTGTCGGCCCGTCTTGGGATTTGTCCGAAAGCAAAGTCATGCGCAATCCAACCGTAGGGCCAGTCTATTTCTTGGGTCCCACCAGATAGCCATAAAATATCCAGGAATTCTAGCTAGTGCACGGGAGCAAACAAAATCTACAGTAGCACCCGCGTCCCCGCCGGTGCGAGATCGCCATAAAAATCAAATGATTTCCGCTTCTTAGCGGCTAAGGCCAGCAGGGACGCCGGCCCTACCGGGGGAAACTTTTATGAACTGGAGGGTTCTAAAGTCCGCGCATCCAGTCTGGACGCAACTGCTGGCCAGTGCGTGCGGCGGCCGAGACCTCGGCCAAAAGGCGTCCCTGGTCTTTTGGCAAGGTGCCCGCCAAAGCCAGGCAATTCGACGCATGGTTCGAACGGAAAATCACCGGCAGGGGCGGTGCCAGATGTTCCAGCAGGATCCGCTGTTCATCGAGAATGCCCTGGTCATCCTGAGGCTGAAAATTGCCATCCCATCGGCCCAGAAAATCCGCCACCGCCTCCGGTGCCAGGGTCAATTGCAAGGTTGAAAGGTAATGAGGCGGCGCGCGGTTGATCAAAGCCGCCGTCGCCATGGCGTGCGCCTCGGCCAGATCGCGCCCCCCAACCCCCAAAATGACAGTCGCCGATATCTTGATGCCGGCGGCCCGGGCCCGACCAATCGCTTCGGCTATGCCGTCGGCGGTGGCGCCTTTGGCAATCCGCCGCAAAACCTCGGGCTCGCCCGATTCCATGCCAAAATAAACCAAGGACAGCCGAGCCGCCTTCAGGCGCGCCAATTCGTCGGGCTGTTTGCGCAAAAGATTGGCCGGCGTCGCATAGGCCGAAATGCGCTGCAGCTGGGGGAAAAGGGCGGACAGGCGGTCGGCGATGGCCAGCAGATGCTCGGTTGGCAAACCCATGGCATC
>Ga0007854_10001830_pt1 | contig 13447 bp, 12 predicted proteins | sample CryBogCBH12Aug08_FD_60382 | JGI IMG/M metagenome (GOLD analysis project Ga0007854, IMG submission 60382) | Freshwater microbial communities from Crystal Bog, Wisconsin, USA - CBH12Aug08 | ecosystem: Environmental > Aquatic > Freshwater > Lake | place: Crystal Bog, Wisconsin, USA | collected...
CCAAACAATAAATCTATACTGACCGGTTAATGGTATATTAAACCACAAACCACTCAACACACACACGCACACACCACACCACACCACACCACACCACACTATCTTGACCATTTGACCATTTGATTACTTGATTTGATTTATTTATTTATCGAGGATAATTGTATATTAAATTAGTTAAATTTAATTTACACGTATTAGTTAATACTGTTGGCCAAGTTAATACATTTTATTGTATTATTAGTTTGGTAGAAAACGTGATAATATATTTTTTGTATTTGATAACTGGTACTTATACCTTGTTTAGTTGATTTTGGAGAATTATAATTACAATTATCTTGTAAAATAAAGTTAAAATCAATAGTGAAATTAGTATATACATTATAGTTACTTATATGGCTATGGTTGTGGTTAGTTGTTGAGTGTGAATTTGTAAATAATAATTATTCACACCAACAATAAACCCTACTACTACTAAAATTTAATTTAATTTAACTTAATAAAAATAATAACATTGGTATTATTAATAAATATTCTACATTTAAGTGGATAGTTAAAGAATGTAAATAGAATGTAGTAAATAAAATTATAGTAAAGGCATAGTTATATACTTGTCCTGATTGTAATTTGCTAAATACAGTAGAAATATATCTAATACCGTCTGATAAACCTAAAGGTCCTACAGCTTCTAATAAACCTTTATCTAATACTTTATATGATACATTATGTCCTCATAAGAATATAGGTTTAACTATATAGTTATTATATATGTAGTCAAAATGTCATTTATTTGATAAGAAGATATAAAAACTTCTACTATTAAAGTTTCTAGATTTTGAGTATATAATAATAGATAATAACGCTCCTGCAATACTTGCTATAACCGGTATTAATTTAATTAATGGGGATAAGAATTCAGCATGAATTAAAGTAACATGATTACTCATAACAAATATGGAGTTGTTAAAGAAAGATGAACCAGGACCAATAAACATATCTTTAGCTAAATAACCTACAAAAATACTTCCTATAGCTAAAATAAATAAAGGTAATGACATAGATAGTGGAGACTCTCCAGCATATTTTAAATTATTTTGAGAGCTATGTGGGTTATTAATAAAAGTTAAAAACAATAATCTAAATGAATAGAATGATGTAAATAGTGCTGATATTGTACCTAATCAATAAGCAAAACTACCACTTATAGAATAATGTGCAAAAGTTAATTCTAAAATTGCATCTTTAGAATAGAATCCTGTTAAGAATGGGAATCCAGCTAAAGATAGTGAACCTATAAACATTAAAGAATATGTAAAAGGTAAAGTTTTAATTAAACCTCCCATTTTTCTCATATCTTGTTCATCTGCTAAAGCATGTATTACTGCACCCGCACTTAAGAATAATAAGGCTTTAAAGAAGGCATGATTCATTAAATGAAATAAACTTGCAGAATAGTTAGAAATACCACAAGAAAATACCATATAACCTAATTGAGAACAAGTTGAATAAGCAATAACTTTTTTAATATCATTTTGAACTAATCCTACTGTTGCAGCAAATAAGGCTGTTATTGACCCTACTATTATAATTAAACTTAATGCAAATTCTGAATATTCTATTATATAAGATGATCTTATTAATAAGAAAACTCCGGCAGTTACCATAGTTGCAGCGTGAATTAAAGCAGAAACTGGTGTTGGACCTTCCATCGCATCTGGCAATCATGTATGTAATCCTAATTGTGCAGATTTACCTACTGCCCCTATAAATAATAATACAGCTATTACTGTTACTGTATGTAAATGAACTCCTCCATTTGGGTCATTATATAAATAACTATTTTCAAAATAATCTGTTAAAGAGAAAATTGTTGTAAAGTCTAATGATCCGAATGAATATGCCATTGTGAACATTGCTAATGCAAGTCCTAAATCACCTATTCTATTAACTATCATAGCTTTAATTGCAGATTTATTAGCTTGAATTCTAGTAAATCAAAAATTAATTAATAAGTATGAACATAATCCAACCCCTTCTCAACCTATAAATAATTGTAAATAGTTATCTGCTGTCACTAAAATTATCATAAATCATGTGAATAAAGATAAATAACTCATAAATCGAGGTCTATGTGGATCTTCTGACATGTATCCTGTTGAATAAATATGAACCAATACAGATACACTTAAAACTACTATTAACATTATTGATGTTATACTATCAAACATTAATCCGAAGTTTATATCTATTATCCCGGTATCTATTCATTTAAATAATTCTATATAACATGTACTATTATTTAAACCTACTTCATAGAATATGAACAATGATATTACTCATGTTATTCCTATTAGTAAACTCGAGATTATACCTGACCCTTTAGATCCGACTAATCGACCCATTAAACCAGTAATAAAGGTACTCAAAAATGGTAAACTAAGTATTAAAATATACATTAACGCCTTGAGAGACTTGAACTCTCAACCTTTTTATTAGAAGTAAAAGGCTCTAACCATTGAGCTAAAGACGCAAAAAAAATATTTTTTTAAAAAAAAAAAATAAGTCAAAGGCATGATTCGATTTTTGATTTAAGCATACCAAATAAGGGAATAAGTGCCTGGATACAAAGTTGGGAGTGTAAGTGAATTAAGTGCAGTATTTAATAAATACTGCACTCACGCACTTAACTTAACTTTAACCAAAATGTGTTATTGCTTATTAAAACAATAGGTTAATTACTGTATAATGAACTTTATCTAAAATTCAAGATGGGTAAATACCGAATAACACAGTTAGCACGGCTAATGGTAATAATATATAGAACTCTCTTCTATTTAAGTCTCTATTTTCAGTGATATATGGACTCATAGAACCGAAAGTAACTCTATTTAATAACAATAATGCGTAACAAGCTGATAAAATAATACCTAGACCACCGACAATACCTATGAAAATATTAGTTGTAAAGATAGAGTATAGGGATAGGAATTCACCAATAAAGTTAACACTTAAAGGTACAGCGATATTTGCCATAGTAAATAATACGAACATAATAGATCATATTGGCATTGTAATTACTAACCCTCTATAATATTTAACTAATCTTGAGTGATGTCTATCATAAATATTTGTAACTATAATGAAAAGAGCGCTAGATACTAAACCGTGACCAATTTGTAAATAAATAGAACCCTCAATTCCTTCAGTAGTTAAACTAAATATACCTAACATTACAACTCCCATATGTCCAATAGAAGAATAAGCAATTATTCTTTTTAAATCTGTTTGTCTAATTGTAGTTATACTTGCGTATATAACCGCTAATAAAGCCATAGTGTTAACTAAAGGGGCAAAATAGTGACAAGCATCAGGTAATAAAGGTAAGGCGAATCTAATAAATCCATAACTACCTAATTTAATTAATACAGCTGCCAATAAGATTGAACCTGATAATGGAGCTTCTACGTGTGCTAATGGTAATCATATGTGGAATGGATATTTTGGTATTTTTACAGCGAAGCTAGCCAAGAAAGCTAAGAACACTAAATATTGTGTTTCTTTATCTAAACTTTGTGACAATAATACCGCGTAATCTGTTGAACCAGTTTTATTATATAAGTATATAATACTTAAAAGCATTATAATTGAACCTACAAAGGTATAAAAGAAGAAATAGTAGGCCGCAGTAATCTTTTCCTTTCTTGCACCTCAAACTCCTATAATTAAAAACATAGGTATTAAGACACCTTCATATAATATATAGAAACCTAATAAGTCCATAACAGAGAATACTCCAAATAATAGAATTTCAATACTTAATAAACAAATATAGAATTCTTTAATAAAAGTAGTTATTGAATTATAACTTGTCAAAATACAAATTGGTAATATAAAAGCTGTTAATAAAATAAAATTTAAAGATATTCCATCTATCCCTACTACAAATAATTTTCCGAATATTGAATAACTTTCTACATATTGTAATGGTAGAATTGGATTATAATATAAGGTTAAAATTAGCGAATATAAAAAACTCAAAATAGCAGTAGATAAAGAAATAATTTTAGTGAAATTTTTTGGTAAAATTAGGATGAAAATAATTCCAAAGATTGGGATTATATATAATATATTTAAAGTTATATTTAACATAAAAGACTTTTTAGACTGGGTTTGAACCAGTGACCTAACAGTTAACAGCTGTTTGCTCTAACCAACTGAGCTACTAAAAATAGTGATTGGATATTGGATATTGGGTATTAGGTATTAGATATTGGGTATTTTTATTAATTAATAAAGAACAATGTGTCAGATTTGATATCAGATATCTGATATAATTTATGTGCTGTTGGCTGTATTTTACAAATTTTATTAAACGTAGTATATTGTGGAGCTTAGCAGGATCGAACTGCTGACCTAAACTGTGCAAAAGTTACGCTCTACCAACTGAGCCAAAGCCCCCTACCTATATAAACTACGTTTAGCCTGTTTTACCTTAATACAAATTTACCTACTAATTACTAATTTAATTTAAATGACCAATATACCCGAAATTGCATTAATAATTACTAATGCAGTGCCTGCTGACTAACCCGAACTTGTATAACCTTCTCTAGAGTGTCCCATACCAGCCAACCTATCTAGTATCCATCAGTAACAAAATCAGTAGTCTTAACCTTAACAACAACCTTAACTAGAGATGGTGTTGTGGCAGAGTGGTCAATTGCGGTTGTCTTGAAAACAATGATGTTTCTCATCCGAGGGTTCGAATCCCTCCAACTCCTATGACTATTTATAATAAACTAAAAGATATTATAGGTCCTTTTAAAGCTTTAAAAATTTGTAGAGAACTTGGTATATCGGTTTACTCCAAAGATACTAATTTATCAACTGAAAAAGCCGATAACTTATCTAAATTATTAATAATTTTAAAAAAGGAAAAAGAGGAAAATGAAATAAGCTTAATTAAAGCTAATATTAATCGATTAATTAAAGTCGGTTGTTATAGAGGTTCTAGACATAGATTAAGTTTACCCGTTAGAGGTCAAAGAACGAGAAGCAACGGTAAAACAGCCAAAAGATTAAATAGAAATATCACCCAAAATCTTATATAAAATAAATTAAAAATGATTAATAGCACTTTTGAACAATTTGAAATATTTAGATTAATACCAATCCATCCATTTGGAAATTTAGATCTTTCATTTACTAACTCATCTCTATTTTTAATAATTGCATTATTTATTATTAATAGTTTAATTAATAACAATATAAAAAATTTAGTTCCTGGTAGATGACAATCAGTTGTAGAAATATTATACGAAAGTATATTAAATATGGTTAAAGAAAACATAGGTAATGTAGGTTTAAAATATTTCCCATTTATTTTCTCATTATTCTTATTAATTGCCGTATTAAATATAGTAGGTATTGTGCCATATACTTTCACACCAACAGCACATATTGTGGTAACTTTCGGTATGAGTTTAAGTATCTGAATAGCATGTACTATTTTAGGTTTAATTAACTTTAACTCAAATTTCTTTGCAATGTTCATGCCTGCAGGTTCACCAATGGCCTTAGCACCATTTTTAGTAATAATTGAATTAGTTTCATATTCAGCTAAAGCTATTACTTTAGGAGTCCGATTAGCTGCTAACTTAACTGCTGGTCATTTATTATTTGCTATATTAGCCGGATTTACATGAAAAATGTTAATAGCAGGAGGATTAGTTTCAGTACTAAGTATTTTCCCAATGTTAATCGTTATTTTCATTACAATTTTAGAAATAGCAGTTGCTTTAATTCAAGCTTACGTTTTCTGTTTATTAACAACAACTTATCTAAATGATACAGTACACTTACATTAATCCATGCCTCATTTAAGTTTCGAAACATTCGTTAGTCAATATTTTTGACTGGTTTTTATACTTTTCGCTCTATATTTTATAATGGTTACAAAACTTTTACCTTTAATCAGTGAAGGTTATAAAGCTAGATCAAATATAGATACTAAAGTAAAAGTACAAAAAAATATTGTTAAAGACTCTTTATTAATTAAAGATATTGCTTCTTTACAATTTGCTCCTACTTCTTACTCTACTTCTTATAACTCAGCTTTTTCTAAAAACTTCTTATCTTGATCAAATAAAGTAAACTAAAATTAACTTATTTTATTTATCATCCAACCACACAACACCACACCCGCTCATAGAGCCAATAATGGCCCTTATAGGCGGGTAATATTGATTATTAATTATTACAATTCTCCTTAATTATTAATAGTTTACTTAAAATTTACTATCACAATTATCCTGTAAAATATATATATTATACCGTAATACTTGCGCAAGTAATTTAACACACGACATGACAGATAACTGCTCTGCTCTGCTTTGTTAAAGCAGGGCAGTTATAATGGGCGTGGTGTGGTGTTGTGTTGTGTGGTTAATAGAGTAATTGTGCACCTATTTAAATTAAAGAACCAACGATTGTTTGATTTGCTAAAACTAATCAAGGTGTTGGGTTAATTAATGCGGTTAATATAAAATACATAGAAATTGATATTATTGAAGAAGAGGCTAAAGAAAGATTTTTTATAGATACTGTAGTAATATCTGATAAAACTTTATAATTAAAATGAGAAGAATCTCTAAATCACATTAGTTTAATTAGTTGTAAATAGTAGAATGCAGAAACCATTGAAGCAACAATAGCTATAACAGTTATAACTCACATATCATTTTGTAATGCTGAAGTAATTATATAGAATTTACTTAAGAAACCAGCTAAAGGAGGAACTCCTGCAATAGATAGTAGACTTAAAGCAAAACTTAAAGCTAATAAAGGATTTATTCTAGATAAACCTACTAATAGGCTAATTGGGTTTGCTGAATTTGGTGCTATATTTAATATAATAGTGAATGTTAACAATGTCATTATTATATATAATATAAAGTATATTAATGTTGCTATTATTCCGTTTAATGAAACTGTAGATAAACCGATTAATATAAAACCAATATGGCTAATTGCACTATAGGCCATCAATCTTTTTAATTTAAATTGGTTTAAAGCCCCTAATGTTCCCACTATAATACTTAAAGCTGCACTTATCATTATCAACTCTTGATATTCTTCAATTAAACCTAAGAAAGGTCCTGATAATAGAGTAACCAGAGTTCCGAATAATGCAATTTTAGGTACTATGGCGAAGAAAGCAGTAATAATAGTTGGAGAACCATCATATACGTCGGGAGCTCACATGTGAAATGGAGCGGCTGCTAATTTTACCATCATAGAAATTACTATTAAAATTCCTCCTATGTTTTTACTGTTAGAATACACTATGTAATTTTCTAATTCGGTATAACCTGTTAATCCTGTATTTGAATATACTAAGGCACAACCTATTAATAAAATACCGGAACTCACTGCACCGATTATAAAATATTTTAAACCTGCTTCTGTACTTAATTCACCTTTGTTATTTAATGTGGCTAATATGTATAAAGTTAAACTTAATAATTCTATCCCTAAATATAATATTATTAAATCACTGGCCGATATTATAACCATCATACCAAGTAGGGCGATTGTTACCAATAGACTGTATTCGTAATTTTCGAATTTATCGTCCAATGTTAAAATTATTATACTACTTAATGTAATAATTATTTTGATTGTTAATATTCAATCATTTGTCATTAATAAACCACCTGTTATACTGTTGATATCTGATGATATACTAAATTTCATTAAAACTAAAATTAATAAAGTTATTGTTAAATTAATTAGGCTATAACTTTTTATGCTTTTTTTAAATCTATAAATACCTGTGCTTTTGTTAGCATTTACTATAGAGTATAAAATAAGAAATAAAAGGTTTACAGTAAGAAAAATTTCTGGTATGTAAAATTCAAAATTAGTTAATATTAACATCTCTAATTCATATGCTATTTTGATAGGCAGGTGATGGTGACCAGTGACCAGGTGACAGGGTGACCAGTGCAGGGGTGAATGTATAGTTGTGTAGTTGTATAGTTGTGTAGTTACACTTGGGTAACTGTGGCTGTGGTCGTGGCTGGTGGGCTGGTGGGCTGAGTGTGAGTGTGTGTGTAGTCGTGCGGTGTTACATTATCCAAAAGGTATAATATAATCAATATGAAGAGCAACTAGAAGCAGACATGAAAGAGTATATTCCAATATTAATTATAATTATTTTCAGTTTTATATTATCTTGTGTAATAGTTTTAGCTTCATATGTTTTATCGATAAAACGAGGTTATACAGATAAAATTTCCGTATACGAGTGCGGATTTGACCCTTTTGGAGATTCTAGACAAAAATTTGAAGTTAGATTCTTTTTAGTAGGAATAATATTTATCATATTTGATTTAGAAATCTCTTTTTTATTCCCTTGAAGCTTAATACTAAGCCAATTAACAATATTCGCCTACTGAACAATGGTATTGTTCTTATTTATATTAACAATCGGTCTGGTGTACGAATACCTAAAAGGTGGTTTAGAGTGAGAGTAATTTAAATTACGACGAAAAAAACCACTCTAACCATAACTCATCCCCCCGCCCGTCAACAATCGGGGGTTCGTTCCTCCACTTTATTTGGGGCGGCTGGACACGGCAAGAACCGGCCTGCGGTAGGATATACAATAAAGTGTGCTTGACGAACTGGCTGTGGTATTGGTATTGGTATTGGTATTGGTTGTGTTTTAGCCTTAGCAGGTTAGCACATTATTATAATAAAAAGTAAATAGAGATATGTAATATGTAAAATGTAAAATAGATAAAAGATAAAATAAAAACAATATTAATGACATTAACATTAATATAAAATAATAAAGGTATTGTGGCTGAGTGGTTAAAGGCGGTTGTCTGTAAAACAATTGTGTTAACGTCCTAGGTTCGAATCCTAGCAATACCAATATGCGAATATTAAAAAGTCATCCCTTATTAAGAATTGTTAATGGTTTATTAATTGATTTACCAGAGCCTGCTAATATTAGCTATATGTGAGGATTTGGTTCAATATTAGGATTATGTCTTGTAATTCAAATAGCAACAGGTATAATGTTAGCAATGCATTATATCCCAAATATAGATTTAGCATTTAATTCAGTAGAGCACATCATGAGAGATGTAAATTACGGTTGAATATTAAGATATTTACATGCGAACGGAGCCTCAGTATTTTTTATGATGGTTTATGTTCATGTTGGTAGAGGTCTTTATTACGGTAGTTATTTAAAATCAATGGTATGAGGAGTAGGAGTTGTGTTATTTATTGTAATGATGGCAACAGCTTTTATTGGTTACGTATTACCTTGAGGACAAATGTCATTATGAGGAGCTACTGTTATTACTAACTTAGTTTCTGCTATACCTTTCATTGGAAATGATATAGTTCAATGAGTATGAGGTGGATTTAGTGTAGGTAATGCAACTTTAAATAGATTTTTTAGTTTACACTATTTATTACCATTTATTATTGCAGCCTTAGCAATGGTTCATATTATAGCTTTACACGAATACGGTTCAAATAACCCAATAGGTATTAACGCCAACTTAGATAAAATTCCTTTCCATCCATATTTTACAATTAAAGATGTTTTAGGTTTCGTAATAGTAGGTATTTTTATCACATATTTAGTTTATTTTGCACCAAATGCATTAGGTCACCCTGATAACTATATTCCTGCAAATCCTTTAGTTACACCACCTCATATTGTACCAGAATGATATTTCTTATTTGCTTACGCAATTTTAAGAAGTATACCTGATAAATTAATAGGAGTTATAGCTTTAGCTTCTTCTTTATTTATTTTATTAACTTTACCTTTTACTCACACTTCTTTAATTAAAAGCTCTTTCTTCAGACCTATTAATAAATTTGTTTTCTGATTCTTCGTTTCAGATTTCTTATTATTAACTTGAATAGGAATGTGTCCAGTTGAAACTCCTTATGTAGAAGTAGGTCAAATTAGCACTGTTGTATATTTTGCATATTTCTTAATATTAGTTCCATTAATTGGTAAATTAGAAAATAAATTAATTTTCAATTATTAATTAATGTTTAATAAACAATACTAAAGAAATAGTAAAAATTTACAAAAAAAAAACCAATCAATAACCTGTGATCTAATATACCACAATATTATAGATTATAGGTTATTGGTTAGAATAAATATATGATAACAATAATGATAGTACGCCTACAGAATTCTTACCTGTCACCTGTCACCTGTCACCTGGCAGATCAATTTTAGCAGTGAAAACAAAAGGTATTGTTAGCGGACTCATGATCCGACTCCCAGGGGTTCGATTCCCCTCTCTGCAATCCTTTGATCCTATATTAATATACAATTTTATATTAATATTAATATACAATTCTCTATATATATAGATAAACAATAAATATAAAATTAATAATTACAATAACAAATAATAATACGGTAAGTTTAGTCCTTAATTACTGTACTGTACTGGGTAAAATAAAAACCAATAAAAACCATTATAACGGTTGATATCTGCAGGGCGGAATAAAGGAGGTTGTGAGGTTGGGAGTTTGGGAGTTTGTGAGTTTGGTGGGTTTATAGTTGTTGCAAATTGCTTTGCAATATTTAGTCCATGGTTGTTTTATAGAGAAACTAGTTATAAAGACTTATAGCATAGTGGTAGTGTAATTGTCTTCAAAACTATTAGCGGAGGTTCGATTCCTTCTAAGTCTGTATGAAAAAATACTCTCTTTCCATACACAAATCCTTTTTAAATAAACAAACCTCATCAACTCTTAAAAATAAAAAAACTGTTAAAGTGATTAAACCAGGTAGTTTCCCTACTTTAGTTACAAAACCAGCAGCTATTAGACCAAAAACTGACAGAGGTAGCCAATTGCTTACATTATCATATTACAAAAAATGTCTTAAAAGTACTAAAATTCAAAATAATAGACTAGATCTTGTTCTATTTTATTTAAAATTTAGTAAATCATTAAGTGAGTCAAAACATCTAATAACTCAAAGACTGGTTAAAGTTAATGGTATTTTAGTGACAAATGTTAAACATATTTTAAGAGATTTCTCAATTATTGAATGTAATAGTAAAAATTCCTTTTTAAACTTTGTTACACACGAAATAAGTAATACTGTTATAGTGCCAACCAATATTTATAGAATAAGTGAAACTCGTGGTGTTTTTTATAATAATACAGAATCCAAAAATGTATTACTACCTAAAGAAATAAATATAGCACTGATGAGAAGAATGAGTAGAGTGTAGTGTGAGGTTAATAAATTACATTGACATTCACATTACTGTTCTACATTAGCCACTAATCAAAATACACTAAATTAATATTAAATATTAAACCCCCTTTGACATCTCTTAACTTGTATAAGTTAGCAACATAAACATAAACATAATTACTTGTTTTTTGATTTACAATTCTCCTATATTTATTAACCATTAACCAAATACGATTATCCCTAAGCTATTAACTAAACCCTTAATTAGTATATTTAGGGTTGTTAATCAAGTTTTAAACCAGCCTAGGCTGGTTTAAGAGACTTGATTAATAGATTATTATGCACCTAATGATCCTCATCAGTAGATAGATATGAATAAGAAAATTCAAACGTAATCGACAAAATGTCAGTATCAAATTGCGGCTTCAAATCCGTTATGATGGTGTCTTGTAAAGTGGTGGTTAACAACTCTTCATAAACAAACTGCTAAGAATGTTGTACCAATGATTACGTGTAATCCGTGGAATCCTGTGGCAACGAAGAATGTTGTACCGTAAGCTGAGTCAGCAATTGTGAATGAAGCTTCAAAGTATTCGAAAGCTTGTAACATAGAGAATACAATACCTAATAAAACAGTTAATAATAAACCTAATATTGTATTTTTTCTATCACCAGATATAATAGCATTGTGAGATCATGTAACTGTTGCACCTGAGCTTAAAAGTATTGCAGTATTTAATAAAGGTACTTCGAATGGGTCTAATACTTCTATTCCAACTGGAGGTCATACAGAACCTAATGCAATATCTGGGCTTAAAGCGCTATGGAAGAAACCTCAGAAGAATGAAATGAAGAATATTACTTCTGATAAGATAAATAAAATCATACCGATTTTTAAACCTTTTTGAACAACAGATGTGTGGTGACCTTGGTAAGATGCTTCTCTTACAACGTCTCTTCATCATACTATCATTACTAAGATTACTAAAGTTAATGAAGCAGTAAATAATAAACCACCTCCAATAAAGTTATGGTAATACATAGCTGCACCAGTTGTTAAACCTAATAAAGCTGTAGAACCAACGTATGGTCATGGACTTGGGTCCACTAAATGTCAAGGATGATAATGTTTAGACATGTTTATTTTATTTTTATTTCAACTTATTGTTCTCTAGTTTGATTACAATAGTAGATTAGACAACACAAATAAAATAAAGAATAAGGAACAATGAATAAGATAAAAATTTAGGAATAAGGTGGGTGTTCTGAGTGTGGGTATGAGTATGAGTGTGAGGGTTAGGGTGGTAGGTAATAATTTATAATAGTGTTCATTAGACTATTACACATTAAAGTTTTATTTAAAGCTAAAGTTAAGATAATTGTAATAGTAATAGTATATATAATTTGTATTTATATTACGTGTAGAGTGTTGTTGGTTTGGTTGGGTTGGTGGTTTAGTATTCTGAGTGTTAGTTGACCTGTCGTGTAAAGCTGGTGTATAAGTAGACAAGTGAAGGTTGTCAGTCAGATGCCTTTGGGTTATGGGTTATTGGTTACGGGTTAAGGGTTATGGTATTGGTTGTGTAATTCAACCCTCCAAATATCAACCCGAACTAGATATAAAATGAAACCATCTAATCTAAAATTCCCTAAATGTCAAAAGGGGGGAAGACTTAACCCCGGCATAAAATTAGATTCTTTAAAATTTGGAGATTATGGACTTGTTGCAAATCAACCAGCTATTATATTAGCTTCTCATTTAACTTCTGCTCAATTGGCAATTAAACGAATAATTAAAAGAGAGGGTAATCTTTATATAAGAATATTTACACACACTCCTGTAACTAAAAAACCTTCTGAAGTTAGAATGGGTAAAGGTAAAGGAAGTGTAGATCATTATATAGCAAAAGTTCAAAAAGGTTCAATAATTTTAGAAATAAAATGCAGTATGTCACAGAAAGCAATATCAGCTCTAGCAGTAGCAAAATCCAAATTACCTTTATCTTCTTCCATAATTATGAAAGAAACGTGTCTATAGCATAATGGTCGTGCCGTTAACTTCGGATTAATTTTGTGGGGGTTCGAGTCCCTTTAGACACTAATGTTAGATTATATATTTATGGCTTTTAGTGTAGGAGCTATCTTTACTGCTTTTTTAGTTATTTCTAAAAATAATCCTGTTCATTCAGT
>Ga0007854_10001831_pt1 | contig 13446 bp, 15 predicted proteins | sample CryBogCBH12Aug08_FD_60382 | JGI IMG/M metagenome (GOLD analysis project Ga0007854, IMG submission 60382) | Freshwater microbial communities from Crystal Bog, Wisconsin, USA - CBH12Aug08 | ecosystem: Environmental > Aquatic > Freshwater > Lake | place: Crystal Bog, Wisconsin, USA | collected...
AGCTGGTTCCCATTGAAATTAAAGCAAGTAAGACCATTGTCAGCAGCTTTTTTACCGGGTTAAATTACTGGGCAGAGCTTGCCAAAGAAGAGAGTGATCGCGGATATGTGGTATATGGCGGATCCCAGAACCAAGACTGGCCACAAGGAAAAGTAGTCAGTTGGCAAAATTTAGAAGATATATTTAAAAATAAGTAGATCTAGATTCAGGATATTGACTTGCTATGTTTTAATTTAGTATATTACAAAGTAGTAGTATATTTAAAAGAAGCGATATGGTTATGAAAAAATGGTTAATTGAATATTGGAAATCTGCTTCTGGCAAATGTTTAATTGAAAAATGGCTTGATAAACTAAGCAATGAGCAACTTAAGTCTGTCGCTAAAGAATTATTAATGCTTGAAAGCTATGGCAATGATTTAAAATTACCACATAGCAGGGCTTTAGGTGGCGGATTGTTTGAATTAAGGGAAAGAAGATTTGGCTATAGAATTTATTATATATTTAGAGATAATTACGTAATTATATTACTTACAGCTGGTGATAAGCAAACCCAAGAAAATGATATAAAAACAGCTAGAGATAGAATGCTTAAAATAAGGGAGGAAAAATGAAAACTAAAAGTTTTAGAAGCTATCTTGAAAAAAGATTAGATAAGGCAGAGATTGAAGAAATAGAACGCCAAGCAGAGCTTGAAATTAAAATCTTAAAAACTATCCAAAGCACTATTTCACAGGCAATGGCAGATTATATGCAAAATAACAATATTGGCTTTAATGAACTAGTAAAAAGATTAGACTCAAGTCCAAGCCATATTGCTAAAATTCAACGTGGAGAAGCAAATCTAACTTTATCAAGTCTAGCGCACCTTTTCGCACTTTTAGGAAAAGAGCCACAAGATATATTTAAAAATAAGTAGATCTAGACTAGTTATAATTAAAAGATATTGACAGTTATGACATCGCGACGCCATAACTGTCAAATATTATTGTCTTACTGCTTTAGTTTGATCACAATAGTCTAACAGAACAATCACATAACCAAATGCAGCTGCTGCTTGTTCTTTACTAACATCACCATTACTTAGCCATAAGGATTCAAGTCTTAAAGCATTTATCACCATGGACCAGGCTGTAGCTTTGTGAAAAAATCTTTTAAAATAAGTCTTATTTTTATCTTTACCTTGTTGGTGATGATGCGTTACTATCGCACCATACCAAGCGCCAGCTAAACCAGCCAAAATTACCGGTAAGCAGCTGTTATCACAAGCTTTAATGGGGGCAGTAGTATTTAGGCTTAAAGTCATTAAAATAGCCAAGAAAAATTTTTTAAAGTTCATAATGTGCTCGTTAAGAATTTAATATGTCTGGTTTTTGATAAAAGGATGCGACTGAGTGCGTATAAATTGCAATATCTAAAGGGTATTTTTTTTGAAAAATAGTTGGATTTGGTGCATCAATTGGTACCAGCATAACCGATGGTTGATTATTATCATAATTTTTCTGTTCTATTACCGTTTCGAAATAATATAAATATTGACCAATAAATTTGGCATATTCTTCAAATGATGGACAATCATTCTTAAATTGAGCTAGAATCTCTCTGCCTTTGTAATCAAAATAATTATATACAGATTTATATTGTTCTTTATTTGCAAGTGCTTGTTGGAACTCTACTGCATTTAAAATATTACCGTTACAAGCAGGGATCCATTTAGCTTGAGGGTCAATCATAATCCATTTACCATATAAATATGCCTCTACTACCACATGTCCTGCACCATATTCACGGGTTTCAACATCTTTGGTACGCAATCTTAAAACTCTACAATTTATACCAACTGCATTTAAACAACCAGCCAAAACAGTTGAGTATTCGACACACCTAAATTTTTTTTTATTAACCAATACTTCTTCTAGTATTGAAATTGGATCAGATTTAGCTGGCATATTATTGCCATCATGTTCCCATAGATTGTGAACCAAATTAGTTATAATTATAACTAGCTCTAATTGTGTATATCTTGAAAATTGTTCTTTTTTTATATTATAAAGCGATTGCAACCTAGATAAATAATCTGAATTTAAATCTTGATATTTAAAATTAATCTTATTTTCAGATAAATCTGAGTCAGCATATTTAAAATTAAGCTTTGGCAAGATAGATAAATTAAGTTTAATATTTTCTAAGTGCTTATCATCTTCCCGATGCTCATAATCCATCTTAGCGCCAATTGCTAAACCAGCTGCTACAGATATTGCTAAACCAGTCTCAAAATTTTTGTATTCTAAAGCTTTTAATTCGCCACTATTCGCAAATAAAATTGCACAAAGTGTTAGTAATTTAAAATTTTTGAATTGCATTGATTCCCCACCATTTAGATATTAAATCATTTTCTATAGTTTTTTTTAATGCGTTTAAGCTAGCTAATAAATCTGCAACTTTAGTTTGCAAGCCAACGTTGGGAGTATTATCTAGATTTCTTTGAATATGTTTAATTGTTATTATGTCGTCTTCTAATGTTTTTAAATATTTAGAAATATTCTCTGATGTAAGGAAATTAGTTAAACCTTCTTCATTCGTATATTTCTTTTCGATGGCAAGTATGTTTTGGCAATTATCTATAAGATAGTTATAGCTATCGTTTTTAATATCATTCAAAATATTATGAACATAAACTATTTCATTAAACAAATAGCTGCGTTTTTGGGCATAATTTTTTTCAGCAGATCGCTTAATTAAGTTATTTAAAAACGTGCAATCATGTTCTAAATGTTTACGATTAATTGCGGTAATAGTATTACTAAGGTTTATTATTAGATCACTACAGTCTTCATGATCTCTAGCAGTTTCTAATTGCTTATAATCTTTTATAAGCTGCCTAACATTGATTTTTAAATGTCTCTCATAGCTATATAAATCATTACCAAGACGTCGATCTATAAAGTCTAGAATGTCTTCTGATACACCTATCATACCGATAAAATATAAACAGCCTATCATAATTCTTACACTTTTTTCGGAATCACACATATTTTTATTAGAAAGCAAATTAGCTAAAAAAGCAGTAGCTATGGCACAATATGTGCCTCTTACAACTTTTTCAGTGTTACTTTCAGAGTTATAAACAGCAGCTAAACCAGCTAACCCCATACCATAAGTCAGTTTGGTTAGATTTGCTGTTGAACCTATTTCAGAGGCCCTAAGACCACTATTCGCTAGTATAATTGTACAAAGTGTTAGTAATTTAAAATTTTTAGTTAACATAGTCTGGTTCTTTCTGATTTTTACTAAATAGATCTAAACGATGGCACCATGATGGTTTATTTTTTTGTTTAATAAGTTTTGCCGCTTCTAATTCTGCAATAGCTTCTTGGATTTTAAGTGCTCTAGATTCATTAAAAGGGTGAACATCATCAATTAAGTGGACAGTCTGGGCGATGGTAGGGCACTGTTTTTTTAGTTTCATAAATAAGTTTTTTTTCAAAACAGAAGAGTAATTATCTCTGTATTCATAGCTATTAAAAAAACTTTTAGCTTGTTTTAATTGTCCGATATTGCCACTCTCTTTTAAACAATCAATTGCAAAATCATCTGCACGACATTCTGCTTGATAGCTAGAAATTTTTTGAAAAAAAATACATCCACCAATCGCAAGTGGAGCTACCGGCAATCGCTTTAAGAACATTGATAATTTTGCTGCTTTAGAAATATAGAATAAACAGCCACTAGTTGCTGTCACTGCCAATAATTTAGTTTGTTTGAATATTGTCTCAATATCTTTATGATAGATATGACCGAGTTCGTGCAATGGTGTAAATTCATCATGTATTTCGCCTTTAATTAAACCAAAAAACCAGTCTTTACTAAAACACTCCTGGTCCAAAAAGACACGATAAAAAGATACCTTGATCTAATTTTAAGTTCATAATGGTCCGACCTTTAAGATTTACGGTACTACTATAATTAAACTCCTTGGTCTCTCTAAACTCAATTTGGTCAATAATTTTTGAATCTACTTTTTTACCTGCTCGCTTTAACAATAATTTTTTGCAACGGTCTGCATCTACTTTGGCCATAAGCGGGGTGAATGGAAGAAAAAAATCTTCATACTGATATTGTTGTTTCAGGGTTAACTGATTCAATTGGTAGTTTACTGTAGTCCCACCAATAATGGCAGTTGCCAATGGTAAGCCATTTTTTCTAAAAATATTGGCGGCAGCACTATTTATAAAACTGTTAGCAAACAAGATTGTACAAAGTGTTAGTAATTTAAAATTTTTAGTTAACATAGTCTGGTTCTTCCTGGTTAATTAATGAGTTTAGCCCTGTGACACGATTATTTAATTTTGCAGCAATCGCTACGCCACAACCAATCCCTGCAACTGAACCCACTAATGACAGAGGGGCAACTAGTTGGTAGGCAATTAAAGCACTTTTAGGATTAGCAAAAGTAGTTGTTAGTATATGTATAAAAAGCCCGGTGCAAAATAATCCAACCCCAATTAAAACTGTAACTAAAATAACACCTGCAAAAACAGACCAGAATTTTAAGCTTTTAGCTTGTTCTACAAAATTAGGATCTTGTCTAATATAGCTGTCAATTTGGTATAATTTGGTTTGGACTTGGTTTAAGCGATATAATGCGTTTGCCAAGTTGGCGTTGCTATTTAAAGCAGCCTGGTTACCCATAAAACGGCCATTTTTATAACGATTTAATTTTTTGATAGATGGTAGTAAGTAATAGCGATAGGAGTATATCCCGTCGCCTCTTTCTAGGCTATAAAACCAGTAATTACTAGCTTTGTCTGCTATTAAAGCCATTAATTTAGTCTTTTGCTCTTCTCCGGTATATTGGTCTAAGATCGCAAATTCGGCGGCAAACTGTTTTTCGATTTTATTTAATGTTTTATGGACAATCGTCGCGCAATCATCTTGATCGCGCTGTGCAATACGGTCACAAAGGCTTTGATAGGTAGATTTAGCACCTAGGCCAAAATTAACTGAAATTAACGTTATTAATAAAAGATTTTTATTAAGATACATACCCAATTCACCCCTATATAACATAACTATCCTGTTTAAGTTTTACAGAAGAATGGCTATTTGTAAATGGGCTTTAGGGGGGTGTTAATTATTCAAAGAGATTTGCAGTGATTCGGTAATCACTTTTTTAAAATAGGTTAGGCGGTTAATCTTGTCGTTAGCCTGTTCTAGATTATGAGCGGTGATTAAAAACAGAAAATTAATTTTACTGTTATGTAGGACATTGCCGATTTTGCAAAAAGCTTTTAAATTTGCCAGCTCTTGCTCTAGATCACGACTAAAACAGACTAATGGGTTAATTAGGTCGGACTGATTGTTGTTATTATATTTGTCTAAAATAGATTGATACAGTTCGCGACATAATTGGTTGGTTGGTTTGTTAAGTAAATCACTTAGGTTGGTATCGTTTTTCCAGTTAGACCAGCTGTTAGCATCTTGCATAATAAAACGACCACGAACTAAATAACTATTGATAAAAAAATAGACCGACCCAAGGGTAAGACCGATAACGGTTTTAGGGTGATTTTCAAACCAGTTAGTACTAATTTGGTAATCTTTTTTGGCCATGGCTAAGATGTCATGCGCCATTTCATTTAATGAAGGCAGACTGATTGGAACGTTAACATTGTAATTTTTGATAACGACTTTAGGTTGCGCGGCCAGTAGTAAACCATTTAGTGTGATTAACGAGAATCCGATTATTTTTTTTAGGCAGACCATCTCAATGCTTCCTCTATTTATTGATTTGTGCCAAAAGCCACTCTTCTTGTTTCTTCATAATTTCGTAATCTTCATCCAAAATATGGTCGTATCCTAGCAAATGGCAGATGCCGTGTACTAGTAAAATTTGGATACGTTCTTCAAAACTTTTTTCCCAGCGTTCTAGATCATTTAAAATATATGGGGGGCATAAAATAATGTCGCCCAAGTTTTGGTCATCCTCACAAGTGGGCACAATATAGTCGCCAGCACCTATGTTGGCATGAAAGGGGAATGACAAGATATCGGTGGGTTGATCTTTTTGGCGATAATCACGATTATATTGTTGTATAGTAGTTTCGTTAACTAATAAAATAGTTAAATCAAAATTCGAGTATTTCAGGGCCGCTAAAATCTTGGTGGCATCTTGTTCTAATTTGGTTAGGTCTACTTTGATTTTGCGTTGTTGGTTTCTAATAATAATCATATCTTAACTATTGCGCTGTACTCTTCTAAATTTTTATTTAATAAATTGCTTTGTAGCTCGTTAGTATATTGAATATTTTTAGCTTGCGTAATGCCCTTAATAATCTGTTCATGCGGTTTAATTGCATCGCTATTAACCGTTTCACAAGCAATAGTAAGATTTACCAGCTCGACTTTTAGCGATAGTTGTTGCTCGGTTTTTAACTTTCTAACCTCGGCAGTGATAGTAATGATTTTTTTCATCAGTTCACTGCTAGCGTCAAAACTTAAATTAGTTTGCAGGTCGCGATAGTTAGTGACATGTAATGAGCGATTTAGGCTATAAACATGGTCAGCAATGTTTTCGGTAACATGTGGCAAGTATGGTGCATATAGTTGTAAAATACGTAAACCAACTTGGTTTAAGGTCCACATGGTAGCATCTAGCTCTTGCTTGCTATATTGGTCTGGGTTAAATAGTAAATTTTTAATTAATTCTAAATAGTTGTCACAAAAATCATTCCAGAAAAATTTTTCGACACAAGTAAGGGCATGCCCAAATTCATGCTTGGCTAAGTAGCTTTCATAACGATTAAAACACTCACTAATTTGGGTTAAAACCCACTCGTTTACGATGCCTAAACTATGTGGTTGGATATCTGGGGTAGTATGTGTTTGTTTTTGAATTTGGATAAATTTAAAAGCATTCCACAACTTAGTAATTACTTTGCAGCCTACTTTAATCTGGTCTTCCGAAAAAGCAGCATCATAACCTAAATTGGCACAAGCGGTCCAGTAGCGAATCGCGTCGGCGGGGAATTGTTCTAGTAACATTTCGGGTGAAGTTTTACTATTGCCTTTAGATTTAGAAAGTTTTTCATTGGCATTACTTAACACGTGCCCAGAGATTACAATTTCTTGCCATGGAATAGTATTGTAATGCATCCAAATCTTAGTAATAGTGTCAAAAGCCCAGGTACGAATAATATCGTGAGCTTGGGCCCGCATATTCATAGGTATAAATTTTTGGACAGCTTGTTCGTTATTAAATGGCGATTGGTTACTAAACAGCTCAAAGCAGATTAATGGGGTAATGGAAGACGTATTCCAAGTATCCATGACATCTGTTTCGGGGGCAATATTATGACCATGACACTGTGGACAAGTGCCAGTATAAGCAGTCTCTTGGGGGTCGATTGGTAATTGGCTTTTGTTGGCTAAAATAACATAACTACAGTCACGACAGTGCCAAACTGGAAAAGGAATACCATAAAAACGTTGGCGCGAGATGCCCCAGTCCCAACTTAAATTTTCGATCCAATCTATACAGCGGGACTTCATAAACTCTGGGTACCATTTAACTTGATTGGCTTGGGCAATTAACTCTTGTTTAAAATCTAAAATCTTAATATACCATTGCGGGATTGCTAGATATTCGATTTCATTTTTACAGCGTTCATGGACGTTTACGTTATGATGGATGTCTCGTTGCGATTTTAATAAATTGGCACTATTTAATAGTTCTAAAATGGTCTTACGAGCATCTTTAAAATTTAAATTGGCAAGTGGGCCGGTGTGTTCTAACCATTTACCATTATAACCAATCGATTGTTTATATGGTAAATTGAATTTTTTATACCACTCAATATCATGTTTATCGCCAAAAGTGCAGCACATTACCAAACCAGTGCCCTTTTCGATACTTACAGAGTTGTCTGCCAAAATTGGAACTTGATTTTCAAAGATTGGGACAATTGCGAAATGGCCTTTTAAATGGGTGTAGCGGTTATCATTTGGATTAAAAAATAAAGCTACACAAGAAGAGAGTAATTCTGGTCTAGTAGTACCAATTATTACTTCTTGTCCAGTAGTTGTTTTAAAAGTAATATCATTAAATTTAGAAGGCTGTTCTTGGTCATCTAACTCGGCTTGTGCCACCGAAGTACGGCAAGCAGCACAATATAAAGTAGGCTCGTTGCGGCGGTAAGCATACCCTTTTTCATAAAGTGTAATAAAAGATTCTTGCGAAATTTGGCGGCTGGTTGGCGAAATGGTGGAATAAGTGTGTTCTAGGTTGGCAGACAAGCCCATTGCACGCCATAAACTTTTAAACTCTTGGGCTGCAAGGGTAGACTCTTGCAAACATTTAGCAATAAATTCTGATCTTGGTAGATCTTGTCCTTTAATTTTTAATTTTTTTTCTACAAAACGTTCTGTTGCTAAACCATTATCGTCAAACCCAAAAGGGTAGAAAACATTTTTGCCGCTTAAGCGTTGGAAGCGAGCTAAAATATCGGTTTGTGTATAAGAAAAGATATGGCCAATATGTAATGATCCCGAGACGGTGGGTGGTGGTGTGTCGATACTATATAAAGGTTTTCCGGCAGTTGGCTGGTAAGTTTTTTCACTTGCCCATTTATCTTGAGCAGCTTTTTCACAGGCTTTATGGTCGTATCTTTTATCCATCTCGGTTTGCATGAGTCTCTTTTTTGTACTAAAAATTTATTAATCTAAATCTTAGTTTAGAATTTCTTGGCTAGATGGTCAAAAAAGGCTAATTTTTCTTTGGCCATCTGGTTGTTAGGCTCGAGTAATAAAATTTGTTGGTAACAACGAATAGCCTCTGGATATTTTTGGCTAAAATAGTAAGCGCCGCCTAAATTAAATAGATAATGAATATTTTTCGGGTTGCGAGCAATTAATTTTTGGAGTGCGAAAATTGCATCATCCATCTTTTGTAAGATAATGCTAGTTTCGGCATATAACTGCAAAACTGCATTAATTCGGTCCATATGTGTTTCTAGACAGGCTTTTTTTAGTAAGGGCCATGCTAATTCTGGTTGATTGGTTGCCAAATAAGTTTTTGCTAAGGCGTACATTGCTTGGCCAAAATTAGGCTTTAATTGTAGCGCTAATTGTAGATGTTTAATACTGCCAGCAAAATCTTGTTTAGTTAGTAATAACACACCTAAATTATTATGCAGATCGGCGATTTGGGGATTAATTTGTAAACCGGTTTTAATAATATTAATTGCTAGATCAACTTGATTGGTCATAGCATAAACATTGGCTAAATTTTGATAGGGGTCACAGTAAAAAATATTATGATTGTTTTTAAAATTTAGCTCGATAGATTTTTTGAAATAGAAAATAGCCTGTTCATGCAGCCCTTCATTTACCAAGGCCATGCCATAATTATTAAAACCGCGAGCCTTGGTAGGGGCTTTCATAATTACGTCATGCCAAAAATTGCGGTTACTACTCCAGACCCGATTGCGTATAACTGTGAGGTTAGCAAGTAACATGATAGCAATAACTATTACAATTTTTTGAACTAAGCCAGGATTTTTAGAAAAATAATTAATGCCTAAGTTTACCAAGTATGCTATTACTAGTAGCCAGCCAACTGACGCTAAATAAGTTTTATAATCTACTAATAGCTCGCCGCTAGAAACAATACTAGACCTAGGTAACACGCAGATCAGAAACCATATTATACCAAAGGCGATTGGATTGGTGGAATCTTTTTTTAGTAGAAAAATAATTATTAAACCCAAGATTAATAAGATTAAAAAAGGTATTAAACAGGCGCTATCCCAAAAGCTATTACATAGATACCAATCATATTCAATACAAATATTTAGGGGCCAAATAAAGATCCATAAATAATGTAAAATTACCTTAAATTGTGAAATTAAGAATTGGTATTGGTTTACAGCTAAATTGCCATTATTGGTTAGCAAATTGCCGTTGCTAAAAGTGACACTATGTTGCCAAGTAATTAGTTTCCATAAAAAGTCGGGCTTTAAATAATAGGTATAAATTGTAAACGTGGTTACAAATAATGATAAGTGTAGCCATAGACGGTTTTTTAAGTTTTTAAAATTGCCAGCAGCGATCAAAAACCAATCGACTAATAATATTAAGAATGGCGTAATAATGGCAATTTCCTTGGTGCTACTTGCAAGGATTAAAAATGTAAATAAGCTCCAAAAATTTAAAATTTTTAGCCCTAGTTTAGCGGTATGGACGTAGGAAAAAAAACTAAGGATTGCTAATAATATAAATAGACTAGATAGGCCTTCTAGCTGACCTTGAATAACATAAGAAATGGTTTGGGTTTGGACAGGGTGCAATAAAAATAACGCAGTTGTAATTGTTGCAATATAAAAACTATCTTTTTTAAATTTAGGTTTAAGTTGCAAGATTAGCCAAAAAACTAATGCACCAGTGGCAATATGAATATTAATGTTAATTAAGCGACAAATAACTGGATTACTTTGAAATTTTTGGTACAGAAGGCTGTTTAACCATGTGCAAACCCAACGGCTGTGTGTAAAGCAGATCGACTTAAGACTGACTACCTTTAAAACTGTATAATTAACAATATTTGGTAAGTCATCGAACTGAAAAGGATAATACAACGATTGCAAATATACAACTAAGGTGATTAGTGCTAAAATGCAATAAGTTATAATTTTTTTATAATCCATTATTTTTTGGGCGCCATATTTAAATATGGTATTGTTAAAGTCCATGATTTTGTTTAGTTTAAAGTCTAATTTTTTTTTGTCGACAGACATAACTAAAAGGGGACACATAGTGACAGTTACCATGATTAATTCCATAAAATTACTGATTGCGGTTTTTGCATCTTATTTTCCAACAGTGGCGATTTCTGGTTACTTTACAGCCTGGGTGGCTAAAAAGTTGGGTGACGCTACCGCCGAAGAACAGGGTTTTTTAACTTTAAATCCGCTCGAACATACTAGGCTTTTTGGTTTGGGTATATTATTGGTCTCAGTGGTTACTAGGTTTCCATTTATTGCGGCGTTTGGCAGGCAGGTGCCGATTGATGAGCATCGTATGTATGGTAATTTTAAGAAAATTAAATATCTAATTGCGCTTTGGGCACGTCCATTTGCCAATTTGTGGTTATCTTTGTTAGCAATTTTTGTGTGGGTTATTTTTTGGAAAACGATTGGTTTTCCGTATCAAATTAGCCAACATTATCCAATGTTAGTAGATGCTATGCAGCTTTTATATGTAATTTTTAGGCAAATTAATATTATTTCATTAATGTTAGAATTGGTATTTGGTTTAGTGGTTTTTATCATGTCATTTATTATTCCTGAGCTAAGTGAAGAGAGTTTTTTTGTGATCTTTGTAATACAAATTTATTTATTACTCTTGGTGTGGGAATTTTTGGCACCGCATATTAGTCATGGTGTTAGAATGGTTGAATTTTTATTTAGTTATATTATTAGTTGATTGGTTGGATAAGCATGAAAGAGCTAGCATTAAAATTACAAACTGGTACGGTGCAGTGTTTGCCATCGGGCGAGTTGGTAGAAAAATTAAAAATTAAAAAACCTTTGTGTATTAAATTGGGGGCAGATCCAACCGCGCCAGATTTACATTTAGGGCATGCCGTGGTGTTGGAAAAATTAAGACAGTTTCAAGATCTAGGGCATAAAATTATCTTTTTAATTGGCGACTTTACTGCCAAAATAGGCGACCCAACTGGTAAATCTAAAACCCGTCCCCCTTTGACTAATGAAGATATTGCCCATAATACTAAAACTTATTTCGAGCAAGTGGGCCGTATTTTAGATTTAACAAAAACCGAAATTCGTTATAATTCAGAATGGCTAAGCAAGCTGGATTTTAAAGAGCTAGTTAGTTTGTGTGCCAAAGTGACTGTGTCACAATTAATTGAGCGGGAAGATTTTGCGAATCGTTTAAAAAATAATCAGGCTATCGGTTTTCACGAGTTGTTATACCCGTTAATGCAAGGTTATGACTCGGTTGCTTTACAGGCAGATATCGAGTTAGGAGGTACAGACCAAACCTTTAACTTATTAATGGGGCGCCATTTGCAAGAGCAATATGGCCAAAAAGCACAAGTAATTATGACAATGCCACTATTAATTGGTTTAGATGGCGAACATAAAATGTCTAAATCGTTAAAAAATACGATTGGTTTAACCGATACAGCTGGCGAGGCTTTTGGCAAATTAATGTCGATTTCAGATAATTTAATGTGGCATTATTATGAAATATTATTAAGTTATGATGCCAATCAAATTAACAGTGTAAAACAGCTACACCCGATGGATTCAAAAAAGCGGATGGCGTATGAAATTGTAACTAAATATTGGTCTTCCAGCGAGGCACGACTAGCACAAGCCAATTTTGAAAAATTATTTCAAAATAAAGATTATTCGGTAGCTCAAGAAGTAGCTTTGCCAGCCGATACAGCAAACCCGATTTGGATTGTAGATTTACTACGATTATTAGATGCAGTTAAAACTTCGTCTGAGGCGCGTCGCTTAATTTCTGAAGGGGCAGTAAAGCTCGATAATGTGGCAATTTTAGACTTTAAAGCAGAGGTAAGTTGGCAAAGTGGTGTAATAATTAAGGTTGGCAAACATCGCATTTATCAAATTAAATAAAAAACTAAAAAGGGGCTTTGTTTTGAAGAATTATTTAGATAAAAAATGGTTAGTTGTTTTACTAGTTAACATGGTCATAACTGAAGTTGCGGGCTCGTCTGAAAAACGCAGTGCCGAAGACTATAGTTTCATTTTGTTAATGCCCAGCGCCGAGTCTGATTCTGGTCGAGTGGCAGTAGTTTTTCCTTTAGATACTTTAAAAGTTTGTCGCTTTCCTAACGGGCCAATGTGGAGTAACTCGATTGCTGCCCAAACTTTTTATTTAGTTTCACAGCAGGCTTATACGGTTATCAAAAAAGAGGCTCAAAAACTACATATCTTGTGTTTAGATTATGGTGTTTTTAAAAGCCAATGCCAAAATGATTGCCAACAAAGTATTTGTGGTTTTGCTTTGCCATGGGAACCTGGTATGGCTTATGTGTTTGATGATTTAAAAGACATTGACCAAGTAAGTGGTTTATTAATTGAAAAGACTAAGCTAGCCAAGCTAGAATTAGGTTTGCCTCTTAATAAAAGTGAATTTTTAACTGTCAATAGCGAGCCGCTAGATGATGGAATGAATTTAGATGAAATTGATTTATTGGTAGCTGGCAATACGGATGACGAATATGCCGGTAAATATTTGCCATACCCATTTCAAGATATTAAAAACTTTTTTGGCAAAATTGTAATCTCTTGTTTAATGCGTTATCACACCATTAGGCAAAAAATGATTACCTTACTTGGTAAATATTATGCGCGATCAAAAACATAATTTTGCAATTTATTATGCTGGGCTTAGT
>Ga0007854_10001834_pt1 | contig 13428 bp, 6 predicted proteins | sample CryBogCBH12Aug08_FD_60382 | JGI IMG/M metagenome (GOLD analysis project Ga0007854, IMG submission 60382) | Freshwater microbial communities from Crystal Bog, Wisconsin, USA - CBH12Aug08 | ecosystem: Environmental > Aquatic > Freshwater > Lake | place: Crystal Bog, Wisconsin, USA | collected...
TTGGTGAGAGTTGGACCGCCGGTTTGCGGTCGGCTCGATGACCCCACAAAAATACTTCCCTAGCTGCGGACTTGTTTCCGCCTTGGGTAAACTTGTCGAAATGCACTTCGTTCCGGCATTGGCCGGCGTGCGTTCCAAGTTTGACGCAAACGCAACCATGAAGCATCGCCGCAAACAACGAAATGCAAGTTGTTATGAAATCATAACAACCTGACAAACGAATTTGCGGTAGAACCGGAGAAACGTATTTGTGAATAACCGACGCCAACGCCAAGGCAAGAGTTGTAACGATTTCATTACAACCTGCCAAACGAATTTGCAGTTAAATCGGTGGGCTACATCTTGTGCGGAAAGCACACCATCAAGATTGAAGTGCATGAGAATCTGAATCAGTTGGAATGAAAAAAGTGAATTTAGTCTGGCGGCAAGTCTTAACACTGCGTCGGCAACTCGGCTGGACGCAGGAGCAACTTGCCGTCAAGTTGCAGTTGGCCGGCTGGCACAACGCCACCCGTAGCACCGTCTCCAAGATCGAAGCCGGCACCATCGGCATCGCCGATTTTGACGTATTGATTGTCGCCGCCGCGCTGCGGGTTCAGCACAGTCAGCTTTATCCAAAAATTGATTGGCGACGCCCGATGGATGAAACCATCCACCAACACATTCCCCAAGAACTGCACGACTTCGCAATGGAATCTGAACCAACCTGAAAAGGAAGCCACATGGAAACTATCCCGAAAAACGAAGCGCCAGACGAAGCACCCACCATCCCAAAGCCGCCCGAACGGCTGGCGTATTCGATCCAAGAAGCCGCCGATATGCTCGGCGTGAATTATTTCAGCGTTTACCGGCTCATCCAGCGGGGCAAACTTAAACCATGCCGGGCGTTGCGCGGCAAGCTGCTCGTCCCGCGCACCGAACTGTTGAAACTGCTGGCAACCGAATGAGGCATCTATGACCAATCCATTTGAACATCGCCGTCCGACCGAACTGGAGGACAAGGCCCACGCCGAAGCCGTCCGGCATTTTACCGAACACCTGAAGCAATTCCCGGCCAGCCGCGCAGCGGTTGAACGGCTGGAGCGGGACGCTGACAAAATCGCGCTGGCGGCGAACCGGGCCGCCGCCAAGCCCACACCCAAAGAGAACATCATTCAAGCCGACGACGGCGCGCAATGGCACAAGAGCGTTGATCTCATGGAAAACATTTATTTCTGCCACCGGCCAATCTCCTACGGGGCGGAATACGCGGTGGTGGAGCATTTCCCGGCAGGTGGCATGAATGAAATCTGGAACCGGGGCTGGAACGCGTGCGAGGTGTTAAATTCGTTCACCCAAGGGCAGCGGCAGGCGTTGCAGGTTTGGACGGAAGACCTGACCGCGCAGGTGCAGGAATTTTTATCGGAGAAATTTCCTGGCCAGGACTTGAGCCGTGTGGCCGACGCATTCGTCCATAAATGCACGACACAATCAGTCTCCCAAAAACACTCACACAACTACAGCCACGAGCAAAAACACAATCGCGGCATGAGGATTTGAATACAGTGGCGCGGGTTTTTCTATACTGCTTTTCTATACTGCTTTTCTATACTATATGCACTTTTTGCAGCCAATGATATGCAAACGCGGCAAAGGCAAAAACGAATAAAACCATTGTCATTATTGGTGGAATCAGTGATTGCAAATCATAGCTAAAAACGGCAAAAGCGCCTTTTTTTACACCCCAAGCAAGCGCGCTAGCCGGGCTACGCTACGCCCCGAACCATCAGAGCGCAAAGTTTAGAGCATCTGGCTTCAGTTTCAATGCCGAAGATTGCCTTTCGGTCAATCCGCCAATCCGTCACATTTTCGTGCGGTTTGCCCTTGTCCGCGCCAAATGTTAAACATAAGCGCATGACCGTCACTTTCCGGCTTCGCTTCAGCACGCAACCCGGCCAATCCCTCTGGCTGGCGGGCAACCATCCCCTGCCCGGCCATCCGATGCCCATGAAATACCTGAATCAGGATTTCTGGCAAATTACGGTTCCGCTGACGGCGCAAGTCACTAACCTGACGCTGAATTATTCCTACATTTTACGCCAGGCCAACGGCTCGCAAACCACCGATTGGGGCCGCGATCGTTCCTGGATTCCCGCAAATTTCAACAGCGCTGAACTGTTGGTCATTGATAGTTGGAACCACGCCGGATTCGCAGATAATGCCTTTTACACCGAGCCGTTCAAAAGCATCCTGCTCGCAGAAAATTTCACCAAGGTCAAAACCGCCGCGCCGCAAAACCCGACGCACACCTTCCGCGTCAAAACGCCGTTGCTCGAAAAAAATCAGACGCTCTGCCTCATCGGCGAAGGCGACGCACTGGGCAACTGGCAGACGGCCAAACCAATTTTATTGGGTCGCGCCGGCGGCGGAGATTATTTTTCTACCCCACTGGATTTGCGCGGCCAGAAATTTCCACTCGCCTACAAATACGGCGTATTCGATGTCGCCAAAAATACTTTCACTCGTTTCGAGAACGGCGAAAACCGCGTATTACACGACGAAATTACTCGCAACAAATACACGCTTATCAACGACGGCTTCGCGCGGTTGCCGCTCGCGCCGTGGCGCGGCGTCGGTGTGGCGGTTCCCGTTTTCAGTTTGCGCAGCAAAAACAGTTTTGGCGTCGGCGAGTTTCTGGATTTGAAGCCGCTCGCGGACTGGGGTAAAAAAGTTGGACTCAAGCTCATCCAGCTTTTGCCGGTCAACGACACCAGCGCGACCGGCACTTGGAAAGATTCATATCCCTACGCCGCGATTTCTGCGTTCGCGCTTCATCCGATTTATCTAAACCTCGCCACCGTCGCGAACCTGCAAAATAAAAAACTCCTGAAAGCGTTAGAGCCGGAACGCGAGCGCCTCAACGCACTCGACGCCGTGGATTACGAAGCGGTGGTGCAGGCCAAGCTGGGATTTCTGCGGAAGATTTTCCCGTCGCAAAAGGACGCGACGTTCCGCGCGAAGGAATACAAACAGTTTTTCACCGAGAACGAACATTGGCTCGTGCCTTACGCCGCATTCTGTTTTCTCCGCGATAAATTCGGCACGGTGAATTTCAACGAGTGGCCGAAGCATCAGACTTTTTCCGCCGAGAAAATCGCCGCGCTGACGAAGGACAACGACGCCATCGCATTCCATTATTTCGTGCAATTTCATTTGCATTTGCAATTGAAGGAAGCCACAGCGCACGCGCACAAAAACGGCCTCGTGGTAAAGGGCGACATCGCCATCGGTGTGTATCGCCACGGCGCGGATGCGTGGCAGTCGCCGGAACTTTACCATCTGGATATGCAAGCCGGCGCGCCACCCGATCCGTTTGCGGCGAAGGGCCAGAACTGGGGCTTCCCGACTTACAACTGGCCGCGCATGGCCGCCGACGGCTTCGCGTGGTGGAAACGGCGGTTCGCGCAGATGGGCAATTATTTCGACGCGTTCCGCATTGACCACATCCTCGGTTTCTTTCGCATCTGGAGCATTCCGCTCGACGCGGTCGAGGGCATCCTCGGCCATTTCGTGCCGGCGCTGCCGGTCGGGGAAAATGAATTTACCGCGCGTGGAATTTATTTTGACCGTGAGCGTTTGACGCAGCCGTTTATCAACGACGCAGTGCTGGAAAATATTTTCGGCGGCAGCGCGGATTTGGTCCGACGCAAATTTCTGCTGGCGGACGGCGATGGGAAATATTCACTGAAGCCGGAATTTTCCACGCAGCGGCTAGTGGAAAATCATTTTACCAAACTCAAAGCGACCAAACCGAACGCGAAGTTGAAAATCGGCTTGTTCGATTTGATCAGCAACATGATTTTGCTGGAGTTGAACGGACAACTTCATTTCCGCCTCGGCATGGAACAGACGACTTCATTCCAGCATCTGCCGGGCGACCAGCAGGCGAAGCTGCGCGATTTGTATGTAGATTATTTTTTCCGGCGGCAGGACGATTTCTGGATGCGTGAGGCGATGCAGAAACTGCCCGCGCTCAAACGCGTCACGAACATGCTCATCTGCGGCGAAGATCTCGGCATGGTGCCGGCGTGCGTGCCCGAAGTGATGCGCGACCTCGGCTTCTTGAGCCTAGAAATCCAGCGGATGCCCAAGGCGATGGGCGTGGAATTTTCGCGCCCGGCGGACGCGCCGTATTTGAGCGTGGTCACGCCCTCGACGCATGACATGAGCACGATTCGCGGCTGGTGGGCGGAAGACCGCGGGCTGACGCAGAAATTTTTCAACCACGAACTCGGCCAGCCCGGCGAGCCACCGCGTGAGGCATCGCCAGAAATTGTTGAAGCCGTCGTGCGGCAGCATCTCGCGTCGCCGGCGATGTGGAGCATTTTTCAGTTGCAGGATTTGCTGGGCATTGACGGCAAGCTGCGTCGCGCCGATGTGGATGCCGAACGCATCAACGTGCCGGCGATTCCAAATTTCTACTGGCGCTACCGGCTGCACCTGACGCTGGAAAAATTACTGCGTGAAGAAAATTTCAACTCGCGGCTGACGCAACTGCTGCGTGAAAACGGACGCTAATTTTATTGAGGCAACCACTGCACCTTGAAGTAGCGTGCGCTGTTGGTCGGGTTATTGGTGAACACCAGCGACGGCACGGCGGCGGTGATGGCGGTGCCGAACGGCGTGAATGGAAGTAACAAATTTGTCGTGCTCCACACCTGATAGACCTGCCCCGAAACGCTCGCCCAATTCAGAAAATTTTTCCCGTTCATCGCCGGTGCGGGCGTCCACGCTGGATTGAGCAATGAAACCCCGCTGCCGGTGCTCGGTGAACTTTCAATGCCAGCGTTGTTGATGACCGTGACCGTCGCGTATAGGTGCGCGCCAAAAAATCCGCTCACGGTGAAGTTCGTGCCAGTGACAATGCCGTTGAAGACATCGGAGCCGCCGGGCGTCGTGCCAACCATCAGATGATAGCCGGAAATTCCGCCCTCGGCGTCCGTAACCACCGGCCACGAGAACGTGACGTTCGTGCTGAAGAGAAAATTGTTCGTCAGGCCGGTGACCGGCACCGAGGCCAGCGCGGGTGGCGGCGTGACATCGTAAAGTTTTAAATACTGCGCTTCGAACGGTGAGTTCGTCCAGCCGGAGTCGGTGGACGGCACCGGATTCAGTCCGACGTAAATGCCATTGGCCAGCACGTTGCTCCCGGCAATGCCGCCGCCCCACAGCCAATAATTCCGGCGATTCGAATCCCACGCGGTGTAGGCGGAAATATTTTTCACGTTGTAAATCCGCCCCGGCTTGATGCCGAAAAGATTCGCGCCGTTGTTCGTGATGTTGACATTGAAAACGCCGACCTGCGGGTTGTTGCGGTCGAGATTGGCGAACGCGAAAACCACGTCGTTCAAATTTGGCGCGCCGTTGGCGGTGACGTATTTCGCGACGGAGAAAATATTCTGCTGCGCGCCGCTGCCGTTGAGTTGGTCGAGAAAATAGCGGCTGGAACTGCGCAGCGCCGGGCTAAAATTGCGCGCCTGATTGATTGCGGCATACACCGGCCAGAGAAAATCCACGCCGTTGACGCGGTTCGTAAAAATGGGCTGCAACGAATTGAACCGCTTGAAGTGCGGAACCGTCTTTCCGAAGTTGCCATACTCGTATTGTGAAAAGCCGAAAGTGGTGGAAATGCCCAACTCCTCCCCGTAAAAAACCATCGGCGCACCGTCAATCGAGCCGCACACGGCATGGCGAATCAGCGCCTGAAACGGATCCGCATAACTTTGCTCGTCGTGCGAAACGTGGTTCATCAGCACCAGTCCCTGCCCATAGGCCGTGCGGCGGGATTCAAACGCGCTGCGATAATCGGTCGCCACCGTGGCCGATTGCAGAGAGAAAATCAGATTTTCATTGAGCACGTCAAAATGGCGGTTGGAGCGATAAGTCACCGCGCCACCGTCCAGCGACTCGGTCATGAAAACAAAATCCCATTTGCGCGAACGGACTTTGTTGATGATGTATTCCCAACATTGCGGCGGCAAACCCTGACCGAAATCCGCGCGGAGACCGTCAATGCCGCGATACGTCTGGTTCGCGGGCGTGCCGGCGGGACAGCCGGTTTTGTCGAGCCAAAACAACAGGCAGTCGGAAAAATAGCGCCAGACATTTTGCGTAATCGCGTCGAAGTGGCCGACGCCCGTGGTATTTTCTGCGCCGACGGTGGTGTCAAACCAATCGCCTTCGTTGGTGTAATTATTCTGCTGCGAAGCATTTGGCACCAGCGCGGCGTAACGGCCAAAATAAATGTCCACCACATCCGGCCATTTGCCGAAATCCGTGCGGTCGGGCGCCGGCGCGACGTTGGCCGCGCTGGACGCGCGCAAATCGTATTCATTCGTCCGCGAATAAAACCGCGCCTCGGAATTGGCAATCCAGTTCGTCGGATTTGCGCCGGGCGAAAAATAATTCGCGCCGCTCGCGTCGAGTTCCGCGTCCCACGCAGAATGGTTGAACGGCTCGTCCAGCATGACGTTTATGCCCGCCGCGTCGGCGGCGGCGACGAAGTTGGTGAATTCCGCCAGCGCCGCGTCACGCGTATTGGCTTTGCTCAACAGCGGGTTGACCTGAAAAAAGTTTTTGACGGAATACGGGCTGCCCACGGCGTAAGGCAAACCGTTGCTCGGATCAATTTCGCGATTGAAAATGCCGATGGGATGAATTGGCTGAAACCACAGCCAGTTGATGCCGAGGTTTTGCGCGTAGCTCAAATTGAAACGGTTCGTCACCGCGTCGTAGCCGCGTGCGCCGGGGCCGCCATATAAATCAGTGAACGTGCTGCGGTCATTCTGGTTCGTGCCCTGCGCGCCGATGTTCATCGCGTTCAATTCATACATCGAGATGTCGCGCGCCTTCGCCGGCGTGACGACGATGGCGTGGTCGCGGCGGCCGTTGCTGGAATACCACAGCCAGTTAGTGTTGCCTGCAACCTTGTAACGCGCGGTGAGACGATATGCGCCGGTCTTGGTGGCGTTGAGCGCGAACGAATATTGCCCGCCGCCGAGGTTCGTCATCGTGTAGGCCTTCCAATAATTGCCGTCGTCGCCGGCAATAATCAAATTGCCATCCGGCGCGACGATGCCGGATTCCATGCCGTTCGGAAACGTGGCGTTGGTGTAAAGCTGCGTGGCGCGGTCGCGGCGGTTGAGGTTGGAAAAAATTTCCGCGTTGGTCACGTTGTCCGCGTTTGGCGTCAAAATCAGCGTGAACGGAATCGCGTCGTTGTTCAGCTCGTTCACGAAAACGTGCGTCGTGGAATAATCCGCCTCGACGCCGTTGACCGTGAGCGACGGCGTGCCGACGTAGGCGTTGGTCACAGCGAACGTGAACGGGCTGGCGGCGGCAGCGTTGGACGAACCGGTGGCGGTGCTGCCGGAATTGTTTCCGTAAAGCCAGGTATTCGTCGAGCCGGCGGTGCCGCTGCCATCAAAACCGAGAAAGAAAAAATATTGCACGGTGTCGTTGAAATTAAACTGCGCACAGTTGAGCGGCACCTGCCAGTATTGATTTGCCGGGCCGTTGGAATACCACGTCAGGCTGGCGCTGCTCCACACGCTTTGCGCCGTGGTCTTGTAATAAAGCACGCCGTTGGTCTGGTTGCAGCGCTGCGCGTAACCGTTGCCGGCATCCCATTTCCACGCGCCGGTGTAAAATTTCGCCGTGGTGCTGGTGCCGATGGCAAACTCCGGGCTACGCATATTGACGCCGATGTCGCCGGCATTGTCGGGAATGTGCCAGACGGTCGCGAGCCCGCTGGCGGTGGCCGATAAAACGGCGCAGAAAAGCGCGAGCAGCACGCCGGCCGACACCGGACGAAAGCGGAGGTATTTGTTCATGGAAAATTTATGCCGGAGCCGACGCGTCAGGGCACCTGCTGAATCTGGTAGAATTTCTGGCCCGCCGGATTCGGGTCGTAAAAGTAAGTGGCACCGCCGGAAGCCGGGATGATGTCGCTCGCCGGCTGGAACGGCACCAGCAAGTTCGTGGTGGCGAATACCTGATAATTCAGTCCCGCCGCGCTGTCCCAGCCGAGATATTGGTTGTTGTTGGCCAGACTCGAAATCTTCAGCGGCGGCACCACCGCCACGGCGACGGCATCGCTGATGGGCGGAATGTGGTTGGTGTAAATAAACTGAATCAGGTTGGTTCCCGGCGTCGGGGTCTTCCAATCGTAACGGATGGTGCGGTAGTTGCCGCAGAGGGAAAAATTATTCCCGGCAGCCGAGAATGAATAATTCGCCTGCGGCTGCAGCACGCCGTTGATCACGATGTTCCAGTCATTGGAATTGTTTCCCAAGCTGTTGTCATAACACGCCTGCAACCGGTTGGAGAACGTCGCGCTGTAGTTCAGGTAGGCGTTGTTGGTCGGCGTGGCGATCTGCACCAGCAACGTCGGCGACGCCGTGACATTGGTGGTGGTCAGCAGCGTGTAACGGTTCGGAAAAACGCTCGTCGCAAATTCCTTGAGGCGGACGGTGATGATCGCGCTGCCGCTGGAGGGGATGTTCGTGTAGGTGAACCGGTATTCCTGCGGATAATTCGGATACTGCGCGGACAACGTCGTATCCGGCGAAGCCGCCGCCGTGGCCGGCACGAAGATGAGCGCACCGCCGGCGTTGGTGCCGTTGCCATTGGCCTTGCCGGTGAGCAAGTCATCGTTGTTCGGGTCGTTGTCCTGGACGTTGTAATCCACGCCCGTCACCGTGCTGTCGCAGCGCACCACCACGCCGTAAGTCCGGCCGCCGAGGGTGCTGCCATTCACCGGATACGGGATGACGCCGCCCGGCAGCGCGCCGTCGTAATAAAACGTCTGCGAAAATGTGTTATACACGGACGACTTGCCGGTGCGCGGCAAAAACGTCCGCGCGCGGGCGATGTGGAATCCGCTCTGCAAACCGGTGATGGTGTTGGCCGGGTTCAGGTCGTTGTGCTGCCAGACAATCGCCGTGGTCGGATTGAAATTGGTGATGGCCGCCTGATTCAAGCCGTAATATTTTGAGCCTTGCACTTCCGCGTCGGAAATCGGCGCGATGCTGGAATTGCCCGCGCTGCCGCCGTTGAAGAGCGCGACCTTGTAGCGAACCGTTCCGCTCGCCTGACCGGGAATGATTCCATACCACCAATCAATGTTGCTCTGCGCGCTGTCGTGGTTGCTGAAATGCGCCTGCACCACCTGCGTCGTGCCCTTGCCGACGCCGAACGCGCCTTCGGGATTCGAGCCGTCGGTCGTGTAATAGATGTAGCAGGTGTTGATTTGGAATTGGTAGCCGACTTTCACATAAATCGTCGCGGCCTGCCCCGCGCCCGGACTTACCGGCATCCGCTGCGTGACGGAATTGCTGGGCGCCACGGCGGTGTTCGTCGCGGTCGGATCGTGATAAACCCAGTTCGCCGTCTGGTTCGTGATGCCCGCGCCGTAACCGGACCCGGCGACGACGTTGCTCGTGCCACCGACGGTGTAATAATATGTTTCCGCGCCGAGCGAAACGACCGTGTTGCTCGCCACGTTGCGCGCGGCAAACTTCTCCGGCCCGTTGCGGAACTGAAACAGCGCCTGTTCATAGCCAAGGAACATATCGTAGGCATAACCCGGCTTGTTGTCGCGCAGGTCGAGAAAATTCGTCGGTGCGGTGCCGTTGAAATTCGTCGGGCCCAGCCCCATCTGGCTGTTCAAATCCATGCCGCCGTCCAGCTTCACCAGCGTGTTCGAGCAGGACGCGTCGCTGCGCACGATGATGTCAAAATTTCCATTGGTCACGATCGGCACGTCAATCGCGTAGGTCAGGTTCGTCACATGGACCCCGCCCATCACGTTGCCGTAGATGTCCACGCTGCCGCGCATCTTGAAGGGGAACACCGGATTGTAGGTGTTGGTGTCGCCGTTGACGCCGTCCTTGCGGTTGATGGTGATGTGCGGCACTTCGCTGCCGCCCTGCCGCAGAATGATGGCGTTGGTCGAATTGTTGGCGCGGCAGGCTTCCGGCCATTGGTAACCATAAACCACCCAACTGCCGCTCGGCACATTCAATTCAATCGCGCCGCCGCCGCTGGGAATCGTCTGGCTGCCGACATAAATCAACCGCTGCGTCGGATCGGAATTAGTTCGCGAGGAATCCGCCTGGGCCGCCGTGAGACTTTGGGTCGCGGCATGAACCAGCAATTTCTGATACGCCCGCCCGCCGGTCGGCGACGAGCTGGCGAGCTGCACCAGCACCGAGCCGGGCGGGAAACCGACCGCCAGACCGACGCCCTTGGAATTGGAAATGGCAATCCCGCCGTAGTAACCGTCGTAAGTCTGGCCGACGCCGTCGTCAAAGGTGTAGTCGCCGGGGTAAGTGTATTTGTCGTTGATGACGGTCAGCGAAACCACCGAGTCCTGCGGCGTGTTGCTCTCGCGATAATCGTAGCGCTCGAACGCCACGAGGTTGTATTCGCTCCAGCGCGACGAGGTGTAGCCGCGCGCGAGCTGGTTGTGGACGTAGCAGATGTCCGGCATATAGTTGTCGCTGTATTCGCCGAGATAGTTCGCGTAGGCGATGGACGGAAAATAATTCGTCACGCCGTTGTTGACCGTCGGGCTGGAATAATTATAGCCGTCGGAATAAATCACCGCCGTGCCTTCGTGCATGAAATAATAGGCGTTCTGCACTTCGCGATGCGCCGCGTAGCTGCCGGAGGCGTCGTGGCTCTGCGCGAACATCACGCTCTGGCGCGGGTCAATCGCGCCGGAATACGGCACATAGCCCGGCTGATCCATGCCGGCCAGCGAGGCGTTGCCGTTGAGCGCGTTGTTCATCTGGTCGCGCAACGGCGAGTTCAGCAGCCGCATGCCGTTGGCGATGTATTCGCTGTAAGAGGGCGGCTGGCCGAGATGCTCGCCAAACAGCAGCGCGTCGTTCCGCACTTCTTCGGAATTGAAACAACTGTCGCGGCTGTCGTTCGCTTCCAGATAGCCGTTGCCAATGACATTCGTGCCGTAGCCGTGGACGCAATCAAACATCGCCTGGATCGCGCCGCAATAGCCGTTGAACGTCGCCGTCGAGTCGCCGAAGAATCCCGACGGCACGTGCTTCACCGCGTCGAGCCGGAAACCGTCGCACTTCGTCTGGTCGAGCGTGTAAAGCACCGAGCGGATGAGATACGAATTCACGTCCTCGGACACTGGCACGCCGTTCGTGCCGTTGAACGGATGCCAGTAGCTGCCCTCAATCGCCGGCTTGGTGTTGTCCATGTAAAGCAGGTTCTGCCCCGGATGCCGGATGAAGTTCGGCTTGGTGATGGTGCTGCCCTCGGTGCTGCCAAAATTGCCGTTCACCGAACCCGGCTCCGTCGCCAAATCCACCAGGCCCGCAAGCGGTTCGTATTGCACCAGCCATTGATTGTTCCAATCGCTCTGCCCGCCGGAACCGACGCTCGGCCAGTTCGCAAAATAATTCCCCACCGTCTGCAAATGAAAATCCTGCGGAATCAATCCCGGATAAAAATTCGTGGCCGTGCTGCTGTTGTAACCCGGCACCGTGAAGCCCCGGTGATTCATGATATTGTCGAGATAGATACGGATGCCGAAACGATGCGCCGTCCGCACCAGCTCCTGCAACTGCGCCTTCGTGCCCCAATGCGTCGGCGACGTATCGCCCAAATCGAACGGATCAAATTCATCGTAGCCCACCGAATAGACGCTGCTCGCCTTCGCCGACGGCGGCAGCCAGATGGCGTCGTAACCCGCCTCCGCGATTTCCGGCATCTTCGTCGTGATATCGCTCCAGCTCACGTTGAACAACTGCAGCATCGCCTCGCCGCGGGCCGGCAGGACGGACGACACCAGCGCGGCCAGCCCCAGGACGGCGGCGCAGACCCCCGGACGCACGACGGCGGCGGCAAGGCGGGACAAGAATTTAATCACAACTTGGATTGATTTAGAGTCGGCTTAATTTTCACCCGCGTCCGGTCGCTGTCAAATGGCTGGCAGCCCGAACACGGGGAGGGAACGCGACAGACCTTACGCCGAAAAACCCCCGCCCGCCATAGCATCTTTGTGCGGTAAAACTGCGGGTTCAGCCAGAAGTGGGAGTATGCCTTTGACAAGTTTACCCAAGGATGGCGGCGGCTTCTCCCTCTCCCCGCCCAAACGGGGAGAGGGTTGGGGTGAGGGGAAACAAGCTCGAACCCGGCTTGACCTCCTCACCCCGACCCTCTCCTCCTTCAAGGGAGGAGAGGGAGGAAGACTGGTCAAAACCATAATCCCGGCTGGAAGTAAAAAAGAAAAGAGGCCGGACACCTCTCTTGCATTGCATGACTAGGGCTTGATTACAAGCAACTTGCAATGCGGCAGGCCGTTGGTGCAAGTAGCACTGCCAGTAAAACGCGTAAAAAGTGTGACCATTCGCGTAACCGAGCAGCTACCGAATTCCAACAAATGGCCTGCTCAATTACGAAGAACTGTCCGCCTCAATAGCATTATCGACAGAAAGGTAATGTTATGAAACAACTGTTCAGTCTGTATCGCCGCAACGGCATTTACTATGCCCAGAACACCCAGAACGGCAAGCAGCAAAGTCTGCGCACGCGCGACGAAGCCGCTGCCAAGGCGCTGCTCCATTCCAAGAATGAAGCGTCCCGCCAGCCGATTCTAAACCGCCAGATCGCCCTGGCCTACCTCAGCGCCACCGACGCCGCCGCGGCCAGCCGCACTTGGAAATTCGTCATGGATGAAATGGCCGCGACCAAGCAAGGCGTCACCCGTCACCGTTACGATATCGCCTGGAAAGACCCGGCCTTTGTCCAAATCAGCAATCTGCCGCTGCTGGAAACCAACGCCGCGCACATCCTGAAGGTGATCCGCACGGGCACAGTGTCGACCAATCATTATATGCGCCGGATGCACAATTTCGCCTTGGAAATGGATTGGCTTCCGAAATCTATCGTGCCCCGCCGCCAATGGCCGAAGCCGCTGCATAAGGAAAAACGCGCCATCACGCAGGCCGAACACGAGGCCATCATTGCCAACGAGAAAAATTCCGAGCGCCGCGCCTACTACCAACTGGCGTGGCACATGGGGGCGGCGCAAACGGATCTCGCCACGCTCACCGCCGAGGACGTGGATTGGGAGCAGAAAACCATCGGCTTTTTCCGGCGCAAAACCGGAACCGTGGCACGGCTGCATTTCGGCCCGGCCGTCGCAGCAATTCTGCAAGACCTGCCGGGGAGCGGCCCTTTGTTTCCGCGTATCGCCACCATGTCCGCTGGCGACCGGTCCAACCAGTTTAAGAAACGCTGCCACCGGTTGCAAATTACCGGCGTGACCATGCACAGCTACCGCTATTCCTGGGCTGAACGCGCAAAAATGGCCGGCTATCCCGAACGCTACGCGCAGGAAGCGCTGGGCCACAAGAG
>Ga0007854_10001835_pt1 | contig 13418 bp, 9 predicted proteins | sample CryBogCBH12Aug08_FD_60382 | JGI IMG/M metagenome (GOLD analysis project Ga0007854, IMG submission 60382) | Freshwater microbial communities from Crystal Bog, Wisconsin, USA - CBH12Aug08 | ecosystem: Environmental > Aquatic > Freshwater > Lake | place: Crystal Bog, Wisconsin, USA | collected...
CTGAGCCTGCTGGACCACATCGCCCAATTCCACCGCATTCTGCCGCAATTGCTGTCCGAACAATTTCAGCAATTCCGAGGAATCTTCGGCGATTCGAGCCAGTTCTGCGGACTGGGCGCTCAGCGATTGTCCAACCCCATCAATATCCCCCTGGGCCCGATCCGCCGCCTGATTAACCACCTCGACCTGACGACGCAAATCGTCGGTGGCCGTCCGCAGACGACCCGCCGTCAATTCGGCGGTATGGGTCAATTCAGCGCTGCGTTCGGTGAAAATATCCGAGACCTGCTGGATGTCCTCGTTCGCCCGCTGCGAGGCCAGGGTCATCTCCTGGCTCCGCAATTTGAGAACCTCGCCGGTTCCCTGCAACTCGGCACCAACCCGGCTTGAGACGGAAACCAGATCATTGACATTCTGCCGCAGCACGTCCGAAATCCCTTTGACCCGGGTCATGATCTGTTCTGAGGTCGAATGCAAATGTCGCGACTGCTGCCCCAGCGACGCTTCGCTCAATTTAGACTGGGTTGCCACCAAATTGGCGATATCGGCCAGTTCGTCCGCCTGTTTGCGCAGACTGGTCCGAATATATTCGGCTTGCCCAGCTGCCCGTTCGGATCCCCTTTCCAGTTCATCGATATGCTGGCGAAGGGACTCGATAAGCTCGCGTGCCCGCACCGTCATTTGGTCCGAGGCTGCAGCGACGGCCCGGCTATGGGTTGAGAAACCATCTCCGACTTCGCGTACGCGAACCCCGGCCCGTTCCGCCGCCGAATCCAGCTCATCACGGCGCTGCAGGAAGACTTCGCCCACCGCACCCAATTGCTGGCTGGCATCGTCCGTCGCCGATCGAAGTGCATCGACATGGCCGGCAATCAGATCGGTCAATTCACGGAAACGCCCCATGGCCAGATCAGACGCCGCGGACAATTCCCGGGTCTGCACGCCCAAGCCCTCCTCGACGATCTTGACCCGCGACAAGACCCGTTCGGTGATCTGATCCAGACCGACCGCCTGTTGTTCAAGCGAGGCGGTAATCCGGCCGGTTTGCTCGGCCAAACGGCCCGATGCAACGCCAAGATCGGCATTCTGACGGGCGAACAGGCCGTCTAAGGCCTCGCTGCGTTTTTGCAATTCCGCGCTCACCGACTCGGCACGCTCCGCCGATTTCTCGGCAACCTGGGTAATAACCTCGGATTGCCGCGTCACTGTACGAGCCATTTCCTCTATCTTCTGGCCAGCCAGACTGACCGATTTGCCAAGACTGTCCGCCGCCTGCTGCAACTGAGCATTCGCGCCATCCGCCTGCTCGGCGGATTTTCCAGCGGCCGATTCCAGTCGATCGACCTGTTGGCTCATCACCATACTGAACTCGCGCGCCCGCATTCCCGCTTCGTCGGTTGCGCCCACGAGTTCCTGGGTCGCCTTGCGGACATCCAGAACCCGTTCAACAGCACTTTCCGTGCAGCGCGACAAGGTTTCAACCTCGGTGCGCAGACTGTCAGCGACCCGCAAGGTATCGCCCCCCATCTGCTGCACCAGTTTTTCCATATTGCCGGTCTGGGCGGCAAGCAACTGGGTCACTTGTTCGGCCCTCAGCGATGCCTGCTCGGACGCTGCCGACAAAGCCTCGGCCTGACGCTGCAATGACCCGAGAATGGCGTTCAGCCGATGCTCGGCAACATCATCGGGATAAGCCAGCCGGTCAAGACAGCGACGCAGATGATCGGCCTCTTGGCGCAGAATGGCCCCGCGATCGAGAAAGGCGACGACCAACCAGACAATAGCGAATGGCAGGATCGCCGCCCCGACGACGCCCCCAAATTCGGGAGGCTGCAATTCAAAAAGATTGGACCAACCCAAGCTTCTTTCGACATAGCGATAGCAGACGGCCAACCACAGCAAGGTCGCGGCCGAGGCGCCGGCATAAATCAGGCGCAAAGCCAGTGGCCCTGGGACAACCCCACCCCAGCGGGGCGGGGACGACGCCGCACCCTCACGCTGCTTTGGTGGAGAACGGCCTGATGCCGGCTTTACTGCGGGCGCCTCTTCGGGCAAGACATCACTCTGCTTCTCTTCAGCCATGGCTTTTCCCATCAGGCAGGATTTTCCCGAGCGACGTTGCCACAAAGGAAGCGCCGATCAAAGGTTTTCTGTCAGAAAATATAACGGAAAAACAATAAAAAGAGGGGCTTTTGGCAAAAAAGACCTATGCCTCATCCTTCAGTTTAGGCTTTGCCGGCAAAGCTTCGGTAAACACCGAGGCCAGACTGAGCCAAGGCTGCCAGACCGCCTGCATCGCGCCGACCCAAACCTCCATCGACTGCGCTACCACCGGCAGCACCGGAACCGCAAAGGGCTGCGCCAGCAAATGTCCCATACTATCCAAGGCAGGGGTCGTTTTCAGGCCAATCAGCAGCATTTCCGCCGAGCCATCTTTAAGACTGCGGCGCCGGACCTCGATATCCAGGCCTGGCAGATGTGCGGTCACCGCGGTCTCTTTCACACCAGATGCTCCTGCTTGAGCGACAGCGGATTGCTGAGGGCAGGCGATAATGCACGGATTCTATGTTAAATACCAGACCATTAGAGCGGTTCCAGAAAACCGGGTTGTTGCTCAGTTTCTTGTCGGGGCGATCTGAAAATTTTCAACTCCGTCCAAGCGACTGAGGTCTGCTGCAAGGATCGCCGGTGGATGGGCCAAGCGGCCATCCCGGGCGATGGCAACAAAATGCCATTCGGGCTTACGATTCTGAACCGAAATAACCAAACTATCGACAATCATGTCGTAACCGCGGTCCCCAACAATCCGCCGCAGGGCCTGTTCATCGGGGATGAAGGCCTCCTTGAAGCTCACGGTGACGGCCATGGCAGGATGAGAGGGAAGCCATTTTTCGACGCGCGAGATCCACCACATGCAGGTCGTGGACAACAGGGTCAAAAGCATGGCGGCAGCATAAAACCCGACCCCGACGAGAATACCGACGGCCGAGGCAGACCAGATGGATGCTGCGGTGGTCAGACCACTGATATTCATGCCTTCCTTCATGATCACACCGGCCCCCAGAAAACCGATACCGGTGACGATCCCCTGGATGATCCTGGTCGGATCAACGCCGGGTGCTATGGCCGCTTGCCCGGCATACCAATAGCCAGGATAACCGGCCATGACGGTCAGGGCTGCGGCGCCCATGCAGACCAAACCATAAGTCCGCATCCCAGCGGCGCGCCCATGAAAACTCCGTTCATAGCCAAGGATCAACCCCAGAACCAAAGACCCCAAAATATTAAGAAAAATCACCAAATTGGTGCCCACTTCGGGCGCGGACCAATAAGCCAGGAAGTTTTCAGGGCTGAACTGCGACATGATTCCACACACTTCCAGGAAAGCTAAACTGAACACAAATTAACGTTAGTAAATACAAGGTGATAGTTAAATTGTTGTTGAGTGTTCTTATTGTCGAGTGGAAAGAATTGGATTATCGTCACTAACAAAGACACAAAAAAGGGCGATGCTATGACAGGGAGAAAACGAGCGGCAGAGAGGCCAGTCAACTCCACCGAAGATATTCGCACCGGTTTAAGTGCTGAAATAATTCGCCGGGCCTTCCTTGATAACCTGTTCTACGTTCAGGGACGCTTCCTTGAAGTCGCCTCGATTGATGACCGTTTCAAGGCGCTGGCCTTTACCATCCGTGACCGCATTTTGCAACGCTGGGTGGCCACTGTCCAAGCCTATCGGGAAACCAATTGCCGAACCGTCGCCTATCTATCGGCCGAATATTTGCCAGGCCCCTATCTGGCCAACAATCTGCTCAGTCTCGGCATAACCGAACCGGTTCGCGAGGCCCTGGCCCAATTGGATATCGATCTCGAGGATCTGATCAGCCATGAACCAGAGCCGGGACTTGGCAATGGTGGACTTGGCCGCCTTGCCGCCTGTTTCATGGATTCCCTGGCGGCCCTGGAAATGCCGGCGGTCAGCTATGGTATCCGCTACCAATTCGGCATTTTTACACAGACGATCCGTGATGGCTGGCAAGTTGAAGCCACGGACACCTGGCTACGCTTTGGCAATCCGTGGGAAGTAAGGCGGCCGAATATCGCCTATGACGTAAAACTGGGGGGCTCGACACAGCATCGCAGGGACGACCAGGGGCGTCTGCGCGTCGATTGGATCCCCCACGAAACAGTAAGGGGCGTTGCCGTCGACACCCCGATCCTTGGTTACGGGGTAAACACGGTTAACCTGCTGCGCCTGTGGAGCGCCGAGGCCACCGAAGGCTTTGACTTCCACGCCTTCAATGAAGGCGACTATTACGGGGCTGTGGTCCGCGAAGTCCGCACGGAAACCATCAGCAAGGTGCTCTACCCCAATGATGAACCGGAGGTCGGCAAGCGCCTGAGGCTCTTACAGCAACATTTCTTCGTAACCTGCTCGCTCCAGGACATGATTCGGGTTCACTTATCGACCGGCCGGCCGATTAACCGCTTGCACGAAAAATTTGCCATCCAATTAAATGATACGCATCCGGCCATCGCCGTGGCCGAACTGATGCGGTTGCTGGTGGATGACCATCTTCTGGATTGGTCTGAAGCCTGGGCGGTAACCAGCCGCCTCTTCGCCTATACCAACCACACATTGCTACCGGAAGCGTTAGAAAAATGGCCGATTCCTCTGATGGCGGCGCTGCTGCCACGCCATATGGAAATCATTTATGAGATCAATTCCGTCTTTTTGGACCAGGTAAGGCTGCGTTGGCCTCATGACCCTGATCGGGTCGCCCGCCTGTCCATAATTGACGAATCCGGGCCCCGTTATGTGCGGATGGCGCATCTGGCCTGTATCGGGAGCACGGCCATCAATGGAGTCGCTGAATTACACAGCCGGCTGCTTACGGAAACGGTGCTTAAGGATTTTTATGATCTTTGGCCGCAGAAATTCCAGAACAAGACCAACGGCGTCACACCGCGCCGTTTCATCATTCTCAGCAATCCGGGCCTGACCGACCTGCTTTGCAAAACCATCGGCACCGACTGGCAGCGTGATTTATCAAAATTACGCGTCTTGGAAAAAAAGGCCGACGAACCAGCTTTTCAAAAAGCTTGGCTGGCCGTCAAACGGGACCGCAAACTAGCTCTGGCGCAACGTTTGAAGGAATGGCTGGATATTACTGTCGACCCTGAAAGCCTGTTTGACGTTCAAGCCAAACGTATTCACGAATATAAGCGCCAGCATCTCAACGTCATGCACATTATTGCGCTCTACGACCGGATCAAGCGGGACCCCTCTTGTTTCGTGCAGCCGCGCACCTTCATTTTTGGTGGCAAGGCGGCCCCCGGATATGCCATGGCCAAGCTGATTATCAAACTGATCCACGGCGTTGGCGATGTGGTCAACCGGGATCCCGACGTTGCCGGGCGGCTGAAAGTGGCTTTTGTCCCCAATTACAGCGTTAAATTGGCGCAATGGGTCTATCCCGCCGCCGATCTGTCGGAACAGATCTCCACGGCCGGCAAAGAGGCCTCGGGGACCGGCAATATGAAGTTCTCCATGAACGGCGCCCTGACCATCGGCACTTTGGACGGCGCCAATGTCGAAATCCGCGACGAAGTCGGGCAGGAAAATTTCTTCCTATTCGGCCTTACGGCCGAGGAGGTTCAATCGACCCTCGCCTCCGGCTACCGACCACAAGACTTTTACGAGTCCAATCCCGACCTTCATGCGGTCATCGACCTTATCGGCAGCGGAATTTTTTCACGCGGCGATCGTTCCCTTTTCGGCCCCCTGCTCGACCATCTTTTAAACTGGGACAGCTATCTATTAATGGCTGATTTTGCCTCCTACCTGGCATGCCAGGACCAGGTCAGTCTGGCTTTTGGCGATCAAAAGCGATGGGCCGCCATGTCAATTCGCAATGTGGCCCGCATGGGAAAATTCTCGTCGGATCGTTCTATTGCTGAATATTGCCATGACATTTGGAAGGTCAAGCCCGTCCGGGTTGCCCTGGACTGAAAGCAGAAAGGAACAGACCGGTTGATGAACCGCGAAGACGCCATCGCCCATTTGAACCAACCACGGGATGTGGTTCTGTTCTCTCTGCTTTGGTCGCAGACCACAGACCTTTTCGGCGAACATGTCGATACGACCGTTCGCCCAGAATTGGAGCGGTTGCGAACGCAATCACCCGATGGGGTTAAGGTGGCGGTTGACCGGGTGGAACAGAATGAGGCCGGCTGGCTGATCACCATCGACGGCAGCGCTGGCGAGAGCTTGCTATTGCCCCATCAGACCATCGGCAAGGTTATCCGTACCACCGGCGGCGGGCTTTGCAACCTTGCCAACGATCTGAGGGTCATGCTGACCGCATTTGGCACGCAATCCACGCTCCCCGCCCTCGCTTTTTTATGCTGGCAAGATACCGCCGACGAATTCCCCGGGCTTGCCGTGCCCGGACGATCGCGCAGCTCTTTGATCCTCAAGGATCATGGCTTTGACAAGCTGATCCTGACCGAGCGCGGCCCCCATTGGGAGGAAAGCGAGGTGGATCCTTATGAGATCGAGCGAAAGTTTTACGCGGGACGCAATGCCTTTATCTTCATTGGCCAGGAACCGCTGCATTCTCCCAAATTCGATTTGGTGCGACAGGCTAAACTGAGCAACCCCGCGCTGAGAGTGTTCTGGCTGGTTGGCGGAAATCAGTTAAAGCAGCTTTACACCGAATATCGCGACTTCATGTCGGTGGTCGATGTGGTCAGCTTCAATTTGACGGAAGCGGCCGGTTTTTTTGCCTTTGAACCCTTAAAAAGCCATCATCGCCATGCCTCGGAATTGCGTAAAATGGTGGCCAGGGAAATCAGCCGCCGCACTCTTGAACTGGGCGCCTGGCATGTGGTGATTACCGATGGCAGCAAAGGGGCCAGTCTTGCCCGCAAGGCCCGGGGCGGGCGGGTTGATTTCGTTTATTCGCCGCTGATTCTGGAAAATGTTGTCCATGTTGACCCCGCCGTCCATGAAGACACCGGCTGCGGCGACAGCTTTGCCGCCGCCATTGCCGCTTATTTCCTGTCGGCACCAGAGCGCTTCAAATTAAACGAGGCCGCCAATTTTGCCCATTATGTTGCCGGAATTGTCTTCCAAAGACCGCGCCCCAATCTGACCCCCGAGGATCAGGCCTATATTGTGACTGCCTTGGCCAAAGCCCGGGACAACTGCGCTCTGGGATCGCAGCGCCAGACTTTTGACCGCAGCCGCAGTCAACTCGTCCCCGCCCTGGTTCAACCCAGAGGGCCGAGCCGCCGGGTTTTGGTGTTGCTTTTGGGGGGTGACCCCGCGGATCCGACGCAGCCGCATGTCACCGGTGCTGCCGCCGCGTTATGGCAACTTGGCGAACGGATCCGTACCGGTGCCTATCTGCGGGGCCCGCTTGTGCGCATTGTTCCGCGCCTTTCCACCAATCCAGCCGCCCGCGGCAAAGCCTGGCTACACCATGTCAACGTCGAAGAGATGAACCGCTTGAGCCAAGAGGCCGGCTTTTGCAAAGCGGTCGGCAGTCGCGACAGCGAACCCCGTCATGGCGTCCTGCAAGAGGATTTGAAAGGGCATGAGGGGGCTTATCTGCTGCGCGTGACCCTTTTAGAGGCCATCGAGATTCTGTCATCAGAGGACTTTGCCGATCTGTTCGGCGATATTAAATTCTGGCATTTCGCCACGGAAAATGTCGACCAACGCATGGCCTGGCATACGCGCCAATGGGGCGTCAGCCGGGAACAAAGTCAGGAGATTCACCGCCAGTCCTTGCGGGAATATCTGGTCGAACATATAGGACCGCAGGTACGGTTCAGCCATGCCCGCGCCACGAATCTGGACGAATTCTACAAGGAAATGACCGAGCAGCTGATTTTACGCCTTGATGAGTTGCTGGCCGGCATTTTTCGTAAAGAGTAAGGGGGCCCTGTCCCCATTTTTTGCAGAAAGCTGCCTTAAAACATTCAGCCGCTCAACCCAACTGTTTCCACTGGAACAAAAAATGCTCTAAGTTGGAATGGTGGGCCCGTTTTTTTGGTTCCAGACCCTGATCCCGACCCACGCAAGTTTGCTTCACCGACCGAAAAGGAACGCCATGAACCGCCGCCATTTTCTTTCCAGCACGGTCCTGAGCTCGCTCGGAGCGATGGTTCTGGCCGGCAGTGCGCGCGCCTTCGACATCATCGATTGTCAGCAGACCAAGGACACGGCTTGCCGCGAACTGGCGCAGCATCGGGAAATTCTGGCGCAGCTGCAGGCGATGCTCAGCCAAAAAGATCTGACCGAGGAACAGCGAAGGGCCATCCTGGCCAGCGCGCTCTGTCCGATCTGCGGGCAACCATTGCTCGGCTGATCGAAGCGGCCTATACCCTCCCTTGCTGGCAGGGGACGGTTTCTTGTCTGCCTCATGGACGAATGCCCTGGTTCATAATATCTTGCTGGCCGTTGCAACGGCATCCGGGGCCGAAGGAGCAGTAAATGGTGAAGTTGATTTGTCGGAACGGTATCGGTGGCCTGACGGTCCTGTTGTTGGCCTGCAGCCCATCATTCGCTCAGACTTACACGGTTGCTCCGGGCCAGACCACCACCATCAGCGGTCTCATCACCGACGGCACCACACCGACGCCGCTCACGGTTACCGGCGGCGGCACCTTGGTTTTGAGCAATGCTCTGAACAGCTATTCCGGCGGCACCAACGTTTTTGGTGGCAGCACACTAAAAGTCGACACCGACAGTGAAATGGGCCCTTCAACCGCTGGCATTGCTTTGGGCGATGCAAGCGCCAGAGGAACGCTATCTCTAATCAATAGTTCGGCCTTCACCTCGGCGCGCGGGATCATTCTGAACAGCGGGGGGGGTGTCATTCTGGCCACCAGCACGGCGGCGGGCGCTAATTTCGCCGGGGCGATTTCCGGCACCGGCAATCTGACCATCGGCGGTGGCGGCATCGTCGCCCTGACCGCCGTCAACAGTTACACCGGCAGCACCCTCCTGACCGGGGGCACCATCTTGCAGATCGCGGCCGATACGGCGCTGGGCGGCTATACCACCACCTCTTCCACCAACGCTATTACCCTGGTGGTCACCAACATCAATACACTGACCACCGTCAGTCCCCTGACGATCGATGGCGGAACCTTGCAATTCATCGGCGCGGCGGCGATCGCCCATCCGATTACGCTGACCAGCAATAACGCTATCTTCGACAGCAATGGCAACAATGCCAGTATCAGCGCCAATATCAGTGGGCCCGGCAGCCTGACCAAAATCGGCACGGGAACCCTGGCACTGAATGGAACCAATATTTATTCCGGTGGCACCACAATCTCGGCGGGCACCCTGGCGGTGGGTGACAATGCCAATCCCAAGGCGACCTTGGCCGGGGCGGTTGCGGTCGGTTCCGGTGCGACTTTGGCCGGCACGGGCATGGTGCAGGGAACGGTCACCAATGGCGGAACCTTGTCCTCGGGCTATGCCTGGACCGGCGGACTGACGGTGGGCAACCTGACCCAGACCGCCAATGGCATGGTTAATATTCCCGTAACCACCACCGGTGTCGGTACTTTGCGGGTTCTGGGCACAGCCAATCTGGCCGGCACGCTTAATATCAATTACGGAAGCGGCTTTCTTCATCCCGGCACCTATCAATTATTGACCGCCGCCAATACCACCGGCGCCTTTGCTGCAGTGACTGGGGCCGTACCCAGCGCGGCCTTGTCGCAAACCATTACCAACGGCCCCGGCTTTATCGACGTAACCTTAACGCAATTGACCACTTTGCCAGACCGCCCAACTATTTTCCCGGCACTGGCCACGACGGCCATCGATGCCGGCCAACAGGCCAATCAGACTTTGCTGTCCCGGCTCAGTGACTCCCGGACCCTGGCCCTGGTGGATGGGATGAATGCCGCCTTGGTTCCCTCCCATCGGGTCCGCAGTGAATCGCCTTACGGGCTATGGGTTGCACCAACCGGCAATTTCGGCACGGTCAAAAGCAACGGCCAAGACCCCGGATTTAAAACGGATGGCTTTGGAATGATGACCGGCATTGATGCCGATCTGGCGACCGGGTTCGCCGCCGGCTTGGCCTTTGGTTTTGACCGCTCGGTGGTCAATGAAACCGGCGGAGCCCGCGGGACCCTTATGGAACCCAGGATCGCCGTCTATGGCGACTGGTGGCGGGGTCCGCTGGCGATTGATGCCGTGACCACGGTCTCTTTCCCGTCCTTTGACAGCAACCGGACGATCCCGCATCTGTCGGAAATCGCCAAGGAAAGCCACGGGGGCAGTGAGCTCACCGCGGCGATGCAGGCCAGTTTGGGATTCTTGGTCGGCAAATGGTCGATAACCCCGGCAGCCGGGGCTAAATATCTGTTTTTGTCGGAAAACCAATATGGCGAGCATGGCACCGACATCTATAATTTTACCGTTCTAGGAACCCATTTTACCTCGCTGCGGCCGTTTGCGGATGCCTCGGTTTCGCATCGCTTTGATATTGGCAGCCGCTCGGCCCTGATCCCGCAAGTGACCCTTGGCTATGAGAACGAAATGCTGAAAGGCAATCGCAATGTCACCGTACAGACGCAAGGGGATGCGGCGAATTGGGTTATCAATGGCGTACCGGCAGCTCATGGCGCTGTGACGATGGATGCGGAATTGTCGCTCGAAACCGACAAAGCCAAAAGCTTCTATTTAGGCTATGACCGGCGCCAGAGCAGCGAAAGCATGAATGACATTTTCACCGCTGGGTTCCGTTACCGCCTTTAATCTATAAGGGCTTCTTATAGGCCAAGGCGCGATCGAAACGGCCGGTAAAGCCCCGCTTGAAATCGATCACGCCTGTCCATTTGCCTGCCTTTTTTCCCAACAGACCTTCTGTGACATATTGGGTCGGCCCGATCTCGTCACGAAACAGATAGAAGCGGCGACGGCGCCGTGCCTTGGCGCGCATAATTGCGTCAAAGACGATGGCGTGGCCCATTTTCCCCTGGCCTTCGACATCGATAAAATGACCAGCATAATAGAGAGACAGATCGCCATCATCGATGATGGCAATAATAGCGCAACATCGTCCGTCTGATAGATAGGCCCCCGCGATTTCTGCCTGCCCCTGTTTGGCCATCTGGACAACGCGCCAGACGACATCCGGGGTGACCGCATGCGCCGTGTCCCCGAGGCACCGTAGCCATTCACTGACCAACCCCTCGTGATATTCGCGATCATTGGCATAGCGTAAAGTGATTTGGCGGTTCTGCGCCCGGATCAGCGGCCGGAAACTTTTACGAACACCGCCCCAGATCCCTTGGTCTTCGGTTTGCAGATCAATAAAAGCCGAAACAGCGATCTCGGGCAAAAATGACCGAGCCAGGGCATGACGTCCGACCACCGTTTCCGCCGCGCTCAGTTCGCCCTCGCCAAGCAATAAATTGCAGGCGCCGTAGCGTTCACCCAAGGCCATGAGGACGTCAATCGCCACCCCGGTGCCCTGGGCCGATCGCTTTGCCGACGCCCCGACAGCCGAAAGGATCGATACCGGCGTGTCAAAATCAGTTATTCCTTCGTCGCCCCAAATATCGCAGCGCGCCAGAACCAGCGGGCGGTCACGATATAAAAGGATAAAGGATATGTCCTGTCTGCCGGCGCTATAGCGCACATCCTGCAAAGCCCTGCCGACTTTGGAGGTCTTAAAAGGCTTAGATTGTACCGGGAAACAGCCGCTATCCAAAAACTCTTGATAGATCTTGCTGCCCGCATGGACAGCCTTGAAACCGTCCGGAAGCAACGCTGCCAGGGGATTTTCCGTCTCGACCGCAGCCGCCAAATTGCCGACCAGGCGATGCGTATTGCTGTCGCGGGCGCCGAACCGCTGTGCCTCACGCAGACTGCCCAACGCTCTGATCTTAAGGCTATTTTCCAGACAATAAGCCGCAATTTTTATGAGAATTGGGGCTTTTTCCTGAGCGTCAATATTCACCAGATGCCGGCGGTAGGTCAGTGAATTGGTTACACTGTGCCGCGCCAGTTCCTCCAATGAAAAATTTGCCTCCGCCATCCCCGCCCCATTTCCGCACCCGGCTCCTCAGTTTAATGAAACCATTGGGAAACACAATGTTACAAGATACGGGGGATTTTCTTTGACAACCCATCACTTACTGGGCTTTTTCAAAGCCGCTTTCCAACCACTCTCGCATATTGGTATCGAATTTCATGACATGGTCTATCAGCCAGCGTCGCAGAAATTCATTCATATAGGATAGCGAGGCGTGATTGATCGGTTGGCTTTTATCGACAAAATAGGTTTTAGCCATCGCCATGATCTGCGCAATGAGCACACGATGCTCGGCGCTATGCATGTCAGAATAAGGATACATGCATTCTTTCTGAATTTTTTCTTCCCGAGAAAAATGCTCTTTTCCATAGGCAAGCAGTTCCTTCAGCGTTTCGTGAAGAAGCCGGTCTTCCTTGCTGGTTTTTGACTTGTCGTGAAAATCGTTGATAATATTAATTAAATGCTGGTGATCGTCATCAATGGTGGGATGGCCAACCCGATACTCCTCGCGCCATTCAATCATCCCACCCTCACGAAATCTCGCGCCATTGACGAAGCCACGCCGCCCAAGATTATTGCGATATCGTGGCTGCCGTCAATGCAACTGCCGGCACCACAGTCGCTTCGCCTTCTAGCAATTCTACGTTAGCGAGGATTGACTTAAGTCTTGCCGCCAAGGCCCTATGCGCGTCAGGCCAAGCTTGTAGAGCGATAATGGCGTCTTTGACTTGTGCTGAAACGCTCTGTTCGGAGTTCACTGTTTATTCTCCTCACCACAACAAACCAGGCAATGGCCCGATTCAGCCGGCCTGACTAAAAGCAAAAAATAGAACGGCTGATAAGTAGACAACACCGATGACGAGACCTGTATAAATAGCATTAATGGCACTATCATGTTTAGAAGCATGGTCAAAAGTCATCTGAGCTTCACGGCCGCGCTCTAAAGCGTAGGGGACAATGTTTAACATGATTGCTACTCTTAACGTTACGATAAGCGGACATTAAAATTCTTTATTGTGCACCGCAACATTGTTGAAGGGATGGGTGGCATGCATAAAATGCACTTCCCCCCGCGGCTCCGCTTATTTGGCGGCTTTTAGCCCTGCCGCCCACCCCCGGAGGGTGGTAGATTAGGATTGGTTCTGTAGGAACGCGAACAGGGATGGTGCAATCATGTCCTTAATTGACTGGGACCAATCCTTTAGCCTTGGTGTCGAGTCTATTGATGCCGACCATCAGCGGCTTCTTGAGATTCTCAATAGCCTTTATGACGCTTGGCGCGCGAATAAGGGAACTGAGCTGCTGGCCAGCCTTTTCGATTCGTTGGAAGCTTATACCGCCGAG
>Ga0007854_10001836_pt1 | contig 13418 bp, 13 predicted proteins | sample CryBogCBH12Aug08_FD_60382 | JGI IMG/M metagenome (GOLD analysis project Ga0007854, IMG submission 60382) | Freshwater microbial communities from Crystal Bog, Wisconsin, USA - CBH12Aug08 | ecosystem: Environmental > Aquatic > Freshwater > Lake | place: Crystal Bog, Wisconsin, USA | collected...
AATGACACTGCTGAGCCTACCGGGATCCTCTCCGAGCCGTCCAGCAAGAATGGACTCAACCCCAGAAGAGAGGCTGAGTCCGGCTTCCTTGCCCAACGACTTGACAAGTGCGACCTGCTCAGCGGCTTTCCCAACAGAAGCAGCTTGAACAAGCTCACCCAGTGCTTCAATGCGCCGCTTATGTGCGGCCCCCAGGCGCCCACGCCAACATGCCACAACAACAGCGTCAGAACCCTGCGCATGTGTTTCCAACAAAGTGAGGCCAGACCCGCCATCAGCCTCAAGGTGGTCCACAAGCCCGTGTCTTCCTTCACCAAACAAACTCAACGCACCAAGCAGATCAACAAGGTGTGCGCCAGAATCCTCTGAAATATCGAGCCGCTCTGGATCAATAAGCGTTGCTGCCACCACTCGATCTCTAGTCTGGTTTACTAGTACGTCGTCAGTTCCAGAAATGACAACAAGCTTCACGCCTCAGCTCCCGCGATGACGACGAGCTCATCACGAAACGCAACCTCACCAGCGGAAGTCGCCACGACCACCTCGCCGCGCTCTCTGTTGCGCCCCACCAAGACGCCAACACGCCTCCCAGAACCTCTGACCAGGACGTCGCGCTCTTTGATGTCCTCTTCTTCCTCAATGCCCCCATCAGCCACCTCGTTGGCAGCCATATCTGCTGGCTGCACCTTTATGTGTACACCCTCAACAGCGCCAGCTCCCCCTCGGGAAACTACCTCCCCTGCCATGTATAAAACGCCGTCAGCTCGCACCCTGCGGGCAACAGCTTTGGGCAAGTACCCCATCTTCTCGCCAGCCCGCAGGACTGCCATCGCATTGCTGTCATGTTCATTATCTGGCTCAGCACGGACCTCGACAACATCGCCGCACGAAACCTTCGCAACAACCGATTGCCTCCAACTAACACCAGCAACACTGACTTCAAAAGGATAGACCATAGACATATTACCTACAGTTCCATCAACCCCCCGGCCTGCACGCGCGTTGGCCATGCTCGTCAAATAAATCTCCCCAAGATGAGGATAAGAGGGCAGCCGCTAGGCTACCCTCTTATCTCATCCCTGGTGTCGTGCCACCAGGATGTCGGCTACGTCCTTGCCCGGAGGCATGGCGTGCTTGGCGATTCGATCCTCAGGGAAGCCATTCTCGATGAAGTGAGCAATGACCTTGTCCTGAGCAGCGATTCCGGCCTCATCGCCGTCCATGCAGACACGGAGTCTGTGCCCTGCCTGCTCGAGAGCTCGAACAGACTTGGCAGGCGGCATCACGCCAGTTCCTGGAAGCCCGAAGGCGTTGTTTCCAAGAGTCAGGTCGGCTGCCACATCCTTTGCACCCTCGACGATGTCTACACGAGACGGAGCGAGAGCACAGAGATATGATAGACCGATTCCGACCAGGTGATCAGGACCAGCACCCCGAAGGCTCATAAAGGGAGGAACGTACTTGCCGGTTCCACTCTTGTGAGCTGTCACCTTTGCCTTTTGGGCCTTGCTAGGCCTAAACTGCATTGAGTGGCACGCACCTCTCGGGCTCTTCTGGGGCTCTACAACGGGATAGTTCGCTGAGAACATCCAGCGAATACCCAATCCAGAAGGATCCCATCCACCCTCTTCGACCTCTGCTGCGAGCCCGCTGGCGATGATGAGTTCTTGTCCAAAGACAGAGAGAAGCTCTCTGGCCAGACCGTCTGGGTTGGTGATGTAGACAAAACCAACCTTTTCGACGGCCTCACGGCTGATATACCACTCACCGTAGTACTTTGCAGCCTCTTCGACAGACGAGTGCTCACTGGTAAGGACAGCGTTGTAGACAGCAATTGTCTCAGGAGAGAGGGTGGCAGCAAACGAGTTGCTGGCCATCTCTTCTGCCTTCTTTGCCATCTCTGCCAAGCGCTTTGCGCGATCAGGGTCATCCTTGATCCGCTCGTTGCCGTTGAGCAAGTCGACTGCCTCTCCGAAGTTTCCTCCGGTGACAAACTCCTGCACCAACTTGATAGCGCCCTTGTAGGCACCACAACGATAGCACTTGATGTAACGCTTGTCAGCGCGGATAACCACCTTCTTCTTCTTGATGGTCCCACACTCCCAGCACTGGAGATTCTCCCCAGCCGCGAGCCCGCAAAGCGCCATGGCGCGAGCAAGCTCGCGGCTGGCTGAGTCAATCTCGTCGTCGCTACGCAGCTTCGACTCTTTTGGCTCTTCCTTCCGAGGGGAGCGCCCTCGGGACAGAGCAGTTCGCCCTGTGTTCATTGGCACTCCTTTCGATTCATTGGGTACGGTTTGTGAAAGTCCTTGATCACCTTTGGCGCTACTCTCATCAGGTAAAACACTAGACATAGGCTGTATCGTCCAGTCGTCCCGGGTCACGGCTACGAGTCGGGTAGGCCAAAAGGCATAAGCCTTTGGAAAATACCGCCGCTGAATGCGACAGAACCCCCACCGAGCACAATAGAGTGGCATGACAGAAGAAACCACAACTCCGTCTCCTGTGGTGGAGGCATCGACCAAGGCGTACGGCCGCCTTGAGTCTGACATCAGGCTAGCACACACCGACTCAAAGGCCCGCCTGGCCCCAGGGCCTGTCCAGCCCCATAGCAGAGAGCGCAGAGAAGAGGCTATTGAAGCACTCCTCTCTCCGGGAGCCACCAGGCCCAAGGGGGCCGGAAACAGGGCTCGAGAAGAAGAGCCGGACATATACAGGACCTGTTTCGAGAGAGATTTAGACAGAATCAAGTACTCTCATCCATTCCGTCGTCTCGCTGGTAAGTGCCAGGTTTTCCTGGCTCCTGATGACGCCCACATAAGAAATAGGATGACGCATGCCATCGAGGTGTCCCAGGTCGCCCTTTCTATATCGAACACGCTCGGCCTCAACAGCGCACTCGTCGAGGCAATCGCCCTCGGCCACGACTGCGGTCACGGCCCAGGCGGCCATGCCTCCGAAGACGCCTTTGCCTCGTTCATAGACGGCGGCTATGATCACGCGATCTACGGAGCAGATGTTGTCCTCACCCCCCTCAACCTCTGTGCTGAAACTCTTGACGGAATACGTCACCACTCTTGGAGGCTTCCAGCACCCCTCACCCCAGAAGGAGAGGTTGTCAGCATAAGTGATCGTTTGGCTTATGTGGCCCACGACGCCGACGACGCGGTTCGTGCGGGGATCATCAGGGCCGAAGAGCTCCCAGAGTCCGTCAAGGAAGTACTCGGCACACGCCAGAGTGCACAAATTGCATCACTTATCGACGGAGTGGTAACGGCATCCTCTGCAACCGGATTAATCGGCATTGATCAGGACGTAGCCCTTGCCCTTGACGACTTTCGGAAGTTCAATTACGAGCGCATCTACCTGCGCCCAGCGGCTTCTCGACAGTCAAAGAAGGTCATCGACATGCTCGCCGCCCTGGTCGAGCACTTCGCTGATGCTCCTGGACAGATACCATCAGTCTCTACCGGAGAGTGGGCCGACGTTGTTTCTGGCTCCGCCGAAGCCTACGAAACGTCCGTGCGCTATGTATCTGGTATGACAGACCATTTTGCAATAGCCACCGCCATGGCGATAGGCATGCCGCCAGAGCAGCTTCCCCGCGGGGTGTAGGGAATCAGTTTCAGCCCTCTTCTGAGGAGTCATCCTTCCTTTTTGCATAGAAAGTCTCGCCCACTACCAGCTCTCCGCTAAAAGCGCCCATAACCTAGCCAAGCTCCCCACCCAGGTCGTGCGCCGCCTCACCAAGAGCGAGGACATGGGCTTCTCCAATCACCAAGCAGTACGCACAGCCATTACCGATCTCTTTGCTCTTTCCAGAAAGTATAGCCTCCCCGGCCCAGTAGTGCGCCCAGAGCTCTCTTATCAAGGCGACGTGGGCCTCTAACGCCTCCTGGCGCAAAGACGGATCATCAAGGTTCATCATCATGTTGTGAAGGGTTACCGGTCCACAACCGCAGTCTACCTCTAGATCGCATCCTGTAACATCAAGCCACCAGCACGCCTCCACAACGCGCCGAGAATCATCCTCGAGGTCGTTCTCGTCACCACACTCTAAGTAGTCGCGCATATCGTCCCCGTCCCACAACCAGGCCGCAGACTGGCACAGTCTTTCGTCCATTATGCGAGCTCGTTCTTGATCAAGTTGGCGCAACAGATGATACGTACCTGCGGAGGTGTTGAGGGTATGAATAGCCACCATCAGATCTGTCCGCGTACGCGTCCTTCAGGCTTGCCAGCACGAAGCGAAAAAGGAGAGTCTTGCCTCGTCTTTGACGACTCAAAACGAGTACTTCCTTATTACACAAGCGTTCTGAGCGACGCCAGCCAAGAAGCACCGATCAAAACTTTTTTACAAAAGAATGAACCCTCGGTGTGTTACCACACCGAGGGTTCATTCAAGAGAGCTTCCCTATGCAAGGAAACTGGCAAGCTGGTCAAAATCAATGCCGTGCTTGGACGTGTCCAAGCTTGCAGAGATCTCGACGTCCGCGATAGCTGGGACAGAAGGACAGAAGTGCCTTAGGGCGGCTTCCATGGTGTCCTTCAAAACACCAGCAACCTCGACCGCTTCACGAGCAGAGCACTCGATAACGATGGAGTCGTGCACGCTTTGGACCGGGAATGCATCGTCAAAGCGCTTCAGCTCTTCATTGAGCATGCCAAAGGCGAGCATGACCGCATCCGCCACACCACCCTGAATCGGGGCATTGCGGTAGGCGTTACCGAGAGAGCCGATGCAATCAGCAAGTGCTCGATAGCAGACCTTGTCAGCGTTACCGCCCAGCTGGCGGAAGACGTGACTGACGAACGCGTCCTTTAGGTCCTTGTTCTCAAAGCGCTTCTTGAGCGCATCGCGTCCAAGGGGACTTCCGTCCTGAGTCGTCAGCTTCTGTCCGGTGGCCTCTTCGAAACTCTTTCGAATCTGAACAAGGTCACCACGCTTTGCGCGCACCACCGAAGAGATGATGGAGTCAAGCCAGCGGGCAGTCGAGACATTGAAGATTCGCCTCCGTCCGATAGCCGTGCGGCTCTCGAACTGAACAGCATTTCCGTCCATGTCCACAACAACCGGAGCCTTGAACTGCTCCGACCAACTGACCATCTCACAGCGACGAAGAGTCTCCTCTTCAAGCTCTTCAACACTCGGCGCTCGGCCCAGCTTTGCAGCCAGTTGCTCAGAGACCTCGTCTTGCGAGTTGATCTCGTCTACGATGTCACGCTTGGTGTACGAGCTCATTCGATCTGCAAGAACCTCCTTGGCCTTATTGACCTTCGGAAGCAGCTTGACAAGACGAAGCGTGAGACCGAAGTCACAAGCTACCGGATTGTCGATCATCTCTCGCACCGTCGCGTCTCGAGCAGACAGCCAGGCAGAGACCTTTGGGAAGGCCGCCAGGTACAGACGCTGCAGCTCCGCTGCCTCGTCCTCTGTCGTTGGAATACCAGCCAGTGTCAGCGTCTGGGCAAGAGCTCGTGGCCCCAGCCCGTAGATGACGGCAAAGTTCATCGTCTTCCCACGCTGGCGAGCCAGCTTGAAAGCCTTCGGTTCGTTCGCTTTGAGATCCTCCATGTCCAGGCCGAACATTCGACCAGCGGTGACGACGTGCATGTCGTCACCTCGAAGGAAGGCCTCAATGAGCGCCTCATCGCCAGAAACCTGAGCCGCAACGCGCAGCTCTGCCTGACCGAGGTCACCAAGAACGAAGACTCGAGCATTCGGATCACCAGAGATCGCACCGTCGACAACGCTCAGCGTCAGATCAGGAGTGTAGAACTCCTTCATCAGCGGATCGTTGTTCTGCATGTTCGGCTTTGACGAACTCATCCGGCCCGTGCTGACCACGCACTGCAAATAACGCGCGTGAACACGTCCGTCAGGGCGCACCCAAGAGATGAACTTCTCTCCGTATGTAGAGAGCGTCTTCTGGTGGTCGCGCCACTCCAAGAGTGTGTCAGCAATCGGGTGGCCAAGAAGCTTCAAGGCAGCCGAGTCTACTGAGTCGGCCTTTTCAAACAAACGGCCGCCGAGGTACTTACGAACCTCGTCTTCGGCGTGCGTGTTCAAAATACGCTTGACGTCCTCAGCACTCCCAGGGTTCCACATCGGCTTTTCGACTGGATCAAAGAGTGTTGCTTGGCCGCCGCCAGTGAGTCGGGCGAGTTCGGCCCCTGCGGCGTTCAGAGCGGTCTCTTGGCTGATGAGGTACTTCCTCCAACCAAGAACATCAAAGCCGATACCGCGCCGCTCCATCATAGAGCGGAATGGTCGCGCTTCCCACTCCAACTTCACAGTGGCCTCAAGGCCAGCCTGACCGACCTTCTCGGCAAACACCGGAATGAGGTCGCAGGTAACAACGGCGTCGAAGCCGGCGTAGTGAATCTGCTCCTCACTGCGGGGCACATCACGAGTGTAGCTGAGCTGGATGGTACCCTTGCCCTCAATTGCCAAGCCAAGGTAGCGGCTAGCAACGCGAGACAACGAGTCGTAGTACGAAACCCCACTGGACCCAAGCACAAGACTGGCCTGGCTCAGCATGAGGTCGTACCACCCAGCGGCAGGAATACCAGCCTCTTCGAGCACGCGCTCATCGAAGTCTGCATTCCATGCGTAAAGGGAGGTCCTTGCAACGTAGTCACCTACGATGCTGCGAATTCCACTCGCGACAGGAGAGCTCTCTGGGAAGTCGAAGACGAAAGCCTCAACCACACCATCGATCTTTCCAGCAAGAGAAAGAACACGCATAGGACCGGGCCCGTGAACATCGAGATCAAAAAGATCCCCGTTGTCGTCACGAGCAACGGTTTCGGTGTCACCAGCAACTGCATCAGCAAGCGCTAGACGCTTGACTGCTGCGAGTGCTTTGTCTGTGGTGTCAACATGAGTGATGACATAGGGAGACACACCCGAATCATTCTTTGAAATATCCATAGCTTTCACCGTCAGCGCTCTCCCTGCAAAAGAAACATCAACTCAAAGCTTATAGATGGGCTGTGACGTCTACCAGAAGTAGTTTCCAAGAGTGTCGCGAGTGAGTGCAACCGGAACAACCGCAGCATCGGCAGGGGACAGCAGTGTTGGGTTGTAACGAGGAGCCTCTAAGACAAGAACGCTCAAAGCTGGCATAACACGCCGCGAAAGCATCCAGCGCCTTGCGGTTGTTATAACATCATCAAGACCCCGCTCGTCACACACCACCGCAACAGCGTTTGCCCCCGCTTCTTCGTACTGCTCCAAGAGTCCGTCCTCGCCCTGAAGGCTTGCCATAGTTGGAAAGACCAGCACAGGAAGCACAACATGCCCAACCGCGACTCCTAGGTAAGGAAGGTCCCGCACAGCGCCCATGCCGAACATAATGCGGTGCACTCTGTGCTCTACCCGCCAACCAGCCCGCTCAAGGCTCCGAAGAAGCTTCCAGAGAGCAAAAGACTCATCCACCCCACTCCGCTCGCGTAGACGCTCCCAAAGGTTGGGCGCCACAACCGGCTGTTGCCCCTCTCCTCGGCCTCGGGGTGCAGTTTGCAAGAACACCTCATCACCGTAGAAATCCAGCTCGAAGTCACCTGAATCAAGGTAGGGGCTTATTTCCTCCATAACCTCGTCTGTGTCCATCGAGCAGCTCGTTGCGTACTCATTGAGTGTCGCACATCGCTCAGGATCTCTCACCATGACACGCTTGAGTCTTGGGTCGCGAAGAACTATAGTAATCTTAGAGGGGTCAAAGTCGTAGTCGATGCCGGCCATACTCCCTACCGTCATCGCTAGCTCGATATACGCCACCCAGTGAACAACAGAGCGCGAGAGCGCTGGCTAGTAGGATCCTTATGAGTGCGCAGCCAGTGAGCGACTGACCCGAGCCACTGACGGCTCCTTGCGGTCAAGAACAAGCCCAGACTCGACGCTTTGGAGGGAATCGTCATCCATGACGAAGACGTCGCCGTCGTCGCTCAGCTCAATCGCTCGTCCAGCCGAGAAGATCAGAGTCGCAGGGACACCATTCACACTAACCTCACCAGAGTACGGGTTATACGCCCCAAGCCCACAGCGCTTACCATTTCTGAGAAGCCGGGCGCTGTCCAGAGCCGCATTTACTGACAAGAATGCGGCCTCGCTTGTTGGTGTTCCAGGAGATAGCTCTACTACGCTTAACACCTCTCCGGTAGGCGCCATTGCCGACACGCGAGAGCGCACCTTGTTGAATCGGTAGCGAAGGGCTGAGAGATCAAATATAACGATGTTCACAAACACCAGTGTGTGCGCACCAGCCTTGTTGCGCACACGCCCCACAGATCGGCTCCCATGTGCCACTTCCGCCACCATCGACACTATGTCTGACATGGACCAAAGCCCCGACAGCCAGCCGCAAGCGACCACTCCGAACTCTACACCACCTAATAAGAAGTCCTCCTCGTGGGCAAGCAAGTACTTGGGATACATACTCGGCATAGTCATCGGAGTTGCCGCAATCACGGGCTTCTTTGCTATAAAGGCCGCTATCGCACCAGTGCCGCCAACACCCACCTCGCTTTCAAAGATAATAGCGGAAACCAATGCCGGCAAAGTAGCCAAGGTCAATTTTTACGACGATTCACGCACCCTTGTTGCAACCATGAAAGACGGCAGCAAGCAGCAGTCAGGATACCCGCTGGGCTATGGTCGTGATTTTGTGAATAGTCTGCATGGAAAGACAGTCATTGTTTCCGACACGACACCAGCCTCCAACCCTTTCCTCAATCTGCTGCTTTCGATGATCCCTATGCTTCTCCTTCTTGCCGGAATGGCTTATCTCCTCAAGACTACTTCTTTTACAGGGAAGTTCTCTAAGCTCGCCGGAGGAAAGGATTCCACAATTGACATCCCAACGACTACTTTTGCAGATGTAGCAGGCATGGATGAGGTTGTTGAAGAGATGGAGGAGGTCGTAGACTTTCTCCACAACCCCGCCAAGTACGAAACAGCGGGAGCTCGCGTTCCTCATGGGTTCCTTCTCGTTGGCCCTCCGGGAACAGGAAAGACTCTCCTTGCTCGTGCCATTGCTGGCGAGGCGAATGTTCCGTTCTACGCTCTCTCAGGATCTGACTTCGTTGAAACCTTCGTTGGCGTTGGGGCAAGCAGGGTGCGCAAGGTGTTCGCTGATGCTCGCAAGAACGGCAAGGCAATAATCTTCATTGACGAGCTAGATGCAGTCGGTCGCTCCCGGTCATCAGGCTCGCTAAACGCTGCAACAGATGAGACAGACCGCACCCTCAATGCGCTCTTGGTCGAGATGGACGGGTTTGCCACATCGTCGGTTATCGTCTTGGCCGCAACCAACCGCCCGGAAGTACTTGATGATGCCCTTTTGCGTCCAGGCCGCTTCGATCGCCGCGTCATGATCTCCGCCCCCGACAGGAGAGGCCGTTCAAAGATCCTAGAGCTAACAACAAAGCATCTCACCCTTGGCCCAGAGGTCGATCTGGACGCCATAGCTCGGCGCACGTCAAGCATGACAGGCGCCGATATTGCTTTCCTGGTAAACGAAGCAGCCCTTGAGGCTGCTCGCACTGGATCAGCCGTAGTGCGCCAGTCCCACTTGGATCACGCGGTTGAGGTTGTAGCCCTGGGCCGAGCTCGCACCTCCCTGATCGTGTCTGACCACGAGCGTAACATCACCGCTTGGCACGAGGCCGGCCACGCCGTCGCGGCTGCATGTCAGCCAGAAGCTGATGATCCGGTGCGTGTATCAATAATCCCAAGAGGAGAAGCCGGAGGAGTCACATGGATGGGAGGCGAGGATCGCCACTTTATGTCACGATCGCGAGCACATGCTCAACTCGTCACGCTCATGGCAGGCCGTGCCGGCGAGATGGTCCTTGTTGGTGACGATTACACCTCAGGTGCCGCTTCCGACTTACGGGTCGCTGGATCCCTAGCCACAGCAATGGTAAGAGACTGGGGCATGTCAGATATGGGTCCGCTGTGGAGAACGCCATCCGGCCACGACGACAAGGCCATAAATGAGGCTGTGGACAGGCTTCTTGCAACAGCCCTTGCGGACGCCCAAGCCATGCTAACAGAGCACAGAGACCTTCACGCCGCTGTTGCAACAGCACTCTTAGAAGATGATACGATCGATTTTGATCGCATAGAGAGTCTTCGCCAAGAGAAAGAAGGAGTTACCCCTCAGGCTAGCTAGCGAATGTCTGGCTTCGTGTTAGCTGGCGAGAAGGCTGGCCAGCGTAGACGCGCCTCTTTTCCTGCTCCGGAAGCGGAACTGCGGGCGGCTCTAGTTGTGGGCTCACAACTATCGCTGAGTGGCGCTCAACAGATGTCTGGTTGCTGACATCACGACGCATCTGCAAAATGGAGATCTCATCAAGCATTGCGATGGCACCCCGGATGAATACAATCATCTCCTTGCCTCGGTAGATGATGACGATTGGATCAACACTTCCACGAACGGTGACCACGCGGTACAGCACCTCTCCCATTGCACCCTGGAGAGCCGGAAGGTGTGGTGCCCAGTAGTTCATTGCGCCCTCGCACACAACCTTAGCGTTTTCAGCAGCTTCTGGTAGGTAGTCGATGGGAACATAAACAAGAAGCGGATCAGCAAGCGTGACAGGGATCGACAACAGTGCATCAAACTCACCCGTTATCAAGAAGGCAGACATCGATCCAGCAGGCACCGGCAGGGTCACCTTTCCACGAACAGTCATCCCCCTTCCGTCAGGGAGAGAGATTATATCACCAAGAGCTATATCTGAAAAGGGAGTGTCATGTAGCATATACCACACCTTGTCGGCAACTTTCCAGCAGGCAACTCGCTACTTTTTGGCGTCAAGAATATGGCGTGTTTCTATGCCAACAACACCAACGAGGCTAAAACACACAACACAGCCAGCCAAAAATGCAGGGAGGAGACCAGCGATAAAGAAGCCGGCGGCGGCGCCGAGCTCTAAGTAAAGCCACCTATTTGGCAGGTCCGCCCCGCAGCAGCGCGCCTTCCCACGAACCAGGATGTAGCCAAGTACGGGAATGACCTCCCAAAAGGAAAGCTCTCGTCCGCACGCACAATGTGAATATGGCTCCCATGGCCCCGCTCCTTCGCCAAGTCGCTCGAGCACCAGGCAAAGAAGCGACGCCGTCGATGCTCCAAGGAACGCCAGCGGAAAGGAGAGAAGAAACATAGAAGATATTGTGAGCAGATCCACAATCCTGTCCACGAGCAGCTCTTGTTCGGTCCGACACTAGGGGTATGGCTTTCGAGTATGACGTGTCTCCAAACAGATTAGATGAGTTGATCTCAATAGACGAGGCTGAGGCCATAGCATCGGCTGATCCAAAAGCCTTTGGAAGAGATCCGCGTCGCGTGCAGCACTATCTGACACGAGTCGGCCACACTATCCGAGCCTACCGCGGCCAAGTTCGCCAGCTCCATTCAGATTTTCAGCGCGCAAACCTTGCCCAGGCCCGCCAGCTGCCATCCACTCTCTCACCGATAGACGCTGTGCGCTATCTGACTCCGGAGCAGCTCGCTGCCGCCACAGACTCCGCTGTTGCAGAAAAACTCGAAGCTGCCGGCAGAATAGAGAGAGAGGCGTCAGTTTTGCGCTCCACTGCTGTTGCTAGGATCAACGAGATAAAGCTCGTTCTCGGCTCTCTTGCGGACGACCCTACCTTGCCAGACCCAGCCCGCGCCAAGCTAAGTCAGGCGCTGGACAGGTTTAGTTCGGCAGAAGAGTCACTTTCTGAGCTCGACGGCCTTTTCGAAGAGTAAGAGCACCTCTTCAAAAAGCCTGTGTTTGCTCCCCACTCGTGATCGAACAACCTATTCTGTTTCTTGTCTTCAAGTTTTTAGCACAAACAGTACATTTTGTCGGGAGTGTTCCGACACTAAGATTGAGTCCGAGGTACGGATTCGCCGTCAGTTAAGCAAGGAGAATTACATGAACATCATCACTCAGAAGTTCACCGAGGCATACCTAGCCTTCCTAGGAGGCCTCTCTGTCCTGTTCACCACACTCACAGGCCCGCGTGAGTACAGTCTGTCTAGGAGCGCACAGAGCCCACGAGCTGCACGCGCTGCTACCTTCATCGAGTACGCGATCCTCGCTTTGATCGTCATCTTGGTGGGTGCTGGAATCCTTGTCATCCTGCGCACCTTCTTCACAGGAGCCTTCAGCAAGATCACAGGCCTGTTCAACAGCACCAACTAGTACCCTGAGGGGCTCACCCCTCACTATTCGCCACTGACGGCGAATTGCGAACCCCCGAGAGGCGCCTCTCGGGGGTTTCGCGCGTCCATAAACCTGTTGTCACGCTTTCTGTTTATATTTCTGGGTCGAAACGGGCGCCTTTGTGCAGCAGCAGGACATTATACTGCATGCCGCGTCGTCTCGCCCTTTTCCTATCGCTAGTCTTTTCCACGCTCGCTCCGACCGCAGCGGTCGCGGCCAGCCCACCACAGCACTTCATTCATCAGGCACCCCATGTAGAATTCCAAAGAGGCACCCACGCGCCCAGCAGCATCAATAGAACGACGAGCCTGGTTTGTCCAAATAACGACTGCCCAACATCAGGTGCACACCTAAAAGATGGTGGCGGGCCAATTGTAACCGCACCCAAGGTCTACGTGGCGCGATTTACCAGCGCAGACGGAGGACTTACACCCAGCACGGGGTTTGTCCAAGGAGCCTTCCAAAACGCAGAGCCGAACGTGGCGGGAGCTATCGCGGCCTCGGTCAGCTCGCGATATTCGTCGTGGTGGTCAGAGTATTCTCGCCCAGCACTTGGCCAGATAATCTCACCAGGAAGCTACGCTGGAAGCATAACCCTGACATCACCGCTGGCTACATCCAGTAAGATAGATGACAACACAATAGGAGACACCCTCGCTGCCGCTGTTACAGCGAAAACGCTTCCTAGCTTTGATACAAATACGATATTTGTTCTTTACTTCCGCTCAGGACAAACCATAACCGCCGGTGGCATGGACTCTAAAACAGGATTTTGCGGCTACCACACCGCCCTCTTGTATCCAGGAAAGAGTCTCAACTACGTAGTCATGCCAAACGAATCAACAAACCCTGGATGCAGCTTCACTAGCGCGACCTCATCAGCGTTCGACAACATGACGCCGGTGCTCTCTCACGAACTGACCGAGACAGTAACAGATCCCTCCATGCCGATTGCCTGGTACGATACCCCCAACAACGCAGAGATCGGTGATCTCTGTGAGTCGTCTGGCGGAACCATAGCGGGTCTTGTGCGGGCCACATCAGGAGTAAGCTACTCTCTGCAGTTTGAGTACTCCAATATGGCTAACGCCTGCATAGCCACAAAGACACCGGCGACACTCGCCGCTACCGCCACCGCCGGAAACACAACGAGCGTAGCGGCGACCCTCACAAACGGGACTTCCCCAATATCAGGA
>Ga0007854_10001837_pt1 | contig 13416 bp, 10 predicted proteins | sample CryBogCBH12Aug08_FD_60382 | JGI IMG/M metagenome (GOLD analysis project Ga0007854, IMG submission 60382) | Freshwater microbial communities from Crystal Bog, Wisconsin, USA - CBH12Aug08 | ecosystem: Environmental > Aquatic > Freshwater > Lake | place: Crystal Bog, Wisconsin, USA | collected...
GCACTGAGGAATAAGCGCATGGAAGCACTGATAGCCAAACTCAAAGGCCATTACATCGTCTGTGGAATAGGCCGCGTAGGTACCAACGTGGCCACCGAACTGATGACGACAGGACGCCGTTTTGTAGTTATTGAAAGTGACCGGAGTGCGCTGGACAACTGGCTGGAACTAAACCCGGACGGCTATTACCTGCACAGCGACGCGTCGGACGATGAAGCCCTGCTGAAGGCCGGCGTGCGGCAAGCGGCGGGTGTATTTGCGGTAACCGCAGACGACAGCCACAACCTGATGGTGGCGCTATCCGTGAAGCTGCTCAACCCCAAAACGCGGGTGGTGGTGCGTTTGCACGATATTCGCAATTCGGACAAGGCCCGGCGGGCCGGCGCAGACGAAATAGCGTCGCCCGACTTCACCGGTGGCATGCGCATCGCATCGGCGATGGTGCGCCCGCATGTGGTGAATTTCATGGACCAGATGCTGCGCAGCGACAAGGGTCTGCGGGTGGAGGAAGTGCAGGTGCCGGACTCCTTTGCTGCGGTTGCGCTGGGAACCCTTTTGCCAAAGTGCCAGGACTATTTGCTCATGGCAGTGCACGACAGTGCCCAATGGCAATTTAATCCGAATGATAGCTATGTGCTCAAAGCCGGCGACGTGCTGGTGCTGATGACCGACTCGGCCGGCAGGTTGATGGTGGAACGGCGCTTGCAGGCCTGAATAGTCCGGACATAGCAGGCGTATAGAATTGCCCGCAAAGATAAACCAAGGTAAGCAAAGCTATGAAAGCCATAACTGGCATGACCACGAGCACCGCGACGGTGGCGAGCAGGGCAACAGTTGCCCGATTGCGGACATCGACCTGCGTGCTGACCTGCGTACTGACCTGTGCTGTGACCTGCGTTCTTACAGGCACCAATGCGCTGGCGCAGATGACCGACCCCCAGTCTTCCATCCCAAGCGCACAGCAGATGGAAGAACAGCTTAAGGCGGTGCCCCGTACCCGCAGCCTGATGCGAAATCTGGCCGTCACAGCCACTCCTGCCACACCTGCCGCTTCAGGCGGTGCAGCCACGCCAGCGGCACCAACCAACTCCACCGCGCAACCCGCCGCCCCCGAACCGGCGCAGCGCCCTTCGCTCGACCTGGCCATTCAGTTCGACTTTGATTCGGCGCGCATCCGGCCCCAGAGTGTGCCGGTGCTCCTTAATCTGGCCACGGCTTTGAATTCGCAGTCGCTGTCGCATTCGCGCTTCAGCGTCGAAGGGCATACCGACGCAAAAGGTGATCCCCAATACAACCGCAGGCTCAGTGAGCAGCGGGCACTGGCGGTGCGGGACCTGTTGACGTCCCACGGAGTGCGCTCAGAGCAACTCGTTCCCATTGGTATGGGCTCGGACCAACTGGCCAATCCAGCCGAGCCGCTGTCGCCACAGAATCGGCGTGTTCGCGTCGTTAATCTGGATTGAAATTGAAATCCGGGCAGCTCAATAGCGCATACCAGCGCTGGGCAGCCTGGATAGGCGCACAGCCTGCCCAACGCGTGATCTGGGTCCTCGCGTTCCTATTTTCGTGCTGGATATTGCTGGATATTTTCAACCTGCGCGTGACCAACGGGCTGGCGTCGTCTGCGTTTGACACTATGGTGCGCGCACGCGTATATACCCATGCACCCGACCCGCGGATTGTGATTGTCGATATAGACGAATCGTCGCTGCAACGCATGTCGGCCGAGTTTGGCCGCTGGCCCTGGCCCCGGGATACGCTGGCTACGGTGCTCGATCACATCGAAAAACAAAAGCCTGCCGCCATTGTCTGGGACGTGCTATTTTCGGACGCGGATCAGATCAGTCCTGGCGGCGACGCGGCGTTTGATGCCGCCGTGAGCCGCAGCGCACACAGCCACTTTGCCGTCGTGCGCCTCAGAGAAAGCAGCGACGCACAAAGCCAGATAGCGCGCCCGGTGCTGCCCACGCTGTGGGCCACGTCAGGTACGCCATCGCCAACCAATGCGGGCTCTACTGCCGCAACCGTGGCCATGATTCCACCAGCGCTGGCGGCTGTTTCACGCGCACCACTGGGCTATAACAATGGCTACGTGGATGGCGACGGCGTATTGCGCCATTACCGCTATTTTGAGACGCTGCGTGACGGCAGCGTGATCCAGTCGCTGCCGATGAGCGTGCTCTCGAGCCTCGACCCTGCGGCGTATCAGCATGAAATAGCCAACATCAGCAAATGGTGGTCCAACCGCGACGAACTGGTGGATTGGCGCAGACACGCCAACCTGTATCCACACTATCCGATTGCCGACGTATTCGACTCCGCCGACAGCGGTCAGAGCAAACCCGGTCTGCCCTCGTTTGCCGGAAAAATTGTCATCATCGGCGCTACCGCAGCATCGCTTCACGACATTCACCCGACGCCATTGGCTGCCGATCAGGCCGGCGTGGATACGCTGGCCACTGCCATCGACAATACGGTTAACCACCACCATTTATACGAATTACCACGCTGGCTGCACGCGTTGGTGGCCATAGCTTTGTGCATCGGGCTGGCTGCCTGGGTGCAGCACCGCAAACTGACTTCGCTGGCATCCATCCGTTTCGTATTGCCGGTCGGGCTGCTATTTATCAGTTACCTGACGCTCAATATAAGCCCGGTATTTGTCGACTTGCAGTTGTCGGCCGCATTGGCCCTGATCTGGCTGAGTCTGCTGAAATTCTGGCACCAGATGCAGCGCGATTTCTGGTGCATGCCGGCACCCCCGTTAAGCGACGGTACGCCCATGGCTATCTGGCCTCTTGTGCGAACGAAACCGTGGGACGAAGAGGCGCTGGACCGGTTGATCGACTTCACGCAGCAACATTTGCCGCAATGCCGGCTGGTTGCGCCTCAGGTGGAAATCCAGTTGTTTCAGTCGATTCGGTGGCCCGAACTGACGCTCTATGCAGCCATTGTCGGCCCGGCCGGGCAGTTGCAATGGGCACGTGATAATTGCCAGACCCGGCTGGCGCGGCTGTGCCGGACTGACAGCGAAATAGCGATACTTAGCGGCGACAATAGTCGCCAGTCGATTGCCCGCACTGCCATGCGTTTGTGGGCCAAAATCGGCTCAGAATAATCTGAAGGAACCCAGCCATGCGAATAAAGCTACCGCGCCCCGCCCTTTCCCTGAAAACCGCGTGCCTGCTATTTTTGAGTCTTCAACTGGGTTTGTCGGGCCTGGCCAGAGCGGTAGACCTGACGCTGTCCAAGGCCACTGAACTGCGCGCAGACAAATTAGCCAACGCCAAGGTATTGCAATCGCTAACGGCTGCCATGCGTGTTCGGCTGATCAGTTCCGAAGGCGGCTGGGCACTGATAGAAGTTCCGACCACCGCAAACAAGAGCAGCCCCGACAAAAGCATGCCCGCCATGACCGGCTGGATACGTGCCAACGCGCTCAACTGGCAAGCCGAGAGTTCTGGCGCCAGCACACTTTCCAGCGGTCGGGAAGTGGCGGGCAACACCGCGCTCACGCTGGGTGTACGTTCGCTGGCACCGCGCGCCAACCGGCATGCGCTGATTATTGGCGTCAGCCAGTATGCGGATCCGGCTATTCCGAAATTGCCGGGCGTACGTATTGACCGGGAATCGGCCACACAAATGGCCCACAGCATGCAGATTCCGGATAGCAATATTCGCTATCTGGAAGACAGCGAGGCCACTGGCGACGGCATCCGCAAGGCTATTGGGGCGTTGACCGAACGGGTGGAACCGGGTGACCGTGTATTTATTCACTATTCGGGTCACGGCACGCGCTATGCGGATAGCCAGAACGGCGGCTGCACCGAAGCCCTGCTGGCCTATGACGGAGCTCCGCGGGGCCTGATATCCAATCGTGAAATGGTCAGCCTGATGGCGGGCATTACCAACAAGACAGACAAGCTGTTTGTGATGTACGACGCCTGCCATTCGGGAGGTGTGGCCGAATCAGCGACAACGGCACGCACACGCAGCCTGGTGACTGGCAACGACGAGGGTGTTATCCGGCCCAAATTTGTCAATTTAACGGAAGAGTGCGGCAAGGTTACCAACGTCAAGACGCGCAACCTGATGGTGGAAATAACAGCCAAAGGAGCGCAGCCCCAAGACATTATTCACCTGAGTGCGGCGCGCGACGACGAGATCAGCTTCGACGACGAAAACAAAGGCGGACTGGCCACCCAGTACATGCGCGATTGCATGCTGCGCGACGCACGCGATCTAAACAACACCGGCGCTATAACCATGGAAGATATACGCCAGTGCGCACAGGAAAAAATTGACCGCCGTATGGCCGGCAATTCCACCTATCAGCCGCACCATCTGGTACTCAATGGAAATGCCGGTTTTGTGCCTGCCTGGTTCGACAAGACCGCGCTGGCACCTGTGACCACTGGACCTGTGAGCACCCCACCCGTCAACACCAGCCCGGTCAATCCGGCGCCCTCGCCCACCGCGCCGACACAGGCTGCGGCGCAGACTCAGACTCAGACTCAGGCACAGACTCAAACTTCGCCACCGGCCCCAACACAGGCCGCAGCCCAAAAACCTGCACCAGCGGCACCAGCCACGCAAGCTCCGCCTTCTGCACAACCGGCACAACCGACACCCAAACCCGTCAGCGGGCGTCAGGCTCTGGCGCAGGTGTTTGACCAGCGCGACAGCAAGCACAAGCTGACCGTTTCGGTGTCCCGCAAGACCCTGAAAATTGGGCGCGACGCGCTTGGTTTCGATGTGCAGACCGACCGTCCGGGCTATTTGTATGTGGCGCTGGCGGGGTCGGATAACCAGTCTGTGTATCTCCTGTTTCCCAATGATCTGGACAAAGACAACCGGATTACGCCCGGACAGACGCTGCACCTGCCCCGACCCCAGTGGGAGGTGAAGGCGGCGGGCCCGGCGGGCGTCGACCATTTGCTGGTGATGGTGGCGGATGCACCGCGCGACCTGCAGGCGCTTAATGGGCGCAAGGCTGGCCCGTTTATCACGTCGCTCAACAATGCCGAGGGCCGAGCCCAGCTGGGGGCCCTGCTGACCAACGCGCAGGACCTGGACACCACGCAATGCATTGCCACCGCCAGCCGGGTTGGCAACCGGATGTGCTCTGATGCATTTGGCGCGTATCTGTTTGATATTCAGGAAACCAATTAATCGACATTTTTGAGGTATAGGCTGTTTAGCTTAAAAGCACCAGCCTGAAAAGCATTTGCCGCCAGTATTTACGGGGAATTTATTTCAAAGTGAATTCGTGACATTTCAATTCTCCAATTGGGCTACGCCGCTTACTATCACCCCGGCCCCGATAGCGTGGCCCTGACTTGCCAGCCCCGATAGCGCGGCCCCGATAAACCTGAGGAGACACTGATGACCGTTATTACCACTATTGAAGACCTGCGTGTATTGGCAGAGAAGCGTGTGCCACGCATGTTTTATGACTATGCGGATTCAGGCTCCTGGACCGAGTCGACCTATCGCGCCAACGAAAGCGATTTTCAAGGCATCAAGTTTCGCCAGCGCGTAGCGGTGAATATGGAAAACCGGAGCACCGCCACGACCATGGTGGGCGTGCCCGCGCGCATGCCAGTGTGCATTGCGCCAGTCGGCCTTTGCGGCATGCAGCACGCAGACGGAGAAATTCTGGCAGCCAAGGCGGCAGAAAAATTTGGTATCCCGTTTACGCTGTCGACCATGAGCATTTGCTCGATTGAAGACATCGCCGAGCATACGTCCGCGCCGTTCTGGTTTCAGCTTTATATGATGCGCGACCGCGACGCCATGGCCCGCATGATCGAACGGGCCCGCGCCGCGCAATGCAGTGCACTTGTGCTGACGCTGGACTTGCAGGTAATTGGGCAGCGCCACAAGGACTTGAAAAACGGCCTGACCGCGCCTCCCAAGCCGACCCTTGCCAACATCCTGAATCTGGCCACCAAACCCCGCTGGTGTCTGGGCATGCTGGGAACCCGCCGGCATACGTTCCGCAATCTGGTGGGCCATGTGGCCGAGGTGAGCAATATGGCCTCGCTGGCGTCGTGGACCAACGAACAGTTTGACCCGAGCCTGTCGTGGGACGACGTCAAATGGGTCAAGGAAAAATGGGGCGGCAAACTCATCCTCAAAGGCATTCAGGATCTTGAGGACGCCCAACTGGCAGTGGCCAGCGGTGCCGACGCCATTGTGGTCAGCAACCACGGCGGCCGACAACTCGATGGCGCGCCCAGCAGCATCTCTGCCTTGCCGGAAATTGCGCGCGCTGTGGGCAGTCAGATTGAAGTGTGGATGGACGGTGGCATCCGCAGCGGACAGGATGTGCTCAAGGCCTGGGCGCTCGGTGCACGCGGCACCATGATCGGACGGGCCATGGTGTATGGGCTCGGTGCGATGGGCGAAGCCGGCGTGACCAAGGCGCTGGAAATCATCCACAAGGAACTCGACATTACGATGGCATTCTGCGGCCACACCAACATCCAGCAGGTTGATCAGCGCATTCTGATCCCCGGCACCTATCCGCAATAAGTTTACCCACCCCCTCTGGGGGCTTGCAGAAAATTTTGCATGAAACCGGTTTTCCTCATAAAAAGAGGCAAGAGGGAAACCGGTTACCAGTTCGTCTGATGACTCCAGTTGTAACCACCCGCGGATCTGGCGAGTGCTGTCCTTGACTTTTCAACACCCATCAAGGAATCAGACATGACGCAATGGAACGCACAGTTCACCCAACTCATCCGCAAATCCCACCCCGCTCTGTGGGGCAACTGGACTTTAAGCGGCGAGGTTTCGCCAGGCGCCATTGGCATACTCGATCCGTCAAATGGCACATTCAAGCGCATTGCAGTTGGCATCCCCGATTTGTCAATTGAGAGCTTCATCACCAAGTCGGTTAGCGCAAGCTGGGACATCATGTCGAACAACGTGTTGCGTACCGATATGAGTCTGGAACTCGACGCCGAGGTAACCGATCCGGACTCAGGCGTCACGGGCAGCGCCGGAATGGAAATAGTCTGGACGTTTGGTAGCGAGGGATCGATGCTTTCCCGGTTCGTAGTCGAGTCTGAATCGATGCTGAACGATCTGGACGTTGTAGCCGCCACGCACATGGAATGGCTGGTGTCGCGCGCCAGTCAGTCCGGGATGGGCTCAGGTACAGGCTCAGGAACCGACACAGATGTTGGCATTGCGCAGGGCTTTGGCATCATCACCAGCGTCCTGTATGCCAGCAGCGGGCTGAATGTTGGATCGATGGCCAGCGACAATACTTTTTCGATCAAGGGCTCGGCCTCAGCCGTCAAAAAGATGGTGGGCGAGGTGAAAGGCAAAGGCTCCTATTCGTCGGCAAGTTCGAGCAAAAGCGTGGCCAAACAGCTTTGGCCCGCTGAATCCGGCAGCTTGGCAGAATTTTCGGCGCCAGTGGCCTACACCTTCGCATCGTTCGACGGCAAACTGCTGTTGCCCCGCTGGATCACGCACATCAGCGCCTACCGGTTGATCATCAGCAATAACAATGGCGGCACGTATATTGTTCACGCAACCCTCCGATACGACACACCGCGCGGCAAAATAGCGGTATCCAGCAGCGTCTCGGGTGGCTTGTCTACCTCCTTTGACGACATCCCGCTGGATGCGACCAATCTGGACCTCGAACTCGCGTTTGTTGCAGGCCCCGGCAGCAACCACCGCCTGCAGTGGAGAAATCCGCGCGGGCAGTGGATTGGCGGGGTGCGCAATGTGGGACTGTCGGGGGTTTGGCCAGGCCAGACGTATGCGGTGGATGTGGAGGCGGGAATTTAATTCGTCGTCAGTAATCCGGACCACCAACCTTGATAATATTGCCCCATACTCGTTGGCAACGTTGCGTCAAAGAAAAGTCTGGAAGGTTACTCATTCATGTCATCAGGCCTGCGCGGCGTGCAATTATCGAAAATCGTGGGGTTGGTAGCTTTGTTGGTGACTTTGTTGGCATTGGGAGCCAGCCATTGTCTGGCGCAAAATGAGGCTCCGGCCGAACTGACCCTGCGGGTAGTGGGCGGCATCAGCAGCCTGAATCAGTTTACGCAGTTTGAAGAACCATTCTGGAGCCGCACGTTGCCGCAGTTGAGCGGCGGGCGCTACCGCGCAGAGATTGTGGCATTTGATCGTGCGGGCGTGCCCGGGCCCGATATGTTGCGTCTGGTGGGCCTGGGCGTGGTGCCCATTGCCACGGCACTGCTGAGCAATATTTCGGCTCAGGATCCGCGATTGGCAGCACCTGATCTGGCCGGCCTGAATCCGGACATGGCGACCTTGCGCAAGAACTTGGTTGCATTCAGGCCATACATGGAAAAGTCGCTGCTGGAACAGCACGGCGTGCGCCTGCTGGGTGTCTACACCTATCCTGCACAGGTTATTTTCTGCAAAAACGAGCTCAAGGGCCTGAGCGACCTCAGCGGGCGCCGGGTGCGGGTTTCATCGGCTACGCAGTACGATTTTGTAAAGGGCCTGAACGCAACCCCGGTGCTGATCAGCCTGAACCAACTGGTACAGAACGTGCGCTCGGGTAACACGGAATGTGCCATTACCGGCGCCATGTCGGGCAATACCATCGGCCTGCACGAACTTACGCACTACCTCTATGCCATGCCGGTGACGTGGGGGCTGTCTGTCTTAATCGCCAATCAGGCTGCGTGGGACGGGTTGCCTGCGGACTTGCGCAAGCTGCTGGAGCACGAATTACCCCGGCTTGAAAACGACATCTGGGCCGCCAGCGAACGCGAAACCAGCGCCGGACTCGAATGCAACGGCGGCAGCGGCAAATGTCAGACCGGGCGACCCGGAAATATGATCGTGCTGTTGCCTGGAGGAAAAGACGATAGCGTGCGCCAGTTGCTGTTGGGCGGTACCGTACTGCCCAACTGGCTGCAGCGCTGTGGCACGCGTTGCAGCGCAATCTGGAATCAGGCCATCGCGCCCGTCAATGGCGTTCGTGCCAGCAGCCGGCCATGAAGTTGCCAAAAATAAAGCGTGTTGGCGCCTTTATCTTCGGACTCGCGGCGCTATTTATCGCGGTGGTGATTGGTATAGCCGTGTTTATTGAAAGTGCGCGTAAAGACGAGAAACTGGCACAGGCACGCTTGCAGGCGCAGCATTTTGTGACGGGTGCTGAAGTTGCCATCAACCGCAGTCTGCTGGGAATCGACATCATGCTGGCCAGCGTGGACAGCCTGCTGGAACTCTCGGCGGTGCAGTCACCCCATTTGAGCACCGAAAGCGCGAACCGACTGATACAGAACACTGTGCGCCAGAATCTGCTGGTCAGCCGACTGGCGCTGCTCGATTCTCATGGCAACGTGCTCGCGTCTTCAGAGGCAGCAGATGTTGCAAGCCACATGGCATTGCCGTCAATGTTTCTGGAAAACGTGCTCAACCCGGTTGTCAATTCGCTGATTGTCAGCTCGCCCGTGGTCAGTTTTCAGTCGTCGGAACAGGTGCTCTACATGGGGCGTGCGCTGAACGCTGCGGGCAATGTGCGGCTGGTGGTGGTGGCCGAAGTTCAGGTGCCGCAACTGAGCCGGGTTCTGGCGCAAGGTGCGGATATTTCGGGTTTGCAGGCAACGCTGGAACGGGGTAATGGCGAACTGCTGGTGGCCAGCAACAACAACACGCAAATAGCCGATACGCGCCTGTACCCGCCGCTGGACAGCCTGCATTCTCTGGAGCAAACACAAAACCTGCCGGCACGCCCCAATAGGGAACCCGCCATCGTTGCGGTGCGCAAGTCTCTCTATCGCGACCTGTACATCACGGCCAGCATTCCTGTGGCGTCTGCATTGCATGACTGGGAGCAGGAAACGCGGTTTGTGCGTGCGGTAACTGTGCTGATGGTGGTGCTGATAAGCGGTTCTGCTGCGCTGGCACGCTGGTACCTGCGGCGCCTCGAACGCATTCAGTTCACGATGCTGCAAGGAAAAACGGTTCTCGACCAAGCGCTGGAATCCATGCACAGCGGATTTATTCTGCTCGATGCAGCGCAGCGCATAGTGACCTGGAACCGGCGTTTTATCGAGCTCCATCCCTGGCTGAAGGACAACATGACGCCACTGATGCCGTTTCGCAAAGTGGTGGAAATTACGGCCGACCACGTGCTGCCGCAAGCGCAGCAATCCCAGCGCGATCAGTGGGTGATTCACCGCTTGGAATTGCTAACAAACTTTCAGGAAGAAAGACAGGTCACGGCAATGGACGGCACGATTCTCGAAATCACCGAGCGGCCCACCAGCGACGGCGGCGTGGTGATTGTTTATCAGGACGTGACGCGCCTGCGCCATGCCATCGCCGACGTTGAGCAACTGGCGTTCTACGATCCGCTGACCGGCCTGCCCAACCGGCGCCTGCTCAACGATCGACTGCAACAAGGCATCCATGCGAGTGTGCGAAGTGGCCGCCACGGTGCGCTTCTTTTTCTGGATCTCGACCACTTCAAGACCCTCAACGACACTTCTGGCCATGAGGTGGGAGACCAGTTGCTGCAGCAGGTTGCCACGCGCCTTAAATCATGCGTGCGTGAGGAAGATACGGTTGCGCGTCTGGGCGGCGATGAATTTGTGGTGATGATGCAAAACCTGAGCAGCGTAGCCGAAGATGCCGTGGTCAAGACACGCATCGTTGCCCAGACTATTCTGGACCGTCTGAACAAACCGTACCGGCTTCAGCGCGGCGAACATATTTGTACCTGCAGTATCGGGGCAACATTGTTTGGTACCCAAATGCAGGATGCATCGGAACTACTTAGGCAGTCTGATATTGCGATGTATCAGGTAAAAAGTGCCGGCCGCAACGGTGTTTGCTTCTTTGACCAGCAGATGCAAACTGCAGTGACCGAGCGCGCCGACATGGAGCGGGACTTGCGTATAGCCATGCGGGAGCAACAGTTTGTGGTCTATTACCAGATTCAGGTGGACGCACAGGACCGCGCGATTGGTGCCGAGGCGCTATTGCGCTGGGTGCATCCCGAATTGGGGCTGGTGCCACCCGCCCAGTTTATTGGCCTGGCAGAAGAGACCGGGCTGATTGTTGAAATTGGCAACTGGGTTCTGCGCACGGCTTGCCTCCAATGCCGGACTTGGCAGGGTCAGCCCGGGGCTGCCAATCTGCACATAGCCGTCAATGTCAGTGCCCGACAGTTCCGCAGCAGCACTTTTATGGCCGATGTGAGCGCTATTCTGGAGGAAACCGGCGTTGCGCCGCACCACATCAAACTGGAACTGACCGAGAGCGTCGTTCTGCACAACGTGGACGAAGCGATTGAAAAAATGCAGCAACTCAAGCGACTGGGCGTGGGCTTTGCGATGGACGACTTCGGCACCGGCTATTCGTCTCTGTCGTACCTGACCCGCCTCCCGCTCGACCAGCTGAAAATTGACCGGTCATTTGTGCAGAACATTGGAATACACAGCAGCGATGCAGCGGTGATCGACACCATCATCGGGCTGGCGGGCAACCTCGGGCTGGAAGTAATAGCCGAAGGTGTGGAGACCGAGGATCAGCTCAACTTTCTGGCCAGTCACGGGTGTAAGCAATTTCAGGGTTACCTTTTCGGACACCCGCTGCCGCTGGAGCAATTTGAAGCGCAGCTGCAGGACAAAACTTATCTGACGTAGAAATATCTATTGCCGGGCGGTGCGCGTGTTGCCCGGCAGCGGCTGCGGATGACTGGTGCGAAACGGGTTGATATCCAGCCCTCCCCGGCGCGTATAGCGCGCATAGACGGCAAGTTTCAAAGGCTGGCAGCGGGCCCATATATCCATGAATATGCGCTCGACACACTGCTCGTGAAATTCGCAGTGATTGCGAAAACTGACCAGATATTGGAGCAGCCCTTCCTGATTGATAGCCGACCCTGTATAGCTGATCTGCACGCTGCCCCAGTCGGGTTGCCCGGTCACCAGACAATTGCTCTTGAGCAGGTTGCTGACCAGAACCTCGGATACCGGTGCCTCATTTTGGGCACACGTCAACAAGTCAGGCGCTGGCACAAACCGGTCGCAGTCGATGTCCAGGCGGTCCAGGCTGAGGCCGTCGAGTTCATACACCGGTTCGCGGTCGAAAAGGTCGGGGGCAATCAGGCGCACACCGACGCCAGACTGCACCAAGCCGCCACGCCAGACCGCCTCGTTGATATCGCGACGCAAACAGGCCAGCACGGCAGCCGCATCGGCAAAGCGGCTATTGTTGAAACTATTGAGGTATAGCTTGAACGACTTGCTCTCAATGATATTGATCGACTCACAAGGCACCGTGAAATGGGCCAGCGCAATCTGGGGTTTGCCACGCAAATTGAGCCAGCTCAGTTCAAACGCAGTCCACAGGTCGGCACCAAAAAAAGGGGCCGTGGCGTTAACGCCTATTTCTGCGCGTTTACCGGCACGTGGAATGGGAAACAGCAGACTGGCATCGTACTGGTCGACATAGGCACTGGCCTTGCCCAGTGGCGAATCGGCGGGCGAAGGGGTGCGGTCAATCGGCATCGGCTTCACTTTCACCATTAGCGGTCACAGCCGCGACAGCAGGCGCATCACGACGGAATACCAGCCTGTCGGAGTCCGAACCATTGGCGTAAAACGCGTATCCCTGTTCGTCGAACGCCCTGAGTTGCTCCGGATGTTGGAGCTTATTTTCTATCGCAAAGCGCGCCATCAGTCCGCGCGCACGCTTGGCAAAAAATCCCATGACCTTGTACTGACCGTCGTGCAAGTCCTGAAAAACGCATTCCACGATGCGGCCTTTGAGCTTGCGCTGATTAACCGCCTTGAAATATTCTTGCGAAGCCAGATTGACCAGCACCGGGCTGACCTGCGCGCGCAGTCGCCGGTTCAGATAGTCGGTGATAGTTTCAGACCAATAGGCGTACAGATCCTTGCCCGCAGGATTGGCCAGCGCGGTGCCCATTTCCAGTCGATAAGGCTGCATCAGATCGAGCGGACGCAACACGCCGTATAGCCCGCTCAGAATACACAAATGGTCTTGTGCCCAATCCAGATTTTCTGCCGATAACTGACGCGCCTGCAGGCCGGTGTATACATCGCCGTCAAAGGCCAGCACGGCCTGACGGGCATTGCGCGTAGTTGCCCGAGCGGACCAGGCCTGATAACGTGCCACATTAAGGCTGCTGAGCTTGTCGCTAAGGTGCATCAGCGAGGCTATTTCGGCGGGAGTGCGCTGGCGCAGCAGGTCGATCAGGACCCGTGATTGTTTTACGAATAGCGGCGCCGAATGTGCCAGTGGCTGCAGCGGCGTGTCGTAGTCGAGCGACTTTGCAGGTGACAATAAATAAAGCATGCCACATTATCGTGCTTGCACACAAAGGCGCATGATGCGCGAGAATGTATCCCCATGAACCAGAATATCCCATCCGCCCCACAG
>Ga0007854_10001838_pt1 | contig 13415 bp, 10 predicted proteins | sample CryBogCBH12Aug08_FD_60382 | JGI IMG/M metagenome (GOLD analysis project Ga0007854, IMG submission 60382) | Freshwater microbial communities from Crystal Bog, Wisconsin, USA - CBH12Aug08 | ecosystem: Environmental > Aquatic > Freshwater > Lake | place: Crystal Bog, Wisconsin, USA | collected...
GCACACGCGGGAGCGCTGCCCGCCAGCCACTCCTTTGCCTCGGTGACACCTGAGAACGTGGTCCTGACCGCGGTCAAGAAGGCTGAGGATTCCAACGGCCTTATCTTCCGCGTCTACGAGTGGGCAGGGAAGTCAGCGACAGCGGAATTTCACGTTCCAGAGGGAGCAACTTCAGCGACTGTAACCAACCTGATGGAAGCACCGGAAGGCGCACCACTCGCAATCTCTGGCAGCGTGGTGAAGCTTCCTGTTCACCCCTACGAGATCCTTACCATCCGCGTGGACTACGCTCACAAGTGAGTGTGCCCGCAAGTCACCCAAAAAGGGCTCCCAAGGGGGCCCTTTTTGCTACTCTTGTATCTACAAAGGAGCTACAAATGCACCTGACTTCCCCCTTCTTCATCGTCCCCGTGATTGTCGTCATCTTTGTTGTGGCGATTCTGTTTGCAACCAGCACCAAGGAAGACGGCCACTCCACGCATTGAGGCGGAACAGATTTCAGGAACCTTTCGATAATTGCAGGCGTATAACAGGGCAAGAGGGCGATTGCAATGACATGGAACGCGATGCGTAATACGGCGAGCCTGGCCACTGGTCTGCTGCTGATTGCCGGCATCACCGGGTGCAGGGTCCAAGTGGACAAGGGCTCCAACGGCGAGGAAAAGACCGTGCAGGTGGATACGCCTTTTGGCGGCGTCCACGTAAATACAGACCAGACCACAGCATCTGACCTGGGCCTGCCTGTCTATCCGGGCGCAGAGGCAGTCAAGAATGACGACAAGCACAAGTCCGCGGACGTGCACCTTGGCTTTGGCGAGTGGCAACTGCGTGTGCGGGCGGTCACCTACGCATCGTCAGACACAAAAGAGCAGGTAACAGCTTTTTACAAGAAGGCTCTGGGGCGCTACGGCGATGTGATTACCTGCCAAGGCAAGACGCCTGTAGGCACCCCAGCGGCAACATCTGAAGGACTGACCTGCGCCGAAGACAAGGGCACCACAACCAAAATACAGATTGATCGTGGAGATTACAGTTCCGGCAAGGAAAGCCTGGAGTTGAAGGCCGGCTCAAAGCGCCACCAGCATATTGTGGGCATCGAGGAGCCCAAGGACAGCAAGACACGCTTTGTCCTTGTAGCTCTGGATTTGCCTGCCGGTGTAGATGGCGGCGCAGGCAAGAGCGATTAGGCTGCTTGATGCGCGCGTGACAGGCTGAGCGCAACCATTCTTCCAGCTTTTGCAGTTCTTCGGGAGCATTGGTCAAAGCCTGTCACAGATCCAGCGCAGCCCCATGGATTCTGCTACACTACTTCAAGCGCATTCAAGGGGTAAAACGCGCCAGGCAGCGCCCCAACGATACGCTCTGCAACCCATGTTCGGGGAGTGGCTCAGCCTGGTAGAGCACCTGGTTCGGGACCAGGGGGTCGGAGGTTCAAATCCTCTCTCCCCGACCATTCATGATTTTTGGCCCTTCGATAGATCATATCGAAGGGCTTTCTATATGTAGGATAAAGACTTACGGCATCAATAGAGCAGTTCAAAAGTACTTTTCCCAGCAATTCAGCCTGTTCGGCAGGTTTGCGCGTAAGGTACAGAGAATGAGCATGCGGCGCGCACGGATTGAAGGCCAGCATCTCGGACGCAAGCCGCTGACGTTGGACAATGCCGCCATCCAACGAGACTGCGAACATGGCCAGAGCCTGCGCCAGATAGCCAAAGGACATCGCATCTCCACAGCCACGGTGCAGCGTGTGCTTCGAATGCCCCCGGCCAAAGTACAAATACTGGAAGCACTCGATAAATCAGCCTGAACCGGCCCCCTTTACCCTGTGACAAAAGGGGTCTGAAAACCCGCCCCGCAAACCCAATCAAATCAATGGCCGGATCTGCCGATCCGGCCGTCTGGAAAGGTATGCGTGAATGCACACTCTCGCCCTGGAAGAACGAAAAGCACAAATTCTATTCAACCATGAACAGCACACGATAGGGCGCACTACGACCATGTCATGGTGAAGGAACTGTCGACTTGATTGCAATGAACAAATTATGGGGTGCTTGATTGGCCCAACACCAGGGTGTGTTGTGGGGAACCTAGAAATTGCAACCAAGACGCGTCAATACGCTTCAGTGCAGGTCGGGGTAGGTTCGGTAAGTCTCAATCGTGGTGGAGATCGGCGTACCTCTGACTGCGGAGGTCTTCAGGAGCAACTCGAAATATGGAAGGTGGGTGACGTGCAAAACCTGTTCAAACTTTGACAACGAATCTTCTGAAAGGAGAAACTCCCCGGCAGCCTCTGTTGCTTCCGTGCTTCCCCCTTCAATGAGAATCACCTTGCCGCTGTGATTCGGATTTGGCAGGTAGGCCAAAATGCAATAGCCAATTGGAGCAGCCCAGGTGTAGGAGCTTTGTTCCCCAGCTTTGGGTGCGCGATTAACAATTTTCGCGGCTGGGTGGAATGAATAGCTGAAATTCAAACGGCTATCGAAAAGCTCATCCCAAGGATCTGAAATCCGGCTGCCGATCAGAATTACATTATCCTCTCGAAGAAGATCAGACATATACTCGTGGGCGTTATAAACATGCATCTTCTGGTGGAGAGGATCCAGTTCCGAAAGCCGCCGCACAAGTTGGACTTCGCTTTCGCTGGTGATTTCCCGGCCAGCAACAAATTGGGCCTGAGACGCCTGGCTACCTGGCAGGCGATTAAGCTCAGTAATGTAGCTCCGGCTGAGATACTCCTGAAGCGTAAATGACTGCTGGAAGAGATCCTGCACAAGCGAAAATGAGGAATCGGACATGACAATGTCTGTTGGCTTGTTTGAATCAAGAAAGCCGGACCAGAATGCTGCGACCGATGGCTCGTACCTCCACGGGTAAAATGAGCGGTCCGTGGACTGAATATGGTTCCACATGGCGATGCATCCGCCGATAAGCACGATGATGACTAAGCTGGTAACGATCAGTGCGAAGCGCATCCAACGAATGTAGCGGCCTGCCGTCTCTGCCGTCTTCTGGGTTCCATTAGGTGATTCCACAACGGGAGCAACGGGCAGAGAACCGGATATTGGAAGCGAATTGCGGGCGATCGCTGCCTCCGCGGCTTCAGCAATAATCTGCCGTTGCGCGATGGAGATAAAAACGGGGCGATACGACCCTGGATAAATCTCAATTTTTATCGGGCTTTCTGCCCCTTCGCCGGAGTAGTACTGGGTCAGCCGCTTTCTCAGATCGGCCGCACGCACTCGAACTATCGGGTCATCCCCAGTGTCGTAGTTTGGGTTCCTCTCGAAGACATTGGCGCCGACTATTCGCTCCTTGAGCATCTCGTCGTGACCTTCCAGCGTTTGGTCAACCAAATACTGGAGAAGGTGCTGAGACTGCTTGCTGGCACGGAAAGCGGTACTCAGAAGCACAGCAGACAATGCCGCGCGTATTTGCTGAGGAGTCAGCTCCTGTGGGCTAGGCTCAGAGGCTGAACCGTGCTCCAAACCGACAGCTCCGACAGGTGTTCCCATGCCACAACCCTCTCTATAGATGAACCATGCGGTGTGACCACTCTACCCCTTCTGCTCTGTGCATGACAAGACTACCGAATCGATGGGCTGAGGCGAGTTGTTACGGTTACGGCATACCCCCTTATCAGTAACAAGACTCCGATACGTACCTTGTATGGCTCGCTGAGAGCGTGTTTCCTTGCTCCGTGCTCGATATCGGCCTCCCTGTTGCACTCAACGGGTACCGATCAAGAGAACGAGATTCCTGAGCAAGGGGTCAGTGGCTTGAATTGCACCGGCTTCGGCTTGCTTAACTGGACGCAAAGAGGAACAATTTCAGGAGGAACCGTGATTCAGAAAGCCCGTAAGTCATTCTGCTGGTTAAATTTCACCCATATCCTTGGAGCGCTGCTGCTGCTTGCGGCCCCTGGCGCAGCGCTTGGCCAAGGCTACGGAAGCATTCGCGGAACGGTCAACGATCCGTCAAGCGCGGTGATCCCCTCGGCAACGATCAATGCCACACAAAGCCAGACGGGACGTGTCACAACTGTCAACTCAGGAAAAGATGGAGGCTATGTTTTTCCAACCCTAGCGCCGGCGGCATATTCGTTGACGGTCTCCGCACCGGGCTTTGAAACTTACACCCAGACCGGGATCGTCCTTCAGGCCAACCAGGCCTTGACTGTGAACGTGCCAATGAAGATCGGGTCGTCTTCGCAGTCCGTCAGCGTTTCTGCGGATGCGCCACTTGTGGACACGACCACTGGCACGCTCTCGCAAGTCATCGATGAGGACCGCGTCAACGACCTTCCGCTCAATGGAAGAAATGCCGCCGCATTGACGACGCTTGTAGCCGGCGCTGCTCCCGCTCCGGCCGATAGCGTCAACCAGGGAACGACAAAGCAATTGCCTGTACTCGTGCTCGCCTCGGTAAATGGCGCGCGCGTCGAGATGACAAACTATATGCTGGATGGCGGAAACAATGTGGATGAACTGACGAACGTCAATTATCCCTTCCCCTTCCCGGATGCGCTGCAGGAATTCAGCGTGCAGACAAGCAACTATAGCGCTGAGTTCGGCCAAAGCGCCGGTGCGGTGGTCAACATCGTCACGAAGGCCGGTGGCGAAAAGTTCCACGGCGACGCATTCGAGTTTGTGCGCAACGGCTACTTCAATGCCAAGCCATTTTTTGCCACCAAGGCGGATAATCTCCACCGTCACCAGTTCGGCGGAAGCATTGGCGGACCGGTGATCATACCGCACATGTCTCAGGGTAAGAACACCCAGTTCTTCTTCGGCTATCAGCACACGCTGGTTCACCAAAACTCAAGCGCCGGATCGGCTACTGTACCCACTCCAGCGGAAGAAGGCATTGGAAGCACCTATGCGGATTTCGGCAGCCTATGCTCCGCAGGATGGAATTCCTCAAACCTGTGCAGCAGTGCGAGCCAGCAGATCATTAATCCCTTTACGAACAAGGCCTATCCCCTCAATCAGATTCCTAACACCGATCTCGATCCTGCGGCCATGAACTTCCTGAAGGATCTTCCCACAGCAAGCGGCACCCCGGCCGCGGGTAAAGTGGGAGGACTGGTGAACTATTTTCAGCCGACTATTCAAAGCTTCGACGAATACGTTGCGCGCGGGGATCACTCTTTTGGCGCCAACGATCACTTCATAGCCCGCTACTATCAGGACCATTTCAAGCAGGTCGGGATTTACCAGCCCAATATGTTGCTCAGCTATGGGCCGTACTCGGACCTGCGGTATCAAAATGCCCTGATCTCGGAGACACACACCTTCACCAGCAATCTGCTTAACAGCTTTGTCGCCAACTATTTGCGGATGATTGCACTGCGCGGTGGGCCTCCGGGGTCGCCGGATATCAACTCCTTCGGTGTCAATATCTGGCAGCCAGCGGGCAACAACACGCTTCTCGGTGTCTCATCGAGCGGATACTTCAGCGTTTCGAGCCTGGCTCCGGCGAGTTGGAACCGCGGCAGCTTTACAATTCATGACGACCTCCACTGGGTGAAGGGCAAGCACTCCCTTGCCTTTGGCGGCGTGCTAGAGAAGAGTAGATTCGACCTGAATACGAGCCTGAACCTTCGAGGTAGTTTCACTTCAGGCATCTATGGCAACTATGTGAATGCGCTAGCCAACTACGAGCTGGGTTACCTGACCGCATTTTCGCAAGGGCAGGCCGGATACATGGCCGATCACGCCTATTTCCCTGGTCTCTACGCGCAGGATAGCTGGCATATTCAACCCAAGCTAACACTGAACTACGGAATCCGCTGGGAAGAATACACGCCTTGGCACAATAAGTTCGCCGGGGGCGCGCAGACTGAGTTCAGCCCGGCAAACTATGCCGCTGGAAAGTCCTCGACCGTGTATCCAAACCTGCCTGCCGGTATGCTTGAATCCGGTGACGCTGGTGTCTTGACAGACGGATTTAGGCGGCAGTACAACAAATTCATGCCGCGCGCAGGCTTCGCCTACGACCTGTCCGGCAACGGCAAGACGGTTGTGCGTGGTGGGGGCGGCCTCTTCTTCGAAGATAGAATCTCGTCTTTCTCCAACTATAACCAGAGCATTGCCGTGCCTTATACCATTGCTGTAACCCCAACGAATCTGGGTGGGTCCAACCCTGGAGGGCCATTCAGCAATCCCTATTGCACAGGATGCACGCCCGGGCAGGGAACGGCTGGTCCAATCAGCAATCCATTCCCGTACACACTACCGATCTCTCCAACGTACAAATTCAACACCCCTATTGGGGTCTCGGAATTCGACCTGTCAGGGAAATTGCCGGCTTCCTCCGTTGTCGACTACAACCTGACGATCGAGCGCCAACTGGCAGCCAGTTGGGTGGTCAGGATCGCCTACATCGGATCACAGTCGCGCCACTTGTTTTACGCGATGGAGAATAACCCGGCAGTCAATACCGGCTCCGGTTTGAGTACCAACCAGCGCCGGTCTTACAATACGGCGCCCTTCGTCGGCCCCTGCGCAGCAAGCGCTGGTTGCGCAACGAGCTTTAGTACCATCGACTCTGCTGAAGCAGGTGCAAACGCGCATTACAACTCAGGACAGGTGACGCTGGAGAAGAAGATGTCCCATGGCCTCTCAATTTTGGCCAACTACGTATTCTCCAAAAACATTGACGACCTGCCGGAGGCCCCTATTGACTCTGGTGGCGCATCGGGCGGAGGCCTGTATGCTCTGCCTGTCTACCCTGCCGGCGTATCGACCTGGCAGCCAACCGACTTCAAGGCACTGGACCGCGGTCTCTCGGACGAGGACCATCCGCATGTGGTCTCAATCTCGTATGTCTATGAACTGCCAAAACTGCGCAACGGAAACTCCCTTGTTAAGTATGTACTCAACGGCTGGCGCACCAGTGGATTGATCCAGCATAGCTCTGGAGACGCGTTGACTTTGTTGGCCGGGAAGGACATCTCGCTCACTGGTCTCGGCTATGACCGGCCGCAACAGGTGAGCACAAGTGTCTATAACAAGTCGAGCCACGGAGGAAACTGCGCGGCCGGAAAGAACTGCTACAACTGGATCAACGCCTCGTCGTTCCAGTTGCCGGTTAACAGTGGCGCAGGAACAGGCTTCGGCAATATGACCAAGGGCACTCTTCGCGGACCTGCCTACACGGATTGGGATGGCGCAGTCATCCGTACCTTCCCCATCCTCCGTGAGGCCGCTTCCGCTGAGTTCCGCGCTGAGTACTTCGACCTGCTCAACCACACCATTCTGGGTGATCCGGCGACCTCAGTTACATCCTCTACGTTCGGTGAGATAACCAGCGCTGGGTCGGCAGGCCCGCGCATCGCGCAATTCTCTCTGAAGATTATCTTCTGATCCTCGCCTCTACTCATCCTGTGCGAAGCATTGAGCAGCAGCTCAGTGCTTCGCCTGGAATCCAATGCAAAGCGCCTCTCCGGTCAGCTGCGGCGCTTCGTGTTTACGCTGGCGGCGGCGAGCCAGAATGTCAAAGAACTCGATCACTATCCGGCTTGTAAATCTCTGCCTGAAACCAGGCTGTGAAGATTCATCTGCATGCATCTTTCGCGCTGTCGCGATCAAGGAGAAGAGAAGAGCGCATGAATACACTTATCAAGGCTTCAGTCATTGTCGCCGTATTTTTGGCGAGTGCCGTAGCGGTCGTCGCGCAGCAGAGTTACTTCAGCAACTGGCCAGAGGGCCGATCCCCGCTTGAGGTTGGCAAGCATCTGGCAGGGCACTTTGTTACCAGCCCGCACCAGAACGGCAGCATCGGCTATCACGAGGTGGCTGCATGGTACGGCGCGTTGAATTTTGCCAGACTGACATCTGACTCCGAGCTGCAAAGCAGGCTCATACGACGCTTTGATCCGTTGCTGCCAGGCGGTCCAGAGACGAGTTGGATCGGTGCAAGGAAGCACGTAGATGACGAAGTCTTCGGCGTCGTACCGCTAGAGATCGCCATCCTGACAAAACAGGCCAAGTATCTGACCTATGGAAAGCACTTTGCTGACCAGCAGTGGGAGAACCCGCAGGCCGATGGGCTATCGGGGGAGACGCGCTACTGGATTGACGATATGTACATGCTGACGATTCTTCAACTGGAGGCGTATCGGGCCACCGGCGACAGCAAGTATCTCAACCGGACCGCGCAGGAGATGACCGCGTATCTCGACAGGCTCCAGCAGGCTAATGGGCTCTTCTATCACGCCCCGGACGTGCCGTTCTTCTGGGGGCGCGGGGATGGATGGGTAGCTGCAGGGATGGCGGAGATCTTGCTCGATCTGCCCGCAGAGCATCCGCTGCGGCCACGCATCATGAAGAGCTACAAGATGATGATGGCCACGCTGCTCAAGTACCAGGGCAGGGACGGGATGTGGCGGCAACTGATCGATCACGAAGAGGCGTGGCCCGAGACTTCCAGTTCCGCGATGTTCACCTTTGCCATGATTACCGGGGTGAAGAACGGATGGCTCGACACAGCCACTTATGGTACTGCTGCGCGCAAAGGGTGGATTGCCATCACAGGCTACATTGACCAGAACAACGATGTAACAAGTGTCTGCGAAGGAACTGCAAAAGAGAATGAACTGAACTACTATCTCGAGCGCAAGCGGAGAACCGGGGACTTTCACGGGCAAGCATCAATCCTGTGGGCAGCTACAGCGCTCTTGCGCTAGTCACTCAAGTCCGGCGAAACAGAGCGGTATATTGTGCCGCAAGGAGAAGTAGATGAAGACACGAAGGGAATTTCTCAAGACCGCTGCTGCATCAGCCGCTTGTACTGCCTTGTTGAACGGTGCGCGATCCGCAAAGGCATCTCTGCCTGAAGTCCAACCTATGGCGAGCAGGGCGCAACTCGACTGGCTAGAACTTGGTTATGGCTTGTTCGTACACTTCGGGCCCGATACGTTTACTGATTTATCCACTCTCGGCCAGAAGTTTTCAGCCCATGACTTTGCCCCCAAGGCGCTAGACTGTCGGCAGTGGGCTGCGATCGCGCGCGATGCAGGCATGCGCTATGCAGTGCTAACGGCAAAGCACCACACCGGCTTCTGCCTTTGGCCCAGCAAGCATACCAACTACAGCGTGAAGAACTCGCCCACAGGCGACGTTTGCGGTGAATTTGTTGAGGCGTTTTCAAAGGTTGGCATTCACACAGGCTTCTATTATTCGTTTGTTGACGAGGATTGCGACTTTTGGAATGACGACAAAGCATATGCGCAGTATATGCGGGCGCAAATTACGGAACTTCTGACCCAGTACGGACCGGTCACGGAGGTGTACTTCGACGGTGCCGAGCGCAAAGACCATCCAAATGGGAACTGGCGATTCGATCCTGCATGGGTAAACAACCCCAACTCTGGCGTGCAGCATGGAGAGCGCTGGGAATGGAATCAGATGTACGATCTTATCCATCATCTACAGCCACGCTGCATGGTCCTTAACAACTCATGCAGTGACCGGCCAGGGGAAGTGAAATACCTCCCTATCGATGTACGCACGGCCGAACGCCTCGACTTTGTCTATCACGAACGCATTATCGAGCCGGTAGTGGATCCCATCTACCATGCGCCAAATGGCAATTCTACCTGGCTTCCACTCGAAGTGGACGAGACCATTACGCCGGACTGGTTCTGGAAGAGCTCTGATTATTATCTGCATACATCAGCCGAGGCTATCGCCAGTTGGAGGAAGCGCGCACGGGAGGCGAATGGGAACCTTCTGCTGAACATTGGTCCGGATTTGCGCGGTCAGATCCCGGAATATCACCGTGCTTTTCTGCTCAAGGCTGAGCAAATCGTGCGGCACGGTTCGGTGCAGAGCTGATCGATTCGTATTAAGTTGTATACGCGAGCATAACCATTCCCGGGCGATATAGTTAATCAACCATTGGAAACCTTAGTGAAAACACGAAGAGAGATTCTTAAGTCGGTGTTTACGCCGGTAGCCTGCGGGGCTCTATTGGAAGCTGCTCCTGTAGCGCGTGCAGCTCTGCATGTGTGCAGCATCGATCCATCTCAAGACTTCGAGGACCAGCCTGTCAAGGTGACCTGGGCCAGGGATTTCTCGCAAGAAGAAATTGATACCGTGAAGAACAGTGGATGTGGGATATCCGGCCCCGGCAAGCCGATACGCCCCGGCTATGATCATGGGCAGGCCGATAGTGCAAAGGGGCACGTGAAGGTGACAGCGGAGAATCGCGCATCGCTTGCAAGTGGCTCGATTGTGAAGGACGGCCTGCTCCCCAATATCCAGCCAATCTGGGACCTCCATATGCGCGACACCCAGATCATCCTCGGTCCAGACAAACACTATTACATGACCGGCTCCACTGGAAATGATATCTGGGAGTACAACGATGGAATCGAGATCTATCGATCGAGCGACCTACACAACTGGTCTTACATGGGGCTAGTATGGTCAATCGAAAGGGATGGCGGATGGGAGAAGCAGTGGCGGTTCAAGAACGGCCGTCCCATCCGGTCTGTTTGGGCTCCAGAGATTCACTACCTGCGTGGCAACTATTTCTTATGCTTTGCCATGCCTCCGGGAGGCATCTCGATTTTGAAAAGTTCGACTGGCAAGCCGGAAGGCCCTTATGTGCACGCAACTGACCGCAATCGACCCCTCCTTGGAGGAATGGGACCAATAGAATCTTCAGATCTGATTGATCCAACGCTCTTCGAAGATGAAGACGGTAAAGTGTATTTCACCTATGGCGCCGCGCAGGAGATAGCCCGCATGAAGGACGACCTCAGCGGGTTCGCAGAACAGCTGCGCAGAGTCACTCTTTTCAGCCCGGACCGTAATCCTGCCCATCATCACCCTATCTGCATTCCAAAGCTGGGCCTGAATGACATCGGATTTGAAGGTGCCACCCTTTTCAAGTGCAATGGCAATTACTATCTCGGGTCTACAGACGTTTATGACGGCCGCTATACGATGATGCTAGCCGTCTCCGATCATATTTATGGCCCTTATAGAATGCGGCATGAAACGGTGCCATGTAATGGTGGAACGGGCTTCTTTAAAGCAAAAGACGGGTATTGGTACACAAGCATCTTTGGGGATGACACACAAGCTCCTTGGCGCGAGAAACCTGGAATTCTGAGGGTGGAGTTTAGCGAAGAAGGGCGAGTTCAGCTTGCGGCTGGGCAGCCCGCCTTTCTACTGAGTCGTGGGAATGTCGATCAATTACCATAGGGCGGTACACTTCTGGAGGGGATGGAGAGAGCTGCCGAAGGCCGCACGGCAGACCCTCAAGGAAGAACGCCAAAGAACGGACAACTGTCAATTGCGTGACCCTGGCCGCTCTCACTACATCGACGAACGCATGTCGGAAAGATGATGACGTTGGCGGACGTCCAGTTTCCACCCGAGAAGCGCTATACGGATGGTCAGTTGCACAGCGAAGCTCATCTTGCCGCCTGGAAGCGTTTCGGACACATCTAGATGCCCGTGTTGATTCTTCGCGGACTTTCAAGCTTTTTGGGAAGCAGGAGCATGCGTCAATGCCTCGTTCGATCACTCCAGAATGCCTGCCAAGGCCATTTGGGATTAGGCTTGCGAGGTATCCCGGCAGAGCTGAAGCGCCATTTGCAGCTGTAAATCGCTGAGCCCAAGAGCGCCGGACATCGAGCGCAAATGCGCTACGTGGATGGAACCCAACCGGCCTCGGTCGCCAGCCATGCGGAAGTTCCCATTCCGGCCTATTCGATCTCTTGTATCGCTGAGATTGTCTGCAAGGTAGTGCGTTTGTATTTATCTATCGCTACCATCAACAGTGTGAAAGAGGGGAGAGGCGATGCTCACCAACTCACTCGATAAATATATTCCTCATCCCTCGCGGTTGCAGAAACTATGTGCAAATAAGGCTCTGGAGCATGAGCCACGGAAAACTGTGGCTCATACTCCAGATAGTTATCTTGCTTAGAAATTCAGAACTGCGCCAATGCCAAGCTGCCTTCCCGATGTGACATTGCTTGGCCCCATGACGCCAAAGCTTGCGTTTGCGCCATAGAGTCCGGTGGTGGCATTGAGACTGCCGTTGGTGAGGTTGTGCGTCCCGGTTCCGGGGTTCCAGAGGAAGTTAGGATGGTTCATCAGGTTCAAGACATCCAACTGCAACTGGAGCTTAACGCGCTCGCTGTGAAGCGGAACATCCTTGCGCACAGTTTCATCGAAATAGACAACTGTGGGGTTACGCAGGTTGCCCATGGTCCGGGGTGCTGTGCTGAATTGGGGGTTGTCGATGCCGCCGGGCACGGTAAAGGCTGCCGCGTTGACATAGCCACCGGCCGAGGTTACGCCGGTAGGATCATGCCGCCAGTTTGGATTCTTGAGCGGAACTCCAGGAACGATGTTTGCGCGGATGGCGGCAAGTTGGCCTGTTCCAGCTCCAACAAGCGATCCTTGCAGAAGTGCTGCGCCGCCGCTGCCATACTGCTTGGTGGCTGTGCAGGTGGGATTCACAGCTCCACTGCAGACTGGGAGTGTGGAGACAAAGTAACCTGGGCCGCCGGCAAAGGCATAGAACGGGAATCCGTCCTGTGCAGAGATCAGGCCCGTGGTTGTCCAGCCGCCAAGGAAGAAGTTTGCTATTCCATTTTCAACATTGAGCAGCTTGCCTTTTCCAATCGGCAACTCGATGGTGTATCCGCCCGAGGTGCGCAGCGGCGTATCGAACCCCGAGTAGGAGCGCGTCTCTTTTGTGTAAGGACTTTGCGGAAGCGCCTCGCCGTAGATGTTCTCAAAGTCGCTGGTCTCGATGGATGAGGTGTCAAGCGACTTGGTCCAGGCAAAACTGCCGAACAGCGAAAAACCTTGCGCCATGCTGCGTGAAGCGCCGAAGAGCAATCCCTGATAGAGCGAGTTGGTGTGGCGGGGATAGAACTCTGTGACGGTGTTGTTGTAAACCTGCTGATATGGGACGAGGGATTGCAGGTAGGTCTCGTTGCCGAGGCCGTACTTGTTGGCTACGCCGTTGCTTGCGAGATTGGTGCTGCCGAACTGAATGTGGTTCTGAATTCCCGCGTAAAGAGCAGCAAGAGGCGGAACGTTGATGCCTTCCTGATCCGAGTAGAGATGCGTTCCCTTGTTGCCGACATAACTTGCTTGCAAGGAGAACTTGCCAATCTGCCGGTCAATCATCACAGACCATGTCTGAACGTAGGGAACGGCATTCGACTGGTTTACGAAGGGCAGTGCGGATGCAGCTGAGAAGCCGAAGATCGGTCCAGTCGTCAGTGCGGGCAGAGCCGGAATGGGCTTGACCGGGTTGGTGATGTAATCGATCGCTCCAGCGTTGACGCCGCCCGTCGTGGGTCCAACACTTTGAGCAGCAGGCGACAAATTGGGGACCACGCCATCGCCAACACCCGTCAACGGAGCGTGCATCAGCGA
>Ga0007854_10001839_pt1 | contig 13408 bp, 13 predicted proteins | sample CryBogCBH12Aug08_FD_60382 | JGI IMG/M metagenome (GOLD analysis project Ga0007854, IMG submission 60382) | Freshwater microbial communities from Crystal Bog, Wisconsin, USA - CBH12Aug08 | ecosystem: Environmental > Aquatic > Freshwater > Lake | place: Crystal Bog, Wisconsin, USA | collected...
GAGGAGGGCTACGACATCGGCCTCGGGGGCGTCCTCGGCCCAGAGGCGAGCTTCGTGGACTGGATCGGAGGAGCCATCCCGGCCCGCTCGCTCGGTGACGCGCTGTCGAGCGTGATCGTGGCCTGGGCACAGGACCGACGCGACGGCGAGGGCCTCACCCCGTGGATCCGACGCACCCCGCTGGCCACCCTGCGCCAGCTCATCGGCGAGGAGGCCTCATGAAGCGCTACCGGCTCAGAGAGTCGATGAACGGGATCGCCGAGCCGCCTCGCAAGACGTGGTTCTGGGAGCTCGAGGCGGGGGTGATCGACGCCGACCGCTGCATCCAGTGCGGCACCTGCGTCGCCGCCTGCCCGTCGAACTCGATCGGCATCGATCCCGAGACCAACCTCCCCGAGCTCGTGAAGATGTGCACGGGCTGCTCGCTCTGCTGGGACTTCTGCCCTCGTGGCGGCCTCAAGTACGAGACGACGTGGCCTCCCTCCACCCCGGACCAGCGCCCAGAGGCACAGCCGGTGGAGCTCGTCTCCAAGCCGGATCCCGCCGACACGTACTTCACCCTCACCGGCGCCGCCCCGGGCGAGGGCCTCGGACGCGTCGAGGCGACCTATGCCGCCCGCGCCGCGCGGCGCACCGAGGGCGTCCAGGACGGTGGGGTCGTGACGGCCCTGCTCGTCGCCCTGCTCGAGGCCGGGCAGATCGACGGTGCGCTCGTGGCAAAGCCATCGAGCGACCCGGACGAGCCATGGAAGGCCGTCCCCACGGTGGTCACCACCGCCGCCGAGATCCGGGCCGCCTCCGGGAGCTTCTACAACCAGTCGATGGCCCTCGCCGCCCTCGACCTGACCGGCAGGGGCCTGCCCGCCAACCCCCGGCTGGCCGCCGTCGGGACTCCCTGCGAGGTCGCCGGCCTTCGAGCGCTGCAGTCGCGGCGCTGGCCGACGGGCAGCCATCGCGTCGAGGCAGTCATCCTCTCGATCGCGCTGCTGTGCACCAAGTCGTTCAGCTACGAGGGGCTCATGCACGAGGAGCTCAAGCGGCGGCGCGGCATCGACCTCGACCGCGTCTCGAAGGTCGACGTGACCCGTGGCCGCCTGATCGTCGAGTACCGAGATGGTGCCATCGCCGTCGATGAGCCGATCAAGGCCTTCCACGGGGCCGCCCTCAAGGGCTGCGACGAGTGCGCCGACTTCCTCGGACGTGCGGCCGACATCTCGGTCGGCTCCGTCGGCTCCAACGACGGGTGGACCACCGTGCTCGTCCGCACTGAGCGTGGCCGACAGTCCTTCGAGGCCGCTCGTCGCGGCCTCGACGTGCGGGACCTCGACGACGCCAGCGCCCTGCTGCGCCTCGACGAGCTCGACCAGAAGATCGCTCGCCGAGCGATGGCCCGAGACCTGGACCCGATGGGAGCGCCCTTCATGACCTATGACGACCATGCGGCGAGCTACGCCGGCACCTCTCGGCAGCCGGTGGTGATCCGTCGATGAGCTCGCTCCACCTCCACCTTCCCGACGAGCCCGTGGTCCTGGCCGAGCAGTGGCTCGACGACGTCGTCGACGGCCAGGACCTCCACGCCGTCCTCACCGGTGAGAGTGGCCTCGCCGCGTGGCTCTGGCGCCGCTGGGGCACGCTCGAGCGGCAGGGCCTGAGCCTCGCCGACCTCGAGGCCATCGTGCGCTCGTCATCCCGGGAGCTCTGGCTCTGGCTGGCCGGGGAGCGATCCTGGGCACAGGCCTGTGCTGGGCTCCTCGGTCGGATCGAACGACGTGTCCCCACCTCGACCCCCTCGGCGCCCTCAGCATGAGCACCAGCCTGCCCCCCGCCAGGATCGACCACCTCGACCTGCTCGAGTCGCACGCGATCTTCATCATCCGTGAGGTGGCGGCCGAGTGCGAGCGGCCCGTCCTGCTCTTCAGCGGCGGCAAGGACTCCGCCGTCCTGCTCCACCTCGCCCTGAAGGCCTTCGCCCCCGGCAAGCTGCCCTTCCCCGTCATGCACGTCGACACCGGCCACAACTTCCCGGAGGTCATCGCGTATCGCGACGCGCTCATCGAGCGCCTCGGCGAGCGCCTGATCGTGGCCTCCGTCCAGGACAGCATCGACAAGGGCCGCGTGGCCGACCCCGGGCCCTTCGGCATGCGGAACCGCCTCCAGACCACCGCGCTGCTCGACGCCATCAACGAGCACCGCTTCGACGCGGCGTTCGGCGGCGCCCGACGAGACGAGGACAAGGCCCGCGCCAAGGAGCGGGTCCTGTCGTTCCGCGACGCCTTCGGGCAGTGGGACCCCCGCAAGCAGCGCCCTGAGCTGTGGCAGCTCTACCAGGGCAAGGTCGCCGCCGGCGAGCACCTCCGCGGGTTCCCGCTGTCGGACTGGACCGAGCTCGACATCTGGCAGTACATCGCCCGCGAGCAGATCGAGCTGCCGAGCATCTACTTCTCGCACCAGCGAGAGATCATCGAGCGCGACGGCATGCTCCTCGCCGTCAGCGAGTGGGTCCAGCCCCGCGAGGGAGAGGTCGTCGAGACCCGGACCGTCCGGTTCCGCACCGTCGGCGATGCCACCTGCACCGGATCGGTCGAGAGCCACGCCTCGACCATCGAGGACATCATCACCGAGACCGCGACGTCCACGGTCTCCGAGCGCGGGGCGACCCGTGCCGACGACAAGTTCTCCGAGACCGCCATGGAGGACCGCAAGCGAGAGGGCTACTTCTAAGCCATGACCACGATCACCAGTCCCGCCCCCGAGGTCATGGACCTCCTCCGCTTCGCCACCATCGGCTCGGTGGACGATGGCAAGTCGACCCTCATCGGTCGCCTGCTGGTCGACACCCGTCAGCTCTTCGACGACCAGATCGACGCGGTCGCCCAGGCCTCGAAGGATCGCGGCGTGGGCGACCTCGACCTCTCCTTCGTCACCGATGGCCTGCGAGCCGAGCGCGAGCAGGGCATCACCATCGACGTCGCCTATCGCTACGCCGCCACCCCCAAGCGGAAGTTCGTCATCGCCGACTGCCCCGGCCACGTGCAGTACACCGCCAACATGGCCACCGGAGCATCGACGGCCGACCTTGCGCTCGTCGTGGTGGACGCCACGGAGGGGCTCAAGGAGCAGACGCGCCGCCACCTCTGCATCGCCTCGCTCCTCGGGGTCCGGCAGCTCATCGTCTGCGCCAACAAGATGGACGAGGGCAGCTGGCGGTTTCCGCTCTACGAGCGGGTGGTCGCCCAGATGACCGCCCTGGCCGAGACCCTCGAGATCGAGTCCCTCACCGTGATCCCGATCTCCGCCCTCCATGGCGACAACGTCGTCGACCGCTCCAACGCTGCCCCCTACTACGACGGCCCGACAGTGCTCGAGGCGCTCGAGAGCGCGCCCGCCGGCGGCTGGGCCGGCGTCCACGGAGGACCCGCCGAGGAGGCCACCCGCCTTCCGGTGCAGTGGATCCTGCGCCAGCCCGGCGGCGGGCGGACCTACGCCGGCATGGTGGATGGGGCTCCGATCCGCGTCGGCGAGGAGGTCACCGTCCTCCCCGCCGGCCTCAGCAGCACCGTGACCGAGGTCCGGACGCCGAGCGGCCCGGTCGACGCTGCCGCCGTGGGCCTCTCGGTCTCGGTGGCCCTGGCCGACGACCTCGACGTCTCTCGCGGCGACATGATCGTCGGTCGGGCGAACCCCCCGCACGTCACCACCGAGCTCGAGGCGACCATCTGCTGGTTCAGCCCGAGCCCGCTCACCCCGGGGAGTCGCCTCCGGGTGAAGCACACGACGCGCACCACGCCATCGATCATCACCGCCATCTCCTCGCGCCTCGACGTGAACGACCTGAGCCTGGCGGGAGCTACCGAGCTCTCCGCCAACGAGATCGGGGTCGTCTCCCTCACGACGGCCGACCCGCTCGTGGTCGACCCCTATGGCGCCAACCGGATCACCGGCAGCTTCGTGCTCATCGACGAGGTCACGAACATCACCGTGGCCGCCGGGATGGTCGGGATCCCCTCGCTCCTCCACCAGGGCTGACGCTCGATCTGACGCCTCAGGGCTTGGCCACCATCAGGATCGCCGCGACCACGAGCCCGAGCACCATCGCATCGACGCCCCAGCGCAGCCTGCTCAGGTCGGCGCGCCAGGCACCATCCGACGGTGCGGTGCCGGAGCCGTGCACCCGCCTGCCCAGGCGAGTCGAGGCAGGGAAGACCAACACCTCCCCGATGGCGATGACGCCCGCCGCCAGGGCGAGGCCCGCGCTGACGAAGGGGTCATCGAGGTGGAACTCCCCACGGCTGAGCCCGACGAGGGCCAGCCCTGAGAGGGGCACGAGGTAGACGGTGCGGCCGGCGAGGTCGGGGCCGGGGGTGAAGAACCGGCCAGCCGCGTCCGGCCAGGGCTCCCCCGCCGCGACGCGCCCGAGCCCGGCGGCGGCGACGTAGGCGGCCCCGAGCACCACCACCGCCACCACGCCCACCAGGACGTGGACGATCAGCACCAGGTCGAAGGTGGTGCTGGTGGCCTCGGCGAGCATGATCCGTCCATCTTGCCCGCCCGGGAGCCGAGGCCGGTGCCAGATGATCGCAACCCGTCGCCAAGGTGAACAGTCAGCGAAATCTGCCCGCATCTGCACGATCGGCGTGGATCGACCCCCGGCCTGTGGGCTACAACACACGAGTGCACAATCTGATCCTGTACCTCGTCATCGGCACGGCGCTGGCCTTCGACTTCACGAACGGCTTCCACGACACGGCGAACGCCATGGCCACCTCCATCGCCACCGGTGCCTTCAAGCCCAAGACGGCCGTGAGCGTGGCCGCCGTGCTCAACCTCGTCGGCGCCTTCCTCTCGCTGTCCGTCGCGGCCACCATCGCCAGCGGCATCGTCACCCAGGACCTCGTCACGCTGCCGGTGATCTTCGCCGGCCTGGCAGGCGCCATCATCTGGAACGTGAGCACCTGGTACGCGGGGATCCCGTCGAGCTCGAGCCACGCCCTCATCGGTGGGGTCGTCGGTGCCATGCTGGCCTACAAGGGCTCCGCAGCGGTCCAGTGGAACGGGGTCTTCTCCAAGGTGCTCCTCCCCGCGATCCTGGCGATCGCCGTGGCCGGCGCCCTGGCCACCGCTGCCACGTGGCTCGCCTTCCGGATCACGAGGGGTGTCGACGACGCTCCCAAGACCGCAGGGTTCCGCCTTGCCCAGAAGGGGTCGGCCTCCATGATCGCCCTCGCCCATGGCACCAACGACGCCCAGAAGACGATGGGCATCATCACCCTGGCCCTCGTCGCCAATAACACCATCGGCGCCACCGACGCCACCCCCACCTGGGTCATCGCCTCCTGCGGCACCGCCATCGCCCTCGGGACCTTCCTCGGCGGCTGGCGCATCATCCGCACCCTCGGCAAGGGGATCACCGACCTCGAGTCGCCCCAGGGGTTCGCCGCCGAGACCTCCTCCGCCACCACGATCCTGACCTCGTCCTACCTCGGGTTCCCCTTGTCGACCACGCAGGTCTGCACGGGCTCGGTGGTCGGCTCTGGCGTCGGAGCAGGCGTACCAGTCCGATGGGCGGTCTTCGGCCGGATGATCGTGGCATGGATCCTGACGTTCCCGGCAGCCCTCGGCGTCGGGGCGCTCACCTATGCCATCCAGGACGCCATCGGCGGCAACGTCGGGGTGGCGGTGACCGCCGGGCTGCTCGCGCTGGTCTGCCTGATGATCTACGTGCTCTCACGACGCGCCCCCGTCACCCCGGCGAACGTCAACGACGACTGGGACCCGACCGACGAGCTGCCTGCCGCTGAGCCGGCAGCGGCCAACTAGGAGGAACGATGAGCATCATCGCTGCCGCAGCTGCCACCACCTCGACCGCCCCCAAGCCCCTCATCGACTGGACCGCCCTCGGCCAGTCCGTCGTCTTCAGCCTCGTCATCGGCATCGCCATCGTCGTGGTCCTGGCCTTCTCGATCCGGCTCCACGCCGCCGGACAGAAGGGCGACGGGTCGACGAAGGTGCTCGAGAACCTCGGCGCCTGGCTCGGGGTGATCGTCGTGGTCGCCGCGGTGGCCGTCGGCATCTGGCTGATCCTGCACAAGGGCTGAGCGCTCCACCGGGCCGACGTCGCAGGGTCAGTGCCTCGAGGCGGTACAGTCTGGTGAGCCCGCACGTCGCGAAGGAGCCCCGATGACAGAGATGCGACTGGACCCACTGTCGGGTCGCTGGGTCGTCATCTCCTCGGCGCGAGCGACCCGTCCCGACGCCTTCGTGCTGCACGCGCAGCGACTCGAGCACGAGCCGCTGCGGCCCTGCCCCTTCTGCCCCGGCAACGAGGAGGAGACCCCTCCGGCACTCGTGACCTACGACCAGGCCGGCCAGTGGCGGGTCCGGGTGATCGCCAACAAGTACCCCGCCTTCGAGGGTGACGAGCCCTTCGTCGTGGAGAACCGCGGACCGGTGTTCACCGCCGGCTCTGCCGGCGGCATCCACGAGGTCCTGGTCCTCTCCCCCGAGCACGGCGTCTCATGGGCCGGGCTCGACGACGAGCAGGCCGGGCTGGTGATGACGGCGATCCGCGACCGCATGGCCGCACACGCCGCCTCGGCCAACCTGCGCTACTCCCAAGCCATCGTGAACGCCGGGCGCGAAGCAGGGGCGTCCGTCGAGCACCCCCACGGCCAGCTCCTCGGGATGAGCTTCGTGCCGCGCGAGGTCGCCGAGGAACAGGCGCGCTTCGCTCGGTTCACCGCCCACTGCTTGCTGTGCACGACCATCGAGTCCGAGGAGTCGGTGAACCAGCGCGTGGTCTATCGCGATGAGCACGTGATGGTGCTGTGCCCCTACTGGTCGAGCGTCCCCTACGAGATGCTGGTGATCCCCCGACACCACTCCCCCCACCTCCACACCGCCACCGACGAAGACGTCATCAGCGTCGGCGTGGCGCTGCGGACCGCCCTGCGAGCCCTCACCGGAGCGATCGGGGACGTCGCCTACAACCTGGTGTTCCACTCCGCCCCGTTCCGTCAGGGAGATCCGTTCCACTGGCACGTCCACGTGGTCCCCAAGGCCACGACCCGCGCCGGGTTCGAGATGGGGACCGGGGTGGCGATCAACATCGTGCCGCCGGAGATGGCGACCACCGAGCTGCTGTCGGAGCTCGACGGCTGATCCTCCCGCCAGGGAGGCAGCGGGGCCTCAGCGGTCGAGCAGTGCTGCGGCAGCACGGAACGGATCCGTCTGCCCCGTCGCCAAGGCGTCGACCTGCTCGGCGAAGCGTGCCCCGTCAGCGAGCTGCTCGACCTCGAGAGCCAGCCGGGCGCTGAGCACGCGGCGGAGCTCCTCGGCCAGTCGACGCTGTCGACGCGCTCCGAGCTCTCCGGAGTCGATCAGGTGCGCCCGATGCCGGGCCACCTCGGCCCACAGCTCGTCGACCCCCGTGCCGTCCTGCGCCACCGTCTGGACGATGGGCGGGACCCAGTCGCCGAACATCGACAGCTCCAGCATGCCCTCGAGGTCCCTGCGGGTCTCTCGGAGGCCTGGTCGATCGGCCTTGTTGATCACGAACACGTCGGCGATCTCGAGGATCCCTGCCTTGTTGGCCTGCATGGCATCGCCGGCACCCGGGGTCACCACGACCACCGTGGTGTCCGCCGCCCCCACGATGTCGACCTCCATCTGGCCCACCCCGACGGTCTCGATCAAGGTCACGGGCATCCCTGCCGCCCCCAGCAGCCGCACGGCACCCGGGACGGCCAGCGCCAGGCCACCGAGGTGACCCCTGGTGGCCATCGATCGGATGAAGACGGTCGGGTCGGTGGCGTGGTCCTGCATCCGGATGCGGTCGCCGAGGATGGCGCCACCCGTGAATGGCGACGACGGGTCGATCGCCAGCACCGCCACCTGATCGAGCGGCTCCGCCGGGTGGTCGGCGTCGACCGCTGGCCAGCCTCCGCGGGCGACGGTGATGAGGCGGTCCGTCATGGTGGACTTGCCCGCACCGGGTGGCCCGGTCAGCCCCACCGTGTAGCTGTGGGGGGCCCGATAGGCGATGGCCGCGACCTCCTCCGCCTCCCGGCCACCACGCTCGACCATCGTGAGCAGGCGGGCCAGCGCCACGCGGTTGCCCGCTGCGGCAGCCTCGAGGAGCTCGTTCGGGTCGCGGCTCAGCGTCGGCGCCGTCATCGCCAGCTCACCGAAGCGCCGAGGCTCGTGAGCGTCCCGACCAGGTCGTCGTAGCCCCGCTCGATGTGCTCCACGCCAGCGACCACCGTCTCGCCCTCTGCCGCCAGGCCGGCGAGCACGAGGGCGGCCCCGGCGCGGATGTCCGGCGCCTTGACCTGGGCTCCCGACAGGCACGTCACGCCCCGCACGACGGCATGGTGGCCCTCGGTGCGGACGTCGGCGCCCATCCGTCGCAGCTCGTCGACGTAGCGGAACCGGCCCTCGAACAGGTTCTCCGACACGATCGACACCCCGTCGGCCACCGTCAGCGCCGTCAGGAGGAAGGGCTTGTAGTCCGTGGCAACCCCGGGGTAGGGCAACGTCGCCACGTCGATCGCCCGACAGCGGCCCGTCGAGGCCACGGTGAGGCCCGAGGGGTCGAAGGTCACCTCGAGGCCCATGTCGCGCAGCTTCGAGAGCAGCATCTCCATGTGCTCCGGGCGACCGTCGGCGATCGTCACCGAGCCCCCAGCGAGCGCTGGGGCGAGGGCATAGGTGGCCACGACGACGCGATCAGGGATCACGCGATGGACGACGGCATCGAGCCGATCGGCTCCTTCGACGATGAGCCGGGAGGTCCCCGCTCCCGTCACCCCGGCTCCCATGCGGACCAGCATCGCTGCGAGGTCCGACACCTCGGGCTCGCGCGCCGCGTTCTCGATGACCGTGGTGCCCTTGGCCAGCGCCGCCGCCATCAGCAGGTTGTCCGTCGCAGTGTGGCTTGGATACTCGAGGACGAGGTGGGCTCCCACCAGCCGGCCCGACGCGTCCGAGGCCTCGCCCTCGACGTAGCCGTGGTGGGTGCCGAACGTCGCTCCCATCCGCTCGAGGCCGCCGAGGTGGATGTCGATCGGACGGGACCCGAAGTCGTCACCTCCCGGCATGGAGACCTTCGCACGCCCGCAGCGCGCCAGGAGCGGGCCCAGCACCACGATCGAGGCGCGCATCTTCTCGACCAGCTCGTAGGGCGCCTCGGGGACCAGGTCCTCGGTGGCGGGAACGGCGATGACCAGGCGGGAACCCTCCTCGCGTGCCACCTCGCACCCGAGGGATCGGAGCACGTCCGCCATGGTGTCGACGTCGCTGATGTTGGGGACGTTCTCCAGCGTGTGGGTCCCCTCGGCCAGCAGGCACGCCGCCATCAGCTTGAGCACCGAGTTCTTCGCTCCGCCGGCCACGACGGTGCCGGCGAGCGGAGGCCCCGGAGTGACGACGATGCGATCCACGCCATTGATTATTGCCGGTTCTGGCCGCACCCTCGTACCTCCCCTGGATGGACGACCGGCGCCTCGGAATCGATCAGGCTGCACTATGGTTCGAGTCGTGACAGCCTCACCTGAATCCCCCGACCGCAACCTCGCCCTCGATCTCGTTCGGGTCACGGAGGCCGCCGCCATGGCTGCCTCCCGCCACATGGGGCGGGGCGACAAGAACGGCGCCGACGGCGCTGCGGTCGAGGCCATGCGCATCGTGCTGCAGAGCGTCCCGATGGATGGGATCGTCGTCATCGGCGAGGGCGAGAAGGACGAGGCGCCCATGCTCTTCAACGGCGAGGCCATCGGGGACGGCTCGCCCCCGGCATGCGACATCGCCGTCGATCCGATCGACGGCACCACCTTGACCGCCAAGGGCCGCGGCGGAGCGCTCTCGGTGATCGCCGTCTCCGAGCGGGGGACGATGTTCGATCCGGGTCCGTGCGTCTACATGGAGAAGATCGCCGTGGGTCCAAAGGGCCGCGGCGCCATCGACATCACCGCCACCCCGACCGAGAACCTCCGGTCGCTCGCCGACCGCCTTCGCCAAGACGTGCGGGACCTCACCGCCGTGATCCTCGATCGGGACCGCCACGAGGACCTGATCGCCGAGGTCCGGGAGGCCGGCGCACGCATCCGGCTCATCACCGACGGCGACGTCGCCGGTGCGATCCAGGCCTCCTGGCCCAACTCGGGTGCGGACATCCTCTTCGGGATCGGCGGCACGCCGGAGGGCGTGATCGCCGCAGCGGCGCTCAAGTGCCTCGGTGGCGAGCTGCAGGGCCGCCTGTGGCCTCGCAACGAGACCGAGCGAGCAGCGGCCATCGAGGGCGGCTACGACCTCGACAAGGTCCTGACGACCGACGACCTCGTCGCCGGCGACAACTGCTTCTTCTCCGCCACCGGGATCACCGATGGAGAGCTGCTCCAAGGCGTCCGGTTCCACCGCTCCGGCTGCATGACGCAGTCGCTCGTGATGCGGTCGCGCTCGGGGACCCGCCGACAGGTCGATGCCTTCCACAGCCTCGAGAAGCTCGCTGAGTTCTCCTCCATCGACTTCTAGCCCTTGGACCTCGATCAACGACGATGCCCACCTCCACGGAGGTGGGCATCGTCACGTTCGCACTGGGGCCGGCGCACGGCCAGCGGCCCCGCCTAGCTGAGGACGGCCGAGGTCCCGAGCCGCAGCTCGGCGCGGGCCAGGTCGGCCTCGGCCTGCGCCAGGTCGACGAGGGCGTCGCCGATGCTCGCGTCATCAGCGGCACGGGCGCTCGACGAACGGAGCTCGGCGAGGCGCGCCTCGGCCTCAGACTTCGCCCGCTCGGCACGGGGCTTGTCGATCTCGTGCGCCACCTCGGCGACGCCAGCGAGGATGGTCACCCGTGTGGAGCGGTCGTGCTCCCCGACGCCCTCGACGATGCCGTGTGCGGCACCGTCGGCTGTGGTGACCTGCACGAACCCGCCGTGGATCAGGATCGACAGAGGGTCCTCGCCCTCCGCCTCAATGCGGACGATCCCCGGCACCACGTCGCCGATGAGCTCCGCGTGGTCGGCCATGACCGAGAAGTCACCCTCCGAGGTTGCGGCCACCACGAGGGTCGCCGGCCCACGGAAGAGCGCCGTCTCCGGCGTCACGACCTCCACGCCCATGGCGTGCTCGGCCATCAGGAGTTCTCCTTCTCCATGGTGGCCGCCTTGGCGAGGACCGACTCGACCCCGCCGACGTTCAGGAACGCCTGCTCCGGGATGTTGTCGAGCTCACCCTTCACGAGCGCCTCGAAGGACTCGACCGTCTCGTCGATCGGGGTGAAGATGCCCGGCTGGCCCGTGAACACCTCTGCGACGAAGAACGGCTGCGAGAGGAACCGCTGGATCTTCCGTGCACGAGACACGATGACCCGGTCCTCCTCCGAGAGCTCGTCGAGGCCGAGGATGGCGATGATGTCCTGGAGCTCGTTGTAGCGCTGCAGGACGACCTGCACCTGGCGAGCCACGTTGTAGTGGCGCTCCCCCACGATCTCCGGGGCAAGGATGTTCGAGGTCGACGCCAGCGGGTCCACGGCCGGGTAGATGCCCAGTGCGGCGATCTGGCGAGAGAGCTCGGTGGTGGCGTCGAGGTGGGTGAACGTCGTGAACGGCGCGGGGTCGGTGTAGTCGTCCGCAGGGACGTACACGGCCTGCAGCGAGGTGATGGACTTGCCTCGCGTCGAGGTGATGCGCTCCTGGAGCTCACCCATCTCGTCCGCCAGGGTCGGCTGGTAGCCCACCGCGGACGGCATGCGACCGAGCAGGGTCGAGACCTCGGAGCCCGCCTGGACGAACCGGAAGATGTTGTCCACGAAGAGCAGCACGTCCTGGTTCTGGACGTCACGGAAGTACTCCGCCATCGTCAGCGCGGCCAGGGCCACGCGGAGGCGCACGCCCGGGGGCTCGTCCATCTGCCCGAAGACGAGGGCGACCTTCTCGATGACGCCCGACTCCTGCATCTCGATCCAGAGGTCGGTCCCCTCACGGGTCCGCTCTCCCACGCCGGCGAAGACCGACACGCCACCGTGCTGCGAGGCGACACGGTTGATCATCTCCTGGATGAGCACCGTCTTGCCCACGCCGGCACCGCCGAACAGGCCGATCTTTCCACCTTGGACGTAGGGCTCGAGGAGGTCGATGACCTTGATCCCGGTCTCGAGCATCTTGGCGCTGGGCTCGAGCTGGTCGAACGCCGGAGGGTTGCGGTGGATGTCCCAGCGCTCCTTGACCTCGCCGATGTCGGGCGTGTCGAGCGGCTCGCCGAGCACGTTGAAGATGTGGCCGAGCACCACGTCACCGACGGGCACCGAGATGCCACGACCGGTGTTGCGCACCTCGGCGCCACGCACGAGGCCGTCGGTGGGCTGCATGCACACGCAGCGCACCCGGCCCTCTCCGATCTGCTGGGCCACCTCGCCGGTCACCGTGACCTTGGTGCCCTCGAGGTCGAGGTCCATCTCCACGGCCATGTTGATCTCCGGCAGGGCGTGCGGCGGGAACTCCACGTCCACGACCGGGCCGGTGATGGCCACGACCCGTCCCGTCTCAAGCTTGTTCGTCTCAGGGGCGACGGTCATTCATGCTCCTTTTTCCTGGCGCAGCGCCTCAGCGCCGCTCACGATCTCCATGATCTCGGTGGTGATGGCGTCCTGGCGGGCCCGGTTCATGATCCGGGTCAACGACAGGGCGAGCTCGTCCGCGTTCTCAGTCGCGGAGGCCATCGCTCGCTGCTGCGAGGTGTGGAACGAGGCCGACCCCTCGAGCAGGGCGCTGAAGATCTCGCTCTCGAGGGCGGCTGGTGCCAGTGCGGCGAGCAGCTCCTCGGCCTCGGGCTCGAACTCGGTGTAGCCCTCGAGCTTGGGTGCAGCCTCCTCGGCCTCGTCCACGTCCCCTCGGGGATCGACGAGCGGGAGCAGCTGCTTGGTCTCGACCTTCTGGTTCCCAGCGGAGAGGAACCTCGTGGACACGAGGACGACCTGGTCGACCTCGCCGGCCACGAAGGGCGCAGCCGTGGCCTTCGCCACCTCGCGTGCGTGCCCGAACTCCGGCTTGTCCGCGAACCCGACGAAGCTGGCCTCCGCCTCGAGCCCACGGAAGCGGAAGTACGGGGCGGCCTTCTTGCCCACCACGATGAGGCGGATGCCGGTCCCCTTGGCGCGCAGCTCGTTCACGAGCCGCTCGGTCGCCCGCAGGACCGACGAGTTGTAGGCACCGGAGAGACCTCGATCGCCGACGATGCAGAGCACCAGGGCGTTCTCGACCTTCTCGGGGGTGCCGAGCATCTTCTTGGCTGCTCGGGGATCACCCTTGGCCGCCTCGACGATGATCGCTGCCATGCCGTCCTTGTACGGTCGGTTGGCAGCGATGCGTCCCTGGGCACGGGCGATCTGCGAGGCCGCGATGAGCTCCATGGCCTT
>Ga0007854_10001841_pt1 | contig 13395 bp, 12 predicted proteins | sample CryBogCBH12Aug08_FD_60382 | JGI IMG/M metagenome (GOLD analysis project Ga0007854, IMG submission 60382) | Freshwater microbial communities from Crystal Bog, Wisconsin, USA - CBH12Aug08 | ecosystem: Environmental > Aquatic > Freshwater > Lake | place: Crystal Bog, Wisconsin, USA | collected...
TCCTATGCCGACTCCCACGATCCGAATCGCGAAACTAGATACCGAAACCATCGACAAGATTCAAGCGATGGAAGAAGAGCTGGGCCATTCCATCCTCGCATTAGAGCCATATTATCCCCCTGCTAAGCTAACCGATGTGCAAGTCAGTCGATTGAAAGCCCTGGAACAAGAACTCGGGGTGGTGTTGCTGGCGTATCAGAAGTGACAAATCAGATAATCTCTGCCTCATAGATCTTCTGCGCCTCTTGTTGAAGCTTCTGAGTGAGCTTTTTCCCAAAGCGCCTAGTTCCGTAAGTTAGAAGAGCCAATAGAAGAAGCTGACCGAAAGTTGGCCACATCTGCGCCATCAGTGTTGCCAGCATTGCCATCGGAACGACTCCGACACCCAAAAGAAAAATACCAATCAGAACCGCACCGCTGCCCCATAAGTTTTCGGTCAATACTAATCCCCAAACCCAGAGCGTAATTCCAAAAAGCGCGGCGGCATTAATGAGCCCGCGAGCGGCGAATCGTTGGGTTCGATGGAATACAGTCATCGGCAAAAGAATTGCCACCACGACGGCAAAGGTAATCCGAGCTAAGCCCAGAAAGTATGGCAGCGCCTTTTCACTCAGCCAAACTCCACCGTGAATGAACATCAAGGCAATGAGCCCAATCCCCACTAGGAAAATGATTCCCAATAGACAGCCGCTAAACGAGTTGACGATGATTTTCCGCAGGCGGTATTTATTCCAATTCAATCACTCAGCTCGCCGGGGCTTTGAATGCAAAGGCAAAGAACGCAGCAACTCCAAGAAACACGAAAGCCACAAGATGATTCCACGCGAGCTTTTCTTTTAGAAACAGGATAGCAAACCCGATGAAGACAGTGATGGTAATGACCTCTTGAATGATTTTAAGTTGAAATCCTGAGAATTGCCCAAACCCGAAGCGATTGGCTGGAACCGCGAGGCAGTATTCAATCAACGCAATGGCCCACGAGACCAAGATCGCTTTCCACAGCGGCCAAGCATGACCATATTTCAAGTGGCCATACCACGCAAAGGTCATGAAGATATTCGAACAAAAGAGCAGAAGGATTGTGCTCATATAGTTAGTATTCCTCCAATCAATCACTGGCTACTGGTTTGCAATCGGCCACGGACAAAACTGATATGCCCGCGCAGTCCATAGAATTGATCTGCAAATGAGGCTGGCACTTTCATTTTATTCACCGCCTCCTCAATCTGATTTAAACGGGTGGCAAATTCTCTCTGACGTTGATTGGCATCTTGTGCAAAGAGTTCTTTTTCCAAAGCAAGTAAGGCCCGATACCGACGATAAATCCCCAAGCGGATTCGCCATTTGTAGAGCGCGGGAATTAATCGCAGGCCCGGAATCAATACGACAACCATGGGGACAAAGACGACGAGAATGCGATTAATTAGACTGGCCAGCCAAAACGGAAGCGAGCGATAGAGAAAACTTTTCCCCGAGGTGTAAAATCGATGAGCATCCGCACTGAGATGAAAATCATGTTCTAAGGGGGCTGGAAATTCTCCACGGCGTTGTAATACTGTTGGGGTTCCATGAACTTCACGAGCGGCCTCCAGTAATAAGTCGGACAACGTGGGGTGCAAGGATGGTCGGGCAATCAACTCCACTGTTGGTCCAAGTAATTGGACATCTTGAGCAGGCAGATTTTTCCCAAAATCTAAGCAGCCCTGCGGCAATTCGAGCTTGTTCAAATAGCTAATCCTTCGGGTATAGCCATCGGCTTGAATAAAGCTAAAAAGCTGAATCCCCGGTGTATGTAATAGTTGGCGCATGACTTGGGGTGACGCGGAGTCTCCCATGAGAAATACGGCATCGGCTTTGTCACCAATTAATGCTTGGGCGGCGGCTTCACCTTCGAAATCCAATAACTCTGTCGCGCCACCCGGTTGAATGCCATTGGCCGCGAGTAAGGTTAATGCGAGCATATGCGTGCCGCTCCCCTCGTAACCAATGGCAATACGTTTGCCGTTTAGTTGAGAAAGCAAATTAATTGGAACCGGGCTACGATAGAACACCAGTAGTGGTTCATAAAACACACTCCCAAGAGAAACCAACTGCCGGGTGTCGGCATCATTAGTTATTCCGCCTTGAACAAATCCAATATCAACCTGAGAGGTTGGGTTTCCTAATCGCTTGAGATTCTCCAGTGAACCTTGGGAGGTCAGAATTTTCAAGGTCACTTTATTCCGAGCCAGAATCTTGGCGTACTTAACGGCATTCGCATGGAAGACGCTCCCTGTGGGACCACTGGTAATCGTGAGGGTTGTGGGCGGAGCCGAATAAAAGAACCAAAATCCAACGCCCAAAGCGAACAGCGCGACGAAGACCATAATCCCACTCGCAAAAGCCCGGCTGACTCCGAAAGTCTCTGTGACGGTTGTCATGAACTTCACGAAGCTCAATTTGTAAGTGGGTTTCATAATGGATTTAAAAAATAGTTGGCTTGGGTTTGACTGGTCATTATTACTTTCCAATGGAACCAGACGAGGGTCAACTGCAATTACCGGTGGTGAGTCGATTCTTACTGGAGGGGTGGAGTTTTTACGGTCAACGGTCCAATGGAGCGCCGGAGGTTTACCGGACGATTAACGCACCGCAATCACTCGTAGCTGAATTGGCCACCTGTAACCGGCGGTCGTAAAGATTTGCGGAATTGCCGGTGGCGTGGCTAGAGGTACTTATCTTTCTCTAAGCACCGGTAACCACCGCATACTGCGCCGGGTTGCCGAGATTTAGTTAGAGGTTGAGAAATGGTAGCCCAGCGGCACCCTGTTTAGCTAGCGGGAATAATTTTTTGAACGAGGTGCTGAATTCCTTCTTGCGCGAACTCGCTCGGTGGATAAAGTTTTTGCGCTTTCAAATACCATGCGAGACCGGAACCAATTTGTTCTTTCTGTTCAAGTTGTTGGGCGGTGCGAATACTGCGAACAAATTCAGCGGCTTCGGTAGTTAAGTTGGCGCGCAATTCGTTGAGCTTGCTGTCATCCGGGAATTGTTTAGACATTCGCTCAGCACCTTCCCACGCACCGGCATAATCACCGCGCTTGGCAATCTCGGTACACCGAGCAATGGTGGCTTCGACGAGCTGCATATTTTCCAAGACTTTTTTGAGTTGTTCCCGGCGCTCAGGATAAATCGCTGTGGCGGCGATAAATCGTAATTTATCGTCAAAGATCTGCCGGTAGTTGTGCTGGCTCAGCAATCGCTCGAGATCGGCAATGGCTTGTTGCTGAACATCAGCCTGAGAAAAAATAAGTTTAGAAACTTCAGTCAGCGCTGGATTCCGTGGCCACAGTGTAGTTGCTTCACGAAGTTCATTTTCAAGAGTGACTCGATCGCCACTGACAGCCGCATTTTTGGCTTTAGCCAGATGCATCATACTGACGGTGCGAGTTGTTTCAATCGCGGCGCGCGGTTGGGAACTATCGAAATCCTTCGCCATCGCCTCCATTTCTTTGACCAAACTTTCGGCCAGTGTGAAATCACGGACATCAAGTGCTGAAATCAGTCGGTTGGATTTCTGAGTGAAGTCAAGTGATTGCCGTTTCATCTCACGCGGCAACTTGCGAATTTCCGGCATATATTCACCAACGATAAACGCTTCAGCCAATCGTTTGGTGCCACTTTCGAGCTCATCCTTACCCAATAGGAATCGGAATGCATCCACACCCTCTTTGACGTCGCGAATTGCTTCATTGGCGAGTGAATCAATCACGCCAACCGTCGGCGGCATACCGGTACCTTTCGCAAATAACTCCTGCACATCTTTACCTACCTTTAAGCTGGTATCGCCATCACTGAATAAGTACCGGTAGAAACGCGTCGCCATAATGACGTGCTGAAATCGACGCTGGATAAAAAACTGTACGATTAACGCTTGGAATTCAATTCGTGCCTGGACTTCGGAGACTTCCCGCTTGAGCGTGTTAGCCTTAATGAGAATGTTGACCTCAGCTAACCGTTGTAAGTGCGGCGCTACCCGTAAATCTTTACTATTATTTCCCGCTTGCTGCTGGTTCTTCTGGCTAGCCGCCTGATTGGAGGGTGTCGATAAAGGTTCTTGTTCATTGGCCATTCGTGCGTTCCATTCATGGATTGAACGTTGGCGCTCAAGCTCTTCATTGGCTTGAATGAGTCGGTCTTGTGCTCGCTTAGCCGACCAAACGCTATACACGGCATCCGCCAGCGCGTCGCAAAGATGAGAGTCGATGGTGTAATTCGATGCTTGCGGTAACAGGCGCCACGCATCAATCAGATTTTTCGGTGTATAATTTTCGGGGGCTAATTTTTTAAGAATATCATGAAGTAATTGTTGGTACTGTAAATCTTCTTCCGCGGTTTCTTCTGGTGCGTTGAGGTATTTCTCAAATCGTGACTGAAAAATTCGCTGATTATTGATATTCCAATGCTTACCATCCCACGCCAAGAGTTCTGTGCCGGGATTAAACACCGGCACGTCTTTGCCGAGAAGCAAACTGTCCGAAGGTGGAGACTTTGCATTCGCAGAATTCGCTGGCACACTTGCGGGTGACTGTGCAGGAACGACTGCACCACCAGAAGCCGGCGCCGTATCTGGTACTTGGGCTGGCACTACATTAATCAAGCCGAGCCAAAGAATGAGGATGGATACGATGTTTTTCACACTTTGTTTAAGTCTTTGGTTTTCAGGATGCCCTTTTCATTGACTTCAATCTGAAAAATAAAGCGTTGTCCTTTTTCAATGGTGACATAATTGAATTGCGCGGGAATGAGCACCGGTAAGACGCCGACTCCGTCGGGAGTTTCAATTTCAACGGAAAACAAGCGGCCAGCAGTCGGCGACCAAGCGAGCGAATTCCAAACTGTACCGGTCACCTTGTAGGTATTTCCTCGGAGACTATTGGAGTTTTCTAAGTAGGCCGGTATATTTAGTGTCGTGATTGTGCGGTAAGGATTGTTAATCTTCCGGAGAATAATGTAGCCGACTTCAATGGCGGCGATAATTAATAGGATCAAACCAATAATCCACGCCGGACTGATCGAAAAGTTAGCGCGCCGAGCCATAGCTGAACTTGAATCTACGAATAGCGAGACAAGATTGCAACGTTGATTTCGCTGCGCGCTATTCCCACCGGCTCTGTTTACAACCGAGGTAAGCCACCATCAAGCCGATTACAATATGGCAAGTTAATGCCCAGAAGCAGAGCACTAACGGAGACAAATCGGTCGGCGTAACCAACTGCACCACGTCGTAAAATCGAGTATCTCTCATCGTCTGCAACACTCCCGACCAACTCCAATACGCCGCAATGAACGGCCGAGTGAGCCACCGAAAAGCTTCCGGCAAGCCGAGTACGGCACCGGAGAGTGGCAATTGAAATCCGACGAGATAAATCGAAACAAGCGAGGCTTGTTCCGGCGATTTCATTAAACTAGAAATCGCGAGACAAACGGCCGTCATCGCACCATTAGCAAGTAGTAATAAAAGGATTTGCGACATGAGATCGCCGGGGAATCGACAGATGCGATTGACAAAAACCGCCATCCAAAACGACTGCGCCGCTACCAGCACGAACAAGAAGCTGGCTTTACTAGCGAGGTAACTAATTGTACGCAACCCACCCAGTTTTTCTTTCTCAAAGATGAGCCGCTCGGCTGCGATTTCACGTGCAGAATTATTGGATCCCATCAGCGTCAACAGCACCACCTGGATCATGACTAAGCCGGAAACAAGCCGTCCCACCTTTGTCGACTGAATGATGAATGCATTGGCTTCGCGGAGTTGATCGAGGATATTGACGTCCGGTGTCATGCTCAGATTTTGAATCGCCGGTAATCCTTCCAGCGCGAAGATTACAACCAAACATGGAAATCCGAATAACAGTGCGAGATGCATCCAAACTTGACTTCGGTCACGAAAGAAAATTCGCCACCGGCGCTCCAGCAAGACAAAAAATTGCGTGATTGGATGTGATGCCTCCATTGTGGATGTCGCCTGCCGAGACTCGATAGTCATCGGCATTGGAGAGCGGGGAATCTCATAGGCCTCGCGTTGCTTCAGCCAAGCTTTGTGCCAGTCAATCGCCGGTTGCGTTGCCAACTTTGGAAAAACCTCCTCTGGACTGTTTACCTTGAAATACTCAAGCAGTTGCGGCACCGGTCCGTGATAGACAAGATGCCCGTGACACATCACTGCCACCGAATCACAGAGGGAAATGTGTCGTAGGTTGTGAATAATATTCACCACGATCCGGTCGCGATTACGCGTCAGCCGGTGCAATAGTTGCATAATCTCGGCCTCGGATTTTGGGTCCAGTCCACTGGTTACTTCATCCGTAATTAAGAGCGATGGTGAGCTAACCAATTCTAACGCCAAACCGAGTCGCCGCTTTTCGCCACCGGACAAAACTCGCACTCGCCGGTCGGCAATGGGTAATAATCCGACTTCACGGAGGATTGTTTCAGCGCGAGTGTTGCGAAGTTCAGCGCTCATGCCTTTGACACGGATCCGCATCGCATCATGCATACTTTCCAAAACCGTCAGATGGTCAAACGCAATACTGAATTGCGGTACATATCCAATATCATGAGGTGCGATATCCTTTTCCTCTAAATCATAGCCTTGCCAATGAATCATCCCTTCTGAATGGGCGTGAATGCCAGCAATGACTTTCACGAGTGTACTTTTACCACTACCGGCGGGGCCAATCACCGCGAGGTGGTGCCCAAGCGGCACATGCAAGGACACATCTTCCAATAGTGTTTGCTCCACTTTTTTTCCAACGCGCAACGTGATGTTGTGCAATGCCAGCATAAAAAACAGATTAGCGCGCCATTCGTGGGCTTACAATCTCAATGATTGCGCCGACGCTATCCCCGGATTATCATCGGCAACTAATGAAGCGGATTTTAATTTGGATTGCAGTTGGCATTACCGGATTGATTCTAGTCGGTTACATCGTGTTTTCATTCTGGCTAAACTCCTACCTACGGAGTGATTCATTCCGAACACTGCTCAGTAAGAAGACTTCGATATTTTTACACGTTGATGGCCAATACCAACCTTTTCGCTGGACCGGATTCTCAGTTTACTCCGACGGCTATCAGGCACATGGCGAATCAGGGTCGGCCGTTCGCGACTTGCAAGCCGACCAGATTCGCGCCAAATTTCAACCGCAAGGCATATTTCATCACGCTTGGGAAATTGACGAACTTACAATTCAACGTCTCCAAGTGGATCTCACACCGGCCCCTTCCGGTCCGGAGGTCACGCAAACTCCAGCCTCCGGATTATCGCATTCCTCGTGGATTCCCGGCCGTTTAGAACTGCGAAAAACGCAGATTAACGATCTCAACCTGACTTGGTCGACACCCAGCCAAATCGCGAACATCCGGCAAACGCGAGCAACCATTGAACCGGAAGATCGTGCTTGGATAATTAGTGCTCACGGCGGGCAACTTCGTCAGACCGGTTGGCCGGTGCTGAACATCGGCCATGTACGGTTACGCTACCAAGCACCGGAGCTTTTCATCAACGATGGACAGCTCACGCTCAGCGACTCAGAAAATATGAATATCACCGGTCAGGCCAATTTCTCGTCGCACCCGGCTGTTGATTTACAAATAAAAATAAATGGTGTCGTCCTCACACCATTTCTACCGGTGGATTGGCGTGCAAAGCTGAAAGGTATGGCCGGTGGCGATGCTCACCTCAATGGACGATTGGATCATCCAGAAACAGTTGCAGCGACCGGTCAACTCAACTTGACCGGTGCACAACTGGAAGCGTTACCGGTGTTGGACAAGATCGCATTATTCACGCGAACGGAACAATTCCGGCAGTTGATTCTCCAGAAAGCGTCAACAGACTTCATCTGGACGAAATCGAAACTAACAATCAACCATCTACTCTTGGAATCCGAAGGTCTACTCCGGATTGAAGGCGATTGTGTTGTCGAGCAGGAAAAACTCGACGGTTTATTTCAGGTGGGCGTGGCACCGACGAGTTTGCGATGGATACCGGGTTCGCAAGCACGAGTGTTTACCGTCGAGCGGAATGGGTATGTCTGGACGCCGGTACGCGTCACCGGTCAGCTCGATAATTTAAAAGAAGATTTAAGCCAACGGTTGATTACCGCAGCCGGAACAGAAATCTTAGAAGGTGTCAAGGGGTCGCTCGAAAAAGGCGCAAAAGATTTGCTCGACCTATTAAAATCACCCGCGCCTTAGCCTTACTCTCCAATCTTAATTGCAGTCTCGGTATTATTGCGCCAAGCAGCATCAAGGCTTTTGCGGATTTTCTCAATGTCATCCAGATTATCTAACCGATATTCCACGGTATGTGCATGAGTAGTCGTCGGGTAGTTTTTCACAACCTTCTTCCAAAACGGATCCACTCCCGCGCCTTCCACTCGACCGGCAACGTCTTGGACGCGTTCCTGAACCTTATCAATGAGCGACTGCCCGACGCCAATGGGCGATTTCGGTACCAGTGGTTGGAGATAATAAAACCGGGCGACGACAGCACCGGTGGTTGAGACGGTGAGCTCTGTGACTCTCGCTGCTCCATCGACGATATATTCGTGCGTACTCACCGAAGAAATTGTCGGCAGGCTCACTGTGTAAACTCCACCCGGTAAGTCGCAACGCCAAAACGCCGCCTGCCCTATCGTCGCCACACCCGCAAGTACCGTTACGAGAAAGATTTTTTTCATAGTTTCTTATCCTCGGTTAATTCTGACGAGTACTATTAACTAAATCACTTTTATGGAGCCAGCGCATCCGTTAACCCAAAGCTTAAGTATATATTACCGTTGGGTTTGGTGTTTGTCCATCTGCGACCGCGGGGGACACTTTTCGCACAACCTTCGCCGCGAAAAGAATCGTACCCGAAGTTCTCCGAGCAAGTCGAATCTGATTTTAATTCCGCACCCAGTTCGGTAATGCGGTGTTCATTAGAAGTGTGCAGCATTTTCCCGCCATTATTTTTTGGCTCAATCATTTGATGATTCTCCTCCGATCAAGATTCGGTCAAGCCAGCGAGCGTGAAAGCGGAATCGGTCGTTGCCTCACGCCGTCTGATTCCGTCAGCCAAACTAGTTTTTAGCCTTCTCGAACAAGGTAGTCACCTATGACTGATGCTTTACGTATGCGTAGATGTTAATTGGCTTAGTTTAGAGCGAACTCCTTGTCGCCGGGCGGGTTACCGTTTTCTCTATTGGCTGGTAGTGTGACTTATCGACGAGAGGTGTTGTGAGTGGTGAAAAAGAGAACGCATAGAGAATTTGAGCTCGTGAGAAATCTCTTTCCAAGAGAAAGCCTCGACCGCAAATATATTGTGTTTTAGGTTAGTCCGCCATACATATCGGCTCATGAAGATTCTCACCTGCAATATCAGGTATTTCGGAGCGCAAGACGGTAAGAATGGCTGGTCGTTTCGGAAAGAACTCTGCACCAAACTGATTGCGGTTCAGGCCGCAGATATTATTTGTTTTCAAGAGATGTGGGATACGCAATTTACCGACCTAATCACGGCATTGCCGGCGTACAAAACGTATGCCCTTCCAGATGAGCCAGTCGGTGTTCACCCGCTTAATTGTATTTTTTATCATCCGGACATCTATACGATGATTTCGGCAGGAGGTTATTTTTTGTCAGATCGCCCACATGTGGCGGGATCATATTCATGGAATAGTTGCTGTGTTCGCTTGGCGAATTGGATTCGCCTTCACGACCGCACGACCGGAGTTGAATTTCGCGTCGTTAATACACACTTGGATCATATCAGCCAAATCGCGCGGGAACATCAGGCGCGGCTGATCTCCGAAGATACAGCCGCATATCCAGCGGATTATCCGCAACTCCTGACCGGAGATATGAATTGTGACTATCAGAACAGAGCGATTGATATTTTAAAATCTGCCGGTTGGGTTGACACGTATGGTTCCGTGCATAGAACAGAAAATCCTGGGCCTACGTATCATGAGTTTCTTGGTCCACAATATCGTTCCCCGATTAGCAAGATGGACTGGATCTTTTCGCGCGGGAAAATAATCGCCACCAATGCAGAGGTAATTACCGATTCAATCGGCGGTCAATTTCCCAGTGACCATTATTTTGTTAGTGCGAACCTTCGATTCGGATAGACGTCGACCCGACCGTTTCATCGGGGATAAAGCGTATGACAGTGACCGGCTCGTTGCCTAGCTGTTCAACTTCCGACGCTTGGTGGTGCGGTATGAATCTCACGCAGAAAATTTCCAAGGGTTCGTTCATCTGGCCACAGCAATGAGACTCCTGTGGTATTTTTGAGATGGCTGCTAGGGCTTTTGAGTTCTTAATTTAGTTGGCAGCACCGGAGTCGCTCAACTCTGCTGATCGCTTAGTGATTAGTAACCGCACCATGTACGCGACCACCACCAGTACAACTACGAAGCAAATTAGGAACATTCCAAACGGTCCCCATTGCGGCATGAAGCGCATCGAGTCAGGCCGGTAAGTATCCGCTAACCGCAAAAGCCGAACCATATGCCGGGCGTACACCATCGTTAACATTGAGCCGAGCAACAACATCCCGGACAAACAGAATTTTTTCTTGAAGAAGAGATGCAACGAGCCAAGTGTGGATAAAATCCCGATGCCTAAAACCCAGATCGCACGAGTCTGCATCAAGCTGGGGACAGTCATGAGATAGGCGCTACCGGCAACTGCCGCAACGGCAACGCCAGTCACGTAGAACCGTTTACCAGTCTGATACGCCACCGGTGAGTTTTTTCCAATGGCGCCAATCCAATAGCCGCCGACCGCCAGTGCGCCCAGAATCATATGCAGCCAGCGCAGAAGATAGCTACCGATTGCTGGGTTCCAGACCCAACCGGATTGGTCTTGGGCATAGAGCTCATGAATTAGTTTCGGCCGTTCAGCCATGGCAAATACGGAGCTGTAGACCAGCGAGATATAAAGCAAGCCAGCCAGCGCCACCAGTAGTGCTGGCACACTGAGTTTGCCAGTCCGATCACCTTTTAATGAGGTCCGATAGAGTGAGTAGTAGACCACTAGCGCCACCGCCGGTACCAATAACCAAAACCAGCCGCTCACAATCGCGGCCGCATAAACCTGCCGGTGATATACCAATTGAAGGAATAACAGCGGTGCAATGCCGAGTGTGATGGTCGCCGCCATTGCTACTGGAAACAACTTTACAAATTTCACCAGGGTGGGGTCATCCCACTGCTTGCGGATACCAGCGATCAGTACGATGATGACGCCGCCGAGTAATAAATTCATCGCTAGAAAATGCAGACTCAAGGTGAGTAGGTGCAGGACTGTGATTAATTGAATCGGCGCGGAAAGAAATTCGTAATTCGGAAGGTTCATTATTTTGCCGCCTTTCCCAGCAATTGAAGATACTCCACAAGCGCGTTCCGTTCGGCGGCGGTACCGGTGTAGGCCGGCATGCCCTCAGCTAGTTCGGGAAGATTGTCGAGCATGGTGCTGAGGTCGGAGGTGCTTTGACCAGCGAATGATTTGGATTTATCGCTAGCGGTTCCCGGTTTGTGACATTTGGCGCACCGGAGTGCGAAGGTTTGGCGACCTAAATCGGCAGCCGGATAAATCTGGTCCAGCGGACGTTGATCGATTCGCTGATAAATGTAAGCCGCGATTTGATCCGCTTCCGCCGGCGTACCAAAAAATGGAGGCATGTTAGCATTCAGTAAATGCGCGCCACGAATGATACTTGCGATGAATTTCGGGTCGGCACCGTTGAAAGCCGGCTTCAGAGGCCGATAACCTTCCAGGGTATGACAACTCCGGCATGCATGCCGAAACAAATCAGCCCCATCGTCGCCGGTGCGGTAAGTAATTTGGGCGAGGTAACCTTCCTTTTTATACTTTTCAGTTTTTGCGACTTCGACGCCGTTACCATAGATGTAACCGGTAATCACATATGGTTTGCGGACCGATTCGCGAAATGATTCAAACGACCCAAACCATACCAACCCGCTCACCATCAATAATCCGGCGATAATTTTCGAGAGTCGCCGTGCTAGCACCCAAGCCAACATCAGTAATCCGCCAATCACAATTGCGAGCCACGCGGCGGATCGGAGTGCAAGGATGGATCCCGGTAAAACTTTCGTCGTCAACGTGGTCAAGATGCTGCTCAAATACCAACGTTGCGTGACCGTGGTCAGCGCCAGACCAAACAAGCCCCATGTCACAGAATAGCGCACGATTCGTGCCTTGAAATCACCGGTCGCCTGCCGGGCGGCAACGAGCAATGCGTAGAGACCGGCCAACATTATGCAGACACCGGTGCGCATAATTACGCCCGGCCAATACGTCGGATTAAAAAAACCATCCCAGAAATTGCCGGTGGTCAACCATTTGCCGGGCGTCAGCATAAATGTGAGAATCCCGTTGATGATGACCAGCGACAGCCAAGCAAAGATGAAATAAATCCAGCCGATGATGAGGTGTGCCTGAGCCGCCATCTTATTCCAGCCGTAATAATAAATCAGTGCAGCGGCGATTTCTCCAATGAAAAACGTCCATTCCGTTGCCCAGCCCCAGACGTAATTGTGGATGAGGGCCTCTGTGGCGAGCGGGTTAAGCAGTCCAATGATGAACCAGATGCCAACGCCGGTCAATACGCCGGCCACAATTGTGACCAACACGAAAAACTTGGTTAGTTTTTGGAGAAACGCCAACAGCGGTTCATCGTTGTGGCGCCGCGCCATTTGCTCGGTAACAACCAGATACAATCCACCGCCAATGGCAAAGTGCGAGATGAACACATGAATAATGGCAATCGTTGCCATCAAAATCCCGTAACCTGTCGTCACATCCCAGAATGGATAAATCATATTGTAGTCTCCATGTAAATTAAACCGGACAACTTGTCACCTTTAAAATCAGCTTCGGCATCTTGTCTCCTAGGACTCCGGTGAATTAGTGTCGATTGTGTTTGTGTGAACCCAGTGCTTCGAAAGATGAACGCGAGGCAGATTTGCTTTTTCATATTTGAGAATTATGTTGGTGGCAATCGCTAGTTGCTCGATGGCGCGAATTCACAACTGTTAGCAACCAAGTAAATCACAATCAAACCTCAAAGGACATCATGAAAAAGTTAATCTATTGGTTAATTCCTGCTCTGTTAGTCGTCACCCTTTACGCTGCGGATGTGACGGATATTACCATCCCAGAACTCAAAGCTGCCCTCGCCGCAAAACAAGTCGTACTCTTGGATGCGAACGGTTCGGAATCTTGGCAGAAAGGGCACATTACCGGAGCGATTGATTTTGAAGCCACCTCGGCAAAGCTGGCAACGCTTCTCCCGCCGAACAAAACAGCACTGATTGTTGCGTATTGTGGCGGTCC
>Ga0007854_10001842_pt1 | contig 13395 bp, 3 predicted proteins | sample CryBogCBH12Aug08_FD_60382 | JGI IMG/M metagenome (GOLD analysis project Ga0007854, IMG submission 60382) | Freshwater microbial communities from Crystal Bog, Wisconsin, USA - CBH12Aug08 | ecosystem: Environmental > Aquatic > Freshwater > Lake | place: Crystal Bog, Wisconsin, USA | collected...
AAACCGCTCGTCGCAAAACAACAGGTAAAGATGCCGTTGCGACCAATACCAACGCACACAAATACCTTCCCGCATAAGGAAAGAACATGACTACTACAGCATCAGCATCTCCATCATCCATTACGGAATACCAAACAGGGTTTGCACCTGAGATTGCTCCTTATGGGCAGGCGCTTTTGGGCCAAGCCGCGGCTTTAACTGACATTAACACCAATCCATATCAACAGTATATGGGCGAGCAGGTGGCGCAGTTTACGCCTTTACAGCAGTCTGCTTACAACAATGCATCGCTGATGCAGACTTCCCCACAATTAAGCCAAGGCACTGCATTGGCGGGTCAGGCAGGTTTGGGCGGCCTAAATACTCAATACACATTTAATCCCTCAAACTTTACTACTGCCGATGCACAGGGTTTGATGAACCCTTATTTGAATGCGTCGCTTGCTCCACAATTAGCCATACAGCAGCAATTGCAAGGCGCGGCTCAGCAGCAACAAAATGCGCAGGCCACTCAAGCGGGAGCGTTTGGGGGTTCTAGGTTTGGAGTTCAGAACGCGGCAACCAACTTAAACAATCAGTTGGCCAATCAAAATTTGATTGGCAACGCCTACAACACGGCATTCAACAATGCTCAAAACCAATATAACACCCAAAACCAACTGAATGCTCAACAGCAACAGTTTGGCGCTAACTTGGGTATGCAAGGTCTCAATACTGCTTTGTCTGCCGCCAATACAATGGGTACGTTGGGTAACAACCAATACAACCAGAACCTTGGAATTATTGGATTGCAAAATCAGTTGGGCGGTCAGCAACAACAGCAAATTCAGAACGTTGACAATACTCAGTATCAAAACTTCTTGAACGCGCAGAATTACCCTTATCAGCAGTTGAACTTCATGTCCAACTTGATTCGTGGTTTGCCAATGACTCAGCAGTCTGCATCTGTTTATCAAGCGCCCCCAAGCACATTGTCGCAGGTGGCAGGTTTGGGTTTGACCGCCGCAGGTTTAGGTGCATTCAAAGCCGCCAAGGGCGGTAAGATTGAAAAGAAAAAGTCTGAGGGTATTGTTGATTTGGCAATGGCTAAAATGGAGAAATCTAAATGAGCAACATCGCTTCTCCTAACCAACTAAACATGTTGGACGATGCGTCGCTGACCAAATATGCGGCGGCACAAAAAGCTGCGGGTAACATGGCCAACTTTTCTTTGGCGTTTCAAATCAGCAACGATCGCAGTCGCATGAGACAACAAGCCGCAGCGCAAGCAATGGGTGGCGTCAAGCCCCCTGTGGCCGATTCAGACTTGCAACAAATGGCAGTCAACGCCAACCAAGTTCCCAATATGCCTACGGGTATGCCCCAAGCAGGCGCGGGTTCCATAGAACAGACACCGGAAATCCAAAACGCCGCCAGAGGCGGTATGCTCCCCGAGAATCAAGGTATTGGCACTTTGCCTGCAAAGAATCTTGAGAAGTTTGCCGATGGTGGTATTACTGGTCAAAGATATGCTGATAAAGGTGCTGTTGAAAGCAGCAACCCCGATTATCAAAAAATGATTATTGCAAATGCAATAGCAAACCACATTGATCCAAAAACTGCTTTGGCTATTGCGGGAGCTGAAGGTCGTATCAAAAATCCTAAATCTTCTGCTACAGGTTTTTACCAAATCACGGACGACTCATGGCAACGCTATGGGGGCAATCCAGATAAACGAAACGACCCTGCGGAACAAATCCGTGTGGGTACTAAGATGTTGGCAGATAACACGCAACAGCTTGCCAAAACATTGGGTAGAGCCCCAACTCCAAGCGAAGTATATGCAACGCACTTTTTAGGCGGTCCGACAGGAACAGCCCTGTTGCAAGCGGATCCTAGTAAAAAAATGAGCGACTTCTTAAAAGAAGTTACGCCCAGTAAAGCAAATAAAATTATTAGTTCTAACCCAGAAGTGTTGGGTAAGAACGGTGAGAAAACTGTGGGCGACGTTAGGGACTGGTCACAAAAAACCATTGCTAAAAAACTAACTGACTTAATACCTATTGGCTCTGCCCAAGCAGGAACACTACCTGACAGAACGCCTGCCCCAGTCGCAACACCACCAGCCCCATTACAGTCTGGAGATTCGGGACTATCTAATTTGATTCCCGGCCAAGGCCCCAATGCAAATACAAGCGTGGGAGGAGCGCCCATCACAGGTAATCAAGGCGTCATTGGTGCAGGCGAAACCGCGTTGCAGTACGGTACTGGGTTGTTGGCTATTCCAACGGCAGGCACTGCCGCGCTTTATCAGCACTTGGTTAACGGTGCGCCCTTGGAACAGACCTTTAGCAATCTAGCTAACCAAGTAACTTATTCACCTCGCACAGAAGGTGGTAAGGCCGTGTCTCAAGCGTTTGGACAAAAATTGGAAGATTTAAAGATTCCTCCATACCTTGCACATCTTGGTTTAGGCGAAACACTAAGAGCTCCTGAGACAAGTGTAGAGGGCACAGCGCAAGCTATGCAAGACGCTATTGCAAGGGGTCAAAGAAAAGCAGACTTGCCACGTTTAGAAGCACCGGCCAAAGCCGGGGAACCAATTGTGGTGGACTCAAGTGGTAACGCTATGACGGCTTCTCGTCGCACCAATATGCAAAACGCTCTCAATGACGAAGCAGGCATACCAGCTAACGCAGGCGAAGTAGCGGATTGGCAAAAAGCAAATGCAACGGCAAAACAGTTAGAAGCCAACAAAGAGATCAGCGCTGAAAATCGCGGTGAAGCCAATCGTGCGCAAGCTACTGCAACAGCTCTTGGCGTTGCTCCTCAAAATACACCGTTGCCCGGCGCTGCCGACACTACTGCACCAGCTCCAGTAGACTACGATAAGTTATGGGGTCCCGGAGCTACCGTTGGTGATGTAAATAATTACACAGGCCCCAATAATGCGCCATCTACAAGCGACATTGGTAAAAATGTAACAGACACATCCGGCAAAGGTGGTCGCGATTGGAACGACTTCTTGTTGAACCTAGGTCTTGGACTCATGGCAGGCAAGTCTCCATATGCTTTACAGAACTTGGGCGAAGCCGGTATTGGGGCGCTCAGACAAGAGCAAGAAGCCAAGAAGCAAGCTTTGCAAGAACGTCAAGCCGCATCACTTGAAGCGTTGCAAAAACAACAAGGCGCTTATGCCACAGCACAAGCCGGATACTTGGAAAGCCTCAAAGGGCCACAAGCAGCGCTTGAGTTGGCAGAAAAACGCTACGACGCATGGAGTAAATCTCCTGCCGGTGTACAGATGACAGTCAACGATCCTGCAAAAGCCAATCAAATGTACAAAGAATTTGTGCAAGGTTCTTATAAAGATTTAGGTATAATCCATCCCAACATGATGTCTCCCGAAACGGCGGCACTCATGTCAAAATACGGCGTCCAATAAGGCGGTACTATGAGAATTGATGAGGTTCTGGCGGCACTGCGTAACGCAGATGCCGCAGGGGATACCGAGGCTGCAAAGCACCTCGCACAAGTGGCAAAAAACTTTTATCGGGAAGAAGAACCCGAAGAAGAACCTACGCCCAAAACAGAACCAAAATCAGGATTTTTACCTTCACTAGAAGCCACCACCGAAGAATTCAAAGGTGGTCTTGGTGCTTTAGCAGGCAAACTTGGGTTGATGGATACCCAAAAAGCTGAAGACTATTACAAAGCGCAACAAGAAAAATCCAAAGCAATATTTAAACCCACCGAAGAAGGGTGGACAGAAGCGCCTGTCACCAAGTTTAAAGAATTACTTGGCGGTTCTATACCTTATATGGCAGCGCCTTTTGTGGCTGGAGCCAGTGCTTTGGCGTTGCCTGAAGCCGCTGCGGCTGCCCCTTTTATTGGCGGTGCTTTAGAAGGTTTGGGTTTGGGCACTGTGGGCGAAGCCACAGCCGCAGGGTTAGCGGGAACAGCAGGCGCTACTCAGTTTACCGCCACTAACTTAGCCCGTCAAATGGACGAAGGCAAGAGCTTGGCCGACACCAACCTCGGTACTGCGGCTTTAGCGTCTGTCCCACAAGCCGCTTTAGATGTGTTTGGCTTGAAAATGATTCCCGGCATCAAGGGTATGTTTGGTGAAGCGGGCATGGCGTTGACCAACGCAGAAGCCAAAAAGATTGCCGACCAAGGCCTTGCAAAAACATTGGGGGATTATGCCCTTACCGCAGGTAAAGTGGCAGGCGCTGAAGGTTTGACTGAAGCAGGCCAACAAGTATTCGAGCGTTTACAAGCAGGGCTGTCAATTACTGATCCCGACGCACGCAAAGAATATCTGGATAACTTCCTTGGCGGAGCCGTACTTGGTGGTGTGTTGTCTGTTCCCGGACGCATGCACGAACGCGGTCAAGCCAAGGCGCAGGCTGCCCAAGCGGCACAAGCTGCCCAAGTCCCAGAAGAAACAACTACTCCACCTACCGGTGGTGTTTCGCAACTGGCCTTACCTGCGCCAGAACAGAGATTGGCGTTGCCCGCACCAACAGGACCCGCAGCACCTGCTCCCGCAGAATTGCCTACAAAAATAACCGAAACCAACGTAGCACCGCCTACTAGATTGGCAAACGAGCCCACACCCAATGTACAGCATTTGGTGGATCAGCACGACACGATGCAGCGTCAGGCAAAGCAACTGCAAACACAAATTGCGGAAGCAGTTAAGGCTAGAGACACAGGCGCAATCGCACAGTTGACAGACCAACACCAAAAGTTGCAAGACCGCATTGGCGCTTTACAAACAAGCATCCAACAGTTGGGCGGGGTTACCCAACCCAAAGGCGAGTTTGAAACACAAGCTGCCGCAGACTTAAAAGCAAAACAAAGCAAAGTAGCGGCCACAGAAAAGAAACTGGACACCGCCACAGAAGAAGGCGACTTTGATGCCGTGGCTAAACACGCCGCAGCCCTTGAAAAGCACAAACAGGAACTGGCCGATCTGCAAGCAGAGCATGACCGTCAACGCGCAGCCTATGCTGAACAAGAAGCCAACGTGACTCAACGCGGCCAGAACCGTGAATTGTTTACGCCCGAAGAAGCTCCCCCTTCTCCTGCTGAAAAACCAGAAGGCCAAGAGACACCCAATCTGCACGGCTTGGCTAGAACTCCAGCAGAGGCGCAGGCCATTACACAAACGCTTCCTGCACGCCAAGAAACGATCAACCAGAACATTAAATTGGCAGAAGCCAAATTGGCCAAAGCCAATAAAGAGTTGCCTGCAATCGCAAAATCCGGTAACCAGCAAGCCATCTATGCTAAGACGGATGAAATCAACAAGCTAGAAGATGAGATCAAGCGATTGTTGTCGATGAACAGACCCAACCGCCAGTTGACAGACATATTCAGCAACACCAATTTGATGCGCAATGCCATCAACGAAGGTGACACACAGCGTGTTTTGGATTTGGCAAAGCCAATTGATGAAACTCAACGCCAAGAACGTGGTCTGCAACGAGACCAAGAGCAAGCCGCTAAAGACCGTTTGATTGCATCTTTGGATGCACGTTTGAATTTGGCAGGCCAAAAACTTGTACGTAAAGCCTCCCCCGCGCTCAAAGCCGAACTAGAAACACACAAAGACTATCTTAAAAACGGTACACACCCAAATAAACTTTATCAAGAACTTTTTGATAAGCAGGGTGAAGATGCCTTTGAGTATGAGTACGTCAAAGATAAAATTGATGCGCTTAGAAAGAAAGTAGAAAACCGTCAGGGCAACAACAAGAAGTCTTATTTGGAACAAATCCAAGACTTGGCCACTGAATACGAAGACCTTGAGCGTCGCCTTGAAACAGGTATTGCACGCCCAACATTGCGGGACAAAGCGCAGGCACTACAAAACAAACTCAACAAAGGTGAAACCAAAACTGAGTTAAAAACAGAACCTACTACCGACCTGCAAAAAACACTAGGCGCCATTGCGCAAGGTAAAGAAACACCGACCGTAACGACACAAGTTCCTGTTGAACGTCAGATGGATGCGTCTGAGCGCTATCAAACACGTCGCAGGATGCAGACAATACAAAAGCAGTACGACCACATTGTTAACACGTACGTTGCACCTGTTCGCAAACAGATTGAAGAAATCCACAGCCAACTGTACAGCACAGAAGCTGCGGCAAAAGCCAGTGACATCGAGGCTGCACAACGTGCCGAAAATTTACGCCGTTCACAAGAACGTACCAAAGCAGGTAAGGCACTAGAAGAAAAACGTAAAACATTACCCAAAGAAGAGTTTAAAGAAGAACTTGAAAAGTTTGAGGGTAAGGCAGTACCAATGTCTCGTGCGGCAAAGACTGCACAACGCATCAATGCGGGGGATGTTGTCAACGAAGCTCGTCAATCTACAGAACTCACAGAGTTAGCCAAACAAAAAGGCGAAGAGTCTCCTGCTTACCAAGCAATGGTTGACGAACAAATCAAACGTTTGGATAAGCTGCGTAAACAATATGGCCCCAATGATAAAGCGGTAAACGAGTATCGCATAGCAATTGGAGAAGAACGCGTTGCCAAAGCCCAAGAGCTTGGCATGAAAACGCCTGAGTATAAGAAAGCCCTTGCTGAAAAAGTTGAAAAACTCAAAGCCGCAATTGAAGCCACGGGCAAACAAGAAATTAAATCTAAACGTACCCCGCAAGAAACACGTAAGTCTTCAGGCGCTCCGGGACAACTTAAGACATCTTCTGAAGAAAGCAAAGCTGAAACTGCAAAACGCACTCAGCGCTACAACCGTCTTAAAGGTATCAAGACTGACTTTGAAGAAGCCATCAATTCTGAAAAAGAAGGCGAACAGCTTGCTCGGGGCGTAGAGACGCAGAGTCCCGACTTGACCGAGACACAGGTCAAGCATCTTGAGAACAACGACATCCAAGCAGCGCTTAATGATTTGGCTAACGCCAAAGGCACATCCAAGATTGCTAGGGTAGTTGCCGCCCGCCTCGCGGCATTGCTAGACAAGACGGATGTTAAGTTGGTCAACAGCATGACCGACAAGAATGGCAATGAAGTTTTGGGTTCTGCGATCAGCAGCAGAGTGACGCTTAGCCGTAATGGCGGTTTGTCCGAAGAAATTTTGCTACATGAAGGCACACACGCCGGTGCTGAAAGAGTGATTGTTCAGTACGAGAAAGACCCAAGCAAACTCACAGAGATGCAACGGGTTGCCGTCAAAGAGTTGATGCTGTTGCACAACGTCATCAAGAATGATCCACGCTTTACCAGTGTGAACGCCAAGAGCAGCTTGTCGGAGTTTGTGGCCGAGGTCATGTCCAACAAAAATTTGCAAGAACAGCTCAAGGGCAAGCGCTGGAAACTCCAAGACGCATGGAATGGATTCAAGAGCATTATCTTGCGCATGCTCGGCTTCGATCAAGAAGCTCAGACCATGTTGGGCGCAGCGCTTCAGTCGGTTGATGCGTTGTTCATTCCTTCCAGTACCGAACTTGGTGGCAAAGAGACAGCGGTCAACCAACGCTTATCGGCAAAAGACATTGCCGCGCTACACACCGGTAGTAACTCGATGAAGCAGTTTGCGGATCAGTTCGGTGGTGAGATCAAACAAAAAGACCGCACACCCGAGGACGCCAACCGCATTGGCCTCGACTACTTAGATGACATGTACGAAGACATGTTGTCAAGAACGGATAATGGTAAGTATATTAAGTTTGCTGATCCAAATAAATTGGATTACAGCACCGTCATGTCTGACGGTAAAAACTACGATCCTGATAATGCGTTGCATTATGTTGAAGCTGAACCCGCTACATTTGCCAATTTAAAAGCACAAAAAGACGAAACCCTTCGACAAAACGAAGCACGTTCAATCAATTCTGAACGTAGAAAGAGTCTTAGAAGTCTCATCAAAAACATGATGGAGCATGGCGGTTACACTTATGTGGAACAAGCTCTGGTTGCCAAAGCTGCCGCTAAATACGCAATCTTATCAGGCAAAGATGGGCGTTTAAAACTTGCCACCATCGAACCCAATAATCGCCATTCAGTAGCGGTGGTTGGTGTTGATGACGCACATGCTGTGATTGAAGAACTGCGTGCAGGAAAACCTCTCAAAGAAGCATTCTTAGATGGTATGCAAAAAGTTGCAGACAAGAATGCTAAAAACAACCAACGCAAAGAAGGTTGGCAAAAGTTTGACCAATCTGATGAATATGATGCCGCTGTTGAATTAAACGCAGGCGCTGCGAATACGCCTTGGTGTACGGGTGCTGGCGTTTCTACGGCGCAAAGCCAAATTCAAAATGGTGATTTTTATATTTACTATAGCAACGGCAGGGCCGAAGTTGCTATACGCATGAACGGCAAAGATAAAATTGGTGAGATAAGAGGCAACAGCCCTAACCAAGCGCTCAACGATGAACAACAAAAAATAGCCAAAGACTTTTTAGCTAAAAACAGTTTTGCAAATACGGATAAATATGTAGACGAATTTGATCGTAAACAGTTTTTGATAGGGATTCTTAAAGGCGATAAAACACTTAACACACCTACGCTTTTTAGTATGGGTGACTATTTAAGAGATACCAGCGATAAAGGTTTGGCTGTTTACGACTACGCAGTTGAAAGACTATTGGCGTTTAGAGTTGTTGATGGGTACTCTAATAGGCCAGACCCTTCAGCTAAAGTTGTTAAAGAAATTACAAACATTATAGAAGACGCCACAGAAAAAGCTTTTGCTTCAAATTATTTTCCGGGGCAAAATATGACTTTTAGTCATAGTTCTCCCGATGTTTTTGAATTTGAATTCAAAGGAAAAACATACTCAATAGATGCTAAAACTGTTAAAGGTTTAAACCACGTAACCATTTACGAAACATATACTGGAGACACTTTTCCACAATTAGAAATCATAAAGGGTATTAGTAACTTTAAAAACGTTTTAAAGTTTCCCAGTTTAACCAATCCTGTAGATGAAATCATATTTTTTAAAAACAGCACAATATACACGCCTGTCGGGGCGGTAATTAACAAAATACGCCCAGCTTCACAAAGCGTTGATGCAACTGTTTATGGCGTTCAAACTGTCAAAGATTTAGATTTGAATTACGATTCAAGAATAGTTTTAAATTTAAAACTGCCTGATGCGTTGTATGTTAACGCAAAACAACATGATGCTAAAGACATGGCGTCTAGTGTTGCTGGAACTATACGCGCAATGCTACGTCAAAAAGCCAGAAGTGGTTTAGTTGCTACGGCAGAAATGTTTAACCCGTTGACCTCTGCTTTAAAAGACGCGGGGTTTAAACGTCTTGTAGATTCTGTTAAAAAACAATTTGAAAATGCGTTTGGTAAACAGTTTGTTTATGATGTTGATAGGGCAATGACAGATTACGACAGTTTTTCTGATTGGGTAGAAACTGCCACTAATAAAATTTATTCAAAACCAAATCTAGCACCAAAAGAACTTTTGGAAATAAATAAAAAAATAAACAAAGAGTTTTTTAATACGCCAGAAACTGAAGATAGAGCGCTGTTTACTGCGTACGGAACAGTCGAAGCACCCAATAAAATTGCGGACACACCGCCGGTGCAAACAATGACTGAAGAGCCAGAAGAGGAGCGCTATGCGCCCAAGGCTCAAGCTCCCGGTTTTGAGAAAGTACTAGAGACTGCGGATAAAGTTATTGCCAGCCCCAAGTCAATCCGTCAACGGGTTGAGTCTAACCTTGGTTTGGCTTTCAGGACACAGGTATTAGACCGCTTGGCTCCGCTTGAGAAAATAGCCGCAGGCATGGAAGATTCCCTCAAGGGAATGCAGATGATGTATTACTTGCGCATGTACGATCAGCGCATGTCATTTACGCAACAAGCCGTAGGCGTGGGCGTGCCACAACGCGTAACCAAAAAGCGTGCCGACGGCAAGGTTGAGCATTTGATTGAGAACGTGCCCGGAGCCAATCTGGCCAGAGTCGTGAGCATTCTTAAGAAAGCGCCCAACATGAATGCGGAAGCATCCAACCGTTTATTCAGCATGTACTTGCTTGGTAAGCGTGCTGAACGCGTGGGTTATGCTAAGCTCAACTACAAAGTCAACGAGAGCGCTTTGCGTGATGCCGTCAAACAAATTGAAGGTAACAAAGAACTCAAGGCCGTATTCGATGAAGCCCGTGGCGAGTACAACGAATACAACAAGAACTTGATGAAATTCTTGGCAGACTCTGGCGCCCTGAGTGCTGAAGATGCCAAAGCCTTGGCCGATACCAACGACTACATCCCTTACTACCGCGAGCGCAATGGTAATGCCGAGCTCATGATCGGCGCTGAGACACCCATTAAAGTTGGTAATTTGAGAGACCAACCCTATCTGCACGAACTCATCGGTGGTGAGGACAAGATACTGGACTTCTTGACCAGTTCTGTACAAAACACATCCATGCTCGTTGACATGGGTTTGCGCAACTTGGCAACTAAAAACGCCGTGTACGAGTTGATCGGTATGAAGCTGGCGCATACTTTGGGTAAAGCCACATCGGGTCCTGACATTGTGCGTTTCAGAGACAAGGGCGTTGAGAAATACGCGGTCATAAACACCGAGACGCTTGGCATCCCATCCGATCTATTGGTCAAAGGCATGGCCGGAATCCCGCTCAACAACAGCGCTGTGGTTAAAGTCATGTCGATGCCTGCCACTTTCTTGCGCAAAGCGGTTACGATTTCCCCAGTCTATGCGTTCCGCCAGTTGGTACGCGACTCTGTGGCAGCCCCCATTTTGTCTGGAGCTAATTTCACACCGATCTTAGGCGCAGTCAAAGAACTGGGTAAGTCGACCACCAAGACGGCACTAGAGCGTCGAGGCATTATTGGCGGCCAGATTTTTACTGGAACTAACGAAGACTTGTCCAAGATACTGCGGGATATCCAAGCAGGCAAAACAGGCTGGACTCAGTTGCTTAGTAAAGCTGAAGGCATGACAATGGAAGCAGATGCAGCCACACGCCGTGCCCAGTACAACAGCTACATTGCACAGGGTCTTTCTGAAATGGAAGCCACGCTGATGTCTTTGGAAGCCATGAACTTTAACCGTCGTGGCGTATCTCCAAGCGTGTCTTTGGCATCTAAGATGATCCCATTCTTCAACGCACAGTTGCAGTCCTTGGACGTTTTATATCGTGCCTTCACTGGCAAGATGCCCATGAACGAGCGGTTGCAGATTCAAAGTAAACTAATGCAACGCGGCGCTATGCTTGCGATGACTGCCGTGGCCTACACCTTGTTGATGCAAGATGATGACACATACAAGAACGCCAACCCTGATGAGAAGTATGGCAACTTCTTTGTTCACGTGCCCGGCCTTGATGAAGCGTTGAGAGTGCCTGTGCCATTTGAAATTGGATATATCTTTAAGGGTATACCCGAAGCGCTCATCAATACCATGAGCAATGAGCATGGTGGTGAAGAAGCCTATAAAGCGTTTAAGAGTATTGCTCTTCAGACAATTCCCGGTGGTACTTCCATGTTCTTGCCCCAAGCGGTCAAGCCTCTTGTTGAGAATGTAACGAACTATTCGTTCTTCACAGGGCGCCCACTGGAATCCAAGAAAGAGCAGATGCTGGAGCCGGGCTTCCGTTTCCGCGACAATACTTCTGAGATTGCAAAAGACATTGGCCAGACATTCAATGTGTCCCCCATCAAGATTGAAAACCTTGTTCGTGGATATACCGGTACAGTTGGCACGGCCTTGATGCAAGCGTTGAGTTTGGGTGCACCCACATCTGGTTCCCCCGAGCAAGCGGTCAAGCGTTTATCTGATGCTGCCGTAATCGGTGCTGCGTTCCAACCCAAAGATGCAGGCGGTAGGATCAGCGCTTTATATGATGACTTAACCGACATCAAGACCGTCAACCAGACGTTCAAGACTTTGTTGTCGGAAGGTCGCCGTGCAGAAGCCATGAGCTACTTGCAAGAAAACTCAAATAAAATTGCAATGGCTTCAATCGAGGGTAACGTCAGTCAGCAAATGGCAACAATCACAAAAGCCGAAATGGCGATCAAAGCGTCCAACTTATCCCCACAGGAAAAACGCGACAGGCTTGATCAGATGCGCCAGTTGAAGATAAAGATCGCTACTTCGATGAAGGGGGTCTTCGATAAAACATTACGCCCAGCCGCCCTTGCATGATGCCCGTCTTGGCACGGACGTCAAACAAACGATAGCGTAAAGCATCTAGGAGGCCGTCTTTGGTGACGGCCTCCGGGTCTAAGCAAGGGATAAAGAATCCCTGCCCGCGCTTAAGTTTTGTCCACGGATATTGCACGCGCAATGATTTCATCTGCTTCGTTTTCACGTCTGCTGATCTTGATCACCGACACACGCATGGGCGGTCCGCTTGTCTGGGCCAACATGTCTTTTTTGCTCATGTAAGACACTGTGTACTGCTTCTCCATTTGGCGCTTGAAGTCCGCATACCCAAAGCTCATGTTGGAACAGAAAGCTCTAAGCAAGCGCTCTTCAATATAGAAGTCTTTACACCCAGAAGTTTTACCGTTCTCAACACGCCCCATGATGGCAGACTTGGTGGTTTCTTTGCTGACCATGGAGCCGTCCCCCATGATGGCGCTGAGTCCTGTCTTATCGCCATAGTTCACAATGACAAACTTGCCCCAGAACTCGCCAATGAATCCGTTAAGAACGTCTTCGGCTGCACGCTTACCGCCTTTGATGGTGCTACGCATGTAGTCAATACGCTTGTGCATATCGGCGATGATCTCGGTCATAGGAAAGTCAAGAGCGCCTGTATGTTTGGGTCCAAGTAAGATGGCTGCCGCCATTTGAGCACCAAGCCCCGCCATCCAAAACCGCTCATCATTGGTCGCATTAAACTCTGTATATGCCCGCTTGATGCAGTTGGATACCAACTCTTGTAAAGAGTCCACATGATCCACAAAATACTGCGCCAAAATCTCACCCACTACACCGTAGTTATTGGCTATGGATTTAATGATGTCGATCTCTTCAGGCTCAAACTTCAACTCCTCATCCATCACAAATTCAATCAGGCGTCTCAACTCACCTTCAGCAGCATGCTTGCGCTCACCAGTCAGGTAGTCAACCACGTGGGTATTGGAGGACATGATGGCGATAGCCATCCAAGTGGATAGATTGATACGCTCTTTGTTTGAACCGGACTCCATGCGCTCCTTGCCACGACCCTCGGTCATGTCCAATAAGAACTCAGGTAGCCACTCAAAGTCTTTGCGGTTCTTGGATGTGATCTCATCCGTTACAAGTGGAAGACTATTGAATAATCCTAGTCTTTGTTGCATGGCAACTGGGCTAGTGCTTTTGCCAGTGCGATAGTGGACAGGATGCCCCCAAATAGAAGCAGCGCCTTCCAGAGCCAGAGATTTTCCGGTACCTGATTC
>Ga0007854_10001844_pt1 | contig 13377 bp, 15 predicted proteins | sample CryBogCBH12Aug08_FD_60382 | JGI IMG/M metagenome (GOLD analysis project Ga0007854, IMG submission 60382) | Freshwater microbial communities from Crystal Bog, Wisconsin, USA - CBH12Aug08 | ecosystem: Environmental > Aquatic > Freshwater > Lake | place: Crystal Bog, Wisconsin, USA | collected...
AACAATCGATCGCGCTTGACCAAATCAATTTTGTTCAAGATCAGGGTCGCCCGCCGCTTGGCTTCGGTCAAACCGGCGACAATCCGACGGCAATCCTCGTCCTCACCTTTTGAGGCATCAAGTACCAAAGCCGTCAGATCGGCGTCCGCCGCCTCGCTCCAGGCGGCACGAACCATCGCCCGTTCCAATCGGCGTTTAGGCAGAAAGATGCCGGGGGTATCAATAAAAATTATCTGCGCATTAACGGATTCGGCCAGAGCAATGCCGAGAACTCTGCTTCGAGTGGTTTGAACCTTGGGCGAGACAATCGACACCTTGGTTCCTACCAATTGGTTGACCAAGGTGGACTTGCCCGCATTTGGTGGCCCGACGATAGCGACAAAACCACACCGTTGTTCATTCATCCTTGGATTGTCCTTATCATCGTCTCAGCCGCCGCTTGCTCGGCCGCCCGTTTTGAACTGCCACGACCGGTAACGGCAGCAAAGCCATCAACAGTAACCGTCACCAAGAACACAGGCTCATGGGGTGGCCCTGTGACTTCCAGCGTTTTATAGTCCGGCAAGGCTTTACCCAATCCTTGCGCCCATTCCTGCAGTGCTGTTTTCGCGTCCTTGGGTGGACTAATCGCCTCGTCCATAATCATCTGCCAATAGCGATGAATGATGGCCGCCGCAGGTGCGAGCCCCCCATCGGCAAAGACCGCCCCCAGCACCGCTTCGCATGCATCGCCAAGCATGGTTAAATTTTGCCGTCCCCCGCCCTCTTCTTCCCCTTTGGAAAGCAGGAGCGCCCGGTCTAAGCCCATGCTTAAAGCGACCCTGGCCACAGCCTCGCGACGCACCAGAGCGGCATGACGACGCGCCAGCGACCCCTCGCTCTCGTCAGGAAAGCGCGTAAAAAGCATCTCTGCGACGACCAGGCCTAAAACACGGTCACCCAGGAACTCGAGCCGTTCATAGTCGCTTCTGCGCTTTGCCGCGCGACCGCCCCCGGTACTGGGATGAGTCAAAGCATCGGCCAACATTTCAGGGCGCTGGAATCGATAGCCCAGAGCCCCTAGCAACAGCTCATCTTTGCCGGCCATTTCAGTCAATCAAGCTAAGAAACCGGGCCCATCGCGGCATGGAACTGTCGATGGAAAAGAAAATCAACTCGGCCCGGCCGACCAAATTTTCTTCCGGAACATAGCCAACAACATTGAGGAAACGACTATCCTGCGAATTGTCCCGATTGTCGCCCATCATGAAATAGTGACCCGGAGGCACCACATATTCCGGCGTATTATCGGCGAACCCCTCAGTTCCCGGATATTCAATGATGCGATGCTCTCGGCCCTCAGGCAGAGTCTCGATAAATTGGGTATAAATTTGCGAGCCGCCACGCGGATCACGATCCACATAGTCTTCAATTTGGCGCCGCTCGGTCGGTTTGCCGTTTATATAAAGCACCCGATGAATGACCTGAATGTGATCATTGGGTAGCCCGATCACCCTTTTTATGTAATCGGTCCGGTTGTCGGAAGGAACCTTGAACACCACCACATCGCCGCGTTTGGGCATATGGAACAGGACCCGACCATCAAATAGATGCAAAGAAAGCGGCATCGAGTGGCGCGAATATCCATAAGAATATTTTGAAACAAACAGGTAATCGCCAACCAATAAAGTTGGGACCATAGATTTAGAGGGAATATTGAACGGCTCGAAGGCCAAAGTTCGCACGACGAGAGCGATGAGAATAGCGTAAGCGACCGTCTTAACCGTTTCGCCGATGCCGGATTGATTCTTTTTGCGTGAGCTGACCATGAAGCCGCGATAAAAATGAGAGCCGAATTAAATTGGAAGGCTTTGCCCGTCGACAAAGGCCCCAGATCAAGCCCGACCCGGCCCCAACTGTCAAGTGTTGCCGGTGGCAAACCAAGCGGAAATCGTTACCACCGCCTCGGCCAGAGGAAATTCGTCGGTCATGCTCAGATCAATGCGCGCAACCATTCCCGACGGCAGCAACTGCGCCAGTCGCGCCGCAGCCCCGCCGGAAAGCGCCAAAGTCGGCTGGCCAGTGGGTAAATTAATAACGGCGATATCGCGCCAATAAACCCCCTGGCGAAAACCAGTCCCCAAGGCCTTGGCGCAAGCCTCTTTCGCCGCATAGCGCTTGGCCAGGGTCGCCGCAAAACCGCTTTCCGCGCGCCGCAGGGCCTTGGCATGTTCTTCTGCTGTGAAAATACGTTTGATGAACCGCTCGCCAAACCGTTCCAGCGTGCGTTCGATGCGCCGAATATCGATGAGATCATTGCCCAAGCCCAGGATCATCAGCCCTGTCTCGCCCGATCGATCACGATACGCATATGGCGAATGGCCTGATCAAAACCAATGAAAATGGCCTCACCCACCAGAAAATGCCCAATATTCAATTCTGCGATTGAAGGAATAGCCGCTATTGGTCCCACCGTTTCAAAGGACAGTCCATGACCGGCATGACATTCCAATCCCAATCTTGCCGCTGCACCGGCGGCCTCGACAATCCTGGCCAATTCCCGTTCTCTGCGGTGGTCAGGTGCGTCGCAATAAGCCCCGGTATGCAATTCCACAACCGGCGCACCAAGGGCGTGGGCGGCCTCGATTTGGCGCAAATCTGGCTCAATAAAAAGCGAGACTCGAATTCCTGCCTCTAACAATGCGCCCACCAGCGGACGCAGCCGGGCGAGGCCGCCAAAAACATCAAGCCCCCCTTCGGTTGTTCGCTCTTCCCGGCGTTCAGGAACAATGCAGGCGGCATGCGGACGATAGCGCAAGGCCAGTTCAAGCATTTCAGCGGTCGCGGCCATTTCCAAATTTAAAGGCAAATCTATATGTTCAAGCAGACGCTGGATGTCGTTTTCACTGATATGACGGCGATCTTCCCGCAAATGGGCGGTGATCCCATTGGCGCCAGCTGCCGCCGCGACACAGGCAGCACGAACCGGGTCGGGATGGATACCCCCCCGGGCATTGCGGATCGTGGCAACGTGATCAATGTTAATACCCAAACGAATCATCAGCCGACACCTAACTCTTGGCCCGCTCAACCGAGCTGATAATGGGACTAGCCCGCAACGCGGCTATAATGTTGGTTAAATGCTTCACGTTACGAACCTCAATATCAACAATTATTTCATAAAAATCTGAATTACGATTTGTTATTTTAAGATTGGATATGTTTCCAAGATTTTTAGTAATTACTATTGATATATTTCCAAGACTACCCTCTTCATTAGCCACCACTAAAAATATGCGCCCAACATGCAAATCATGTTCATCCGAGGCATTCCCCCAGGACAGGTCCAACCAACGCTCGGGTGTTTCCGCGAATTGTTCAAGACTGTCGCAGTCAATCGTATGAATTGTTACGCCTTTGCCAGTGGCGACAATTCCCACAATTCGATCCCCCGGCAATGGATGACAGCAACCGGCGAAATGCATGGCCATCCCCGGTATCAAGCCTCGAATCGGTGCGGTCATTCCGGGCTTTACCCGGTTCCGTTTTTGCGCGAGTTGGCTGTCAGTCAGCGCCAGGCTAGCCTTCTGCTGTTCAGCCTTAAGCTGCGGATAGACCGCGGCCACCACATCGCGACCGGAAAAATGCCCTTCGCCGACCAGCGCAACCAGATCTTCACCGCTGGACACTTTGAAGATTTTCAGCACACCTTCCAGTGCCTTCTCGGTAAATTCATAACCCTCTTGCTTAAAGGCTCGGTTCAAGATTGCCTGTCCAAGATTGACATATTGGCTGCGCTGCTGGGTCCTGATGAACCGACGAATTCTTGCCCTGGCCTTGCCCGTAATAACAAAACGTTCCCAGGTCGGATTGGGGGTCTGGGCCTTGGATGTAATAATTTCGACCTGATCGCCGTTGTTTAACGGCGTTCGCAACGGCATCATGCGGCTATTGATTTTTGCCCCCACACAGGCATCGCCGACTTCCGAGTGAACCGCGTAAGCGAAATCCACCGGGCAAGCCCCCCGTGGCAGAGCAATCAAATCACCACGGGGCGTGAAACAGAAGACCTGATCCTGGAACATCTCAAGCCGGGTATGCTCAAGAAACTCTTCGGGATTCGAAGCATGTTCCATGATATCGAGTAGTTCACGCAGCCAACGATATTGCTTACCATCCGCCGGCCGTTGACCCTGCTTATAGGACCAGTGTGCCGCCACCCCTAATTCAGAAATTTCGTGCATTTCCTCGGTACGGATCTGCATTTCAATCCGATGCCGTTCCGGACCGAACACCCCGGTATGCAACGACCTATAGCCATTCGGCTTTGGAACCGAGATGTAGTCTTTGAAACGATTGGGCACCATCGGATACTGGCTGTGGATGACGCCCAGCGCGCGGTAGCAATCCTCCACCGACGCGACCTGAACCCGAAAGGCCATAATGTCCGAGAGCTGCTCGAAAGCCACATTCTTGAGCTGCATCTTACGCCAAATGGAATAGGGCGTTTTTTCTCGTCCCGACACCACCGCCTCTACCCCGGCCTCGCTCAGGGTCCGACGCAATTCATCAAGAATACGGCCAATCAGATCACCGCCCTTCTCGCGCAAGAAATTAAGACGCGCCACCAGAGAGTCCCGGACATCCGGGTGCAGTTCGGCGAAGGCCATATCCTCCAACTCGATCTTTACTTCCTGAAAACCGATGCGCTCGGCCAGAGGGGCATAGATTTCCATCGTCTCCAGCGCTATGCGCCGGCGCTTGTCTGGCTTAGCGATGTAGCGGAGCGTCCGCATATTGTGAACCCGGTCCGCCAATTTTATCAGCAAAACCCGGATATCTTCAGACATAGCCAGAACCAGCTTTCGAAAGTTCTCGGCCTGTTTGGACTGATCGGACTGCAATTCCAATCGTGACAGTTTGGTCACGCCATCGACCATTCGGGCGATTTCCGGACCGAACATCTTGCTGACATCCGTCAGCGTCGCCGGCGTATCTTCAATCGTGTCATGTAAGAGCGCGGTGACAATCGAAGCCGAGTCGAGCTTATAGCGCGTTAAAATGCCAGCCACTTCGATCGGATGAGAAAAATAGGAATCGCCCGAGGCCCGCAGCTGCGAACCATGCATTTTCATAGCGAAAACATAGGCTCGGTTAAGGATGTCCTCGTCAGCGCCTGGATCATAGGACTTAACCCGCTCGACCAGTTCAAACTGACGCATCATGGCCGAACGTCCGGCAACAGGTCGGCTCGGCAAAGCCGAACCTTGCGTTTAGTCACATTAAATTCTGGTGCGGCAGCAGCGCGCATGATCTGCCGCACCCTTTCAATCCTAAATCTCGTCTACACCACCGATGTCGCTATCGAGATCGGCACCGTCCTCAAGAATGGTCAATCCATCCTCAGCCAGCTCTTCGTCAAACGCCACACCGCCACCATCAAGACCAAGATCCTGCGCAACCATCACATCGATCTCATCTTCTTCCGGTTCGTCAACCTCGACATGCTTCTGCAGCCCTTGCACCAAGGAATTACGAAGAATGCCCAAATCGACAGTCTCCTCGGCGATTTCGCGCAAAGCCACAACCGGATTCTTGTCATTATCCCGTGGTACGGTCAAACGACCGCCTGAGGAAATATCTCTTGCCCGCTGCCCCGCTACCATGACCAGCTCAAAACGGTTTGGTACCTGCAGCACGCAATCTTCAACTGTAACCCGGGCCATGCACTGACACTCCAATCTTCAAGCAGAATCGTTAGGATATATATTTTCTTGCGCCCACGAAAGCAAGGACATGACGCAGCAGGAATAAAGCCCGCAGCCGCAGCTTTCCCTTCAAATTGACTGAACCGGTAAAATCTTCTGCCCGACAGGCAAATCAGCGATCAGTTGCCGCAATGGCTTCTTGCTTCTCGGATGGCTCCAGGCGGGGGCAATCTCAGATAAGGGCAACAGCACAAAAGCCCGTTGATCCAGGCGCGGATGAGGCAGGATCAACGGCATCCCGTCCCCTGTCACTTCGCGCCCATAGGCCAGCAGATCCAAATCAAGGGTGCGTGGCGCATTGCTTACTGAACGCACCCGACCGAACGCATCTTCAATGGTGTGCAAGAGGGCAAGCAGCGCTTGAGGTGGCAACTTACTGTCAATAGCGGCAACCGCGTTGACAAACCAAGGGTCCTCCGTTGCCGGAACCGGCTGGGTAAGCCAAAATTGGGAACAGCGCACTATCCTTCCGCCGTCCCTTTCAAGCCATTTAAGGGCCAGTTTGAGCGTTTCCTCGGGCCCCCCAAACTGGCTCGGCAAGTTTGCGCCAAGTCCAATCAGGATTAGGTCATCATCGATGGTGTAAGGCATCCAGTCCTCTTGCGTTTCTTATTTGTTAGGTATAGCTTTCACTTTTTTAACGGGTCGTATCTATAAATCGTAACGATTCATGTTTAAAGCGAGATATCATGACAATGGTTTTTTATTCTCAAGAGCGAGTCGGTCTTTTTATTGACGGGTCAAATCTTTACGCTGCTGCAAGAGCATTAAATTTTGACATTGACTACAAAAGACTCCTTGAACTTTTTGCTAAAAAGGGACGATTAATTCGCGCATTCTATTACACTGCTCTTGTTGAAGATCAGGAGTACTCGCCGATTCGGCCACTCGTCGACTGGTTGGATTACAATGGCTACACCATGGTAACCAAACCCACCAAGGAATTCACGGATGCGACGGGGCGGCGCAAAATTAAAGGAAATATGGATATCGAATTGGCGATTGACGTCATGGAAATGGCTCAATATCTCGATCATGTCGTGCTTTTTTCCGGCGATGGCGATTTTCGGCGGCTCGTTGAAGCCGTCCAACGCAAAGGCGTTCGCGTGACCGTCGTCAGCACTGTTCGCTCGCAACCGCCGATGGTGGCCGATGAGTTGCGGCGTCAAGCCGATACCTTCGTCGAATTGCTTGACCTGGAAGAAGCGATCGCCCGCAGCACCCCCCCGCACCGTGACGAACCTGGTTTTGAAGATTTTGATGACTGAACCGGGCGCAGATTGCCAGCTTTGCCCAAGATTGGCCGCCTTCCGCACTGAAAACCGCCAAAATTTTGCAAGCTGGCATAATGCGCCCGTTCCTGCCTTTGGCCCGCTGACAGCGCGTCTGCTGGTGGTGGGACTGGCACCGGGATTGAGGGGCGCTAACGCAACCGGACGCCCCTTTACCGGCGACTGGGCTGGCGATCTGTTATACGGCACCTTGTTAGCAAAAAATCTGGCTCAGGGTGCCTATGCTGAACATGCCAAGGACGGGTTGATCTTGCCTGACGTCAGGATTACCAATGCCGTCCGTTGCGTACCGCCCGGCAATCGCCCGACCGCGACAGAGGCCGGCAATTGCCGCCCCTATCTCGTCAGCGAGTTGGCCCTCATGGGCAATCTGAAAGTCGTCATTGCCATCGGCGGCTTTGCCCATGATGCGATTCTGGCGGCCAAAAAGTTACGGAAGGCGCCCTATCCCTTTGCTCATGGCCAAGTCCATCTCTTGCCAGACGGCTTGTATTTGCTGGATAGCTACCATTGTTCCCGGCTTAACACCAATACCGGCCGGCTGACCGAACCCATGTTCCATGCGGTGTTCGACGCCGCTCTCTCGATCCTGGCTCAGCTATGAACGAAAAATCTCCGATTTTTCTATGCTCAAGCGCCGCTCTATTTAGGCAAGACGGCCTCAATGGCCTTACGCAAACGGAGGGCATCAGGGGCCGTAACACTCGAAAACCAATCCACCAGACGCCCGTCCGGAGCCACCAGATATTTATGGAAATTCCAGCGCGGGACGGCCAACGGCCCCAACTGCTGCGCAGCCCAACGGTAAAAAGGGTGGGCATCCTCACCGATCACTTTGACTTTCTCGGTTAAGGGGAAATCAATTCCAAAATTGCTTTCGCAAAACTGTTTGATTTCCTTTGAATCACCCGGCTCCTGCGCACCAAAGTCATTAGACGGGACGCCCAAAATCACCAGACCCCGTGGACCGTAAATTCTTTGCAGTTCTTCGAGCCCTTTATATTGCGGCGTAAAACCGCATTGTGAGGCCGTATTAACCACCAAAACGGCCTTGCCTTGGAATTGGCTCATGGGCAAAGACTGACCATCAATGGAAATAAAGGTAAAATCCCAGGCTGTCAGAGTGCTGGCGCTGGCTGCGGTTGCCGCAACCAATCCTAACGCCGCCAAAAGGGGACGAAAAAATCGGCTCATAGCGTCCCTCCTCTTACCAAAAACTTGAATAATAAAAAGCCGTCTTAACCCCGATTCCGCAATAAGCGGGACTTTTCTCTTTGCCAGTCCCGTTCTTTTTCTGCAGCTCTTTTGTCATGCAGCTTTCGGCCTTTGGCCAAGCCTAGGCTGAGCTTGGCAATGCCACGATCGTTAAAAAAAATCGCCAACGGAACCAAGGTCATTCCTTCTCGGGTTACCGCACCCAAAAGGCGCCGCATTTCCTTGCGATGAACCAACAATTTCCGCGGCCGCCGGGTCTCGTGGGTAAAAACGGTCTTAACCTGATATTCCGGAATATAGGCATTAAACAGATAGAGCTCGCCCGATTGCTGACCGGCATAGGCCTCGGCCAAATTAGCCCGACCAGAGCGCAGAGACTTTACTTCCGTTCCAACCAATACGACGCCCGCCTCAATTGTCTCGAGAATGGCATATTCATGACGCGCCCGCCGATTTTCGACAGCGATATTGCCAGCGATAAGGGTCGGGCGAGCCATGTCTAAATAAGACCGACGCTTTTCATCACAGCTGCGACCTTTTGCTTGTTCGCATCATTGATTTCAACCAAAGGCAACCGGACCGATCCATCGCACTTCCCCAGCAAATGGGCGGCATATTTAACCGGGGTCGGATTGGTTTCACAAAACAGAATATCATTGAGGGGCGCCAACCGGTCGCGCAAAGCAAAAACCTTGGCCATATCACCGGCCACCCAAGAGTCCTGCAATTCCGCGCAGAGCCTTGGCGCGACATTGGCCGCGACGGAAATACATCCGACGCCGCCATTGGCCAGAAAAGCGACCGCCGTACCATCCTCGCCAGAGAGCTGACAGAAATCCGCGCCAATCGCCGCACGGGTGCGAATGGGCCGCAGCAAATCGGCCGTGGCATCCTTAACCCCGACGATGTTGGGCAGTTTGGCCAGACGCGCCATGGTCTCAATCGTCATGTCGATGACGCAGCGTCCAGGAATATTATAGATAATGATCGGCAGATCCACGGCATCATGGATCGCCTTAAAATGCTGAAACAGCCCTTCCTGGCTCGGTTTGTTGTAATAGGGCGTAACAATCAAAGCCCCGTCGGCCCCGGCTTCCTTAGCGTGGCGGGTCAACAGGATCGCTTCTTCGGTCGCGTTGGAACCAGTCCCGGCAATCACCGGAACGCGCCCTTTGGCCGCTTCAACGCAAAGGTCAATGACCCGATTATGTTCCTCATGGGTCAGGGTCGGCGATTCTCCGGTGGTGCCACAGGGCACAAGGCCATCGGTTCCCTCGGTGATCTGCCAATCCACAAAGGATTGAAATGCAGTGTCGTCAACCCGTCCGTTCTTGAACGGTGTGATCACAGCGGTAATCGAACCTTTGAACATGGTCGTCTCCGTTACGCGGCCAATTCGCCAAAAAAGTTAGGGGAAGATAGCCGCCCCATGCCCGCCCTGCAAGCGGACTGACAGCGACAGCGCCTCGACCGATTACCCTTTTGACTGCGATGAGGTCGCTTGCCCAGCATCGGTTCGGCACATAGAATGCCCGCACCCGTTGTTGCCAAAAGCTTGGGCGGACTGTTCCCGGCTGCCTTGAGATTGAGGACTGTTTGAACAAGACTTGGTTTGCCTTCGTTTTTGCCATCGCTCTGGGCTGTGGCGCCAAGGTCGCCTGCGCCAATAGTCTGACCCCGGACGATGAAAAATATTATCGTCAGGCCTTTGAGGCTGTGAACCGGGATCACAGCGATTGGGCCATAGCCTTTGCCGCCAAGGCCCATGACAAACTGCTCGGCAAAGTGCTGCGCTGGTATATTTTTACCCAGCCCAATTCCGGGGCGATGTTTGGTGAAATTGTCAGCTTCATTCAAAGTAATCCGACCTGGCCACAAATGGCCACCTTACGCCGCCGGGCCGAAGAGGCCATTAGCGTGGCCACCCCCGAAAGCATGGTTCTCGAGTGGTTTGCCAATAATCCGCCACAAACCGTTAGCGGGGCTATGGCCTATGGAAAGGCCTTGATCAATAACGGTCAGAATGAGAAAGCCGCCGAATTACTGCGCGCAACCTGGATTAACGGCAATTTCGGCCCACTTCAAGAGCGCCAGTTTTTGGCCAGTTTCCGTGACTTGCTGACCAGACAAGACCAGATCCTGCGTTTGGACCGTCTGCTGTGGGACCATCAGGATAGCGCTGTAGAACACCAAATTCTTAGGGTTGACGAGGATTATCGTCTCTTGGCCCAGGCACGAATCGCGCTTGATAACGCAGCCAGCAATGGGGAAGCGATTGCGGCCCGGGTACCCGCCGAATTGAAGGATGATCCGGGCCTGATTTATGAACTTGTTAGGTTCCGTCGCCAGCTCGACCGCGATGAACAAGCGATCGAACTGCTGAAACATCCCGGCCACGACCAGTCTCATCCGGAAATGTGGTGGAGTGAACGGGCCATCCTGGCGCGACGCGCCCTGCAGCGCGGAGCGATTACCCAGGCCTACACCATTGCCAGTGAACATCGTCAGAAAGAGGGGACTGGCTTTGCCGATGCTGAATGGTTTGCCGGATGGATCGCTTTACGTTTTCTGAGTGATCATGAGGAAGCCCTGCGACATTTTCAGCGACTCTATGACAATGTCGGGTCGCCCCACAGCCGGGCCAGAGGCGCCTATTGGACAGGACGGGCCCTGGAGGTTTTGGGCCGCCAGGACGAGGCAATCCATTGGTTTAATATCGCCGGGCAAAATATCACCAGTTTTTATGGCCAATTAGCGGCGTCTAAACTGAACCCAGAGCAGCAATGGCCCCTGCCCGCGGATCCTGTGCCCAATGCGGAAGATATTCGGGATTTTGAGCATCACGAGTTGGTCCGTGCGGCGCATATGCTGAGCCAGATCAAACAGACCGACTTGATCCGGCCTTTCATGTTGCGAATGAACGATCTGGCTAAAACACCCGGGCAAAAAGCCTTGGCGGCCAATCTTGCCACGGAAGCCGGACGGTCCGACATAGCAGTGGCTTTGGCCCGCCATGCAGAACGCGAAGGCGTGCCCTTAATCACGTCCGGCTACCCTATTCCCGCCCTATCCCCGCAGGAAAAGCCTGAAAGGGCCCTGGTTCTCGGCGTAATCCGCCAGGAAAGCGCCTTCCACCATGCTGCTGTCAGTTCTGCCGGGGCCAGGGGGCTGATGCAGTTGATGCCAAGCACGGCCGCCAAAATAGCCAAAGCCTTAAAAGTTGTTTTCCGAAAAAAAGACGCTCTGGCCAGTGCTCTGACCAATGATCCCGGGTTAAACGTAAAAATCGGCTCGGCCTATCTGAATGATTTGCTTGATGATTTCAATGGCTCCTACGTCCTGTCCATCGCCGCCTATAATGCAGGTCCCTCCAGGGTCAGAAAATGGCTAAGGGAACAGGGCGATCCACGAACCCGGGATGTGGATGCGGTCGACTGGATTGAAGAAATTCCTTTTTCGGAAACCAGGAATTATGTGCAACGCGTCCTGGAAGGCGTGCAAATCTATCGCCGCCGGATGGGGATGCCCCCCCTCGCCATGTCCTTAGAACGTGATCTAAAACGGTAATCAGCACGGAGGATCCGAGAATGCCCCTATCGGGAGTTTCCATCGTCGTTTTCGATGCTTATGGCACTTTATTCGACCTTTCCAGGATTGCGGACGCCACAAAGCAAGACTTAGGAGACCGAGCCCTTGGGTTTTCCGAACTGTGGCGGCGCAAGCAATTGGAATATACTTGGCTGCGCAGTCTGATGGGCCGTCATACCGATTTTTGGCATATTACCGGCGAAAGCTTGGATTACGCTATGCGGAGCCTGAAAATCTCAGACATGGCGCTGCGCTCGCGGCTCATGGAAGCCTATTTGACGCCGCCAGCCTATGCGGATGCTGCGAAAACCTTGGCGGACACCCAAACGTTGGGCCTAAAAACGGCTATACTTTCAAATGGTTCACCGACGATGCTAACCTCGGCAACAAAGTCTTCCGGGCTAGATCTCTGCCTTGACGCCATTTTGTCCGTCGAAAGCGTTGGCGTTTTCAAGCCACATCCTTCGGTCTATCGTCTGGTTGAAGATCATTTTTCCTGCACGGCAGACAGCGTTGCCTTTGTAACCGCCAACGGTTGGGACGCCGCCGGCGCCGCGGCGGCCGGATTTCGCGTGGCCTGGCTCAACCGCGGCGGAGCACCGCGCGAGGTCTTGCCCGCCAGCCCCCTCCTGGAATTGACCGATCTGACGAGCCTGCCGGCGCTGCTTGAGCCCTGATTTATGTTATTCGCACAGTTTGCAAAACCAAGGCTTGCCCGCCCGCCCCTTGCCTTCCACCACCCGGTCGTCCTGTTGGCGACCTGGTTTGGGGCAGGCTTGCTGCGGCCCGCACCCGGCAGTTGGGGGTCTCTGGCCGCGCTTCCCCTGGCCTGGTTGTTGAGCCGCGCCGGAGGGCCCTTTTGGCTTGGCAGCGCGACCGTCGCTGTTTTTATCCTTGGCTGTTGGGCGGCTGGGCGCTATGCGGCGGCTGAGGGTCGCGCCGATCCGGCCAGCGTGGTCATTGACGAGGTTGCCGGCCAATGGCTTGTATTGCTGTTTACGCCCTTTAGTCCGTTCCAATATTTATTAGGATTCGCTTTGTTTCGGCTGTTTGATATTGCCAAACCCTGGCCGGTCAGTTGGGCAGATCAACAGATAAAAGGTGGACTGGGTATCATGCTTGACGATGTTATAGCGGGGCTTTACGGGCTGGCAGCCTTAAGCCTGGCTAAATATCTGCAGGCCTTATAATGGCAGGCAATGTTTTGCGTTTTAAAGCCAAAGCGGCAATGCAAAGCTGTTGCAATCTAGGAATAAAGCTGGCCGTCGCCGAGTCCTGTACCGGCGGTCTGCTATCTGAGGCGCTGACCGCGTTGCCCGGAAGTTCTGCATTTTTTGATTCGGGCTACATTACTTATTCGAACAGCGCCAAAATCGAAATGCTTGGCGTTCCCGCCAATTTGCTTGCTCGCTTTGGTGCGGTCAGCCCCGAGGTGGCCTGTGCCATGGCGGAAGGCGCGCTGTCCCATGCCAAAGCGGATGCCAGCCTGGGCATCACCGGAATCGCCGGCCCCACTGGCGGGTCAACGGAAAAAC
>Ga0007854_10001845_pt1 | contig 13373 bp, 11 predicted proteins | sample CryBogCBH12Aug08_FD_60382 | JGI IMG/M metagenome (GOLD analysis project Ga0007854, IMG submission 60382) | Freshwater microbial communities from Crystal Bog, Wisconsin, USA - CBH12Aug08 | ecosystem: Environmental > Aquatic > Freshwater > Lake | place: Crystal Bog, Wisconsin, USA | collected...
CGGCGTTTAAGTGGGTTTTGACTGCCAGCAGAACTGCAAGTAAAACTAGGAAATTGGTAGGTTCCGGTTACCCGTAGTTACCGCAAGTCAAATGAGAAAACTCTTGAAAACCGCATGAAACAAGGAGATAATTGCCCTGTCGATAAAAGAAAAGAGGCCGGACACTACTCCGGCCTCAATGAGAACAAGCGCCCCAACACTTTCAAAAGCTCGCCCAACAACGAGATTAGAATAACACACCCTGCCCGTTTGGCTTGTCCCCAATGCTGGGGACACGGCGAAAATCGTTTCTGCCCATTTTATTCCGCCAGTTTTTTGGCCACGGCGGCGGGCAGCAGTTTACGGAGCTTCGGATGCGCCTCGACCAGCCGCATGATGTCCAGCAGGTCTTTCTGCCGCTTGCTCGCGCGGCGTTGCGGGTCTTGATAGGCGAGCAGCTTGCCGCACAACGTGTCTTCCCGGCTGGCCACGCGCATCAGGATGCCATGGATGTCTGCCGGCACCGAGCGGCTGGGGAAATCCCGGTAAACTTCTTCCGTGCTGATTTGCACCGTGACCTGCGAACGGCCCTTGAGATTGACCGACCACGCAAATTTCTTGGCCGTGAAACCTGCCTTGCGCAACGCCTTCACCGCCGTCTCCACCTGCCCGGCGGCGATGACCACATCCACGTCGGCGGTGGCCATGGGTTCGCGCGCCCAATGGTTCACGGCCAGGCCACCGATCATGCACCACGCGATTTCTCCATGCTCCAGCGTGGCGACCAGCCGCGAAACATCATCGCCGCCGCCCGCCGTCTGCCAGTCATAAAACTGCCGCATTGTCATGGAAACAGATTAAACCCGCCTGCCCGCCGTGCAAGCGACAAAACCGCCCTCGGCGACGCGGGCCAACGGTGGTTTGGGACGTGAACCGTCTGGTGCAGACCCGGCCTTGAAAATAGCCCAGCCTTTCAAGGCTGGGTAAAACGCCCTCGGAAATAAACCAGTCCCGCTAGGGACGGCAGAATATTTCTTTCGTCCCTGACGGGACTTGAGACCTTACCGAACCGTGAACCCAGCCATCAATGGCTGGGCTATTTTCAAAGCAACGGCTTGTGCGCGGCGTTGCTCTCGGCCTTGGCTCATTGGCCCAAAGCCCGGTAGAAGAGATTAGGCGCGGCGGACAGGTTGGTGACGGTGAAACTCCAGTTGCCGTTGGTGTCCGCGTAATTGGTGCGGATGGATTTCCAACTGATGGGCGGCGTCAGGTTGGTGGCCGATTGCAGGATGTAGGGATAATTCGGCGTGCCGGCACGCCACGCAAGCGACAAAACCAACCCCGGCGACGTGGACGAACGGTGGTTTGGGACGTAAAAGAATCTCCTCCCCCTGGATCAAAAAGCATTGGCAATTCTTAATATCCGGTTTTATCGACAGGCTTTAACTGTTTTACAATCTCATCTATTTCGTTTTGATATGTGTTCGGATGCGGATTGTAATTTTTCACCTCAAGAATTTGAGCCTTTCTATAATACTCTAAAGCTTTGTTAAGGTCTTTTTCGGTTCCTTTTCCATCCCGATAACATTCCGCCGCTGTGGCTGCACCTGTATATTCGCCTATCTCGGCCAATTTTAAGGCATGTTGAAACGTTTTAATATCATCGTTTTCTTGCTTCATTTGTTTTGCAATCAAAAGACGATTTTCATCTGATTGATCAGCCTCATCTGCTTTTTTTAAGAGATTATCGGCTTTCTTCAAATCTTTTTCGACCCCATCACCTTTGCGGTATCTCTCTGCCATACGCCGCAAACCATAACCTTCACCTCTTTCCGCTGATTCGATGTTGGCGCTAAGCGCTCGCTCGTTGGCAATTTTGTTAGCCTTCTTTTTTGCCAGCTTGGAATATTTTAACTGCGCTTGAGCTGTTTGCGTTCGCTTGGCTGATAGAGCTTGGAGCTCTTCGGACGAACACGCCGTATAGGATGGTATTGTTCTGCTGGAATTATTTACTGTTGAATATGTGTAATCACCAGAATCCTTAACTGTAATATCTGTGTAATATCTATCACTTGAAGCCTTGAATCCATGAAGATAATAATCGTTTCCACCCATTTCTATGCGACAGCCATCAGGACCAGAATCTAATGCTTTGAAATTAATTACAGAGAATTTACCAGCAAAATCCTGATATTGACCAAGAATCAGATTGTAATCGGTTAGTGCTGCCTGTAATTCAACTTCATCTTCCTCGGTATAGTGATACATATCACCAACAGGCGTATTGGTCGACACAGTGGTTGGCAATCCCGTTGCTGGATCAATGCTCTGATCCGCACTCAATGTTTGCAAATTGAAGAAGGCCAAACCAAACCATAACCAGAGTAATATTTTCATGTTAAGATTTGTTTCATCATTTCAATTTTCCCTGCTAGGTCAATCTCAAAGCCAAGGCAGAAGGAAGAATGCAGAATGTCGAAACCAAACGGAGGTCTCGGCATTTTTGTTTCTGCATTCTGCCTTCACACTTCTGCCTTCGTTTCACCCGCCCACGGTCACGCTCACCGGCTGGCTCCATTGGCCCACTTGTCCATCGCCCACGCGGTAGATGGCTTTGTAAGTCCAGATGGCTTTCGCCGTGGGGAACGGCTGCGTGTCGTTGTAATTCGGCGTGGTGTCCACCACCAGCGGCACAAAACCCTTGCCGTCGTTGCGGTCCACCAGAATTTCGCACGCGTCCAGCCACGCGCTCAAGCCCTGCCAGCCCCAGCCAATCGCCACGTGGCCGCCGCCCACGACGGCGGTCAGCACCGGCTGGATGGGGTTCAAATCCGGCGGCGTCACCACGCTGCCGGTGATGCCCAAGTCCGTGGCGATGTCGTCGGTGAGTTTGCCGCCCTCCTTGATCTGTTTGACGAGGGTAAAGATGCGGGTGAGCGCGCCGAGCGACACCGGCGCGGTGCCGGTCGGCACGGGGGGCACGGAGAACACGGGCAAAACCTGCACGCCGCCGTCGCCGGTCTGCGCGAGATTGGCGGCGTCGGTGCAGCTCTGCGCCCAGGTGCGCACGGCGGTGAGCCACGCCTGGAGGACGTAAATCAGCCACGCACAATCGGCCAGCGCCGCCGTGACCTGCGCCGGCGTCAGGCCGAGCGCGGCGGCGTGGCTGGCAAGCTTGAGGTTGAAGTTGACCACCCAGCGGATCTGTTCGGCCAGGTTTGTTGGATAATAGGTGTTATGCTTCATTTTTTTCGTTTTCTTTTTAGTTTGATTGACTGCCGGAAATGGATCGACATACCCCTCATCCCCTTCTTCCAAGAGGACGCTTGGGGAGCCCCATCGAAGATTCGGATTGTCGAAATACATCTCCGGGTCGCCGGAATCCCAAAACGCGGTGCGCATAGTGAAAAAGGGTTAAAACGGACGGTTTTGTGCAAAAACTGGGCTTTTCTGCAAAATGGGCCGCACCTCCAATGATTGGAGGTGAACGGAAAATGATTGGAGGCGCACCCCAAATGAAAAGAGGCGCGTCACTTTTCATTTGGGGCGCACCCCAAATGATTGGAGGTGCGCCTCCAATGAAAAGGGGTGCGCCTCCAGTCGTTGGAGGTGCGCCCCAAATGAAAAGGGGTGCGCCTCCAGCCGTTGGAGGTGCGCCTCCAATCGTTTTAGGTGACGGGAAAATCATTGGAGGTGCGCCTCTTTTCATTGGAGGCGACGGAAAAACGGCGGGTGACGCGCCCCTTTTCAAATCAGCGAAAGCGGATTTGCCAGCCCCGACGCCCCCAGCGAAAACCCGGCACGCGGAAGCGGCTGGCTTTTTACGAAATTTTGCTACCGCGCCGCTAACAGCGGCTCGCCGTGACCGGCGAGCTGGAGCCGGAGCGAAGGGAACAAGCGTGCGGTTCATGTTTTTTCCCAGAGTCGCCACGATAAGAACAGGATTAAGAAATCTTGTCAATGGGTGGAGCCAAAATAGCAAGAGTGTTCACAAGGTCGCCAAAATCGGGCTAGTCGGCGCGGCGTTCCGGTCATGGTCCAAGGGAAATCGAGCGGATTCAATAAAAACTGTGGCCGGAGCGCGGCGTTCACGCCGCTGCCCTGCTCATCGGTCAGGACGCGTTGAAGCGGCATAAATGCCGCGCGCCCCCGGCGGTTACCGTTGCAGGAATTTCGCCACCGCCTCGGTGCGCGTGCGCACCTGGAGCTTTTCGTAGATGCGCCGGATGTAGGTATGCACCGTCTCGTAGCCGATATTCAGCTTGTCGGCGATTTCCTTGTAGATCAATCCCTGCGACAACAAATCCAAAACCTGCTGCTCGCGTTCGGAAAGCTCAGACAAATCGCCGCCCGGCGCGGGCGCGGCGGCTTTCCGAAACGATTGCACCACGAGCCGCGCAATGTGCGTGGTCATCGGCGAACCGCCGCGGTGCACCTCGCGGATGGCGTCGAGCAATTCCTTCGTCGGCGTGCGCTTGAGCATATAGCCGTTGGCGCCGGCGGCGAGGGCGTTGAAGATGTTTTCCGTGTCCTCATAGACGGTGAGCATCATCACCTGCGTCTGCGGGAGCAGGGCCTTGAGCTTGCGCACGCATTCCACGCCGTTCATGCCGGGGAGGTTGATGTCCATCAGCACGACCTCGGGCTTGGCCTTCGGCAAATCCGCCAGCGCGGCCTCGGCGCTGGGATAATCGCTGACGCAGCGGAATCCGTCCGCGCGGCCAATCATCTTGGCGAGCGTGCCGCGCAGCTTGTCATTGTCCTCAACGATGGAAACAGAAATAGGCATGGGCTAAATCAAATTAAGAATGACGAATGACGAATGACGAAACAAGCCAGGAACGCGCCAAGGCCAATACTTCTGCATTCATCATTCATACTTCATCCTTCGGGTGCAAGGGCACGACCAGTTTCACCACCGTGCCGCCCGGCTCGCCCGGCGCAATGTCGAATTCGCCGTCCACATCGGCGAGGCGGCGCGCCATGTTCTTGAGACCGTTGCGCAGTTGCTTGCCGGAAAGGTCGCCGAGGCCGCGCCCGTTGTCGGCCACGGACAGGATGAACCGGCCCGGTTCCACTTGCAGCTTCACGCGCGCCTCGGTGGCCGCCGCGTGCTTGACGACATTGTTCACGGCTTCCTTGAACGCGAGGAAGACGTTGTGCCGCACCTCCGGCAAAATCGGCGTTGGCGGCACGGCGGGCAGCTCGACCCGGAACCGCACGCCGGCCAGCGCAAAATAATCCTGCGCGTATTTGCAGGCGTAGTTGGCGAGACTCTCCAGCGTGTCGTTGGAGGAATTGAGCGCCCAGACAATTTCGTCGAGCGCGCGCGTGGTCTCGCGCGCGGTGGCGCAAATCTGCTGCGCGTGCAGCTCCACTTCGTCCGGCAACGTCTTGTCCGCCTCCACCATCTCGCCCAGCAGCGCGACCTGCGTGAGGTTCGCCCCAATCTGGTCGTGCAAATCCCGCGCGATCCGGCTGCGCTCGTGTTCGAGCAATTCCTTCTGCCGCGCGGCGCGCAACTGGCGCTTCAGCTTCGCGGTGGAAACCAGATAAATCGTCCCCGCCAGCGCGCCGAGCAAAACCAAAACGCTCGCGACGAGGAACGACGGCGTGCGCCAGAACGGCGGCTGCACCGTCACGACCAGCGACGCGCCGGTGTCGTTCCAAAAACCGTCCTCGTTGCAAGCGATGACGTGGAAGCGAAATTTCCCCGGCGTCAGCTTTTGAAAATGCGCCACGCGCTCGCCGCCGATGTCCGTCCAGTTCTTGTCGCGGCCATCGAGCCGGTATTTGAACCGCGCGCCGGCGGTGGAATTTTTCGGCGCGGAAAAATTCAAGCTCGCGAAATGGATTTCCAACTGCTCGTTGTCCGGCGTCAGAACGACGACCTGGTTCCACGCCGTGCCAAAGGCGTTGGTCTTCTGCTCCACGCCGTCCACCAGCACGGACTCGATGACGACCGGCGGCGGAATGCGATTGGGCTTCAACTCCGCCGGATTCACGGCGGCCACGCCGGCGATGGTGGGAAAGAAAAGCTTTCCGTCCGGCGCGCCCAACGCCGCCGGCTGCGCGCCGGCGGAACATTCGCGCGTGAGAAACGTGCGGCAGGAAACCGTCTTGACCGCGCCGGCGGCGAAATCGGCGAGCGATTTTTTCTCCACGCGCAGCAGACCTTCATACGAGCCAATCCACAAGTTGCCCGCGCCGTCGTCCAGCAGATAACCGATGCTGTCGCTGGCGAGACCGCCGTTGGTCGTCGAGCAGCTTGACCACGCGCCATTCTGCCAGCGCGCCAAACCGTGACCAGCGGTGCCGACCCACAGCCCGTCGCGGTCGGCGAGCAAACAGGAAATGTCGTTCACCGGCGCGGGCACGGCGGAGATTTTTCCGGCGCTGAATTGAAACAGTCCGTTGCGCTCGGTGCCGATCCAGAGATTTCCCGCCGCGTCCTCCGCCAGCGCGCGGACATTCGCCAGCGGCAAATTTTTTTGTGCGTTAAAAATCTTCCAGTGTTCGCCGTCGAAGCAACCGAGGCCGTTTTCGCCGCCGGCCCAGAGGTTGCCGGCATGATCCTCGAACAGAACATAAATTTCCCGGCCCACGCCGCTGGCTTCCCGAACCGGCTGAAAATAGTAAGCCAAGAAACGGAACAAGCCTTCGCCACGCGTGCCGGCCCAGACATTTTGGTGGCGATCCACCAGCACCGTCCACGCGTTGGAACTGATGCCGATGCCGTAACCGGTGACGGTGTTGCTTTGCCAATACGCGAGGCCGTGGCTGTTGAACGCCACCCACAACCCGCCCGCCGCGTCCTGCGCCACGGATTGCGCCGTCTCCGACGACAAGCCGGCGGGCGCGGAAAAAGTTTTATGCTTGAGCCGGTCCAGTCCGCCGCCATCCGTGCCCGCCCAAAGATTGCCTTCACGGTCGAGCGACAGCGCGAGCACGATGTTGTGCGAAAGCCCTTCGTCCTTGCCGATGTGCGAGCAACCGCCGTCCGGCTGAAACCAATACACGCCTCCGCCCTGAGTGCCAACGACGAGGTTGCCGGCGGCATCTTCCACCGCCGACGACACGGGCAACCCGTCCCACGGCATCGCGCCAAAATCTTTTTCCAGATGCTCGCCCCGCCATTTTTCCACGCGACGATTTTGCAGATGCCAGCTCACGCCGTTGCCGCCCGGCACGAGCATATGACCGGCGCGAAAAAAAAGCTGGGCGGGAAAAATGGACGGATGCAAATCCATTTTGCCATCCTTCCACGAAATGAAATTGCCGCTGCGATAGCTGAACCAGAGATTGCCCGCGTCATCCTCCAGCGCGCCGTTGATGAGGCCGCCGGCGGCGGTTTCGGGAAAGTTGCGCACCACGCCATTCTTCAAAACGCAGAGGCCGGCGTTCTCGGTGCCGATCCACAAGGCCTGGTGACTGTCCTCGAACAGGAACACGATGCGGTTGTCCGGCAGCCCCGGCGTATTATTGACGTTGAAGCGCGTGAAAGATTTGCCGTCGAACCGCACGAGGCCGTTCAACGTGCCGAGCCAAAGATAACCGTCGCGTGTCTGCGCGAGCGCGATGACGGAGCTTTGCGGCAAGCCGTCCTCCGTGCCCCAGACATCCACGAGAAACGGCACTTCGCCCGCCGGCGCGGCCCAAGCCAGCGCCGCCAGACAAATGCAGAAAATGTGGCGGATGCGTTTCAATTGACGCCCAGAGCATACGCGGTCGCGGTCGCGGAAAAAGTTTTTTCAAAAACCGCTTGCAGCCCGCCGGAGATGAATTAGCTTCTAATTGCCCATGAGAACGGGCGCCCGTTTTTCCTGTCGAAAGACGTGCTCGGCGGATCCGTTAATCGTGTGTCGGATCCGCCGATTTTTTTTGCGGAAGAAACTGGCGGGTCGAGTTCAATTTCAATTTCGAGGCAAGGCCAGTTTTGGTTCCGAATTGCTGCCATAGTGCTGCCTTGGCAACGATAGGGTTGAGGCCGGCCGCTGATTTCCAAGATTGCCAAGCATGCCGCAAAACCGCTTAATATGCGCCGCCTGCGCTGGCCGAAATGATTCCGCCGCTGGCACGATTTTATCAACCCCATGCTTGCATACCTGCGCAACACCAGCCCCGTGCGGCTCGCCTTTTTCCTGCTGATCGGCCTGACGCTTTACCGGCTGTGGTTCATCACGCGGATGGAGCTGGTGCCGGACGAGGGCTATTACTGGCTGTGGGCCAAACACCCCGCGTGGTCGTATCGCGACAAGGGGCCGGCGGTGGCGTGGGTCATCTGGCTGGGCACAAAGCTGTTTGGCAACACGGTGGTGGGCATCCGGTTCTTCGCGGTGGTGCTGAGCACGGCCACGGGCGGGCTGCTGTTCCTGCTGGCGCGCCGGCTGTATGACGACCGCGTGGCGTTGTGGTCGCTGCTCGTCGCGTCGGTCATCCCGATGCTGGCGGTGGGTTCCATCCTGATGACGATTGATTCGTTGAGCGTTTTCTTCTGGGCATGGGCCGCGCTGATTTTCTGGAAAGCCATTCATCGGGACAAACTCGCGGACTGGTTCTGGCTGGGGCTGGTCATCGGCGTGGGTTTCCTGGCGAAGTTCACGAACGGTGTGCAGCTCGGGTGCATCGGGTTTTTCCTGCTGTGGTCGAAGGAACACCGTCCCCTGCTCTTCACCCGGAAAATGTGGGTGATGGGCGCGGCGTTCGCGGTATGCATCCTGCCCATCCTGTGGTGGAATATGCAGACGGGCTGGGTGCATTACATGGCGCTGCACACGCGGAGCGGGGTGGACAAGAGCTTTCAGATTCATCCACTGGAGCTGCTGGCCTTTCTCGGCGGACAATTCGGCGTGCTGTCGCCTTTGATCGCGGCGGGCCTGGTGACGGCCTTGGTGGCGCTGCTCTGGAAACGGCATGAGGATTTGCGGGTGCGTTTTTTGATGAGCCAGTTTCTGCCGCTCTACGGTTTGTTCGCCTTCTTCAGCCTGAACAAAGCGGGCCAGCTCAACTGGACATCGCCGGCGCTGGTGACGGGGATTATTTTCACGGTGGTGTATTGGCGGGAGTTGGTGGCGGCGCGACCGGCATGGCGGCGCGGCGTGGCAGCGGCGTTCGCCGTGGCGCTGCTGATGACGGCGGTGATGCATGACACGGACCCGCTCATGAACGCGGCCCGGCGCGTAACAGATGCCATGCACTGGCAACCGGTGCACGACCCGTTGCGCCGCGCGCAGGGCTGGAAGGATTTCGCCGCGCAGGTGCAGGCGGCGCGGGAGCAGACCCACGCGAACCTGTTGATCGCGGATAATTACGGCGATGCCAGCATGCTGGCGTTTTACCTGCCCGACCAGCCGACGACCTACCTGCTGCCGCAGCCTTACGGAACCACGCAGTTCACGCTGTGGCCGGGCTACGCGGTGAAGCCGGACACGCGGGCGCTGTTCGTGGCAGAGGCGTTTCCGACGCAATGGGTGCCGCCACCGTTGCAAAAGGATTTCAAGAAGCGGGAACTGGTGGCGGATTTCTGGTCGCAATACCACGGCCGGCCGATGACGCATTTCCAGATCTACCTGTGCACGCCGGAGTGAGCGGCGGGAAAATGATTCAATTTACTTCGCCGGATACTGCCAGACCCAGTCGCCCTTTTTCTGGTCAACCGCGCCGCTCTTGGTGAAGAAAACTTTTCCGCCGTCGTCGGTTTCATCCCAGCCGACGGAATAGAGCAGAAACTTTCCGTCATCCGTCCGGCGATAATGGAGCGGCTGGCCGTTGATGAGGTCGTGCGGCAGCTTATCAACAAACTGCGGCGCGAGCGCGTCGAGGGAGGCGGGATAATTGCCGTTGGCAAGCTGGTAACGTTCGAGCGCGCACGCCACGCCGGCCAAATCCACCTGCGACTGGATTCTGGCAAACTTGGTCACGCTGGCGGCGATGGCGGGAAAAACCATCTGCGCCTGAACTTTGTAATAGGAGTAATGTTTCATTTGGGACTTGATGGCAGCTTGAGCCTGACGCAAGGCGTCGGGAGCGACCATCCGGTTGGTCGAATCAACGAGCGGCGCAATGAACTGTTCGTGCATCTGCGCAAAGGCGAGTTCGGTCTGATAAAAGAAGGCGCGGGGCACGAAACGATAGCTGATGGTCATGAGTTCATTTGTCCCGGAATGTTCTTCCCATTGTTTTGATTCGCGGGTGACTCTTTGTTTTTCAAAAGTTTCAATAGCCGTGATTTTTTCACCCCGCATGGCAAATTCAAAGTCGGCCAGATAATCCTGCTTGGCCAACACCTGCGCCAGCTCGGCAAGCTGGGCGTCCGACCAGCGGTGCTGCGCCAGCCCTTCGTAAATGGGTTGAAGGTTGATGACTGTCATCGCGATGCGGACGAGCTGCGAAATCAGAAACGGCTGCTGGCGGACGCAATCCGTCACGCGGAACAGGAGCTTCACGTCCGCCAGCGCCGCGTCACTTTGGCCGTTCTCCAACTCGGCGAGGATTCGCAACTGCAAGAACTGCGCGCAGCGTTTCATGTTGGCGAGCCACGGCAGAAGTTCGCCGGCAGCGTCAAAACCGTTTTCGTAATTGAGCGGAATCCGCGCGCCGGGACGCAGACTGGCCTGGCGCAGTTCTTCAAGCGCGGGATTGAAGCCGCTCAACGCCAGCAAAACATCGGCGGCGGGAGTCTGCGGCTGCGCGGCAGCGGGAAAGCCGTTGGTCTTGCCTTCCGGCGTCGCGTTGAAATTTCGGAAATAAGTCTGCCATTGTTTCAAATCGGTCAGCGTGCCTTTCAGCCAATAGCCGCCTTGCATCGGCCAGTTTTTCGAATCACCACGATAGATGGTAAAATTCATCCGGTAATTGGCTGATCCACTGGCGTCGCTGCCGGCTTTACGAATCTGATCCAAAGCCCCGGCCACGATCGACGCACAGAAAAAATTCTGGTCGTCCGGCACCGGCGGAACCAGCGACGCCAAATCAAACCGCTCGCCGCGCGCCTCGGCCGCACTTTTGTAATTTTCCCACGCGCGTTTGCCGCGCCAGTTTTCTTCCGTGACCAAAAAAGCCGTCAGCGTGATCAGGCCAACCAGCCCGATCAATCCCCAGCGCAACAGTCGCCAGCGTAACTTGCTCTTGGGTTGTTCATTCATATATCAAATCATCGTGGTCTCGGTGTGTTCGGTTCTCGGCTTGGGAGTAAAATTCCGGGGCCGGTCGGCTTCCACCGGCAAGGAACGATCCGCCAACAATTCATTCATCCACCGTTGCTGGGCTTGCAGGCTCATGATTGCCCCGCTAGAACGCGCAGATATTCGGGTGTCGCCGCTCACGTTGTCGCGCTGGGAAAAATTGACAACGATAATTAAAACCCAAACCGTCGCCAGCCCCGTCCAAATCCGGCGGCACGGCCAGAAAATTTCCTGCCAGAGTTTGTTTGAACAACCAAGTAACGAAGCAACAAAGGAAGCCGAAAAACCTTGTTCCTTCGTTACTTGGTTGTTCAATTCTCCGACCACAGAGCGACGGATGGCGTCGAGCTTCGGTGCGGTGGCCTGATGGCGGGCGAACAAAATGTCACGCGGCGTTTTCATTTCTTTTCCTCCAATAATTTTCGTAGAGCTTTCTTGGCGTAATGCAATCGCGATTTTACCGTGCCCAACTGCGTTTCCGTGATGCGCGAAATTTCCTCGAGCGAAAAATCTTCGACAAAATGCAGCAACAGCACGGAGCGTTGCGGCGGCGGCAATTGTTCGAGCAGATTCATAAATTCCGTTTCCAATTCACGGCGGATGAGTAAATCGTCCGGCGCAGCTTCAAATTTATCCGGCGATTCGGGAATTTCATCGAACAAAACTTCCCGCCGTTTGCGCCAGCGCTGGATGACTTTCTGATGCGCGATACCAAACAGCCAGCTTCCAAATTTCCCGTCCTCGCGCAGTCCACCGATGTGCCGGACGGCGGCGATGAAGGTCTCCTGCACCAGATCAAGACCGGCCTGTTCGTCGCGGACGAGTTCAAAAACGTAAACATAAAGCGGCAGTTGGTATCGCCGGAAGAGCGCGTCCCAAGCCGCCGGTTCGCCGGCGCGGGCTTGGGCTACGGGCAGTTGTTCGATGTCGGCCACTTCCGGCATTTTCACTAAGAGGAATGCGCGAGGCGAGCAAAGGTTCAATTGAATTGAAATAATTTCCAAGATTGCCAAGCGCACGGCAATCGCGCTAAATAAAGGGAATGTCAACGGTCGCCGAACAACTCCGCTCCGCCCGCGAGGCCAAAAACCTCACGGTCGAACAGGTCGCGGATATGACCAAGATCCGCACCGACCACATTCGCGCGCTGGAAGAAGGCAACTTCAGCGTGTTTTCTGCGCCCATTTACATCCGTGGCTCGGTGAAGAATTATGCGGGCGCGCTGAAGCTCGATACGACCGCCCTGCTCGCCGTGCTGGCGGCGGAACTCAAGGGCACGGAGAAATACAGCGAGCCGCCGCCGTTGTCCGACCAGAAAAAAACCGTCGTGGATCACCTCACGCTGGTGCTGGCAAAAATGAACTGGAAAATCGGTGCGGCGGGATTCGCCATCGTGACGCTGGCCATCATCATCGCGATTTCATTTTGGGCGTGGCACCGGCACCAGAAAAGCGACCCGCTGAAAAATCTTCCCCCCGCCGTCTATCAGCCGGCCAGTGCCGGCGACACGCTGCCCTTGCCGAAACACTGAAATTTACGATTGCCGATATACGATTTACGCGCCGAACGGGAAAGCGGTTTGTAAATCGTAAATCCAATATCGTAAATCACTCACATATCTTCCAGATACAAGTGACGGTTGCGCCACAAATAAACGCCGCCAGAAAACGCCGTCAGAATCACGGTCAGCCAGAGCATGATTTCTGCAAACTTCGGCGCCCACGAAACAAAAATATTTTTCAACGCCACCGGCCATTCTTCGCAAGCATCCACAACCAGTAATGCGATAATGCAGATGATTTGCGAAATGGTCTTGTGCTTACCGTAGCGTTCCGCCGCCAGCACGATGTTTTTCGACGCCGCGAGCAGACGCAGACCGGTGATGGCGAGTTCGCGCCCGACGATGATGATGACCATCCACGCCGCGACCTTCACCGGCGCGTTGGCATTCAGGTGCGTGCTTTCTACGAACGCCACGAACGCCGAGCAGGTCATGATCTTGTCCGCCAGCGGATCCATCAGGATGCCAAAATTCGTGATGAGCTTGCGCGAACGCGCGATGCGGCCGTCGAGAAAATCCGTCACGCCGCCGAGGCAGAAAAAAAACAGCGCCAGCGTGTCGTTGTATTGGAACGGCGAGAACAGCGCCCACAAAAAAAATACCGTCAGCGCGAAACGCGAGACGGTGAGCTTGTTGGGCAAATTCATGTG
>Ga0007854_10001850_pt1 | contig 13354 bp, 8 predicted proteins | sample CryBogCBH12Aug08_FD_60382 | JGI IMG/M metagenome (GOLD analysis project Ga0007854, IMG submission 60382) | Freshwater microbial communities from Crystal Bog, Wisconsin, USA - CBH12Aug08 | ecosystem: Environmental > Aquatic > Freshwater > Lake | place: Crystal Bog, Wisconsin, USA | collected...
ATGTTCGTCGGTCAGGCCGGACACGGCCTTGAGTTCCAGGATGATTTTTTCGTAGCAGATGAAGTCCGGCTTGAACCGGCTCTTCAGCGCGCGGCCCTTGTAGGTCACCGCCAGCTCCGGTTGCGCTTGAAACGGAATTTTGCGGTCGGTCAATTCAAGTTCCAGACATTCCTGATAGACGGATTCCAAGAAGCCACAGCCCTTTTCCTTATAGACCTCAAAGCAAGCGCCCATGATTTCATAGCTTTCCAATTTATAAACGATGTTGCTCATTTTATTTTTCGTGTCGTTCGTGTGTTTCGTGGTTCACCCGGTCTTGTCCGGCAAAATGGTGGCGAACTCGAAATCAATCACACAGAAGCGTCCGTCGGTGAAGCGATACGTCACGTTGCGGATGTCCGGGTCGTCGTGGCGCACGCCGAATTTTTCCAGCTCGGCGAAAATCTCCGCGCGGCGCTTTTCGTCCAGTTGCTCCACGCGCGTGCCGCAGTTGGTGGTGATGATGCGGAGCTGTTCGCGGTCGGCTGCGAGCAGACGAGGGACGAACGGGCAACCTTTCGCCTTGAGGTAACGCAGGACGCGCACCTCGTTGTCGAAGCGTTCCGCCGCCTTTGGCCCATGGTAGGCCTTGAACACCCGGCCATCGAAGCTCAGATGGACGGTCGCGCGGAGCGTGTCTTTGACCTTGATCATGATGCGTCGCCCGTAGTCAGGAACCACTATCGCCCAACCGGCCTTCGATGCAAGCCGTTTGCGGAGCAAATTAACCAGCGCGGATAATTTTCGCCAGCCGCCGGGCTGGCGTCCGTCCTCGCCGCAAATTTTTTCCCGCCCGAACCCCTTATTTTCATTAACCCCCCGCAATCTGCTTGCCGTCTGGCACTCGCCCTGCTAATCCTTTTCGCACACAGGTTCAGCCCCCGCATTTGGTGCGGTCGGGCCAGTGAACCGTTCCTCACTGACAACAACTAATTAGCACAATGCCAAAATATAAATTGGAATACCTCTGGCTCGACGGCTACGAACCCGTCGCCAACATCCGCGGCAAAACTCAGGTCAAGGAGTTCGCCAGCTTCCCGAAACTCGAACAGCTGCCGATGTGGGGCTTCGACGGAAGTTCCACGCGCCAGGCTGAAGGCCGCACCTCCGACTGCATGCTCAAGCCGGTCGCCGTCTATCCCGACACGACCAAGAAAAACGGCGTGATTGTGATGTGCGAAGTCATGATGCCCGACTGCAAGACCCCGCATCCGAGCAACGGTCGCGCGACCATTCCTGATGATCCCGGCGCCTGGTTCGGCTTCGAGCAGGAATATTTTCTTTACAAGGACGGCAAGCCGCTGGGCTTCCCGTGCGGCGGCGGTTTCCCCTATCCGCAGGGTGAATATTACACCGGCGTCGGCTACAAGAACGTCGGCTGCATCGCCCGCGAAATCGTGGACACGCACCTCGACCTCTGCCTCGACGCCGGCATCAACCACGAAGGCATCAACGCCGAAGTGGCGAAGGGCCAGTGGGAATTCCAAATCTTCGGCAAAGGCTCCAAGAACGCCGCCGACCAGGTCTGGGTCGCCCGCTATCTCCTCATGCGCCTCTGCGAAAAATACGGCGTGGATGTGGAATGGCATTGCAAGCCGCTCGGCAAGGACGTGGATTGGAACGGCTCCGGTATGCATTCCAACTTCTCGACGACCTATATGCGCGAAGTCGGCGGCAAGGATTATTTCGAAGCGCTCATGGCTGCATTCGACAAATACAAGAACGAGCACATCGCCGTCTATGGCCCGGACAATCATCTGCGCCTCACCGGCCTGCATGAAACGCAGTCCATTGACAAGTTCAACTACGGCATCGCGAATCGTGGCGCGTCCGTGCGCGTGCCGCACAGCTTCGTCAACAACGGCTACAAAGGCTACCTCGAAGACCGCCGGCCGAACTCCCAGGGCGACCCCTACAAGATTGCGGGCCGCATCCTGCAGACCATCGCCACCGTGCCCACGCCCGGCGCGAAGAAAAAGAAATAATTTAGCCACCCGCTAAAACGAGAACGGCGCGAATGAAAGTTCGCGCCGTTTTTATTTAGTTCCGATGCCGGTCAGGCGGGCGGGGTGTTTGGGGTTGGTTTCCCACCGCCCAGCCACGCCCGCGCGGTGGCCGGGTCTTTGAAAAGCATGATGCTGATGTCCGGGTTTTGATTGATGCCCATGAACACGCGGGCCAGTCCGTGATGTTCCGGCTTGGTGGCGATGATGGCCGATTTGATCTTATTCTTGAGCTTCGCGGTTCGCCGGATATGCGCCAGCGCCGCCACATCGGACGAAAGCAATTCGGAAACATCCGCGTCCCGCATATCCGTGATGCGGTTCGGCGTGACGGGCAGGCGGGCTTCCACCTCCTCCGTCTTTTGCAACAGCTCCCGGAAATCCTGCCAGTTGATCTTTCCCTGCAAAGACATCTCGATCACGCCGTCGCAAATCTGAAAAGTATAGGCCATGAAATTAAATATCGGATTGGTTCAAGCGGCGTCCGTTCAAGATAGCTCGTTTTGCTTCATGCTGCCGACATTATTTGCGGCCTGGTGCCAAGTCCAGATTAATCTCGTTGCGTGCGGGAGCGTGCGGGTTGCGGCTGGTTTCAGTTTTTCAAAAAATCCACCTTGGCCGAAAGTTCGGGCGTGAGGAACCGGTCGGGATTTTCAATCTGCACCTTGATTTGCAGCGTGCCCTTGGAACGGTCGGCCTCCGGCGCGATTTCCGCGACATGCCCCGCGTAGCTCTGGTCGGGATACGCCTCGGGACTCACGCGGCACGGCTGGTTCATCGCAATCTTGGAAAGATCCGCCTCGCTGATGTCAATTTCCACCTGCAAATCCTTCGGGTCGGCCAGCGCCACCAGCGCGGTGCTCGGCCCGCGTGCGCCGCCGAAACTTTGCGGCATGACGAGTTCGTTCGGGCGCGCGAGCTTCTCCAAAATCACGCCGTCAATCGGCGAGCGGATGGTGCACCAGTCGAGATAGGTTTGCGCGAGTTCGCGTTCGCCTTCGCTTTGCACCACCACGGCGCGGGCGGAATCCAGTTGCAGCCGCGCCTCGTCGAGCGTTTGCTTGGACTCGATGGAATTTTCGGAAAGTTTCTGGATGCGCTGGTAAAATAATTCCGCCCGCGCCACGCTCGTTTTCGCCGCGGCCAGCGCGCCTTCGGCCTGATGCAAGCGGGCGAGATATTCGGCGTCGTCGAGCTGGACGATAATCTGGCCGTTGGTCACGGCGTCGCCCTTCTTGACGCCAATCCATTTGACGACGCCCGGAAAACGCGGGGAAATCTCGATGCGTTCGCGGTTGATAAGGTAGCCGCTCACGGTGAGCACGGTGCGGTCGTCGCCTTTCCCGGCGGGAGCGGCATTGGTTTGCGCCGGGACGGCGGCGGGCGCAAAGCCTCCGTCGGGCTTGGCCAGCTTGCGTTCCTTGTCGCTCGCGCGCGGCCAGGCGAGCGCGACGGCGGCCAGCGTGAGCAGGGCGATGACGAGAAAAATGGCCGCGAGCAGCCGCTGCGGACGGCGCTTGGCCGTGGGTTCAATTTGCAATTGGGCAAGCTGGCGGGCGTCCATGCGATGAAGATGCGCGGAAAAGGATTTTTTTCAAGTTGCAAACGGCGTTGACACGTTTGGTCATGCGGTTTAGTCTTCAGAAAATTTCGCAACCATGTTACTTCGCATCAGCCTAATTGTGGCGATTTTGGCCGGCCTCGGTGCCGGCGTCGTTTCGTATCTGGAAATCTCGGACAAGATCCCCGCGTTGCAAAAGCAGCGCGACGATGAGCACACCGCCAAGGTCAACGAAATCGCCGCCCACGGCAAAACCAAGACGGAGCTGAAAAAAACCGCGGCAGAACTCGCCTCGACGCAGTCGGAACTTTCCGACACCAAGGGCGAACTCGCCAAATCCAACACCCGCGCCGACCAGCAGCAGAAACGCGCCGACGACCTCGGCAACAAGCTCGCCAAGGTCACGGAAGAACGCGATGACGCGCAAAATTCCCTCGCCGCCTACAAGGCCACCGACCTCACGCCCGATCAGGTTTTTAAATTGAGCAAAGATCTGAAGAACTCACGCGCGGAAGTGGACGTGATGAAAGGCGAGGCCGTGGTGCTCAACCGCACCATCACCCGCCTGACCAACCAGCTTGCCAAATACATCGGGCCGGACAACGTGGTCAAGCTGCGCGCCGATTTGCGCGGCAAAATCATGGTCGTGGATCCCAAATGGGATTTCGTGGTGCTGGACGTGGGTGAAGATCAGGGCGTGATTTCCGAAGGCGAAATGCTCGTCAGCCGTTCCGGCAAGCTGGTGGCGAAGGTCATTATCCGCAGCGTCCAGAAAGACCGCTGCATCGCCAACCTCGTTCCCGGCTGGAAGCTCGGCGAGATCACGGAAGGCGATGACGTTTCCCCGGCGCATCCCGCCTCTTGAAGATGAAATCCGGCGCGGTCAGATTTCTGTTTCTCCTGCTGCTTGCCGCCGCCGCCTCACTGCTGACCGGTTGCGCGACGGATGAACCGGAAAACACCTCCGTCCGTCCGTGGAATTCACCGACGAGCTGGCAGCAAAACGGTGCGCTCGGCAGCATGGATATGCAGCACCACTGATTGCCGTCCGCGGGACGAGTTCCTCGAGTTCCCTTTTCGTCAACCTTCGCCGTCCTATTGTTTTTTCCGGCGCACGCTGCGCGACGGCGTGAAGATGAAATCCACCGGTGCATCGTGCGGTTCGGCAGGAATTTTTTCCAGCAGTTGAAAATCGTGGCACACGCCGCATTTGATGCCGCTGGCCTCCGCCAAAATCCGGTCGTAAAAACCTTTTCCACGGCCAAGCCGGTTGCCGCTCAAGTCAAACGCCAGTCCCGGCACGAGAATCAGGTCGAATTTATCCAACGGAATTTCCGCGCAGTCTGCTGCCGGTTCGCGCACGCCGAATTTTCCGGGGACGATGTCCGTGGCCAGATTTTTCAGCAGCTTCGCGCCGTAAGTTTTTTTTTTCGCGTCAAAAAAGGGCAGGGCGCAGTTCACGCCCAGCGCCAGCGACAATTCCAGCACCGGCCAGACATCCAGCTCGTCCGGCAGCGGCGCGAAAAATAAAATCGTGTGCGCGCTGGGAATCTGCGCCTTGAGCCGCTCGCACAGGCCGATGGATTCCACCGCCCGCACCGCTTCCGAAATATTTTCCAGTCTCGCGCGGAGGTGTGCGCGCAGGTCGGATTTTAATCTGTGTTTATCTGTGTCCATCTGTGGCTTTTCGTTTTTCTGAAAATTGTTTCCGCCAGTTGTCGAGGCGTTCCTTGATCTTCTTTTCCACGCCTTGTTCGGTCGGTTCGTAAAAGGTTTTGTCCACGCCCAGATAATCCTGCACGACAAAGTGGTCTTTGCCGTCGTGGGCGTATTGATAGCCCTGGCCGTGGCCAACCCGTTCCGCGCCCTTATATGCCGCGCTGCGCAGATGTTCCGGCACGGGAATCGTGCGGCCGGAACGCACGTCGTCCAGCGCGGCGTCAATGGCCTTGTAGGCGGAGTTGCTCTTGTTCGCGGTGGCGATGTAAATCGTCGCCTCGGCCAGCGGAATCCGCGCCTCCGGCCAGCCGACAAATTCCGAGGCGGCCAGACAGGCATTCGCCAAAACCAAAGCCATCGGGTCGGCGAGGCCGACATCTTCCGCCGCACAAATCACGATGCGCCGCGCGATGAAGCGCGGGTCTTCGCCGGCATGGATCATTTTCGCGAGCCAATACAACGCCGCATCGGGATCGCTGCCGCGCATGGATTTGATGAAGGCGGAAATCGTGTCGTGATGCGCGTCGCCGTCGCCGTCATAGACCACGGCCTTTTTCTGGATGCTTTGCTCGGCAACCGCCAGCGTGAGGCGGATGACGCCATCGGTGTCCGGCGCGGTGGTGAGCGCGGCGATTTCCAGTGAGTTCAAAGCTTTGCGCGCGTCGCCATCGGCGATTTTTGCGAGATGGAGCAAGGCGTTTTCCTCGGCGGAAATTTTCAAATAGCCGAGTCCGCGCTCTTCATCTTTCAACGCGCGTTGCAACAGCGAAAACAAATCTTCTTCGGTCAGTGGTCGCAATTCAAAGATTTGCGAGCGTGAGACGAGCGGAGAATTGACGAAGAAAAACGGATTGTGCGTGGTCGCGCCAATGAGTTTGATGACGCCGCTTTCGACATCCGGCAGCAAAACATCCTGCTGTGATTTGTTGAAGCGGTGAATTTCGTCAATGAACAGAATCGTGGGCGCGCCAGTGTTTTCGAGCCGGTTGGCGGCGGCGGACAAGACGCGGCGCATGTCGGCGACGTTGGATTCCACGCCGCTCAATCTTTCAAATTTTGATTTGGTCTGCCGTGCGATGATTTGCGCGAGTGAAGTTTTGCCGGTGCCGGGCGGGCCGTAAAAAATGAGCGATTGGATGCGGTCAGCCTCAATCGCGCGGCGCAAAAGCTGCCCTTTGCCGAGGATGTGCGACTGGCCGGCGTATTCGTCGAGGTTGCGCGGACGCATCCGCGCGGCGAGCGGCTGGCTGCGAAAATTACTTTCGGCGGCGGACACAATTTCTTCTGCCGGCAATTTTTTTGCCGGTTGGGAAAATAATTCATCACGCGCCATGCAGGGAAGTTAGCAGTTGAAGTTGTTTGCCGAAAATAAAAAAGCCCGCAACGGGTGGCGGGCTTTGATTGCCGGGATGCTGCCGGAGCAGGGCGGCAATCTTAAAGAACCCCCGCCATTGCCGTGTCCAACTCGCTCCTTCGGACATATGTTTCCATATGTGGGACTCGCCCGATGGCTTACAACTTTCGGACGTAATGCCGACGTGTTGGCCACCGTCTGCGGCTCATCCCGAGTTCGTTTTATTTACGGTCCAAGGACTGTTGTGAATCACGCACAGGGCAGGGAAATTATTTTTTACAAAGAGCAAACTGACTGGAAAGAAAATCGTCCCGCCGCCGTTATTTCTCAAGTGAAAACTTAAAATATATTTTCGGTTTTTGCGAACCCCGCGCTTGCGTTCCGGCGGGTCGTGGCGTTAGATTAAACTTCCCGCCCGATTTTCCGCTGCCATTCATTTCCCCGCCGCCTGATCGTCCAGATTTTTGCGGATGATTTCCGCGATGGCTTCGGGCTTGAACGGTTTGCGGATGAAGTTGACGCCTTCGATGAGCGTGGAGTGCCGGCCTTCGAGGTTGCCGGTGTAGCCGCTGGTGTGGACGACTTTGAGCGCGGGTTTTTCCTGAAGCAGCCGGCGGCCCAACTCGATGCCGTTCACATTTTCGGGCATGATGATGTCGGTGAGGAGCAGTTGGATTCGATCCTTGTGCTGTTGCCAGACTTTCAGTGCGGCGGGGCCGGAGTTGGCTTCGAGCACGGTGTAGCCGCAGCGTTGCAGCAGTTCGCTGACGAAGGCGCACAACGCCACCTCGTCCTCGACGAGCAGGATGGTTTCGCTGCCGCCAACGAGCCGGGAGCGGCGGGTGATGGCCGTGGTGGAAGAGGAGCGCGTGGTGGCGATGGGAAAATAAACCTTGAAGGTCGTGCCTTGGCCCGGCTCGCTTTGCGCGGTGATTTCGCCGTGATGCTGCTGGACGATGCCATAAACCGTGGCGAGGCCGAGGCCGGTGCCTTTGCCAATCTCTTTGGTGGTGAAAAACGGTTCAAAGATATGGGGCATGATTTGCGGGGCGATGCCGACGCCGGTGTCGGCGATGGCCAGGCAGATATGGGTCAGGGGAGTGGCTTGCGAGTTTTCTTCGGGATGGGGATTGCCCATCCGCATGCTGATGGTGAGCTTGCCGCCGTTGGGCATGGCGTCGCGGGCGTTGACGGCTAGGTTGAGAATGATCTGCTCTATCATGCCGACATCGGCGTGGATGAGCGGCAGGGCCGGGGCGTATTCGTAACGCAGGGTGATGTCTTCGCCCAGAATGCGCTGGAGCATCTTGGTCATTTGGGCCACGGTTTCGTTCAGATCCAAATCCACGGGCTGCATCTGCTGCTTGCGCGCGAACATGAGCAACTGGCGGGTGAGGCTGGCGGCGCGTTCGCCGGCGCGGGCAATCTGGTTGGAACAGTCGCGGATTTCCTCCGGCTGCAAGTCGAGGCCCTGCAGCAGCGCGGCGTTGCCCTGAATGACGGTGAGGATGTTGTTGAAATCATGCGCAATGCCGCCGGACAACTGGCCGATGGCCTCCATCTTTTGCGACTGGCGGAGCTGGGTTTCCAGATTCTGCCGCTCGCTTTCCGTCCGTAGTTTGTCGGTGATGTCAAACAACACCCCCTGACTGCCGACAAGGTGGTGGTGGTTGTCATACACCGGGCTTTTCACGACATGAAAAAATCGCCGCTGTCCGTCCGGGGTAAGGAATTCCCGATCCACTTCAATGCTCCTGCCTTCCTTCATGATTAACTCATGATGACCTTCGCCCTCGATCGCATATTCCCGCTCGTTGGAACTGCTTTGCCGGTCACTGCCCCGTCGGCGGGATATCACCTCGGCCACTTCCTGCGGCGTGCGGCCGATGATGTCCTCGCGCTGGAGCCCTTTCAGCTCGCAGAAGCGCCAGTTGGCGAATTCGTAGCGGCCCGCCGTGTTCTTGCGGAACACGCAGACCGGCATCTGCTCGACGAGCGAGGAATACATCGCCTGCGTTTTGAGCAGCGATTGTTCCATCGCCTTGCGCTCGGTGATGTCCTGCTTGATGGCGATGAAATGGGTGACTTTCTTTTTTTCGTCCACCAACGGCGTGATGGTCATCTCCTCGTGATAGAGTTCGCCGTTTTTACGCTGGTTGATGAGTTCGCCGTTCCACACCTCGCCGGCCAGAATGGTCTGCCACATCCGGCGGAAAAATTCCGGCCCATGCTTGTGGGCGTTGATGAGGTCGCGTGGATTTTTGCCCACGGCCTCCGCCAGGGTGTAGCCGGTGGTGCGGGTGAAGGCCGGGTTGACCCATTCGATATGGCCGTGCGGATCGGTGATGACCACCGCGTTGGCGGCGGCGTTGAGCGAAACGCTTTGCAGCCGCATGGATTGTTCAGTGGCCTTCTGGGTGGTGATGTCGCGGCCGATGCCGACGAGGCCGCCGATGCAGCCGCGCGCGTCGCGGAACGCCACCATGTTGGTGACCACGGTGCGCGTGAGGCCGTCGGGAAAACAAATCGTGTCCTCGTAATTGTGCAGCGTGCCGGTGGTGATGACTTCCAACTCGGAGCGCCGGAAGCGCGCGGCCAGCTCGGGCGCGATAAACTTCGCGTCCGTGTGGCCGAGCATATCCGCCGGCGTGCAGTGGTAACATTTTGCCAGCGATTCGTTGGCCACGAGAAAACGGCTTTCCGTGTCCTTGACGAAAATAAAATCCGGCGCCAGATCCACCAGCGTGCGCAGTAACTGCTGTTCGTGCTTCGTGGCTTCCTGCGCGTGCTCGTTTTCTGTGATGTCGCGGAAGCTCCAGACGCGGCCGGCGATTTTGTCGCCGAGCCGCTGCGGGCGCGCCACGCGGTCATAGACGCGGCCGTCCTTGAACCGAATGATGTCGTAGGATTCCTGTTCGGGGTCTCGGTAAAGCTCCGCGATCCGGCGCATGAATTCATCCGGTTCCTGCACCTGTTCCAGCACCAACTTCAACATCATTTGGTCGTCACCCGCCGCCGCCATTTTGGCGGGGATGCGCCACATTTCCAGGAAACGGTTGTTATAAGTGGTCACCCGGCCTTCGGAGTTCACTACCAGCAGACCGCTCGCGCTGGACTCGATGGTGGCGCGTAGGAGCGAGACGGACTGTGCCAGTTGCTCCTCGTATTCCTTGCGCTCGCTGAGGTTGCGCGCCAGCGCGGCCATGACCGGCTGCCCCTGAAACTCGTAGCACGTCACGTTCACTTCCACCGGGAAAGTCGTGCCGTTTTTGCGGTGGTGATGGCCGCGCAACAGTTGTGACTGGCCGGGTTGCAGCCGGCTCCAGATCTTTTGCGCCTCCGCCAGGGTGATTTCCTTGTCCACGTCCGTGACGGACATCTGCAGCAGTTCCTGGCGCGAGTAGCCGAGTTCTTGGCACGCGCTCTGGTTCGCGTCCAGCAGCTTGCCGTTCACGTCATGGACGAAGATCGCGTCGGACGCCTGCTCGACCAGCGTGCGGAAACGTTCCTCGCTTTCGCGCAGCGCCTTTTCCGCGCGCAACTTGATGAGGCCGGTGGCCACGGTGTGGGTGACCAGTTCGATGATGCGCACGTCTTCCGCCGACGGCAGGCCCGTGGTGCGATGGTAAATCGCGAAGGTGCCGAGCACTTTTTTCTGCTCGTCCAAGATGGGCGTGGACCAGCACGCGCGCAGCCCGTGCGGCAGCGCCAGATGTTTGTAATCCGTCCACAGCGGGTCGCGGGCGAGGTCGCTGACGAACACCGGCGAGCCGCGGAACGCCGCCGTGCCGCAGCTGCCCACCTTGGGCCCGATGGCCGCGCCGTCAATCGCGCGGTTGAATTCGTCCGGCAGCGACGGGGCCGCGCCGTGCCGCAGGTGCCGGCCGTCGCCCTCCAGCAGCAGCACGGAGCCGAGCATTTCCGGCGACAGCGCCTCGATGCCCAGCAGCAGCCGTTCCAGCGTTTCCTTGAGGGGCTTGCCGAGCGCAAAGCGCTCCAGCGTTTCGCGCTGCAAGTTGGTCAGGGTTTCGGCGCGTTGCAGCAACTGGATTTTCTGCTGCTCGCTGGCCAGCAATTGCCGCAGGATGAGAAAAAACATGAGGCCGGTGAACGCCACGAATGCCCAGCCCTTGTAGGTCTCCAACTGCATCCGCCGGTTCTCGTCCTGCACAAACTCGGTCAGCAGCCGGTCGGAGAAAAGTATCCACAGTCCCGCCGCGACGCCGTAAAACAGGCTCGCCCGGAACGCCAGCACATGGGGTTTGCGGCTCATGCGGAAATGTCCGCGCATTATGTTTCAAGCGCCGTCGTTTGGCAATCATCCCGCGCCAAAATTCCAACTCGCCTTGAAACCCGCATCTCTGCTACGCTATCCGCTCATTTTCGCATGATGACCAGCACGCAAATCCGCCAGTCGTTCCTCGACTTCTTCAAGTCGAAGGCGCACACCATCGTCCCGTCGTCCTCACTGATGCCGGACTCGCCGAACCTGCTGTTCACCAACGCCGGCATGAACCAGTTCGTCCCGATTTTTCTCGGCCAGACCAAATGCCCTTACACGCCCGGCCGCGCGGCGGACACGCAGAAGTGCATCCGCGCCGGCGGCAAGCACAACGACCTCGACGACGTCGGCCTCGACACCTATCACCACACGTTCTTCGAGATGCTCGGCAACTGGAGCTTCGGCGATTATTTCAAAAAGGAAGCCATCGAATGGGCGTGGGAACTCGTCGTGACGATTTGGAAATTTCCCCCGCAACGCCTCTACGCCACCGTTTACAATCCCGACAAATCCAAAAACGATCCGAGCGAATTCGATCAAGAGGCGTGGAACTTCTGGGCGGAGAAATTCCGTTCCGTCGGCCTTGATCCCGCCGTCCACATCGTCAACGGCAACAAGAAGGACAATTTCTGGATGATGGGCGAGACCGGTCCGTGCGGCCCGTGCTCGGAACTGCACGTGGACCTGACGCCGCTCGGCGACACCAAAGGCTCCCTCGTGAACAAGGGCGACGCCCGCTGCATTGAGATTTGGAATCTCGTCTTCATGCAGTTCAACGCCAACCCCGACGGCACGTTTTCCCCGCTCCCCGCCGTGGCGGTGGACACCGGTATGGGCTTTGAGCGCGTCACCAGCATCATTCAGGGCACCAAAAACCTGACCGACTTCGCCAACGCCAAGATTTCCAACTACGAGACCGACATTTTCCGCCCCATTTTCGACAAATTGGAAGAGATGTCTGGCAAACGCTACGGCAGCACCCTGCCGGGGGCTTACAATGTTGCGAAAGAGGCGTCCGGTTCCGCACACCCGGAGTCCGGGTGCGCGCAACCCAAGTCCGGGTGCGAGGAACCGCAGTCCGGGTGCGAGGAACCGAAGTCCGGGTGCGCGCAACCCAAGTCTGGGTATGCACAACCGAAGTCCGGGTGTGAAGAACCCAAGTCCGGGTATGCACACCCGCAGTCCGGGTGCGAGGAACCCAAGTCCGGTTATGCGCAACCGAAGTCCGGGTGCGAGGAACCGAACGCCTCTTCTGCGCCTTCCGAAGCCCAAATCGCGCAGGACATCGCCTTTCGCGTGATTGCCGACCACATCCGCACGCTTTCTTTTGCCATTGCCGACGGCATCCAGCCCGGCAATAACGACCGCAACTACGTCCTGCGCCGCATCCTGCGCCGCGCCGTCCGTTACGGTCGCACGCTTGGCTTCAAGGAACCCTTTTTCTACAAACTGGTGGACGTGCTGGCCGACACGATGGGCGACGTTTTCCCCGAAATCCGCGCCCGCAAGAAGCAGGTGCAGGAAACCATCCAGCGCGAAGAGGAAGCGTTCAACAAGACGTTGGATAACGGTGTTCGAATTTTCGAGAACGAAGCTTCCAATTATCCGCCGGAAGACAATGATGAGTTTTCCCGAGGTTGCATTTCGGGAGAAACAGCTTTCTTGCTCTACGATACTTACGGGTTTCCATTCGACTTAACAGAATTGATGGCTCGTGAACGTGGTCTAGCCGTTGATATTCCTGTTTTCAATGAATTGATGGAAAAGCAGCGCGCCCGCGCCCGCGCCGCGCAGAAGAAGGAAGTCATTTCCCTCTCGCAAATCGAGACCACCACGCCCACCAAGTTCGTCGGCTACGACCACTCAGCCGTGGCGGCCAAAGTCCTTGAAGTCGTCTCCTTGAAGGACAAGACCGCCGTCATCCTCGACACCAGCGCCTGCTACGCCGAGATGGGCGGCCAGGTCGGCGACACCGGCGAGTTGACCGGCAGCGGCCAGCTCTGGCGCGTCGTCAACACCCAGAAATCCGGCAACACCTGGCTCCATTTCGTCGGCGATGCTGGCACTGCTGAAGACGACGTAAATCGTAAATCGCAAATCGTAAATTCATCCGACATCCCAGTGGTTGGTTCCGCCGTGACGCTCACGGTTGACAAGAGCCGTCGTGATGCAATTCAACGGCATCACACCGTCACGCATTTGCTGCATTGGGCGTTGCACGAAGTCGCGAGCAAAGAGGCGTCGCAGAAAGGTTCGTTCGTCGGCCCGGATAAATTGACCTTCGACTTTAACAGCGCGCCGCTCACGCCCGCGCAGGTCGCCGACATCGAGAAGCTCGTCAACGAACGCATCCTCGAAAACGCCGGCGTCTCGTGGACGGAAGTCGCGCACGCCGA
>Ga0007854_10001852_pt1 | contig 13349 bp, 13 predicted proteins | sample CryBogCBH12Aug08_FD_60382 | JGI IMG/M metagenome (GOLD analysis project Ga0007854, IMG submission 60382) | Freshwater microbial communities from Crystal Bog, Wisconsin, USA - CBH12Aug08 | ecosystem: Environmental > Aquatic > Freshwater > Lake | place: Crystal Bog, Wisconsin, USA | collected...
GATGCCCGGCCCGGCCCCCGTCACGGTCATCCAGCCCCGTTGCGCCAGGGCGGCGCTGAGCTCGCTGGCCAGGGCGTAGAGCTCGTCGTCGGGGCGGATGCGGGCCGATCCGAAGACCGTGGCCTTGGGCCGGTCGCTGAAGCGCTCGAAGAGCCGCGACCCCTCCAGCAACTCCTCCAGGGCGGTCACCGCGCCGCGCAGGTCCTCGAGCCGGCTGTCGTGCTGGGCGAGGTTGATGGCGCGCGCGACGAGGGCCCCGATGGCCGCGCGACGCTCGGGGCTCGCAGACGTGTCCGCCGTCGCGAGTGCGACGAAGCGCTCCACCTCCTCGAGCGTCACGTGGAGGCCTGGTAGAGGGTGGTGCGCTGCACCAGTGGGCGCCCGAGCGGCGCCACGAGGTCTTCGAGCATCGAGACGTCCATGGCCTGACCGTGCACCGCGCCCGCGGCGCGCGAGATGTTCTCCTCGAGGAGAGTGCCGCCCACGTCGTTCGCTCCGGCCTGCAGGATGCGCCGCGAGCCCTCGACGCCCATCTTCACCCAGCTGACCTGGATGTTGTCGATGACGGTGGCGTAGTGCAGGCGCGCCACGGCGTGCATCAACAGGGCTTCGCGGAAGGTGGGTCCCTTGCGGGCCCGTCCGCGCAGGAAGAGGGGGGTGGCCATGTGGACGAAGGGCAGCGGGACGAACTCGGTGAAGCCGCCGGTCTCGATCTGCAGCTCGCGGGTGCGCATGAGGTGGGTGGCCCAGGAGTCGGCGCCCTCGACGGCACCGAACATGATGGTGACGTTCGAGTTGAGGCCCACCGAGTGGGCGGCGCGGTGCACCTCGAGCCACTGGTCCGAGGTGATCTTGTCGGGGCAGAGGATCGCGCGCACGGAGTCGTCGAGGATCTCCGCGGCCGTGCCCGGCAGGGTGCGCAGACCCGCCGCCTTCAGTCGGGCCAGGTACTCCGCGAGGTCCTGGGAGCTGCGCCGCGCGCCCTCAAAGACCTCGAGGGCGCTGAAGGCGTGCAGGTGGATGTCGGGGGCGCCGGCCTTGACCGCCGCCACGACGTCGACGTAGTAGTCGCCGTCGAAGTTCGGGTGGATGCCGCCCTGGAGACAGACCTCGGTCGCTCCCATGTCGTAGGCCTCGCGCACCTTGTCGGTGATCTGCTCCAGGGTCATCAGGTAGGGGTCGCCGCGCAGGTTGAGCGACAAAGGACCCTTGGAGTAGGCGCAGAAGCGGCACTTGAAGGTGCACACGTTGGTGTAGTTGATGTTGCGGTTGAAGACGAAGGTCACGTCGTCGCCCACCAGTTGGCGCCGCAGGTCGTCGGCGCGTTCGGCGATGGCCATGACGTCGCCGCCGCGCGCGCCGAAGAGGGTCACCAGCTCCCCGCGGTCGAAGGCGTAGCCCGGCTCGTAGCGCGCCAGGATCTCGCTGACCGCCGAAGAGCGCGACCTCCCCGGCGAGGGGGCCGGCGGCGTGGTGTCCCCGCCCGACACCCACGCGTCGTCGCGGGCGAGGCCGCTGGCGTCGCTCGCCGCCAAGACGTAGGGGCGCACCGCGTCGTCGAGGAATCCCGCACGCCCCAGGTGCTCGGGGTAGACGCTCAGGCGCGGGACCAGGGCGAAGCCCAACTCGTCGCATTCGCGCGCGAGGGTCGCGACCGCCGGCCAGGCGCGCTCGGGGTTGACGTGGTCCTTGGTGACCGGCGAGATGCCGCCGAAGTCGTCGATGCCGTAGGCGAGGAGGCGTGCGGGGCGGTCGCTCAGGTTGGGCGGCGCCTGCAGGTGGATGTCGCCGGGCAGGACGAGCCGCGCCGCCGCGATGGTCCAGAAGAACTCCTCCTCGTCCGCCGGCGCGGCGGCGGCCATCGCCGTGCGGGGCTTGGGCAGGAAGTTCTGAATGATGACCTCCTGCACGTGGCCGTGGCGCTCGTGGGAGTCGGCGATCGCGGCGAGCGTGGCCAGGCGGTCCTCGCGGGTCTCGCCGATCCCCACCAGGAGGCCCGTGGTGAAGGGGATGGCCAGCTCACCCGCCATCTCCAAGGTGGCGAGACGACGAGCGGGGTCCTTGTCGGGCGAGAGGCGGTGCGCCGCCACGTCGGCCAGGGTCTCGAGCATCATGCCCTGGGAGGCCGACATCGGTCGCAGCTGGCGCAGTTCGAAGTCGTAGAGCGCCCCGGCGTTCACGTGGGGCAGGAGGCCCGTGCCCTCCAGCACCATCTGCGCAGCGTTGGCGACGTAGTCGACCGTCGAGCGATACCCCCGGGCCGCCAACCACCTCGCCGCCTCGTCGTAGCGCAGCTCGGGTCGCTCGCCCAAGGTGAAGAGGGCCTCGGTGACGCCCGCATCGCGGCCCGCCGTGGCCACCTCCATCACCTCGTCGAGGCTCATGTAGGGCGACGTGAGGCGAGCGGGCGCCTGGGCGAAGGTGCAGTAACCGCAGCGATCACGGCAGAGCTGGGTGAGCGGAATGAAGACTTTGGGGGAATAGGTCACGACGCGGCCCCGCAGCTCGCGCGCGCGCGCGAAGGCCGCGGCGGCGAGTTCATCGAGAGCCGCCTCGCGCAGGTCGAGTGCGGACACTGACGAGGGGAGAGTCATGCCCTCGATACTATGACGCGAGTCCCAGGCGCGAGCCGGCCTCGGCCAGGTCGTCGACCATGACCTGGAACACCCGACGCCCCGCGGCGCTCATCGCGCGGTAGTCGCCGATGGCCTGGGCCATGTGCAGGTCGTGGAAGCTGTAGGCGCGCCCCGAGATGCGCTGGGCCTCGGTGCGCGGTCGCTGGATGACCTGCAGTCCCACCACCGAGGTCGGGCCGCCCTTGTGCAACTGGCCGGTCGAGTGCAGGTAGCGCGGGCCCAGGTTGGCCGTGGTGGGTCCGTAGGCGGCCTCGAGCGAGAGGCGCAGCGATGATAGGGCCGCGCCCGAGTCGAGGGGGGCGTAGGCCTGCACCGCGATGTAGGACGCGCCGCGCAGGGCCCCTTCGAGGTCGCCGGCGTCGTAAGGCGCGGCCTCCCACTCGACCGCGCCGCGCAGGAGCGCGAAGACCTCCTTCTTGGCGCTCTCGACGTTCGGCTGGTTGAAGGGGTCGACGCCGAGGTGCCAAGCGAGCAGTGCGGCGAGGAGGTGGTAGTACTGCATGTCGCCCGGGCGGTACAGCGCCACCGGGCCCCGCACCACGGGGATGAAGCCCCGGTCCGACTTCCCGGTCGTCTCGGCGACCAGCTGCTCGAGCCACAGGGCGCCGCCCGAGGAGATGGGGTCCGCGCCGAGGGGGAAGTAGCCGGCGCCGTCCACCACGTCGCGCGCGAGCTCGTCGGCGCCGTGGACCGCGCGAGCCACCAGGTCGTCGGTCAGGTGACAGGCCGCGAGCTCGTCGCGCAGCTCGTCGGGCGTCCACCCCGCGTAGAGGGCGGGGACCAGGCCGAAGGGCGAGAGCGAGGAGAAGCGGCCCCCGGTATCGGGGTCGCCCAGCACCACCAGGGCGCCGAGGGACTCGCCCAGTTTCGCCAGCTCGGTGCCCGGGTCGGTGATGATCACCAGGTCCTCGGCTTCGAGGCCACTGGCCAGGGCGTGGGCCAGCAGCGTCTGGGTCTCCACCGTGCCCCCCGACTTCGACGACGCGATCACCGTCGCCCCGCGGAAGTCCTGGGCCGCCACCGTGTCGGGATTGGAGGTGTCGAGCACCGTCAGCTGATGCTCGGGGCGCCAGTCGGCGTAGAGGCGCGCCGGCGACGACGAACCGCCCATGCCCAACAAGAGCGTGCGCGCGAAGCGCCGGGGTCGGCGTTCGTCGATGTCGTCCAACCACTCGCCGAAGTAGCGCTCGGGGTGGCGCAGCCAACCGGTGGCGTGGGCGGCCGTGGCGCCCTCGAAGAAGGAGACGTCGCCGTCGAGGATCTGCTGTACGAGGTCGGGGGTCACGAGACCTGCTTTCCGCTCAATTTGGAGGAGACGATGCCGAGGAGTTCCTCGTAGGAGGACTCGAAGGCGGCGACGCCCTCGTCCTCGAGTCGACGGGTGACCTCGGCCAGGGACACGCTCGCCGGCAGCAGGTCGAGCAGTGACGCGGTCGCCGCCAAGGACGCCGGCGAGGCCAGGAGCGACTCCTGGAAGCTGCCGTGGTCGAGCGCCGCCGCCAGGGTCGCGTCGGGCATGGTGTTGACGGTCTCGTCGGCCACGATCGAGTTCACGTAGATCAGGTCGTCGTAGGCCGGATTCTTGGGCGAGGTCGACGCCCACAGCGGGCGCTGGACCTGGGCGCCCAGGTCGAGCAGGTCCACCACGCGCGCCGTCGCCGTCCGCTCGAGGTAGAGCTCGTAGGCCGAGGCCACTTGGGCGTTGGCGATGCGTCCGCGCAACACGTCGCCCTCGGGGAGCATCGCGTCGACCGCGGCGTCGACGCGCGACACGAAGAAGGAGGCCACGCTGGCGATGTCCTCGAGCGGACGACCGGCGCGATGGGCCGCCTCGAGTCCCGCGGTCCACGCGTCGAGGACCTCGCCGTAGCGCTCGAGCGAGAAGATGAGGGTCACGTTGACGTTGATCCCCTCGGCCAGTACGGCGGTGATGGCGGGCAGGCCCTCGCGGGTGGCGGGAATCTTGATCATCACGTTCGACCGGTCCACCTGGGACCAGAGCTTCTTCGCCGCGGCGATGGTGCCCTGGGTGTCACGCGCGAGGCGTGGCGACACCTCGAGCGAGACGAAGCCGTCGCTGTAGCGGCGGCGGCGCGCGGCGAAATCCGCGCGACTCTGCGCGTGCAGGGGCGCCAACACGTCACAGGCGTCGCGCACGTCGGCGCTGGCGAGGGATTCGAAGACCACCTCGGGGTCCTGCGAGTGCGCCTTGGCGAGTAGGCCGTCGTAGGCGCTCGACGTCGCGAAGGCCTTGGCGAAGATGGCCGGGTTCGACGTCACTCCGCGCGCGCCGCTCGCCACCAGCGAGGCGAGAGTGCCGTCCTCGAGCCAGTCGCGGCGAATGTTGTCGATCCAGGGACTCTGGCCGAAGTCGTCGAAGAGGGTGGCGAGACGGGTCATGAGGCCTCCAGGTGGGTGGTGACGTGATCGACCAGGGCGGCCGCGTTGATGGCGAAGTGCTCGAAGACGAAGGACGCCGGCGCCGACATGCCGAAGGAGTCGATGCCGAGGGCCTCGTCGACGTAGCGGTGCCACCCCAGGGTGGCCCCGGCCTCCAGCGAGACCGAGGGCACCTCGCGTCGCAGCACGCTGGCGCGGTAGGCCTCGTCCTGGGCCTCGAAGCAGGCCCAGCACGGCATGGCCACGACGCGCGTGGCGATGCCCCGACTCGCCAGCTCGTCACTGGCGGCCAGGCAGTGCTGCACCTCGGAGCCGCTAGCGAAGAGGCTGAAACGCGCCTCCGCGTTCTCGCGCAGCACGTATCCGCCGCGCGGCGCGCCGATCAGGGAGGCCTTGGCATCCTCACCGCTCAGCACCGCCACGTCTTGGCGGGTCAAGACGAGCGCCGTCGCCGGCGGGGAGGGATTTCGCACGAAGTCCTCGACCAGCAACAAGGTCTCGTTGGCGTCGCTCGGTCGCACGACGTGCAGGCGCGGCATCGCGCGCAGCGCCGCCAACTGCTCGATCGGCTGGTGGGTCGGTCCGTCCTCGCCCACGCCCACCGAGTCGTGGGTGAAGACGAAGAGGACGCCGGCGTGGCTGAGCGCGGCCAGGCGCACGGCGGGACGCACGTAGTCGGAGAAGACGAAGAAGGTGGAGCCGACGGGCCGCAAGCCGCCGTGCAGCGCCTGACCCACCATGACGGCGCCCATGGCGAACTCGCGCACGCCGTAGTAGATCTGGCGTCCGCCGGGATGCTCGCGCCCCTGCGCGCTGGCCGACTTCAGGGTGACCCCGGTGTTGTCGGTCAAGTCGGCCGAACCGGCCGTGAGACCCGGCGTGCGCGCGGCGAAGGCGTCCATCGCCCGCTGCATGGCCTTGCGCGTGGCCACCTGGGTACCGCCCTCGTAGAACTCGTAGTCGTCGGGCCCCTCGTAGTGACCGGCGTGGGCCAACTGATGCAGGAGGCGATCGCCGCGTTCGCCCGCGGCCGCCACGCGCTCGCGCCAGGCCGCCGCCACGTCGCCTTCGGCGCCCAGACGCGCGGCGTTCAGTGCGGGCAGCTCCTCGTCGAGCGCGAAGGGCTGGTCCGGAACACCCAGGATCGCCTTGGCCTCGCTCACCGCCGCCGCACTGAAGGGCGAGCCGTGCGCCTCGCGGCGGTCCATCATCGTGGGGGAGGGGAAGCCGATGTGCGATCGCACCACGATCAAGGTGGGCCGGGTGGTCTCGGCCATGGCCTCGCGCGCCGCCGCCTCGAGGGCGTCGAGGTCGTTGGCCTTCTCGCCCAGGTTGATCACGTGCCACCCGTAGGCGGCGAATCGCGCCGGGGCGTCGTCGCGCATCGCGATCTCGGTCGCGCCGTCGATGGTGATGTGGTTGTCGTCGTAGAAGACCGTCAGGCGGTCGAGGCCCAGGGAACCGGCGAGCGACGCCGCCTCGTGGCTGATCCCCTCCTCGAGGCAGCCGTCGCCGGCCACCACCCAGGTGCGGTGGTCGACGAGGTCCTCGCCGTAGTCGTTGCGCAGGATGCGCTCGGCGATGGCCATGCCGACGCCATTGGCGATGCCTTGGCCGAGGGGGCCGGTCGTCACCTCGACGGTCGGCGTCACCCCGTTCTCCGGGTGCCCCGGGGTGCGCGACAGGGGCTGACGGAAGGCCCGCAGGTCCGCCAGCGAGAGGTCGTAGCCGAAGAAGTGGGCGATGCCGTACTGCAGGATCGAGACGTGTCCGCAGCTCAGGATGAAGCGGTCGCGGTCGGGCCACGAAGGGTCGCTCGGGTCGTGGCGCAACACGCGCGAGAACAACGTCGTCGCGAGCGGCGCCAGGGCCATGGCGGTGCCGCTGTGGCCCGAGTTGGCGGCCGCCGGGGCGTCCATGGCGAGCGCGGTGATGTTGCGAATCGTGCGCCCCTCTAACTCGCTGGCTCCCGGGTACAGTTCATCGCTCATGGCCTCAAGGTTACTGAAGCGAAGCGGCTTCTTCGGACCCGGCCGCTTGTCCGAGTGGACATCGACGACGACCCTCGCGGCGAGGGCAGTGGCTAGTCTGGTGTGCATGCGGACAAACTCGTGGCGCAAGTTCCTCAAGGGTGCGTCGCTGCAGCGCGACCTCGAAGAGATCCGCGATCTGTTCCTTCGCTACTTCAAGGAGCAGACCATCCAGCCCCTCAAGGAGCTCGGACGATTCGTCGCCTTCGGCGTCCTGGGCAGCCTCTTCGTCGCCTTCGGTGTCGTGATGGCGCTCCTGGGCGTCCTGCGAATGATGCAAGACGTCTTCCCGGTGCTCGACGGGAGCCTGTCGTGGATCCCGTATCTGGTCGTGGCCGTGGCGGGAGCCCTCGTCGCGGCCCTCGTCGTGCAACGCGTGGTGTCGGGCGTTCCGCGTCGTTCCAAGGGAGCGCAGTGAGCGAGCCCTCGGCCACTCGCCGCCAGCTCGAGGAGTCGGTGCGGGCGATCCTGCCCCGACCCGACGCCGTCCCCGCGCGCATCCGCAACGCCTCCTCCTCGGCCGCCCTGAGCGGTGTCGGCGGACTCTTCACCGGCTACGTCTGGGGTTGGATGCGCGGGCGCCGATCGCGCCGGCGCACATGATCGCCGTCCTCTTTCGTCGGGTCATCCTCGCGGCGCTGCGGCGCGCCTGGGCTCAGGGTTCGCGGGCCTGGCTCGTGGTGGCCGCGATCGTGTGGCTGCTACGACGCATCACGGGCCGGCGCAACGTGGGGCGGGCGTCGTGACTTCGGCGGCCGACCTGAAGGCGGGGGAGCGCATCATGCTCACCGACGCCAAGGACCGCCAGTACCTGATCACCCTGAAGCCGGGCTCTTCGTTCCACACCCATACCGGCATCATCGCGCACGACGACCTCATCGGCTCCCAAGAGGGGACCGTGGTGCGCGACAGCACCGACCGGACCTTCTTGATGCTGCGCCCGACCCTGTCCGACGTCGTCTTGAAGATGCCCCGCGGCGCGCAGGTGATCTACCCCAAGGACCTGGGCACGATTCTGATGCAGGCCGATATCGGGCCCGGCATGCGCGTCCTCGAGGCCGGCGTGGGCTCCGGGGCCCTCTCGATGACGCTGCTGCGCGCCGGGGCGTCCATCACCGCGTACGAGATTCGCGAGGACTTCGCCGCCCAGGCCCGCAAGAACGTGGTGGCCATGCTGGGCGAGGACATCGCCTACGACATCCACATCCGCGACGTGACCCTGGGGATCGACGAGGAGGACCTCGACCGCGTCATCTTGGACATGCCCGAGCCCTGGCTGGTCGTCGAACACGCCGCCAAGGCGCTGCGCCCGGGCGGGATCTTCCTCGCCTACCTGCCGACCATCAACCAGACCCAGCAGGTCCGCGAGGCCTTGCGCGTGCACTCCTTCGGACTCGAAGAGACGGTGGAGATCTTGAGGCGCACCTGGCACATCGACGGCCGTAGCGTCCGACCCGACCATCGCATGGTGGCCCACACGGGCTTCCTGACCTCGGCGAGACGCCTGGTCAGAGGTTGAGTCCTAGTCGCGTTCGATGAAGATGCACTCGCCGGGGCACTCCTCGGAGGCCTCGACGACCGCGTCCTCGAACTCCGGCGCCACGGTGGCCAGACCGGCCGATCCGCCCGGGGAGGACAGCGCCACGCCGTCGTGCTTCACGTAGGCCAAACCGTCGTCCAAGAGGGTGAAGACCGAAGGACAGATCTCCTCGCACAAACCGTCGCCGGTGCACAAGTCCTGGTCAATCCATACCTTCATCGCGAAGCCTTTCGTTGCCGTGTGGTCCCTGACAACTTTAGCCGCAACGCCGCCCGGCGAATCGGCAAGGGTGGTGCCCGCGTCACATAGGGTTGGCGTATGGAGCACTCCGACCCCTTCGGCCAGTACCGCGACAGCGACTCTCCGCGCGACGAGCTCGACGCGTCGAGTTTTCGCATCAACGACCTCGACCAGGCTCTTCGCCGCATCGAGATGCTGGAACAGAAGCTCGTGGAGAGCCGCGTCGCGCTGACCCAGTCGCGATCGAACAACGAGAAGCTGACCGTCACCATCCAGCAGACCCGCGACCAGATCGCCGCCCTGCGCGACGAGGTGGAGAAGCTGACCCAGCCGCCGGCGGTCTACGGGACCTTCATCGAGTTCAACCCCGACGGCACGGCCGACATCTCGGCCTCGGGGCGAAAGATGCGCGTCTCGGTGCACCCGGGACTCGATCCGGGTCAGGTGGAACGGGGCCACGAGGTCGTCCTCAACGAGTCCTTCGCCATCATTGGCGTGCGCACCCCCGACGGACAGGGGGAGGTGGTGAGCGTCAAGGAGGTGCTCGACGAGCGACGCGTCCTGGTCTACGGCCGCGCCGACGAGGAGCGCGTCGTGGAGATGGCCGACGCCCTCAACGGCATCCGACTGCGCAGCGGCGACGCCGTGCTGCTCGACCCCCGCTCGGGACTGCTGGTGGAGAAGCTCGTGCGCCAGGAGGCGGAGGAGCTGATCCTCGAAGAGGTGCCCGACGTCAGCTACGCCGACGTCGGCGGCCTGGACTCGCAGATCGAGTCGATCACCGACGCCGTCGAGTTGCCCTACCTGCACCGCGCGCTCTTCAACGACTACGAACTGCCCGCCCCCAAGGGCATCTTGCTCTACGGGCCGCCGGGCTGCGGCAAGACCCTCATCGCCAAGGCCGTGGCCAATTCCCTGAGCCAGAAGGTCGCCGAGTTGACCGGCAACCGCAACGTGCGCTCGTACTTCCTCAACATCAAGGGACCCGAGCTCTTGAACAAGTACGTGGGCGAGACCGAGCGCCAGATCCGCGTGGTCTTCCAGCGCGCCCGCGAGAAGGCCGAAGAGGGCGTCCCGGTCATCGTCTTCTTCGACGAGATGGACTCGCTGTTTCGCACGCGCGGCACGGGCATCTCCTCGGACATGGAATCGACCATCGTGCCCCAGCTCCTGGCCGAGATCGACGGCGTCGAGTCCCTGCGCGACGTCATCGTCATCGGCGCGACCAACCGCGAGGACCTCATCGACCCGGCCATCCTGCGCCCGGGGCGCCTGGACGTCAAGATCAAGATCGAACGCCCCGACGAAGAGGGCGCCGCCCAGATCTTCGAGCGCTACCTGCACCGCGAGCTGCCCCTGGACGCCGAGGAGATCGCCGTGCGCGGCGGCGGGGACCGCGACAAGGCGCTGCGCGCCATGATCGAATCGACCGTGTCGAACATGTACGCCACCGACGACGACAACCGCTTCCTCGAGGTCACCTACCAAGGCGGCGACAAGGAGATCCTGTACTTCAAGGACTTCGCCTCGGGCGCGATGATCGAGAACATCGTGCGCCGCGCCAAGAAGTTGGCCGTCAAGCGCGAGATCGCCGGCAAGGGACGCGGCCTGCGCAGCGAGGACCTGCTGGCCTCGATCCGCGAGGAGTACCACGAGAACGAGGACCTGCCCAACACCACCAACCCCGACGACTGGGCGCGGATCTCGGGCAAGAAGGGTGAGCGCATCGTCTTCATCCGCACCTTGATCAACCGCGAGAAGACCGACGTCACCGGAGGCCGCTCCATCCAACACGTGGGCACCGGTCAGTACCTCTAAACCATGGCCATCGCGAAGATCCTGGGCATCGAGACCGAGTACGGCGTCGCCGGCGGGCCCGATCACGATCCGACCACCGCGTCGAGCATCATCGTGAACGCCTACGCCCAACAGGGCCGCAGCCGGATCAATTGGGACTTCAACGACGAGTCCCCGGGAACCGACGCGCGCGGCATCGTCGGCGGCGGCGCGCTCGCTCCCATGATCGAGACCCACCTGGCCAACACCGTCCTCACCAACGGGGCGCGCCTCTACGTCGACCACGCCCACCCCGAGTACTCGGCCCCCGAATGCGCCACGCCCGCCGAGGCCGCCCTCTTCGACCAGGCCGGCGAGGAGGTCATGCGCCGGGCGCTCCAGGTGGCCAACGAGACTTTGCCCGCGGAGCTCGCCATCACGCTCTACAAGAACAACTCCGACGGCAAGGGCAACTCCTACGGCACCCACGAGAACTACCTCGTCGAGCGCGAGGTCGAGTTCTCGGCCGTGGTGCGCGCCATGGTGCCGCACTTCGTGTCGCGCCAGGTCGTGGTCGGTGCGGGCAAGGTCGGCTGGGAGACCGAGTTCGCCTCCGGCGCCGACCCGCAATTCCAACTCAGCGCCCGCGCCGAATTCTTTGAAGAGGTGGTCGGCCTCGAGACCACCTTGAAGCGGCCCATCATCAACACCCGCGACGAGCCCCACTGCGACGCCGAGCGCTTCCGACGCCTCCACGTGATCTGCGGCGACGCCAACATGTCGCCCGTCGCCACCCTGGTCAAGCTCGGCTCCACGGCCCTGTTGCTGGCCGCGCTCGAAGACGACGGGGCCAACCAGTTCCCGGCGCCGCCCCTGCGCCCGGTGCGGGCCATCCGCGACTACTCCTTCGACCCCGGCCTCAGCACGGTCCACGAGGACGAGAACGGGCGTCGCCGCAGCGCCTGGGACTACCAGGACGAATTGTGGACCCTCGCGGAGCGCTACGTGCGCCGCCGCGGCGGCGAGGTGGTGGCGCCCGCCTCCCAGGTCGAGGAGATCCTGCGCCACTGGCGCGAGATGCTCGACGGGGTGCGCGACGACCCTGATTCGGTCGCCGACCGCGTGGACTGGGCCGCCAAGCGGCGCATCGTCGAGGGGTACCGCGAGCGTTACCGGTTGGAGCCGCGCGACGCCCGGCTGCGCGCCATCGACCTGCAGTACCACGACCTGCGCCGCGACAAGTCGCTGGCGGCGCGCGTGGGGCTGCGCGCGCTGCACGGCGAGGAGGAGATCCGCCGCGCCGTCGCGCATCCGCCCACCTCGACGCGGGCCTACTTCCGCGGCGAGTGCGTCAGTCGCTACCCCGACGCCATCGTGTCGGCCAATTGGGATTCGCTGGTCTTCGACGTGGGTCAGGGACCCCTGCAGCGCATCCCCATGATGGACCCGACCCGGGGCACCGAGGCCCTCGTCGGGGCGCTGCTGGCCGACAATCCCACCGCCCGTGCGCTCGTCGACGCTCTGAACGGGTAGAACTAATACGTGACTGAACAAGAGCGAATCCAAAAGCAGCGCACCGAGCGGACCCGCGAGGAGAGCGACGACGTCAGCGTCGTGGCCAAGAAGGGCGAGCAATTGAAGGGCGAACTGGACGATTTGCTGGACGAGATCGACTCCGTGCTCGAAGAGAACGCCGAGGAGTTCGTTCGCAACTACGTCCAAAAGGGCGGCCAGTAATGGGCCTGCCACTCTTCGACGCCCAGAGCGATCCCGGACCGTCCTTCCTGCGCTTCGCCGAGGTGGCCGGTCTCGCCAAGGCGCCCGCGACGGCGGAGCTCTCGGCCCACGCCACCACGGTGGTCGCGGTGCGCTTCGACGGGGGCGTCGTCATGGTGGGGGACCGCCAAGCGACGTCCTACTACGTCGCCAATCGCGACGTGCGCAAGATCGAGGCGGCGGACCGCTACACCGCGCTCGCCATTTCGGGGTCGGCCGCCCGGGGCATCGAGTTCATCCGCCTGGCGCAACTCTCCTTCGAGCACTACGAGAAGATGAGCGACTCCGCCCTCAGCCTCGAGGGCAAGGCGAACTACCTCTCGCCGCTGATCCAGCGCAACAACCTCAGCTCCCAGTTGGTCGTCCTGCCGCTGCTGGCCGGATGGGACACCGTGCACCAGCGCGGACGGGTCTTCGAGTACGACGGGGCCGGCGGCTGCTACGAGCGACAGGACTTCTCGGTCATCGGTTCGGGGTCACCCTTCGCGGAGTCCACCTTGCGCCTGGGATTTCGACCCGACATGGACCGCCAAGAGGCCCTGGAACTGGCGTCCTTGGCCATCTACGAGGCCGCCGACAACGATCCCTCGACCGGCGGGCCCGACTTCGTGCGCAACATCTACCCGATGATGGTCACCTTGACCTCGGAGGGTTTCCGCGAACTCGACCAGGACACGGCCAAGACCATCTTCCAAGCCATCAACGACCGGCGGACCCAGAGCGGGGGAGTGGCGGGAGGGACCCTGCGATGAGCAACTTCTTCTACGTCGCCCCCGAACAGCTCATCAAGGACCGCGCGGAGTTCGCCCAGAAGGGCATCGCGCGAGGACGCTCGATCGTCGCGGCCATCTACGACGTGGGCGTGGTGCTGGTGGCGGAGAATCCCTCCGCCTCGCTCTACAAGATCTCCGAGATCTACGACCGCATCGCCTTCGCGGGCGTCGGCCGCTA
>Ga0007854_10001853_pt1 | contig 13341 bp, 6 predicted proteins | sample CryBogCBH12Aug08_FD_60382 | JGI IMG/M metagenome (GOLD analysis project Ga0007854, IMG submission 60382) | Freshwater microbial communities from Crystal Bog, Wisconsin, USA - CBH12Aug08 | ecosystem: Environmental > Aquatic > Freshwater > Lake | place: Crystal Bog, Wisconsin, USA | collected...
GCCAATACCTCACTCTCTCGCCCGTTCTTTAACTTTGGCCTGACGGCACAATTCTGATTGGTAACAAAGGTTCACTATGAAAATCTTTTCCCCGACTTTGGCTGGTTGCCGGCCCGGCGTGACCGCAGCCCTGCTGGTCTGTTACTTTTGCCAACCAGCGGCTTGGGCCAATCCCACCGGTGGCACCGTCACCCAAGGCGCGGCGACGATTACCACCGGCGGCTCGCAACTGACAATTAAACAAACCTCTGCCAACGCCTATCTCAATTGGCAGAGCTTCAATATCAGCGCCGGCGAAACCACGACGTTCCAGCAACCCTCTTCGTCGGCGGTGGCGTGGAATCAAATCCACGATGTCAATCCTTCGCAGATTCTTGGGAACCTCAATGCGAATGGCTATGTGATTCTGCAAAATCCATCGGGCTTTTACATTGGGGGCCAAGCTTGTGTTACCGCCCACGGTTTGATCATGACCACCGCTAGTCCGACCACTCCCCCGCCGAATGTTTTTAGCGGCAGTGCATGGCAGTTCAATGCGCCACCGCCGACTGCAAAAATAATCAATTACGGCCTGATTAAAACAGACGGCACCACCGGCAATTCGGTTTTTTTGATTGCCAACGATATTGAAAATAATAAAGACCCCGTTTTGGGCACTGGCACGATTTCCGCCCCGGCGGGGAAGATTGGGCTTTACGCCGGCCAGCAAGTGCTGGTTTCCATGAGTCCGGACGGGCGCGGTTTAAGCGCCAAGGTTACGCTGCCACAAGGCTCGGTGGACAACGAAGGTAATTTAATTGCCAACGGAGGCAGTATTATTGCGCAGGCACAAACGGTGAATCAAAACGGCGTCATCCAAGCCAATTCAGTTCAAAGCGTCAACGGCGTCATTGAGTTGGTGGCCAGCGACAATCTTACCTTGGGAACCAGTTCGGATATTGAAGCTCATGGCGATAACAGCGCGAGCAGTGCCAGTCCCGGTGGCTTTGTGATTTTACAATCCGGTAATACTTTCGCCGACACCGCCAACTCCACCATCACTGTTGCCGGTGGCACGGGCGCGAGCGGCGGGCAGGGCGGCATCGTTGAAATCTTTGGCCCCAGCCTTACCACCGGCACGGTGCAATCAAGCCTGAATGGTTACTATGATTTGCTCGTCAACCCCAACGACCTCACACTTTCCGCCGCCGCCACCACCACCGACCCAGCCGCCGCCAGCCCCAATCTTAATTTAGCCGCCTTAAATAATTACTCGCAAATCGGACTCCAGTCATTGGCCGGCAATCTTAACTATACCGGTGCCGGTAACTTAACCGCGAGTTCGTCCTGGACGCTGGCTGATGTTACCACCGCCATGAACTATAACCTGACGGCGGGCAACAACATTACTTTGAGTAAGAGCATCAAGGCCGGCTATAATTGGAGCGTCACCTTGACCGCCGGTGGCAATGCCTCGGTTGGTAGTTCCTCCCTCCAAACCCAAAATGGTGACATAACTATTTCCGCTGGCAATAATGTCACCGTTGGCAGCGGAGCCATTCGGACGCTTGCCGGTGGCAATATCAGCGTGACCGCGACCACTGGCAACGTAACCACCGGCACCGATGTCCAGGGCTACACCTTTGGGCAAAGTAGCGCCCCATATTATAAGGTCAACGCCGCCAACCTCGGTGGCATCAGCACGGCGGCGGGTGGTGACGTCACTATCACCGCCGGCGGCGATGTTACCAGCTACCTTCCGGTTCAAAGTGATTATACTCACGCGCAATATGACGGTGGCTGCGGTGCTTTCGGCCCTCAATCCGGCAACGTCACCGTCACCGCCGGCGGCAATGTTTATGGGCACTATGTGCTGGCTAACGGCATCGGCACTATCACCGCCAATGGCGGGGATGTGGGCGCATCGTTAGATACACTGGCAAACGAACCTACCAAGGGCTTTGCCTTAAGCCTTATTAGTGGCCATTGGACAGTCAATGCGCCCAATGGCAACATTTACGTTCAGGATGTGCGCAATCCCAATGGAATTTTCGGCGAAAAAACCGCAGGCAGTAATCCGACAACCTACGCCGGATATCATATATTTGACTATGCCGATACGGCTTCCGTCGAGTTAGATGCGGGGAATTCCGTCGAGATTACCGGTTATGACGCGCCGCATTCCCCGGCTTCCGGTGGCGGTGATGTTATTCCGTTCTTGTTTCCACCGGCACTGACGGTCAATGCCGGTGCGGACGGATTTATTTTGGATACGCCGGTGATTTTGTTTCCTTCGCCCAAGCAAAATTTAAATATTACCACCCGGAACGGCGGCAATTTCGGCGTCCCCAATTATCTGGATGCGTATTCCACCGACCCGATCACCTTGGATATGTCTGCCAGTGCGCCCAACACAGCTGACGGCAAAAGTTACCAGTGGGTGCCGCTAACCGGCAGCTTTTCAACGATTGAAGACGATGTAAATAACCCCTTCGCATTGACGGCCGAACTAAACAGCCCGGGCAAAGTTAGTGTTTCCGTTGATGGCAACATCAATGATGTCAACCTCTACACCACCAAGGCTACGGAGATAACAGTGAAAGGGGACATGATTAATTCGGGCTTAGTTGCTGTGAATCTCCATTCGAGCGATGTCACCTCAATTAAGGTGACCGGAAAGATTTACAACAATCCGCTGTATTCATTTGCCTCATTAAACGGAAGCGTGATCGCCAGCGCCAATCCCGCGCAACCGGCCATTTGGGATTCGGTGTTCATGTTTGCCGTGGATCCCAACCTGCTTGCCAGTCTCGCCAGTGTTAATGTGAATGATATTCCTTTTTGTGTGGTTAAAGGCAAAGTGGACATGAACGTTCTGGCTGATTATTTGAAACAAAACAGTTATCTTCTTTTTCCCAGCAGCAGCACCACCGCTTTCGGCAGCAATCCGGGGTTTGTTTACGATCCAAGTTCCGGGCAATTGGGTTTTCCGGGCAAATGGGGATTATCCGACAATCAGACAGCGGCCTTGGCAGGAGGGACACTAAAGGTGCTTGTGGCCGATGGTAATGGTAAACCGGTGATTGATGCCAACGGCCACCTGGAGACAACCACCTATAATTTCGGTGCCGCCGCCGTGGTGGCGACCCTTAAAACCGAAAGCCAGAATGCCAGTTCAAGTATTACCCCCGGTTTGGGCTATCAGGTTGGCGGCTTGGGTCAGTTCACAATTCAAGCGGCGTCCATTGATTTGGGCAACACGGATGGAATCGGCTCCGATGGTTTTGGTCAGTCCGGCTTAAATTCCAACGGAAAATTTAACTTCGCAACACTCCAACCTTTGCTGCCAACGGCAGCGGCGGGTGGCGCGTCCATCACGGTGACAACGGATGGTCATCCGACTGTGAGCAATCCAACGGACGGCAGTTTAAAAATGGTCAGCTCCGCCATCTATTCTCGCGATGGCGGAAATATCACCGTGAATACCACGGGAGAAATTGACTTGAGTCAGGGCAGCTTTGTTTTCCCGACATCTGACTGCTATGGCATTTACACTTCTGGACACAGTGACGTCAGCGTGACAGCCATTGGGAATGCGCCCTATGGAAATATTAACATTGGCAGTGCCCGTATCGCCACCTTCAACGGCGGCGATGTGACTGTCTCCTCCTTGCACGGCGATGTGAATGCGGGCACCGGTGCCAACATCGCTCTGACGGTCTTCGGTGTCTGTGTTGACGCGAACGGCAATCCCTATTACCCCTCCCAAGGCTTTGGGGATTTAACGGATAAGAGTTCTTTGGCAATTAATCCCGCTTTTTATGGCAGCGGCATTTTAGCAGAATATCCAACGTCAGCATTTCAATCCCCCGGTGGCAAGGGACAGCCCGGAAACATCACGATTTCTGCGCCCGAAGGCAACATCATCTCCGGCCTAGGTGGTATTTCGCAGTTTGCTTTGAATCAAACCATTGGTGGAAATCCTTCGGTGAACCTGACTGCCGCTACGGACGCCAATTATAGTCGCGTCAACAACTCTAGTTCACTCACATTCAATGGCGTCACCTACCCGGCGGACACCTTATCCGGCGTCATGGTGAATGGTGTCTTCCAACCCCAAGGGAATATTCTCCTCGGCGGGGCGGTGGTCTGTGTCAATCTCAACATCACGGCCCCATTTGTAAAAGGCACATTTGTTACTCAAGGAAACGCCGATATTAATACCGCGCAACAGTTCGTCGGCACGGTGCTTTCCGGTGGTTCCGCCAATTTTTCCGGTGGCGGTAGCGTTGCCGGAACAATCGTTGGCATTGGTGGCATTAGTGTTAGCGGTGGCAGCAGTGTGGCCGCGGGTGCAAATCTGTTCTCTGCCAACGTGTCTGGCGTTCAAGGAGTCCAAAATACATTGGGAACCTCCGCCACCGCCACAGCGGCCAGCCAAAACGCCGCTGGCACAGCCAGCAATGACACCAAGCAGCAATTTGCCGGCACTGATACTGTAACCGAGGATAACAATAAAAATAAACTGAAACCATCGTTGTCCCGCCATATCAAGCGTGTCACGGTCTTATTACCACCAAGAGCGAGCTAATTAAGAGTAATTTAGTTATTGCCACAGACATTTCGGTTTCAGACGCGTAAAAACCATTCATGCCACCCACCACTACTTCCACCGCTTGAATGAATTCTCGGCATCTTAATAACCTAAAGCAGTTCACATCAACTTTGACACAGGGGTAATGCGGTGAGTCGGGTCGCGCTGCGGCCCGACGTGCCTCGCAGCGTGAAGCACGCCACCCTGTGCCAATGTTGTTTGGATCTGCCATAATAAATACAAAATCCCGGTGAGGTGGGGATTCTGGATCAGATATTCAAACAGCCTTGTTAGCAAACGGCTCCAATCCGTAATTTTCCAAATCCGGAGGCAACTTTCTTGAGCGAATTTGATCTAACTTTGAATAGCGGATTAGAGCAGTGACATGGAGCATCGGCCCATTTTTAAGGGTAGCCATGTCCGGCGCACCGCCCTAATCCTGCCGACAAGCTAACTACGTTGCCCGATTTCTTCAAAGACGGAATGGAAACATAACCGTTACAATTCGAGGTCGCCATATTCAGCAGCGGAAACAAAAAAACTGGCTGCCGAGATTGGCAGCCAGCTTAGAAAACAATTTGCTTAGGGCGAACTAAACCGGAAGTATGCGCTGGCGTTGGTCGGTGCATTGTTGGTGTAGAGATTGGGGAACGCATTTGACCAAACTACCACCCAGTTCGTCAGCGGCACGGTTAAATTGGTGGATGACCAAATCCGATATTTAACTCCATTCACCTGAGCTGGGCTGTTGGTGCAATTAAAAACCAGTTTGCCGCCGGACAAAGTCGTGGTAATAAGTTTCGGGGTTGCCAAGGCTGAAATGTAACTGGTTTTACTAAGCGCATTCGTTCCGCCTGCTCCAACCACCGTCAACGTAACGGTATAACTGCCTGCCGTCGCATAGGCATTGGTCACATTCGCGCCCGTGGCGTTTGTTGCCGTATGCGTATCACCAAAGTTCCAGACGGAATTGGTGAAGCTGCCGGTGGAAGTGTTCGTGAACACCACTTGTAGAGACGCAAATCCGTTGGTCGGCCCACCCGCGAACCCAGCCACCGGTGCCACCACCGCATTCGTGACCACAATGTAATTGGTCTTGCTAAGCGCGTTCGTTCCACCTGCTCCAACCAACGTCAACGTAACGGTATAACTGCCCGCGGTCGCATAGGTGTTGGTCACGTTCGCGCCCGTGGTGTTCGTCGCCGTATGCGTATCACCAAAGTTCCAGACGGAATTAGTGAAGCTGCCGGTGGAAGTATTCGTGAACACCACTTGCAAAGATGCTGCCCCATTGGTCGGCGTGCCCGCGAAACCTGCCACCGGTGCCACCACCGCCCCATTCGTAACCACAATGAAAGCGGTCTGCTGGTTGGTGCTGGATGCCCCCGCCGCCGTCACGATCAAGCTAACCGTATAACTGCCCGCCGCCGCATAGGTATTCGTCACGTTCGCGCTGGTGGTGTTGGTGATGGCGTGGCCATCGCCAAAGCTCCAGAGCCAGTTCGTGCCCACACCGCTACCCACTGAGGCGTCAGAAAAAACCACTTGCAGCGGAGCCGCTCCGTTGGTCGCCGTGGCGGTGAAGCCAGCCACCACCGTGTTGTAAGTCAGCACACTGTTGGTGCCCAGAGTAAAAGCCCCGAGCTGATTGACCGTCGCACCATCATTCAGCTCGCTCCAAAAATAAGCGCTGGTGGCACCCTGCACATTGGGATTATTCCCTGATGCGTTTTCATATAATTGGTTGCCGGCGACGGTGGAAGGATTGATGGTTGATGAGTTCCAACTGAATCCATCGCTGGCAGCATCCAAGCCCGATTCGCCAGCATAAACAGGATAGGTGGCGAATTGAGGGGTTTGGGCATTCCCACTGACAAGGCCAATCATGGCGGTATTTACATAGCTAAATTGTGAATTGCCGGTTATCGGTAGCGGCGTTGAGCCAACGGCGGCGGTGACCCAATTAGAGCGAGTGCCAGACACACCAGCATTGGGACCATTACCAACCACGCCCCAATATTGATTGGTCAGCGTTCGCCCTGCGAGCAGCGTGGAAAGATTCCATGTCTTGCCATTGGTGAGCGACGAGACCGAACCCAGATCATAGAGCACATCGTTGCCGGAACCGGAGGTGAAGCCGATAATCAAGTCGTTGGTGGTGTAATAAGTGACAGCCTGAACCGTCGGAACACCGATAAGGCCGGTGGCAACTAATAGTGCCGCTTTCAATAGTTTTTTCATTTTATGGAAATCTGTTCTCTGATGTTCAAATTTTGTGTTCCAATTGCCGCAAGGCAATTAGCCGGTTAATCTATAGACCTAGCTGCTTTCAATCTAGTGGTTTTAGGACATCCATGGATACTTTGAGGACTTATAAAGTTTTATCTGCATAACATTAAACGCAAACGACTTAAGAAGTTTCCAAGCTAAATAAATCCAGCAGCACACAGAATTGCGACAATTTGTAACTTAACAACGACCCCGTAGCCCATTCGAAGAATTAGCTGGGGATTCTAACTAGATGAAGCGGCGGCAATAACCATTCCCTAACCGCCGAGAACCTAGGAGTTATTGACTGATTTTACCAGCGGCAGCTTTAAAATTTTGAAAAGTTGACATCCCCAACATGCCGACCAGCAAGGCATCCGTATTGGGTTTCGCAATCTGCCAGCGGGCCAGATAATCAGGGTCATCCGGGTTTTGCTGTGCTCCACCGATGTCATTGATAAAACTCTGGCGCAAGTCGGTGATGACCTGGATTTGATCCTCATTCAGTTTTAAGGCGGCCAAATCCACATTCTTGAATACCAGCGGCAGGGATACCGGTTCCGCCGTATTGTTGGCATCAGCCGCCGACTGACGAGTGGAAGATGACAATACTGATAACCCGATGAAATCAGCAATTTGGGCGGCTTCCAGATTGGGTAACTGTTGTAGTTCGGATCTTAACGTCGCTTCGGAGTCACCCGCCGCCAGTCGGGTCGCCCAGGAACTGCCGGCTAATGCCGACAATTGTTTTACCACAGCCTCGCTGCGACTTTGATAGGCCGCATGGACATCTGCCGTGACGATGGCCCGAATGGTGGGTTCCGGACAGCCAATATTCCGGAGGTTTTGGACATAAACATGGTAATCCGGAGAATCAAGCTGGCTCCAACAAAATGGTTTTTGCGCGGCGGGTTGGGTGGTGGTGGCTACCGTCGCCACCGCTTCGTTCCCCGACGACTTGGTTTCCACCACCGCCACCGGCGAGGCTTCGGGAACATGCTTCCGCCCGGCTACCAGCAGGCAAATCAGTCCGCCCAGCAATCCCAGGTTAAGCAGAATCGAAATTTTCAGCAGGGTATTCTTCATAGCATTCTTTCCACTCGCTAGCCAATGGCTATTTACTAATTTTGGCAAGATGAATTAGGCAAGACAAGTGACAATCAAGTGACAACCGAATTCGTGTCCAGAGTGCAGTTCTTCAAGCATGTGGATTTGGCTTGGAGAATAGAAAAGCCGGCGTGAACTTACGTCCACGCCGGCATGAATTAAACACTCAACTATTAGTTGTGCGAAATATCGCTGTTCGGACCCACGCGCGAGGCGTGCATATCAGCCAGATGGATGGCTTTGACGCCATCGAACAGGCCAGCCCAAACACCAGTGTTTTTGGTGGCGAGCAGTGCCAAACGATTGTAGGCAGTCAGCGCGCTGCCGGTGGCGTTCGGGGATTTTAAGATATACTCATTGCCCCAGAGGTTGTAGGTGCCTTCCTTGACCGCCGCCGCGCTGAACGGAACTCCATTATACGCGAGCGCCGTGGCCCCATTGCCAATGGCCGTGGTGGCATCGCCAATGCCCAGATAGGCAATGATCGAGAAGCCCGTGCCAGCGTTGGCGGTATTGTCCGTGGCGCTGGTGGTGTTGGCACCCAAGGTGCCGGCCAAGGTGCCGCCGCTGCTGAAGCCGAAGTCACCAATATAATTGCCGCCAACGGTCTGCTGCACGCCAGAGCTGTTGATTTCAATCTGGTTCACCGCGGTGAAAATACCATAACCAGAAACGCCCAAGGTATTGACACGGGTGCCCGACTGATTGTCACGCCCTTCGACATAGACGAAGCTGCCGGTATCCGAAGAATTGCCGGTGAACACGGCCAGCGGGGCAGCCCCACCGAGCGCTTGACGGATCTGATTGTCCGTCACGTTGGTGCCGGTCCAGAGGCCGGGGTTGCGAACCCATTCAAACGTCACCACACCAATCTTGGTGCTGACGAGCGGCGGGTTCTTCGTCCGGGAATAGGTCTGGGCATTGTCCGCCAGAGCCAAATCCACATTCACGGGCGAGGTATACGACGTATTGTTGGTAGAATCACCAGTGGCACCGGTCACGAGGAACGTTTCCTGAACGACGCTGTTGGAAGCAACGTCCAAGACACCGGCTTCAGAACCGCTCCAGTGGCAGTGAATCGTCGTGGTGCCAGAGCCACCCACGAGGGTGCCGGTGAAGTTCATGTAGCTGTCACCGCTGCCGCTGCCATTACCGGCAAACGTGACGGAGTTGGTGAACACCACGTTGGCCGTGTTCAACGCGTTATAGATGGTGCTGCGCATAGCCGTGGAACCGGTGATATAGACGTCATCGGCGCTGGCAATGCCAGCCACGCCCAAAGCGAGCATGGCGGCGAGGATTGATTTATTGATTTTCATATTATTTGTAATGTTTAATTGGTTAATTGATGGTTGATTGATTTATGGTTGTTGGTTAAGGACTATTTGCGACGGAGTTTGTTGCGGAAGGTGAGCGCCAGCACACCCAAACCGCCGAGCAGACTGCAGGTGGTCGGTTCCGGAACCACATCCAAGGACAAAGTCCCGCCCGAGGAAAGGCTGAAGGTGCCCAACTGGGTTCCATCCGTGCCGTTATTGAGAACACTGTAGAAATCGGCAGACGCGACCCCGGTCACGTTGGGATTTTCCCAGGCATTCTGGTATTGGGTGGTGAGGGTGGGATTTAGGGTCTGTGAATTCCAGCTGTTTGGATCGGTATTAACAATCGAGAGCGATTGACCGGATCCGGCCGCGCCGAAGTTATTGTAGATGGAAACCGTGGCGGTGTTGATCTTGCTGAAGGCCGAATTACCAGTAAAGGTATTGGGAGTATTTCCAACCGCGACCGTGGTATAGGCCGTGCGCGGAGTGCCACTGTTGACCCCGTTGCCGATAACCCCCCAATTGACGCCGCTCAAGGTATAACCACCGAGAAGCGATGACAAATTCCAAGAGACGGTTCCACCGCCGTAGGCGCCGCCGCCGGCAGCGATCGCACTTGCCAAAATCGAGGATTCCGATCCGAGATCGTAAATCGTATCGTTTCCAGCCCCTGCAGTGAAGCCGACGAGCAATTCGCCGGCAGGATAAGTAGCCGCTTGGGCCACCGGAATACTGGCTAGACCGAGAGCGGCCAGCAGTGCTCCTTTGTATAGGTTTTTCATGTTATTTATCTTTTTCTGTGTTGTTGTTTGTTTAGTTAACTAAGCTTGTCTCGCCACATCGGTGGTTCGACGTTGCAGACTCTACGGGATTCAAGGCAAGAAAACATCCAAACCAAGGACATGCATAACCTGTTTTTTGACAGCCGGAAATAAAATGCAATGCGTTGGATATAGATATGTTGCGAATTAATATTCGGGCGGCTGCCACTTATTTTTCAAGTTGTTGCAAGAAGGTCACACAAATACATCCGCATTTGTTTACCGCTGGTCGCAATCAGGAATTGAAAAGGGTATTTTTTCTTACGGTTCCAGCTTGGTCACAACTCAATTACCAACGCACCCGATGGTAAGTAAAGATCTCATCGCACAAGGTAACAATATGGACTTTTTGGGATAAGATATCGTGTTTCGTAACAGCAATGTAACAATTACGCCACAATACCGTTGCCTAAAACTAATAGGTTGGGTGGATGCAAAATTTAGATGCGAAATACCATAGCGTAGTCAATCTATCCCGCAGATACGACTTTGGGCGTTGGCTGGCGGTTATGGCCGCGACTTGGGCCATCTGGCCGGCCAGTAAAACTCTGGGGGCTGACACGCCCGGCACGGTTACTTCGGATCCGGTGCTGAATCTGATGTTGGAGAAGGGCATGATCACCGAAAGCGAAGCAGCCAAGGTTCAAGCCCAAGTGGATGCCGGACGCACGAATCCGGCGGCGCAATTTCCGGAGTCTAAGTGGAAAATCAGCACTGGCCTCAAAGGCGTGGAATTATTCGGCGACCTCCGCCTGCGTTATGAAGGACGCTCGGCCAAGGATCCTAATGGTGGCAGTATTGATTTGAACCGTGCGCGTTATGCGGCCCGCGTGGGATTGCGCGGGGAACTTTTTGACGACTACTACTATGGCTTTCGCTTGGAGACATCCGCGAATCCGCGCTCATCTTGGGTTACCATGGGCGGCACTTCGGGGACTTCAGGCACTGGTCAATATTATGGACCATTCGGCAAGTCTTCGGCGGGGATTAACATCGGCCAGATTTACCTCGGCTGGCAGCCGGAAAGTTGGTTCGATATTACCGTTGGAAGAATGCCCAATCCGCTCTATACCTCGACGATGGTCTGGAATTCCAGCATCAATCCTGAGGGGGCAGCAGAACATTTCAAATACACCGCGGGCGAAGCTGATTTTTTTGCCAACTTTGGCGAATTTCTATATCAGGACACCTCTCCGGCCGGAAATTCATCGGGTTATTTTAATTTTTCCCATACTGACGGCAGCAACGGTGATTTGCCTTTTCTCTTGGCCTTGCAGGGCGGGGTAAACTATCACCTCACGAAAAAAGTGTCCTTCAAATTGGCTCCCGTTTTATATGAATACACGCTATTCAATAATGGGCATTTGCCCAGCGATAGCAACGCCGGAAGTGGGCCGGGCTACGCTGGAACTTATGTGGGGCAAGGGGCGACCACCGGCCTTCTAAATAATCCGGCAGCCTACAATTTAGCCGGCTCCACCGCTGGTTTTGATGGCTTTTACGCCAATCAAACCGGCATCAATAACCTGTTGGTGCTTGAAGTTCCATTTGAGTTAAATGTGAAACTGGAGAAAGTTGACCTGCGGCTGTTCGGCGACTATGCACAAAACCTTGAGGGAGCCGATCGGGCCAAGGCTGCCTACAACGCGGCGAATCAGGATTATTTTAGTCCTGCCGGCAGTGCTCCACTGCTTTCCAAAATCTCATCCGCGCAGACCAGCGATACCAAGGCGTATCAATTTGGTCTGGCGGTTGGCAGCAAAGACGCACTGGGTTTGGTCAACGGCACCACCGCCAAAAAACATTCGTGGGAAGTGCGGACTTATTGGCAGCATGTCGAACAATATTCGCTGGATCCCAACCTGTTGGACACGGACTTTTTTGAAGGTGTTGAAAACCTGCAGGGTATTTATGCCGCCGCCGCTTATGGGTTCACCGATAATTTTATCGGAACCGTGCGCTATGGCCATGCCTCGCGCATCAACAATAAGTTGGGCACCGGTGGCAGCGGTCAGGACATTCCACAGATGAATCCCATCAATGATTTTGATTTATTTCAAATCGACCTGACCTTCAAATTTTAAGCTGGTCACGTAGAACTAACATCATTAATCATTGGTTTAATGTTTAGTTTAAGCCGCCGCCTTCCTTGGCAGATTGCACTGGGGGCACTGGTGCTTTATGCGGCAACCTCGGGTCACGGTGTCACCGTCAACAGTCTCAGTCTCACCGCAAAACTAACCGGCTGGGACTGGCTGCCGATGGTGGGACAGCCATTATTTTGGCTGTTCACTCTGCCCTTGCGATTATTGCCATCTATCTGGGTGCCGTTTAGTTTGAACTTCTTTTTTGCCGCCATCGCGGCGGTGACGCTGGGATTACTGGCCCGCACCGTCCAGTTGATTCTGGGGAATCCAGCGTTGGAAAAGGTTAACCACTGGATTCAAACGCTGCCGGTTTTATTGGCCTGTTCCATGTGCGGATTGGAATTCAATTTTTGGCAGGAGGCAACGGCGACCACCGGCGAGATGCTGGCCTTCCTGCCACTGGCAACAGCCGTCTGGCTGATGCTTGAATATCGTGTTCACCACAACATTCGCTGGCTGGATTGGGCCGCCTTTGTCTGGGGATTGGGCATGACGGAAAACTGGCTGATGCAATTGGCGCTGCCGGTGTTTGGGGCGGGAGCAGCTTGGCTGAAAGTGACCAGTCAGACAACGCGGACAAATCAAATGGAAGTGCCGTTGTATGTCACTGCTGAATTCTGGCTGGAGCGATTCTATGCTCTCCGGTTTGATCTCCTTAAATTACTGGGACGGCTAGCCGGATTCGGTTTCGCAGGGTTTTTAATTTACGCCCTGCTGCCACTGGCTAACAGTCTTGCTTCTGACTTGCCCACCAGTCAGGGACAAACCTGGCTGGCCAGCTTGAAGCAGACCAAACACACGATCACCCAATTGCATTATCAATTCTGGGTAGTAGATCGAATGCTGCTGCTTACCACTCTACTCTATTTCCTGGTGCCCATCCTGTCCTGCCTGATACCACGGTATGGCTGGACTCCGGTCAACGAACCCAAGACTAACCCGTTGTCATTTCAACCCGGCAAGCAACCCGGCAAAGAAATTTTCATCGGCATCATCCATCGCAATGCCGCCACCGGGTTGGAAAACTGGTTCTTTCGAGGCTTGTGTGCGGTGCTGTTTCTGGCGTCCTTATGGTTGGCGTTTGACCCGACGACCGGATTGCG
>Ga0007854_10001855_pt1 | contig 13340 bp, 14 predicted proteins | sample CryBogCBH12Aug08_FD_60382 | JGI IMG/M metagenome (GOLD analysis project Ga0007854, IMG submission 60382) | Freshwater microbial communities from Crystal Bog, Wisconsin, USA - CBH12Aug08 | ecosystem: Environmental > Aquatic > Freshwater > Lake | place: Crystal Bog, Wisconsin, USA | collected...
CCTTTCTCAGTCAGAGACGAAATCATAAGCACTGGAATGGGGCGTAAATGCATAAGCCTTTCCAAAAAATCCAGCCCGTCCATTTTAGGCATCTCTACATCCAAGGTAAGGATGTCAGGGTTTGTCTGCTTTATCAATTCCCTTGCAATTATTGGATCTGGAGCAGCACCAACCAATACCATGTCAGGCTGGCTATTAATGATCTCCTTCATCAGGCCGCGTATCAATGCCGAATCATCAATGACTAAAACTTTTAATTTCATTGTTTTTTAAAACAGGTCGATATCGTTTACTGCGGGCCTTTTGGCACTAATCGACTCATAGTAATCTTTTTCCATATTGATAATTGAAGACGTGACAATTTCAATTTTTTTCACCATAACTTTACCCGTGACAGGGAAAAAGTAAACCTTTCTGGCATAACGGTCAGAAAGATCCTCGCCAACAATTCGAATGTCCTCATTCTTTAGATATTTTCGTACAAAATTTGCATTCCGGTCGCCTATGTTGATAATCGAAAGATTACGCAGTACATTGCCGCCGCCAAAAACCTTGGCCTCTAGGTTTTTTCTGTTTGCACCTATCTTCATCAATTGATTGACTAACAACTCCATGGCGTAAGCACCATAACGCGCCGATTCTGAAACCGGGTTGTTTTGATCAACTCCCGCTTCAGGCAACATGAAATGATTCATGCCACCAATACCAGAAATTCTATCCCTAATGCAAGCGGACACGCAGGACCCTAAAACCGTTCCAATCATCATGCCTTTATTTGTCACATAGTACTCTCCAGGCAATATTTTTATTGCCTCACAATTAAATAAATTATCATAATATAATCTTGATGCTAACATTTCTAATTATCAACAAAATACATTTTATTTTGCAGGATGTGTTTTAGCGCGAGAGGGATTTAATTCATAAACTGTCCTACCACATGGTCTAAACGCTTTGGTGATTGCCTGAAAATTCTCCGAATGGCCGGCGAATAACAATCCACTTGGCTCCATTAAATTAACAAATCGGTCAAGTATTCTTTTTTGCGTAAGACGATCGAAATAAATCATCACGTTGCGACAAAATATGGCATCAAATAGTCCTCTCATGGGCCATTCCTCATCCATTAGGTTCAGTTGTCGAAATGTAACCATATTCTGTAACTCCGGGCGAATCTTGACAAAGTTTTCATTGCTTCCTTTGCCTTTCAAAAAGAAACGCCTAAGCTGCGTCGATGACAATTGTCCAACCCTCTCAATGCTATAGACCCCCTTTTTTGCAATTTCTAGCACTTGCGTGTCGATGTCCGTTGCTATGATGCGGACGGGGGGGGCGTAGGTTTGGAAATGATCGACCATAGTCATCGCCATTGAGTAGGTCTCTTCGCCTGTCGAAGCGGCGGAACACCAAAGATGTATCGTTTTTTTCACACCCAGCTTTTTGATGTGCTCGGCGAGTATGGGAAAGTGGTGCTGTTCCCGAAAGAAAGACGTCAAATTTGTAGTGAGTGAATTGATAAACGGCTGCCACTCATCCTCATTGTTTTCGAGAAGAGCCAAATAATCTGAGAAACGGGTAAGCCCGTGGGTGCGCAAACGCCGGCTGATCCGACTGTAAACCAAATTGCGCTTGGTGTCGCTCAATGAAATACCCGCATGCGCATGGATTAATTGCCTTATTGAGTGAAAATCCTTATCGGTAAATTGAAATTCTTGATTAATTTGCAAAGATTCCATGGGAGTCAACGCGAAGCAAATTCGCAACTGTTGTAACCGATGCGTTAATGAATTGTTCCATGTCCGTCACCCTAAATTTTTCCTGGATAGACTGGCTGTGGATGTGCCGCTTTCCGGGCCTAACCCGCCGGGCCAAGTTGGTCTAGCACTTCTGGGTGTTGTATCGGAAAGTTTTTAGAAAACTTTAGCAATGATTGCCAACATTGTCAGAGCTAAGTTTGTAATCGCAACAGGTGCTGAAACACAGATCACGCTCGTCACGCCAATCAATCATGCCAATGGGTGTTGAGCTTTTAAAGTGCGTTCATATCGGTCTCTCGGTTATGCTAACATGCTAGATGTATCGTACATCAACGGATGAATATCAATAGTAAATTATAGTAGGGTTTATCCCTCTTATATTAATTTTTTTTTTAATGAGGCTGAAATGTTTAAATTATTGAATAGAGTTAAACGCATATTAGGTTTAATTGATTCTCCAAAGTCAACGACACAAAAAAACCAACCTGTTTTAGCTAAAAAAAACAACAAACCTGAAGCGAAAAACTTTAACACAGAAACAGAAATATATCCTTCGTCGCTTCAACCGATTCCGATCAATCCTGATATAATAGATTATTTGATACCATTAAATATTATCGAAAGGGAAGATCGCTTAAAGTATATTCAGGACAATACCACCATAAGCATGGGCTCAAAATCCGTTATTTTTAAACAAGGGGAAACAATTAATAGTCTGTATTATCTGTTGGAAGGAACTGTTTCATTGTATATCTATGACGAAAAGATTTGTGAAATTAATGCGGTTAACGCTAATGTTTGGTTTCCACTTTGCTCAGGTAAGCAGTACAGTTTTTCCGCATGCGCAATGACTGACATACAAGTATTAAGAGTATCTCCTGATATGATGCTAAAATACTATTCTGACAAATCAAGCCAGTTTAACCCTGTCGACCAGAATATTCCAACAATTGTACGAGAAAGCCGATTGTTTCAAGCGTTCTCTCAAGCTTACTTAAATGGCTGTTTGCAGATACCAACCTTGCCATCAATTATGTTACAACTAAATAATGCGCTGAAAGCCAAGGATGTTGGGATAAATGAGGTAGCTAAAATTATCCAAATGGACCCTGCAATTGCGGGAAAATTAGTTAAATTTTCTAATAGTGTATTATATAATCCTCGCACCTCGTTCAAAAACTGCAAGGATGCAATTTTACACATTGGTTTAATGGCTACGAGAAACTTTGTATTCATTGAGAGTTTGAGGCAAGCTTTCAATTGCAATAACCCGCGAATCAGCGAACTTCTAAAAGACGAGTGGAAGAAAAGCATCTATCTTTCCAGCCTCTGCTGGGTTCTAGCTTCTGAACACGGTGGAGTCAATCCAGAGGATGCACAGTTAGCCGGTCTGCTCAGTGATATTGGAAACATACCTTTTTTTACTAGTCTTGTCGATATTCAAAGCGAATATTTAACATCAAATGATATATCGCTTGTCCTTCCCTATATAAGTCCAAAAATTGGAAATGAGGTACTAAATAGTTGGGGGTTATCTGATGAACTTGTTGAAATACCGCTATTATCCGAAACCTGGTTTAATGACACGTCACCTCAGCTAAAACTAAGCGACATAGTAATTTTATCAAAGCTTCATAATTATATTGGAAAATCCAAAATATCAATGCTACCACCTATTAATTCTGTACCTGCCTTTGGAAAACTTAAAGATTCCCGTCTGTGCTCAATAGATCCGGTTTATTTTTCACTTAATGTTCTCAATTCTGCTAAGCAAAAAGTTATTATGATGGAAAATATATTGGGCATTTAATAAGAAATTGGACAGATAATTATGAACTCTAAACTCTCCAAAGTCTTGCTTTAATGTATATTGGTTAATAGCTAACCTAATTATCTTGATAATTCTGACTAATATAGCCAACCGTGCCTGAAATAAGCAATAATACAAGTCCAGTTTCTGGCTTTTTACAAGATACTGGTAGACGGCAGTTATTGCTTATGCTAGGGGTTGCCGGCATCATAGCAATCATGGCGATTATCTGGCTGTGGGGCCAAGAGCCTGAATACCGTGTTCTTTTCTCAAACTTCACCGACAGGGACGGCGGAGCCATTGTGAATGAATTGCTGAAAATGAATGTCCCCTACAAATATGCGGAAGGGGGGGGGGCGATACTGGTTCCAGCCAATAGGGTGCATGATGTGCGCTTCAAACTGGCGGCCCAAGGATTACCCAAAGGGGGTAACGTCGGTTTTGAACTGATGGCCAATCAAAAAATGGGAACTTCGCAGTTTCTCGAGCAAATCAATTTTCAGCGTGCGCTGGAAGGTGAATTGGCGCGGTCGATAGAAACTATTTCAACCATTCAGGGTGCGCGCGTACACCTGGCATTGCCAAAGCCATCGGTGTTTGCGCGTGAGCAGAAGAGTCCCACGGCTTCGGTGCTTATTAATTTGCTCCCAGGTCGGGCCGTTGACAGTAGCCAAGTCAATGCCATCATCCATCTCGTCGCCAGTAGCGTACCTGATCTAGCTGCCAAAGCCGTGACGGTCGTTGATCAAAACGGCAACTTACTGAGCGAGCCAGACAACGCGCTCGGCAAGGGCGAATCCAATTCGATGCAACTCAGGTATATCCAGAGCCTCCAACAAGATACCGTAAAACGCGTAGAGTCAATCCTAACGCCTATTCTTGGTGCTGGCAATGTACGCGCAGAAGCAACGGCGGAGGTTGATTTTAGCGAGACCGAGCAGGCAGCCGAGAGCTACAAACCTAATAAACCACCTGAAAACTCTACTATACGGAGCCAGAGAACTTCCGAATCACTAGGGCCAGTCAACCCGCCTGCATCAGGTGTTCCGGGTGTGCTTTCAAATCAGCCACCGAACCCATCCACCGCCCTGATTAATAATCCGCCAACTAATAATAGCACCGCCAGTGCCCAAGTTGTCCAAGGTACTTCGCATAAGGACTCAACTGTGAATTACGAGGTGGATAAAACAGTTCGCTATATTCAGCAGCCTATGGGCTCAATTAAGCGGTTAACGGTGGCTGTTGTTGTCAATTACCGCAAACCCGCCAATAAATTGGCCGGCGAACCAGAGCCATTAACAGAACAAGAGTCAGGCCAAATTAACGAATTAGTGAAACAGGCCATGGGATATGATAAAGATAGAGGCGACTCCTTGAGCATTGTCAACAGCCCTTTCTTAACACCGGCCCAAGAAGTCATACCTACGCTGCCCTTTTGGAGACAGTCAGAAAACGTCCAATTATTTAAAGAAGCAGGGCGCTATGCCTTCATAGTCCTTATTCTGTCATTCTTATACTTCCGCATATTAAAGCCGTTGTTAAATAAATTATTACCTCTCCCTGTCATTCCATCGACACCTGAAATCGCGGAGTCAAGCGGCACCAAAACCGAGGATATCAATTCAGGTGCTCAGGTCACTTCTGAAGAAGAGGCTCGTAAGTTATACCAAACGAAAGTGGCTGTTGTTAAAAAATTGGCCAATCAAGATCCCAAGCTAATTGCAACGGTTATTCAATCGTGGCTTGGCGTTCAAAAGAAAGAAGAATTATAGTATGGATGGCGCTCAAAAAAGTGCAATCCTGATGCTCATGCTGGGACAGGAAGATGCCGCCAAAATCATTAAATTCCTGTCACCTAAAGAGGTGCAGAGGCTTGGCGAGGCGATGGCAGGGCTTAAATCTGTATTACATGAACAGATGGAAAGCGTCGTCCACGAACTTCACGATCAAGTTCAAGGCCTAGTCACAATGCCTGTAGACTCGGACGATTTTATTCGCACGGTTCTGACTCAAGCACTCGGCGATGACAAGGCGTCTTCTGTGTTAAGCAGAATCTTAGGGCGCAGCAATGACATTAGCGGAATTGAGAGTCTTAAATGGATGGATGCGCAAAGTGTTGCCGAACTAGCCGCCCAAGAGCACCCTCAAATCATAGCAACCATCCTAGTGCATCTGGACCGTTCACACGCCAGCGAGATACTGTCTAATCTTCCTGAGCGACTGCGCAATGATGTCATTCTGCGGATCGCCACACTCGAATCGATACAGCCTGTCGCATTAAGAGAACTCAACGATGTGATGACTAAATTGCTGACTTCAGGCGGTGGCCTTGCCAAAAGCCAAAAAGGGGGGACAAAAGCGGTTGCTGAAATTTTAAACTTCGCATCCGGCGAAATGGAAAACTCCGTCGTTTCCCATTTAAGGGCGTACAGCGAGAATATGGCGCAAACAGTAGTTGACCAGATGTTCGTGTTCGAAAACTTCTTGAATATCGATGATCGCAACCTGCAAACTATTATCCGTGAAATCGCCCCCGAGGTTTTGGTAGTGGCACTAAAGGGCACCACCGACGAGTTGCGTACTAAATTCTTCAGAAACATGTCCCAGCGTGCCGCACAAGGATTGCGTGACGATTTGGAAACTTTAGGGCCGGTGCGCTTGGCTGATGTCGAGGAGAAGCAACGTGAAATATTAAAGTTGACACGCAAACTTGCCGATGAAGGAATAATAACAATAAACCGTGGCATCGAAGAAACCTATGTCTGAATATGTCCGCTGGGAACTGAAAAGCTTGGAGAATCCAAAATTAGATGATCCCGTCGCGGAAAGTAAGAGAATAGAAAGGAGAATCAACGAAACTCAGCGTAAAGCCTATGCAGAAGGCCATGAAAAAGGCATGGTGAAAGGATATGACGAAGGTTTGTCAAAAGGCCATGAGGAGGGCTTGGCTAAGGGTTATGAGGAAGGGTATCGGCAGGGCATGGAAATTGGCCGTAAAGAGGGAGAGGATGCCTCGGCGCGGTTGTTAGAAATTGCCAACAATTTTCGACAGCAACTCCTGTTGTCCGATAAACTAATCTCCGAAGATATTTTGGATCTTGCCATGGACATCGCCAAAGCCATGCTTAAAACAGCACTACCGGTGCGTAAGGACTTTATGTTGGCACTAATCAGTGACATCATTCGCGGATCTTATGGCGAACAATCATCTGCCCGCTTGCATCTCAACCCCGCCGACGCCGATTGGATCAAGAAAGAATTTGCAGAACCTCTAGCTGACTTGAATTGGCAGATTGTCGCCAATGCGCAACTTGAACAGGGGGAATGTTTATTGGAGACGGCAACTGCCCAAATCGACGCTTCACTGGCCACTCGCTGGAAACGCATCGCTTTGGCTCTAGGCAAGGAATCCGAATGGCTGACAACATAGTAAACTCTGCTTCCATCGACAATTGGCGCTCATGCTTGCGGGCTGCGCGTAAGCGTCTAAATCATTGTGAGCCGTTGCGCCTTTCGGGCCGGATCACACGGGTAACGGGAATCGTTATGGAAGCGGTGGGGTTGCAACTGCCTATTGGTGCCGCCTGCACAATTTCAATTCCAAATGGCAATACTTTGGATGCCGAGGTTGTCGGCTTTGAAAGCAATGTTTTGTTTCTAATACCCCAGAGCAGTATCGAGGGGGTTGAACCCGGTGCCGTGGTTTGTATTCCTGAGTTTCTGTCCGCACCGATTACCCCTAGCGAATTGACTGAAGGCGTTCGCATTTTCGATCCGCACGCGCGGCGCTTGCCTGTCGGGACTGAGTTGCTGGGTCGTGTACTGGATGGAACGGGAAATCCATTGGATGGATTGGGGTCGGTGCATACCACACAAATGGCTCAACTGGTTGGACGTGTTATCAATCCATTGGCGCGAGCACCGATCACCGAGGCCATTGACGTTGGCATTCGTGCAATCAATGCACTACTGACTATTGGACGAGGCCAGCGGATGGGGCTGTTTGCCGGTTCAGGTGTAGGTAAAAGTGTTCTGCTAGGCATGATGGCACGTTACACCAGTGCTGACGTAATTGTCGTTGGATTGATCGGGGAACGCGGCCGCGAGGTCAAAGAATTTATCGAACAAAATCTGGGCCCTGAAGGTTTGGCACGTTCAGTGGTTGTTGCGGCACCGGCGGACACCCCGCCCTTGCAACGCATTCAAGGTGCCAGTTACGCTACGGCTATCGCAGAGCATTTCCGCGACTCGGGATGCAACGTGTTGCTAATCATGGATTCGCTGACACGTTATGCCATGGCCCAACGGGAAATCGCGCTGTCCTTGGGGGAACCGCCTGCTACCAAGGGTTACCCGCCTTCTGTGTTCGCCAAGCTTCCCGCCTTGGTGGAGCGTGCGGGGAATGGAATCGATGGCATGGGATCGATTACGGCCTTTTATTCGGTTCTGAGTGAGGGGGATGATATGCAAGACCCCATCGCCGATGCCGCCCGTGCGATTTTGGATGGGCATGTAGTATTGAGCCGGACACTGGCCGAGAGCGGTCACTACCCTGCGATTGACATTGAACAATCGATCAGCCGGGTCATGCATACCATCGCATCCCCGGAACATTTGGCCGATGCGCGCCGTTTCAAACAGCTTTATTCCCGTTACGAAAAAAGCCGGGACTTGATTCGAGTGGGTGCTTATTCTTCTGGAAGCGACCCGGTGCTGGACAAAGCAATAAATTTGCGCCCCCAACTCGAAAAGTTCTTGCAGCAAGGTATACTAGAAAGAGCAACTATTAAGAATAGTTTGGAACAGCTTTCGATTTTATTCGCTTGACCACCCTGTTTAGTTACTCATGCCTACTCATTCTTCGCTTTCCATATTGATCGAATTAGTAACCCGAGAGGCTGATCAAGCTTCAATCCGGCTGGGTATGGCCATCCAAGCGGAAGAAGAGGCGAGCCGAAAACTTGCATTGCTTGAACATTACAAGGAAAATTACAATTTGGGCTTCAAGCAAAATATGGCAATTGGCATATCTATTTGGAAATATCGCAATTATCAGGTGTTTTTAGAGAATATAGAACGTGCTATCGCTAGCCAACAAGAAGTTTTGCGCAGAACGCATGATCATGTTGTAACTGAACGCGAGGTTTGGCAAGTCATAGAGCGCAAACGCATGTCTTACAAAATACTGGATGAGCAAGCAGCGCAAAGGAAACTCTACGCAGAAAACAAGCGGGAGCAGAAGTTGACGGATGAGCATGCCATGCGTCAACATCAAATTCGCAAGTCCTGACAAACCCTTGGAGATTATGCCATGAATGCCATAAGTCCTCTGGCCACATGCAAGGATACTATCACGGTAGCCGCGTCGAACAAAATCTCGGAAACGTCTACTTTTGATTTCCAGCAACTGCTATCGCTAGAGATTGACGGGCGAATTGTGGCGGATAGCCCGATAGGCGGCGGCAATGCTAACTTGGCGAAACCCGACCCGCCCAAAGTCGGAAAAGTCCACTCTCCGCCTGAAGAAGACAAGGGCGATCAAAGCAGTCTTCACAAGCTTGACGATCCTGCTAATTCTGCCCTAATAGACACATCTTCATTGGTTGCAGTGATATTTTTGAGTGTGGCAGCCGCACAAAACGGCCAGGCAGCATTGAAAGCGGATGGTATCCATGAGCATGCGAAGGGAGACCCACAAGGAGGTTTTGGCATCGTCCCGCAAACAGCCGCCTCCCCTGCTGCTTCGTTGATACAGCTTACCCCTAGCCAAGGGGAATTGCCAAGGCAATCCGTAGAGGGAAGTCTCACACTCGCTGAAAAGCCACCGGCAACTCCGTTAGGACTCACGGTCAATGCTGGTGAATTAAGCCATGAATTAGCCTCTCCCATCGCCGCAGGGGGAGCGAAATCAATTGCAACGCCACCTATTGCCCAACCCCATCCCGACCTTATCCAATGTGTGGAAGATATTAATTCAACAGCATCGGGGTTTACGCACCATCTACCGGCATTGGCTCCTGAACAACTCGCCGCACTGGAAGTTAGCGTGGCTAAGCCAAACAGCGATACCATAGACAACGATTTGGCTGGTTCTGTGGCTTTGTCAAACGGTTTCGAGGCCGCCATTCCAGACGGGGTTCGCCTAGTCAAACATGGAGTGACTGAACCGGCACTTCCAGAAAATGTCGGTCAGATTCCTCAGTCAAGTCATTTATCCAGCATCAACAGGCACATGGATGAAAGCGACAGCTTGCCGCAACGTGTTGGTTCTCCTGATTGGGGCAGTGCCCTAGGGCAAAAAGTAGTGTGGATGATCGAAGGCACTCACCACACGGCCACACTCACACTCAACCCACCTGATCTTGGACCTATGCGGATTGTCTTAAATTTAAGTGATAATCAAATAGGTGCAAACTTCATCTCTGCCCAACCGGAGGTTCGGGCAGCGATAGAAGCCGCCATGCCTAGGTTGCACGAAATGATGGAAAGTATAGGCATACAGTTAAGCGGGAGCAGTGTTGGCTCGGGCGCGTCCAATCCTGACACGGGCAATGGCGGTGGACAGGCCCACCGGCATGATTGGCGTGACGCACAAGCAACCAGACCCATTGAGTCTGTGGTTAGTGCATTGGCGACTAGCGTCACTTCATCCTCTGGGCAAGGCATGATCGATACCCATGTTTAATGTTTTGAAATTTAGCCCAATAGCATGACGGAAGAATTTCTTTCCCAAGAAGAGGTTGATCTCCTGCTAAAGGGGATGTCCACGGAAAAAGAGGAAAAAACTGCCACTGAAGACATTTCCCATATACGCCCCTATAATCTTGCGACCCAAGAACGCATTGTCAGGGGCAGAATGCCTACATTGGAAATAATCCATGAGCGTTTCGACAGATTATTCAAAACCGAGATGTTTAATTGTCTGAGAAGGAACGTGGAAGTTTCCAGGGGGCCGATCAACATTGTGAAATACGGCGATTTTGTCCGCAATTTAGTGGTTCCTACCAATATAAACTTAGTACACATGAAGCCATTGTTTGGAAATGCGCTGGTCGTTTTAGACCCCCGCCTTATTTATATGGTAGTGGACGTTATGTTCGGCGGGGATGGCCGATTTCATGTCCGTATTGAGGGTCGTGGTTTTACCGACACCGAACAGCGTATCATTCAGTACATTCTTAATATATTCTTTGACACTTACGCCCGTGCATGGAATCCGATTTACCCGATTGAATTTAGCCATCTTCGTTCGGAAATGCATACCCAGTTCACGAATATTGCAACACCGAAAGAAGTCGTCATCGCTTCGAGCTTTACCGTGGAAATAGGCAGCCTAAGCGGCCAGATGCATATCTGCATTCCCTACACAATGATAGAGCCTATACGGGAGTTGCTTTGCAGCAGTATACAAGGTGAGAGTATAGGGGGGGACAATCGCTGGATGAACCAAATATCGCAACAGATTCAATTCGCTGAATTGGAAGTCATCGCTGACTTAAGCACAATCGAACTAAAAATGAGCGATCTCATGAACCTCAAAGTAGGCGATGTCATACCGTTTTCCCTTCCTGACACTGTCATAGCAAAAGTCGATGCCATTCCAGTCATGGAATGCACTTTCGGCGCTTATAATGGTCAACGCGCCTTGCGCGTGGAAAGACTGCTATCGGTAGACGGCAACGCAGCATCCAAAAAGTTTTCAGGTGAACAGAGGCATGGTTGATGACATATTGAACATAGACGATGAGTTCGCCCAAGCGGTGGCCGATCAACAAACGGCAAAACCTCAGCAATCTGAAGTCAAGGTCATGCGGTTTAAGGAATTCGGTGCCAAGAATGACTCATCCGAGGCCCATCAGGACCTCGACTTCATCTTGGAAATTCCGGTGCAGATGACTGTGGAATTGGGGCGCACCAAGATCACCATCAAAAACCTGTTGCAATTGGCGCAAGGCTCAGTGGTGGAATTAGATGGTTTGGCTGGGGAACCCATGGATGTACTAATCAACGGTTACTTAATTGCCCAAGGCGAGGTGGTTGTCGTCAATGATAAATTTGGCATTCGCATGACCGACATTATCACCCCTTCCGAACGCATCAGAAAGCTTAATAAATGATATTACCTTCAGAAACACCCCTTGCAGGCGCCGGGCAGATGTTGCTCGGATTGACTCTTGTCATGGGATTGATGGCCCTGGCGGCATGGGCTTTGAAGCGATTTCAGTCCCTCAAAATGCGGGAAGGCGGCATTATAAAGACGCTAGGGAGTGTCAGTGCGGGCACCCATGGAAGCATAATGGTTGTTGAAGTCGGCGACCAATGGCTCGTGGTGGGAGTCACACCCAGCCGCATGGATATCCTCGCTACATTGCAGAAAAAGCCATCCACACTATTGGAAGAGGGCTGCGATGGCCGGGGTGGTGTTCCCGAGCAAAAAATAGGCACTCTAGTGGCGCACGATGAGGACTGATATGTCTGTACGCCCAATCATGCATAGCATGCAATGCCTATGCATCCTACTGCTGTTTATGTTCCCTTTTGCAGCATCCGCTGCCACACCACTTGCGTTTCCGGGTTTTACCAGCACACCGCTGCCTGGCGGCGGACAAAGCTTTTCGCTGCCGTTGGAAACACTGCTGATATTTGCTGCACTGACGTTTCTTCCGACTGCTTTACTCATGATGACTAGCTTTACACGCATCGTCATCGTTTTGTCATTTCTGCGCCAGGCATTGGGTACGCAATCGGCTCCCCCAAACCAAGCGCTGATTGGCCTCGCATTTTTTCTGACCCTTTTTATAATGGGTCCAATTTTTGAGCAAGTCTATCAAAATGCCATCCAGCCTTACTCGGACAGCAAAATTTCTTTCACGGACGCGGTCGAAAAAGGCAGTGGCCCAATCAAGGATTTCATGCTCCGGCAAACCCGGCAATCTGACTTGGCATTATTTGTCAAACTCTCCAAATCCCCGCCGTTGCAAGGGCCGGAAAACGTGGATTTTCGCATTTTGATGCCCGCTTTTCTGACCAGCGAGCTTAAGACCGCTTTTCAAATCGGTTTTAGTATTTATATCCCATTTCTGATCATAGATTTGGTTGTCGCCACCCTTTTGATGTCGATGGGAATGATGATGATGTCGCCCTCCATCGTCGCATTGCCGTTCAAACTCATGCTGTTTGTTTTGGTCGATGGCTGGCAACTGGTGGTTGGCTCTCTAGCCCAGAGTTTTTACTAAGGGGGATGATAAACATGGGTCCGGAAACCGTCATGACGATCGTCCGCGAGGCTATTGAAGTCAGTGTAATGCTGATGGCTCCGTTGCTGCTGACGACCTTGACCGTAGGCCTGATTGTGGGCATATTTCAGGCAGCCACCCAAATCAACGAAGCCACCCTCTCCTTCGTCCCTAAGATTATTGGTGTCATGCTCGCGTTTTTATTAACCGGGCCATGGATGCTGAATATTATTCTTGATTATATGCGGGTTGTTTTTACGAATATTGCCAATGTCACCCGTTAACCCTTATGATTACGCTGACTAGCGATCAAATCACCGCTTGGGTCGCGGCTTTCATCTGGCCGTTTGCGCGTGTATTGGGCATCGTCATGGCATCTCCGCTGTTTGCCAGTCAAGTGCCCGGCATGGTGAAAAGCGGGGTGGTCGTTGCATATACCCTCATCATATCCCCTCTGGTCCCTGCGATGCCCGCCATCGACCCGGCATCGCCGATTGGCCTGCTTATCCTCGCGCAACAATGGATTGTCGGATTGGC
>Ga0007854_10001856_pt1 | contig 13338 bp, 13 predicted proteins | sample CryBogCBH12Aug08_FD_60382 | JGI IMG/M metagenome (GOLD analysis project Ga0007854, IMG submission 60382) | Freshwater microbial communities from Crystal Bog, Wisconsin, USA - CBH12Aug08 | ecosystem: Environmental > Aquatic > Freshwater > Lake | place: Crystal Bog, Wisconsin, USA | collected...
GCCGTGGTGGCGCTTTGCGATGCCCTGCGAGGCGAGGGCCTGAGTGCGGCATCGACGCTGGAGGAAATGGCCACGGCGTTGCAACGCATGGCTGTCATACAGGTGGCGGGGGCAGCGTCGATCGACGAAACCGACCCACATCTGGAGGCGCTGGTGCAACTTGCACAGCAAATGCCCGCGGATGAAACGCAGTTGCTGTACAGCATCTGCCTGCACGGCCGAGCAGACCTCGGATTGGCGCCGGACGAATATGCTGCGCTGACCATGGTGCTGCTGCGATTGCTGGCTTTTAAGCCCACAACGGAAAAAAAAACTCCGCAAACTTCGCAATTAGCCGCTAAGCCGGCTAAGCCCGCTCCGGCAACTTCGACAGCTCCGACAAATACGGCAAGCACGGCAAGCACGGCGCCCGTTGTAGTTGCGCGGCCGCCTGTGCCAACGGCGCCGACGGTGTCACCTTCAGCACCTTCAGCACCTTCAGCACCTTCAGTGAGCACCGTTTCCCAAGTTCCGTCAGTCCCCGCCAAAGGCCTGAATCTGCCGGTGCTGGACAGCGGGCACGTAGCACCGGCCGATGCACGCTTGGATGGACGCACAGATTCACGCTCTGATGCGCCTGCTCCGGCGGCCTTGCGCGCAGTGCCGGTGCGCCAACCGCCACCGTTCCGTCAGGAGGAACCCGTTTCCGAGAGCGCAAACGCTGCGCCGGTGTTGATCCCGGACCCAGAAGGCGATTTCTGGCACGCTACGGTGCAGCAACTAGTTGCCGCGGAGGCAATCAATGCGCTGGTGCGCGAACTGGCTCTTCAGTCCCAGTTGGTGGGCCGGGATACCGGGCAGTGGCTTTTGCGTGTGGAACGTGAATCGCTCAACCAGCCCGGCAGCCGGGACAAACTCGCGGCAGCGCTGCGTAAACTCGGCCACGATGTCGTGTTGCGGGTGGAAGTGGGCCGCGTGACCGACAGCCCGGTGCGCCGCAATCGCGCGGCAGAGGCTGAAAAGCAGCTGGAAGCTGAGAAAATTATTTTTGCCGATCCGTTTGTGCAGGCCATGATGCAGGACTTTGGGGCGAAAATCGTGCCTGGATCCATCAAGCCGCTCTGAGCGCTTGTGAAGAATTAAACCCATCGAAATACAGTTAAACCAGTGAAGGACATCCATGTTCAATAAAGGACAACTCGCCGGCCTGATGAAGCAGGCTCAGGCGATGCAGGAAAACATGAAAAAAGCCCAGGAGGAACTGGGCAATGTAGAAGTTTCGGGTGAGTCCGGAGCCGGTTTGGTCAAAGTGACAATGACCTGCAAGCACGATGTCAAACGGGTTCAGATCGACCCCAGCCTGCTCGCAGATGATAAGGACATGCTGGAAGACCTGGTGGCAGCGGCCTTTAATGCCGCAGTGCGCAAGGCGGAAGAAGTATCGACCGAGCGGATGGGAAAAATCACCGCGGGCATGCCAGGTTTGCCCGGGGGATTGAAGTTTCCGTTTTGATCGGCGTGCGCGAAACAGTGCATGTCTGACGCCAATTCACTCGACGCGCTGGTGCAGGCGTTTCGGCGCCTGCCGGGGGTGGGAGTGAAGTCGGCGCAGCGCATGGCGTATCACCTGCTACAACACGACCGCGCGGGCGCCCACACGCTGGCGCAGGCGTTGCAGCAGGCTGCTACGCACGTGCTGCACTGCGAGCGCTGCCACACCTTTACGGAGCATTCTGTTTGCGCCAACTGTCAGGACGCGCGCCGCGATCACACCACGCTATGTGTGGTCGAAACACCGGCCGATCTGGCCGCCATGGAGCGCACCGGTGCGTATCGGGGGCTTTATTTTGTGCTGATGGGAAAATTGAATCCGCTGGACGGTATTGGTCCGAATCAACTGGGCCTGAAAAAACTGTTTGAGCGGGCTGCAGACGGCGTCGTGAAAGAAGTCATTCTTGCCACCAATTTCACCGCTGAGGGCGAGGCGACCGCTTATGTAATTGGTGAAGGCCTCAAGGCGCGTGGCGTTCAGTCAACCCGGCTGGCGCGTGGCGTGCCGGTGGGCAGTGAGCTGGAATATGTGGATTTGGGCACAATCGCTCACGCGCTGGTGGATCGGCGTTGAATTTACCGACGTTCAGTTATTAATTAATATATAGCTTAAACATATTGAGGTGGATGTTTTATGCAATACATGCATTTCACACTGGCTTACTGGTGTGTGCTATTAGCCGCTATGTTGCCTTATGGCTGTGCCGGACTGGCCAAGTTTGGCAAGTCGTCGGTCGTTGACGGCCCTTTTGACAATAACAACCCGCGTGAATGGCTTGCGATGCAGACCCAATGGCGTGCGCGCGCCAACCACGCGCAGGCCAATGGCTTTGAGGCGCTGCCGTTTTTTATTGGTGCCGTGATCATTGCCCACCAGCTTGGTGCCCCGCAGGGACGGCTGGACCTGCTGGCGTTCTTCTTTATTATTTTGCGCGTGTTTTATTCGATGGCTTATGTGGCCGGTTTACCTGGTTTGCGCAGCGGCTTGTGGGTTGCGGCGTTTGCCGTCAACCTGATGATATTTTTGATTGGCTATCGATAAAGCTTTTTATCAGCGCTTTATATCAACGCTTTTTATTGCGCTGAACCGGTGCGGCCCGGCGAGCTTTCGGTCTGATAATTTTTTTTGCTTGCGGGACATACAGAATAACGGCCTGTTTCGGCTTGAAGCTGGCATTAATGCGAACGTTGTTCCATTTAGCCACGTTGGCCGCCGATTGCTTGTATTTCTGGGCAATGCTGGATACCGTGGCGCCTTTGCCAGCCTGAACCACAATCTTGTGCAACACAATTTCGGGCGCCAGCGAGACCTGTCCGTTGTCGGCCACCTGCACCGCAACGTCTTTCACGGTGTGCGCCGCACGCGGAACCAGTAGCGCCGAACCCTGTCGAATAAGCATGCGCGGCGGAATGTTGTTGACGGCACGAAATTCGGCCTCAGACATACCCGCTTTACTAGCCGCTTCGGAGGCGCGCATGGTACTGGGCGCTACCCAGACCGTCCAGCTCGCCAGACGACCGCCCGAATAGGACTCCAGATTTTCCTGAAAAACCGCCGCGTTATCCCAAGGCAGCAGAATTTGGGGCGTACCGGCGGCCATGATCACTGGTTTGTTCAGGGAAGGATTGAGCGCGCGAAAGTCGTCGAGTGGAATTTCGGCCAGCCTGGCGGCCAGTGCAACGTCAATATCCCGACTGATGGTGACGGTGTCGAAATAGGGATGATTTTCAATCAGCGGCAGGGTGGAATTGAAGCGCTGCGGATCGGAAACAATATTTTTTATGGCCTGCAATTTCGGAACGTACATGCGCGTTTCCATCGGCATGTTGAGATCCTGATAGCCCGTATTGAAGTTACTGCGCTGGTTGCGCGTAATAGCCCGGCTTACGCTGCCTTCGCCCCAGTTATAGGCCGCCAGGGCTAGGTGCCAGTCGCCGAACTGATTTTTCAGCCTTTGCAGATAATCGAGTGCGGCGCGGGTGGACGCCAGCACATCGCGCCGATCGTCCCGGAAAACGTTTTGCTTGAGTTCGAAGTTGCGCCCGGTCGCGGGCATGAATTGCCACATGCCGGCAGCTTTAGCTCCCGAAACGGCTTGCGGATTGAACGCGCTTTCAACAAATGGTAAAAGAGCCAGTTCGGTCGGCATCCCGCGCAGTTCGAGCTCTTCGACAATATGGAACAGATATTTTTTGGAACGCTCCGTCATACGAAAAATGTAGTCCGGGCGTGCGCTGTACCACTGCTCCCGGTCGTGAACCAGATCGTTGTCCAGATCGGGCATCGAATAACCTCTTCGAATGCGCTCCCACAAGTCTTTGGGTGGCGAAAGGGCTGCAATCGGGCGGGAACTGGGCAATTGCGCGTTGTCCGCCTCGGTGTCTGCCTCAGGCGCAATGGGAACCGTTACCGCGCGTGGCCACACCGTTTTTCCGGAAGGGTTGACGGGCGATGAATGTGGCGCTGACGCTGTGGAAGCAGCGGAAGCAGCGGACGCCTTGGATGAGGATGCCGGCGCAGTAGTCGGAGTAGCCGGAGTAGCCGGGTTATAGCGTCGCGGCTCGCCGGCCAGAATCAGCAATTGATCTTCCGGGCTTAACTCCGGGTAGTTGGTGCGCGTCGGGCCTGTCGCACAACCGGTCAGCAGGCTCAGCAGGCAAACCAGAAGCGGCAGAGTGGGTCTCAGAAAATTCATCGGTAATTATTTTTCCACTCACGCAGGCAGGCAAATACGCCGGACTGGGCGGTTAGCTGTGCACTGTGTTGTTGCGCGGCAGCCTGTACAGAAGGCACATGACTGCGCAGAAAAGGGTTGATCTGCAGTTCGGTCTGGAGACTGGACGGCAGGGTTGGCAAATTCTGCGCCCGCAGGCTCTCACAATGCCGTTGGTAAGCCTCAAGCTGAACATTCTCAGGTTCCACCGTACGTGCGAATTTAAGATTGCTGAGCGTGTATTCGTGCGTACAGCAGATGCGCGAATTGGGTGGCAGGGCAGCAAAGCGGCTGAGCGAGCCCAGCATGTCTTGTGGGGTTCCTTCAAACAGCCTTCCGCAGCCACCGCTGAAGAGTGTGTCGCCACAGAAAAGCAAGGGCGCACCGTCGACATCTGGTGCATAGTAGGCAACATGTCCGGCCGTGTGGCCCGGCACCAGCATCACCGTAAATTGCATGCCCAGCAGTTGAACGGTGTCGCCGTCGGACACCGGCTGCGGATTGCCGGGTATGCGCTCGAGTGCCGGCCCATAGACGCGGGCTCCCGTAGCGGCACGCAATTCCTCAATTCCACCAGTGTGGTCGCCGTGGTGATGCGTGACTAAAATGGCGTCGAGCCGCAGGGCATTTTGCCGCAACGCAACATGAACAGGGGCTGCATCTCCAGGGTCCACTACCAGTGCACTTTCCCCGTCGTGTAGCATCCAGATGTAGTTGTCAGTTAGTGCGGGCAGCGGTAATAACGTCATGAGCAGTTTCATTATAGGTTTGGACGAATGGTTCTCCACAGCTCCAGGGCGCTATCTGCTGGAATGGGAGCGCGAGCGGGTGGATGGCGCAGTTTGCGATATTTTCGGCTATCACGCACTCCAATTGGGGCTTACTGCGCTGGACGGTCTGCAGTGCAACCGCATGCCCTATCAATGGCTGGCAAATGATAGTCTGCAGCCTGTGGACGGCAGCGCTCAGAGAGCGGTCAGTGTGGTGTGCGATTTTGCCGCCCTGCCGTTTCCGGCCAGCAGCCTCGACCTCGTGGTGTTGCCGCATACGCTGGAGTTTTGTGCCGATCCGCACGCTGCCTTGCGCGAAGTGGAACGCGTTCTGGTTCCAGAGGGCAAGGTGGTGATTACGGGCTTCAACCCCAACAGCCTGTGGGGCATGCACCAGCGGCGCAGCAGGATATATCAACGGTTTGGGCTGGGCCACGGTTATTTGCCCGACGACTGTGCCATGCTGGGTTTTTGGCGGCTACGGGATTGGTTGCATCTGCTGAGTTTTGAGGTTGAAGAACATGCGTATGGCTGCTATCGGCCTGCGTTGAACAGCGCAAAGTGGCTGCAACGATTCCACTGGCTCGACGCCATGGGCGAACGCTGGTGGCCTATTTTTGGGGCCAGTTATTTTGTCGTTGCCGTCAAGCGCGTGCGGGGAATGCGCTTGCTGGGAACTCCGTGGAGGGCCAAGCCGGCACGTGCGGCAAAGCCGGTATCGATTGCCCATTTTGGCAAGGGTCACAATAAAGGAGGGCATTCGAGGTGAGTCCGGTTGTTATCTATACAGATGGTGCCTGCAAGGGCAACCCGGGTCCGGGCGGATGGGGCGTGCTGCTGCGCAACGCCGATGGCGTGGAGAAAGAACTTTTTGGCGGCGAAATGGGCACCACCAACAATCGCATGGAAATGATGGCGGTGATTCAGGCTTTGCAGGCGCTCAAGCGCCCTTGCGATGTCAAGCTGCATCTGGACAGCCAATACGTATTGAAGGGCATTACCGAGTGGCTTAACGGCTGGAAGGCGAAAGGCTGGAAAACGGCGTCAAAACAGCCCGTGAAAAACGTCGACCTGTGGCAGCAAATTGATTCGTTGCTGGCAAATTCGGGCCACCGTATTGAGTGGCATTGGGTCAGGGGACATGCCGGGGATGCCGGTAACGAGCGGGCCGATGCACTTGCCAATCGGGGCGTCGAGCAGGCGTTGTCACTCGCGCGCCGATAGTCGCAATAAATCGTCGGGCGTATTCGCGTTGGCAAAGGCGTACGGGTCGTCAGCGGGTTGGTTGAATGCAACCCGTACCATTTTCTGCTGCGCGCACCAGTCGCCAACTTTACGTCCACCGTTCGCAAGGTAATACTTCAGGCTGGCTGCGAGACGGGTGTTTATCAGACAAAAAACCGGTTGCGCACGCAGTGTCTGCAGATCGCCCGATTCGGCGTCGGGCGCACACGCCATTGCCAGATCAGCATGGCTAGCGCTTAGCTGCGCCAGCAGTCGCGTCATCAGATCGAGCGGCAAAAGTGGTGCGTCGCACGGCACCGTGAGCAGATAGTCGTATAGGCCCTGACATTGCTCGAGGGCGCTCAGAATTCCGGCCAGCGGGCCCGCAAAAGTCGGTACGTCGTGCGGCATTGCATCGGGCCACACCGCAACGCCGAGCGCTGCATATTGCTCCAAATTGCGGTTCGCGTTGATCGCCAGCATGTCCGGCGCGTATGGCTTTTGTGAGCGCAATCGGTTCAAAGCGTGACTGGCCAGCGGGATTTCGCGCAACAACTGAAGTCCCTTGTCGAGGCCGCCCATCCGATTTCCACGGCCCCCGGCTAGCACCACGGCACAGATTTTTGACTCTGCAGAAATGGGTGACATGCGTTGGGCTACTGGGGCGGGGGTGCAACCCGTCAACCACCGATATAGCTCATTTCAATCCGGCGTTTGTCCGTGCTGGCGTCAGCCGACGCCGGTTGTTCTGCGCGAATAGCGGAATAGCGGTCGGCGCGCCCGCCCCAGATGGCCGCGATGGTGCGGTTCAGTTCTGCATCGGCGTCGCCCTCGGCCTCACCTCTGCGCACCACTTGGCGCAGGTCGTAACCCTGGCTTGCAAACAGGCACAGGAACAACTGGCCTTCGGTGGAGAGGCGTGCACGGTTGCAGTCGGCGCAAAACGCCTTGGTCACGCTGCTGATAAATCCCAATTCACCGGCCTGCGGGTCGTGTCTGGCTGCACTGTTGCTGCTGTCATTGTGGCTGCTGATGTAGCCCCAGCGCTCGGCAGTTTCACCGTCAGCGGTAGGGGGCAATTCGACCAACGGCAATTCGGCGCGCAAACGGGCCAGCAATTCGGCCGACGGAACCACATCATTCATGCGCCAGCCGTTGGAACTGCCGACATCCATGTATTCGATAAACCGCAACGCAATGCCGGTGCCCCTGAAATGGCGCGCCATTGCCAGCACTTCGCCGTCGTTTACCCCGCGCTTGACGACCATATTGACCTTGATCGGCCCGAGTCCCTCCTGCAGGGCGGTGTCAATGCCGTCGAGCACATCGCGTACCGGAAAATCGACATCATTCATGGCCCGAAAAATAGTGTCGTCCAGGCTGTCCAGACTCACCGTTACGCGCTTCAGACCGGCCGCTTTCAAAGCACGCGCTTTGCGTGCGAGCAACGTCCCGTTGGTTGTCAATGTCAGGTCCAGTGGCCGGCCATCAGGCGTGCGCAATGTGGCCAGTTGCGCCACCAGAACCTCTATTTCCTTGCGCAACAAGGGCTCGCCCCCGGTCAAGCGAATCTTTCTCACCCCCAATGCGGCGAATTGCCGGGCGATACGCGTTATTTCCTCGAAGGTAAGTACCGAGCTATGCGGAAGGTACGGATAATCCTTGGTGAATATCTCCTTCGGCATGCAATATTTGCATCTGAAATTACAGCGGTCGGTCACGCTGATGCGCAAATCGCGCAACGGCCGACCCAGTTGGTCAGCGGGAAATTTCGGGATTTGCAGTCCGTGCGCCGGTGCGCTTGCGGGCACAGGTAAAGACGCGCGGCCGGAGGGAATCAGCGAAATGACTCGCTTGCGGGAATTTTCAACCATTCGACATTTTCACAGTTTGCAACGCCCGCGCAATTGCGGGCCCGGTTCAATCCTACACGGCGTTCGGGTTATTTGGGCGTTGCAGGCCGGTAACCTAAACGGGTTGCCGCGACAACTGCCTGGGTCCTGTTTTGCACTTCAAAATGTCGCAATATGGCCGCCACGTGGGATTTGACGGTTTCTTCGGACAGGAATAGTTGCTCTGCGATTTCCCGGTTTGATTTGCCATCAAGCAAACATTTAAGCACCAGTTCCTGACGCTGAGTGAGCATATTGCGCGCATTACCAGCATCATTATCAGTAACGGAAAAATTACTGAGTTGGGGTGGAATATGCAAATCACCATTGAGTACGGAGCGAACTGCCACCAGCAGCTCGTCGCTCAAACTGGACTTGGTGACAAAACCAGCCGCACCGGCCTGCAGCACCTGCCGCATGATTTCGATATTGGCCGAACCGGATAACAATATTACGGGTAATTCCGGATGCCGGTTTCCAAAAGTACGCAGGGCCTCAAGACCGTTCTCGTCCGGAAGGTGATAGTCCAGAAGCACCAGGTCAATGTCAGGATGCTCGCTTGCCAAGCCGTAAGCCTGCGCGCAATTGGCAGCGGCCAGCACCTCTATCTGCTCGTCGAGCCCTTTCAGAACCTGCCGCAATCCCTCGCGTACCAGAGCATGGTCGTCGACAACAAGTATTTTCACGAATGCTTCACCGGTTGTTTGTGCGCCGCAAAGAAAAGCGGCTGTCGCGGTACTAATATATTCGATAAATCTTAATTGTAAATTTCATCAAAAAAAAAGAAGCCGGCGGGTGCGGGCTTCTTTTTAAGGATTTGCTAACTGATTATTTAGGCATTATCCTGCGTGGATTTTCATCATCAGCGGCACGATAAGCAATGCCACGATATTGATAATCTTAATCAACGGGTTAATGGCCGGGCCGGCAGTGTCTTTATAGGGGTCGCCCACGGTATCGCCTGTAACGGCTGCCTTGTGGGTTTCTGAGCCCTTGCCGCCAAAATTACCATCTTCAATATATTTTTTGGCATTGTCCCAGGCACCACCGCCGGTACACATGGAGATGGCAACAAACAACCCGGTCACGATGGTTCCCATCAGCAGGCCACCGAGTGCGGCTGGTCCGAGTACCAGTCCGACGACGATAGGTGCCACAACCGGCAACAGGCTCGGGATCATCATTTCCTTGATGGCTGCGCTGGTCAGCATGTCGACCGCGGTGTCATATTCCGGCTTGCCTGTGCCATCCATGATGCCCTTGATGGTGGCAAACTGGCGGCGCACTTCGACCACAACCGATCCGGCTGCGCGACCTACAGCTTCCATTGCCATAGCGCCAAACAGGTAAGGAATCAAACCGCCGATAAACAGACCGATGATGACTTTGGGGTTGCTCAGGTCAAACGTGATGGCGTGTCCGTAGGCTTCGAGCTTGTGCGTGTAGTCGGCAAACAGAACCAGCGCGGCAAGTCCGGCAGAACCAATGGCGTAGCCCTTGGTAACTGCTTTGGTGGTATTGCCAACGGCGTCCAGGGGGTCGGTAATGTCGCGCACGCTGGCGGGCATTTCAGACATTTCGGCGATGCCACCAGCGTTGTCGGTGATCGGGCCGTAGGCGTCAAGGGCAACTACAATGCCGGCCATGCTCAACATGGAGGTCGCGGCCACAGCGATGCCGTAAAGGCCTGCCTGCGCAAACGCAACATAGATCGCGATGCAAACAAAGATGACAGGCCAGGCGGTTGAGCGCATGGAAACGCCCAAACCGGCAATGATGTTGGTACCGTGTCCGGTGGTCGATGCCTGTGCAATGTGGCGAACGGGAGCGTATTGGGTTCCGGTGTAGTACTCAGTGATCCAGACCAGTGCGCCAGTGAGAATCAGTCCGACGGCGCAGGCAGAAAACAGGTTGTTGGCATCAATGACACTGCCGTTTGACAGCGTTACTGCAGCAGGGAACAGGCTCTGGGTCACAAAATAGAATGCCACCAGCGAAAGAGCGCCTGCCACGCCAAGACCCTTATACAGAGCTGGCATTACGTTCTTCATGCCGGGCGACGCCTTGACGAAGAAGCAGCCAATGATGGACGCAACAATCGACACAGCGCCCAGACCCAGAGGATACAAAACTGCATTTGCGCCGCCGGTGCTGAGCAGCAAAGCGCCCAGAACCATGGTCGCGATCAGTGTCACGGCATAGGTTTCAAACAGGTCGGCGGCCATACCGGCGCAATCGCCCACGTTGTCGCCCACGTTGTCGGCAATCACCGCGGGATTGCGTGGATCATCTTCCGGAATTCCGGCTTCGACCTTACCCACCAAGTCGGCACCCACGTCAGCGCCCTTGGTGAAAATGCCGCCACCGAGTCGGGCAAAAATCGAAATCAGCGAAGAGCCAAAGGCAAAACCGATCAGCGGATTCAGCGCTGCGGCGCTCACAGCACCGTTGGGCACCAGAAACCAGTAAAAACCGGTAACGCCCAGCAGACCCAGACCAACCACCAGCATGCCTGTAATGGCACCACCGCGGAACGCTACGTCCAGCGCCGGGCCAATGCCTTTGGTAGCGGCCTGCGCGGTACGCACGTTGGCACGCACCGAAACGTTCATACCAATAAAGCCGCATGCACCGGAAAGTAATGCACCAATGATGAATCCAATAGCGCTGTTGATGTCCAGAAACAGTGCAATCAGCACCGCCAGAACCACGCCCACCATTGCGATGGTGCGATATTGCCGCGACAGATAGGCTGCCGCACCGGTTTGAATTGCTGCTGCGATTTCCTGCATGCGCGCATTGCCTGCATCCTGCGCAAGAATCCAGCTACGCGCCCAAAAACCGTAAGCCACGGCAATGAGTCCACATACCAACGCCAGTATCAGCGCCGAGTTGCCCGTCATAAATTTGCTCCTAATGTTGTTTCGCACAAAGGGGACAACGCACGCGATGTCCCGCTGCGTTGCTTCCTCATTGCTCTGCATTACATTTTTTGCAGGAGAAGATTGGCCAACGGGCGCACTGTACCGTGAAAAAATGACAGATTGACAGTTTTGCTTACAAGGAACTGCACAAATCAGGGTTTATCCGGGCGGTTTTTGATTTTTCGCAAAGTGCCTGTAAGGGAGATTCTGGCGCTTTTGCGTTGGTCGCCGCTTTTCAAAATGTGGAAGATAGTTGTAAGCGAACTTGGGCAAAATGCGAGATGATTTTTGCAATTGTTTCCAAGTCTCGAAGTTCTAAAGTCCAAAAATTCCTAATGGAGTACCCTGATTCATGTCACTAGATAACGTTACCCCTGGCAAAAACGTCCCGGAATCTTTCAATGTGATCATCGAAATTCCGATGAACGCTGACCCGGTAAAGTATGAGGTTGACAAGGCAACGGGCGCTATTTTTGTTGACCGGTTCATGAGCACCGCGATGCATTACCCGACCAACTACGGTTATGTGCCCAAGACCATTTCCGGTGACGGAGATCCGGTGGACGTGCTGGTTATTACGCCCGTGCCCCTTATTCCAGGCGTGGTTGTTCCCTGCCGGGCCATTGGTATTCTGAAGATGGAAGACGAGGCCGGCGTTGACGGCAAGGTGCTGGCCGTTCCTACCAACAAGATCCTGTCGCTTTACAGCCGCTGGGAAAAACCGGAAGACCTTCAGCCGCTGCGCCTGAAGACGATTGCCCACTTCTTTGAGCATTACAAGGATCTGGAAGAAGGCAAGTGGGTCAAGATTCTTGGTTGGGAAGGCCCCGAATCCGCCCGCCAGGAAATTATGGAAGGTGTTGCTAACTACAACAAATCGCTGCAAGGTTAATCCGACAGAATCGGGCACATGCGTGTATGATAAAAACGGCTGTGGCGGGCGCCACGGTCGTATTTTGCAGACTTTACAAACTTTGCTGACTTTGCAGGCGAGCCAAGTGGTGTAAGGGGTTGTAGAGGTTCTCAAGGAGTACAGCATGGACGCGCCCAATTCATTGTCGAATCCGTTGGCGGCCATCGCAGGTGGCGTGGGTGCCGCCAATACAGCGGGTGGCGGTTCGCAGTATCTGACCTTGCGTCTGGGGAGCGAAGAATACGCCATTGACATCCTGCGGGTGCAGGAAATCCGTTCTTACGAAGAGCCCACGCGCATGATCAATTCGCCCGATTTTATAAAGGGTGTTATCAATCTTCGGGGTGTCATTGTTCCGATTGCTGATTTGCGGCTGAAGCTCGGCCTCGAAAAAGTTGCATACGACGACTTTACCGTTGTCATCATCCTGAATATTCTGGGCACCGTAGTGGGAGCCGTGGTTGATTCCGTTGCCGACGTCGTTACCCTGAATGATCAGGACATCCGGCCGGCCCCCCAGTTTGATTCGGCGGTCGATTCCCGCTTTATCACCGGGCTGGTAAAAACGGGTGAGCGCACGCTCATCGTGATGAAAGTGGAAGCACTTTTAAGCCACGCCGAGCTTGGCATGGTGGTCTGAAAGCGCTGCGCGACCGCATTCCCTTTATTGAATTTCCTTTCGATACGGATTGCGAGCCTGCAATTCGTTCACGTAGCCTGCAATTCCAATTTCTTCGCGCGCCAGAAAGTTCGCAACCGCCTCTGAAAATTCTGGATGCGCAATCCAGTGTGCGCTTTGTGTGCTGACTGGCAGCAGCGCACGGGCCATTTTGTGCTCGCCCTGTGCGCCGCCTTCGAAGCATTGATAGCCGTTTTCGATGCACCAGGCAAGGGGTTGGTAATAGCAGGCCTCAAAGTGCAGGCAATCCACGCGCTCCAGAGCGCCCCAGTAGCGGCCAAATGCAATTTTGGGCCCATAATCCGGAATGCCGGGGTTTTGCGTTGTGCTCAGCGCGATCAGACTGCTGGCAATGGCACGCCCGTTGCGCTCGGCAATGAACAAAAGCCAGTTATGCGGCATTTCCACGGCCATCTGATGAAAAAAATCGCGGCTGAGATAGGGCGGGTTTCCGTGTTCCAGATAGGTGCGTTCGTAGCAGCTGTAAAAAAAGTCCCAGTCTGCCGTCGTTATTGACGTTCCGGTTGCATGGCGGAAGCGCACACCCTCGTTTTCAACCTTGCGACGTTCCTGCCGGATTTTTTTGCGCTTCTCCTGATTCAGCGAATTTAAAAAATCGTCAAAGTCGGCGTAACCTGGTGTGCGGTTGGTCCAGTGAAACTGAACCGTCTGGCGCAACAGCAGACCCTGTG